>Ga0307379_10013219_pt1 | contig 10714 bp, 10 predicted proteins | sample UN2MG_FD_202237 | JGI IMG/M metagenome (GOLD analysis project Ga0307379, IMG submission 202237) | Soil microbial communities from Risofladan, Vaasa, Finland - UN-2 | ecosystem: Environmental > Terrestrial > Soil > Coastal area > Acid sulfate soil | place: Finland: Risofladan, Vaasa | collected... | reverse complement strand
TGCGTACTGCCTGATGAATCTGTTGACCGGTACAGTTACTTTCAAAAACGGCGCGATACGCTTGGTCGGTTGTCCAGCGTTGCGTGGCTGAGACGAAAGGGCAAAACGAGGGAGACCAAGATGCTAAATCCTCAAGTGATTAAGGGTTACTCTTTGCAGGCAAGCCGACATTTCGAGCGCCTCGGCCGAGTCCTACGAAACCCGAAGCTCGAACTGGTCGGAAAACGACATCTGGCAAACCTTCGTCGAAAGTCGAAAAGCGTGCTGCGCATTGATGAAGCAAAGGGTTGCGCCCGCTTCGATGTACGAACATTTGCTGCTGCGGAAGCGCCCTTCCAGCTTATCCGAAGCCTTGGAGAAAAGTGGGCTCGCGAGGAACAGCCGGAAAGACACGTTGAAAGAGGCTATCCTATCAATATGCTGGTTTCGGAAGACTTGATGCAGCACCCCGAGATAATCGAATTCGCCTTGCGCGACGAGCTCCTGCTCGCTGCTAGCGAATACCTTGGGCAGGTGCCGCGCCTCGTCAATCTCGGCTTGTGGCGATCGCCACATAGCGAGTCCAAGTACTGGAGAGCACCAAAAAGCCAAGAATATCATTACGATCACCGCGACAGCCGACAGGTGAAGATTTTTATCAATCTTACCAGCGTCAGCGAAGATAGCGGCCCACTAAAATTCCTGCCTGCAGATTCGTGTGAGCGCTTTAATTCCAGAGTCGGATACACAAAAGGAAAAATTCCTGACGAGATTGTCTATTCAGTGTGCTCACGCGAGGAAGTGATGGACAATTGTGGCGATGCAGGAATGGGTGTCTTGGTCGACACTGGCCGTTGTCTGCACTATGGGAGTCGCAGAAGCAGCCGGGATCGGCTTTTGTTGATGATTAGTTATGCACGGCCCAACTGCACCAGGCCGGGCGATTGCGCTACGCTCGACCCTGTTCGAGCGGAACTTGCCCAACAAGTGTACGCGCAAGATCCGGTGCGCAGTTACGCTTTGCTAGCCTCACCTTCAAGTTAGCGCGGAACTCTTCGGTCAAGTCCGTGAAATGGCCTCGGTTACGGTGCAGCCGATCATGGGCAACTCAATGACGATGAGATCATTCCTTAGAGTGTTGAGAAAGAGGGCCCAACGAGCTTTCAACCCCCCCGCGAGGAGTGTTGGCTTTTTTGTCTCGTTCCCGAAATCGGGCCGTACTTGGTTGCGCGTCATGCTAGATGATCTGGATGTACCGTTTGAATACAGGCATGACGGAGCCAAGCACAGCAGGCCACGTCGGTTCGAGGATCTGACGCTCTGTGGGAAGCATTACGTCAAAAAGCCCGTAGTGCTAATGACTCGCGATCCCCGCGATACGGTGATTTCGGGCTATTTCCAAAAAAATCTCCGTCGTGATGGGTATCCAGGATCGCTTTCTGACTTCATTCGCGATCCCTTGCATGGCGTAGACAAAGTCGTTCGCTTCAATCTCGCATGGCTTGAACAAGGCTCACAGCTTCCTGCGTTTCTGCCAATCACCTACGAAGAGACGTCGACAGACGCTCGCGGAGTTCTGCGTCTCATCACTACGTTTGTTAACGTCGATGTTGCGGATGCTGACATCGATAATGTCGTCGGTGAAAATACGTTCAAAAAGATGCGCGAGCGGGAAGCTGCTGGGGACTACAATCGTCGATATTCAGACGCGCTAACCCCGGGCGATCCCAACAACCCAAATTCATACAAGGTCCGGCGCGGAAAAGTAGGCGGCTTTGTAGACTATCTGTCGCCAACAGACATCGCCTATTGCGAGGCGGTTCTCAGTCAATTTTGCTATTTCGACAGGGTCCGCGAATTGATGGAACACAACTCCTTTCGATCAGCCGCAGACTCTACGCCAACTGCAAAAAGCGAACAGAGCTCGCCCAGTAGCAAAGCTGGTGTGTTTGGGCCGCTCTGATATTGTGGCGACTGGATCTTTGATCGGAGGTGCACGCTAGTGTTGGCTGATATGTCTCTAAAGACATTTAGTAAGCGCCTGAGGAAAAAAATAAAAAAGGCCCTCTGGCGTCCCGAGCACTATGCAGGAGTGATGGTCTCTCATCCAAAGTCAGGGCGAACCTGGTTGCGCGTAATGTTGGATGAGGTGGGAATTCCGTTTGAATGTACGCATGACGGTGTCACCGCCGCGCGTCCATTTGATCAGCTAACCCCTTGTCGCAGAAAAATGTACAGGCAGAAACCGGTCGTGTTCGTTTATCGCGATCCCCGTGATACGGTAGTCTCTTACTTTTTCCAACGGACGTTGCGGACCCAGCGTTACGAGGGCACCATGTCCGAGTTTATCCGTGATCCCCATTTTGGGATCGAGAAGATCATCCGCTTCAATTTGGCTTGGGCGCAGTTGGGCCCCGACTTGCCCGCCTTCTTGCCCGTCAGCTATGAGACATTGAGAGTTGGACCGGCTGCGATGATGAGGTCTATCGTAGACTTTATAAATGCTGTCGTGTCCGATGTAGAGTTAGACCAGGTCTGTGCCAACAATACCTTCGAGAAGATGCGCACTCGCGAAGCGACCGGCGCGTACAATGACCGGTACCGGCGGATGTTGCGGCCGGCGAGCAACGATCCTGAATCATTCAAAGTTAGACGGGGGAAGATCGCTGGATTCACGGACTATCTAACCCCTGAGGATATTACCTACTGCGACGATATCCTGATGCGTTACGAGTATGCGCAGCGTCTGACTCGCTTGTCGCCTGATGGGGGAATTAGTTGATGCGATTGACCGGCGACTGTCCAACGGTGCTGCTTCCCATTGAAACCCTTACTCGAGAGCTAGACAGTAAGCTTGTCATGGCATCGGCGTTAGCCGGAAATGGCTGCCGGGCCATCGTCGGACATAAAGAATGGTTGAAAGCCATCGCGGCTGCATCAAGCGGTGTAGTGTGGCAGGGCAAGTCGCTATTCAGCGCCCGAACGAAGACGCATCTGGCGGACCAGCTCTTGGGCAACCGATCGGCGATCATGTTTCTGCATGACGAAGGCGGGATGCACCAGGTGCAGGCTTGGCCCAGTCACGTGTTGAAAACCCATCGTATCGAGTATCTCAGGAAGCGAAAAGTCAATCGAATCTGCGTTTGGGGCGAGCGACAAAAGGATGTGCTTTCGTCCTACGCGAAGGAGCTAACAGACGTAATTGCCGTAACCGGAACGCCGAAGTTTGATCTCTGCCTTCCGGAGTATTCCTGGGTGACCGCCGAAAAAAGTGAAAACTTGCGAGATGAATTCGGCTCCTTCATCCTTGTTTGCACAAGGTTCGCTACCGCCGCGCATTCTGCGGGGCAGGGCGATCCGTTCCGCCGCAAGATGAATCCGGATCTTTGGCCCGCAAGTCTGGACCGAAAGGGCTTGGTTGATCTTTGGTTTTCCAAGTGGCAGCGTGACGTGCATGATTTTGCGGATTTTGTCGTTCTGACCAAGGAGCTTGCTCACGCATTTCCAAAGCACACGGTCGTGCTCAGACCGCATCCAAGTGAGAACCTTACCTTCTATCGCCAGGTGTTCGCGTCCTTCGAGAACGTTGCCGTTACCCGAGACGAGAGCGTGCTTCCGTGGATTCGAGCGGCCGAACTCGTAGTGCATAGCAACTGCACGACAGGGATTGAGGCTGTGCTGGCGGGCCGGCCAGTACTTAATTTGTTGCCCCAATGTGAGGGGCGCACGGAACTCGACGTCGAAGTCGCGCGAGAGGCGGGCTATGTCGCGTCGTCCGTGCGGGAGGCGCTAGACAAGGCTTCCGACTTCCTCGCCGGCGAGCCCCCGAGCTATAAGTGGAGCGCGCACGCAAGGCGCATTCTTAGCAATTTGACGCGTGTGGCAGTTCCTCAAGTTGCTGAGCAAACAGTCAACGTAATCCAGGAGCAGGGGATCGCTGCATCGAAGCTCTCCTTACCCAAGGCGGCAATGGCTCGCGAGGCAATCAAACGGCTTATTAAAGGAGAGGCTGCCACTTACGCGTCCTCCAAACGTGGCCCGCTCGATCCCCGCTACGTCGAGGCCGTCGTTACGGGCTATCGACGAATGGCTGGATCCGGCGGAACTGTGCGGCAAATGACCGGCAAATACGTGGTGATCGATCCGGCCTGAAGGGAGCTACCCGAAAAATGATCTCGCGAAGTCATTGTGGCCGGCTGCGCTAAGCAGGTTTGATGTCTGCCATAGCGCGAAAAGTTATTTATATTGTTGGGCTATCGCACTCTGGCTCGACTATCCTAGATATGTTGCTCACGACCTCCCGCAAAGCGGTTGGCTTGGGACAAGTGTGGACCGTTTTGTGTGAGGACCCGGGACGGCGCGAAGCGCGGCAATGTTCATGCGGCAGGCCAGCACCTGAATGCGAAATGTGGGGACCGATCTTGGGGTCCCTCACCGATCTGCCGACGCAGGCAGGTTTAGCTAATCGCTACCGGATCGTCTTGGAGCAGGCGGCCACCCTCTATGGGTCCGAAATTGCCGTGATCGACTCCTCCAAACAGGCCTGTTACCTGCGCTCGATGACATGCGAGATTGCCGATTTGGACTTGAAGGTCCTGCACAATATGAAGGATGTACGCTCCTTTACGATCTCCGCGTTAAACAACTCAGCAAGGAAGGACCGGGATCGTGAACTACCGGAAAAAATTTTCTATAAATGGTACCGTGATAATCGCAGACTACACGATACGGTTCTCCGATTGATCGGCGCCCCTCCCATTCGGGTTATGTATGAGGCGGTTTGTCTTTCGAAGGAGGTCACTACCGCGCGGCTCAATGAAGCCTTAAGTGACCACTATATCGATTCCGATGCGGCACTCGACAGCGGACATACTCACATTATCTCTGGGAATCGAACGCGACTGCCAGAAGCAGGCACGAACAAGCGTCTAGTCTACGATTACCAATGGCTTAGCCGCTCCGAGTGGCTGCGACCCTATATCTTGCTGCCCATGGTTCGCCGCTATAACGAGCAATGTCTGCGCGATGTTGGCACGTCTCCAGGCGCTACCTAAGCAATGCGAGGCCCGGATTTCGTTGGCGTGGGAGCGCCTCGTGCCGGCACGAGCTGGTTGCACGAGGTTCTCGGCCGACATCCCCAACTGTGGCTCCCGCCCATTAAGGAATTGCACTATTTCGACGAGCCGGATGGCACGAAGCGCTACTATAGCTATCTGCGCATGCGGTTGATCTCCGGCTTCTGGATCAAGCGCCCGCTGGGACTATTCGATTTTCACTACTTTCTCGGGCGGCGTAGCGATGCTTGGTATTGCAAGCTGTTCGCACCAGCCCAGCGGCGCGGTTTAATTGCCGGCGAGATTACCCCGGCCTATTCCGTTGTCGACGACTCTGCACTTCGCCGATTGTGGAGGCTGAATCCGAAAACAAAGCTCATCTATATCATGCGCGACCCAGTGGATCGCAGTTGGTCCGCTGTCGTCAAGAAGCATCACGGGCGAGTTCGACTGGGTCTACCTGATCTTGAGACGGCGATACGATATGCGCGGGAAGAGGGAATTCAAAAGCGGTCAAGTTATATGGAGAGCATAGCAAAGTTTGAACGAGTGTTTGCACGAGAGCAAATCTTCTATGGCTTTTTTGAAGACCTCTCGCAAAATCCCGGCGGTTTCGTCGCCGCATTGCTCAGATTTCTCGGCGCGGAGCCTGGAGAAATCGCCGCGCTCCTACCTAAGACGGCGTTAAACGTTGCCGCGGCGGGTCGACAACCACCAGAAGCTTTCGCCAGGGCGCTTGCCGCCGATTACTTTCCTTGGGTCGAGAAGCTCAGTGAGCGCTTCGATGGTCCTCCCAGGGTCTGGCAATCGCGCTACGAGGCTATACTTGGCGGGAGCGTAGCGGTTGACTGGGAGAAGAGAACGTGAAACTCGCCTATCTCTCAAACTCAAAAATTCCATCACGCGAGGCCAACAGCATCCACGTCATGAAGATGTGTCAGGGCCTCGCGCAGCTTGGTCATGAGGTAACGCTGCTCGCGCCCGATGTCAGAGAGGGAATCGAGGCTGGGGTCGTCGATATTTACGGCTTTTACGGAGTCGCCTATTGCTTTCAAGTTCGCAAGCTACCTTGGCGATCCTTTAGAGGCCGAGGCTGGATTTATGGTTGGGAGGCGGGCCGTCTTGCCAAGCGCATGGGTTTCGATGCGGCCTTTGGGCGATGTCTGCATGCCTGTGCCGCCGCCGCGCGCAGCAGCGTCCCCACAGTCTGGGATGCCCACATGCTCTCTTTCTTGCAGCGGTGGGACGAGCGTTGTTTGTTTCGCTGGATGATTGGAGCCTCTGCCTTCAAGGGCATGACGACGAACTGCGAAGCGCTGCGAAGAGCCATTCTTAGCCGGTTTCCCACTATGGCCAAACGTATTGTTGCCGCACATAACGGCGCGGACGCTCTGCCGGATCATCTTGAGCCGGCCGACCTGGGGTCGTCGGGCGGGAGGCCGCAAATTGGCTATATCGGCCATCTCTATCCAGGCAAGGGATTTGAAGTGGTAAGTGCTGTTGCGGCGCGGGCGCCGTGGGCCGACTTCCATGTTGTCGGGGGAGAGCAGTCCATCATCGACCGACTCCGGTCGGACCGCGAACTGCCCAGCAATATTTTCCTGCATGGTTTTGTTCCGCCAGCCGAAACAGAGAGGCTTTGCCTCGCCTTTGATGTGCTTCTCGCACCCTATCAGACGGAAGTGCAGATTGCAGGAGGCGGTGAGACGGCGGCGTGGATGTCTCCGCTTAAGGTCTTTAGCTACATGGCGGCGGGCAAGCCGATCCTATGTTCAGACCTTCCGGTCTTGCGCGAGGTTGTCCAAGATGGGCGCAACGGAATTTTGTTGCCACCCGAAAATCCAGATAAGTGGACTATAGCGTTGAAGGCGCTAATGGATGACCCGAATACGCGCCAACGGCTAGGCGCTCAGGCTTATGCCGACTTTTTGGCCAGACATACTTGGCAGCAACGTGCTGCGCAGGTGATTGCCTGCCTCTCCACAGATTAAGGTCGGCGAGACTGAGCGTTGCGGATACTTTGTGTGATTCCGACGATTGGTCCGGGTGGCGCCGAGCGCGTCATGTCGTATCTGCTTTCGCACTTCGCGAATCGGCATGACGTAACATTGCTAACTTTTGAAAAGCCGGACGCAGCTCCTTTTTATCCGTTGCCCGAGGGCATAGAGAGCTTGCGGCTCGATTGTCTTGGAGGCAATGCCGTGCAACGGCGATTGCGCGTACTCGCACGTCCGAGTCTGTTGCGACGGTCCATTAAGGCTGCTGCGCCCCAAGTCATCATCAGCTTCATGGACACCACCAATATTGCGACGCTTGTAAGTTGCGGAGGGCTCAAGATCCCGGTGGTGATTTCTGAGCGGATTGACCCGTCAGGGCATCGGATCGGCTGGCTAAAGGACTTTGCTAGGTACAAGGCTTACCCGCGTGCACGATATATCGTGACCCCAACTAAGCGAGTGGCGAGCTATTTTCCGGCGGCGCTGCAGAAAAAAATTCGCGTCATTGGGAACCCAGTGTTGCCACGACTATGCAATGCCAATGTGTTGTACTCAGAGGGACGTAAGCGTGTCATCACGGTTGGAAGATGTGAACCGCAAAAAGGTTATGGCCGGCTGATCGATGCCTTCGCTCTGATAGCCAGCAAATATCCGGACTGGGATCTGGTCATAGTCGGCGAGGGTCCGGATCGCCCCGGTCTGCAAGCGCGAGCTCGTCAATGTGGGCTTGGATCCCGAGTCTATTTCCGTGGGCTGGTCGCGGACGTGTTCGCCGAGCTTGCAGCAGCGCATCTGATGGCCTTCCCCTCGTATTACGAGGGCTTTCCGAATGCCCTCGCCGAAGGCTTGGCTGCCGGCCTTCCGGCGGTTGGCTATAGTGGCGTCAGCGGGGTCGAGGATCTTGTCGTCCAGGGCACGACTGGCCTAGTGGTTGACGAGGGATCGGGCGCCTGGGGATTGGGTCAAGCCCTAGCTACCCTGATGGACGATCCACATCTGCGGGCGAAATTCAGCGAGGCGGCGCGAAAGCACGTCAGCCAATGGGCACCAGATCGCATCTTTGACAAGTGGGATGCACTGCTAAACGATTGTGTTCGCAATGACCGAAGTTAACCGCTTAAAACAAAGTGTTTGAAGATATCCGGTACCCTACCTGTTGTGCAAGCCGCGTTGATGGAGTATCGGTGATCCGAGCGGTGGAGCCCTTGGAACCGTGTCTAGGGGGCGAAGAGCTTGATGTCCGCTCGTACGCGCCTGCTAGTAGTTGCCGAATCTCTGGGATAGTCCCGATCCATGTTGAAATTGGCGCGACAGGCGCCGAAGGGTGAAGACTACGCTGCCAGGCTTTGGCGATCAATGGCCTGATCGGCGAGCACCGCTTGCTGATGGCGCAGCAAGGCGGTTCTCAGGACCGGGAGCTGCTTGTGGGCCTTCAATCGGCGGAAGCCCTTCTTTGCTTCCAGCATGGCGGTTCCAGTCCAGCGCAAAGCCATCCGCGCATTTCGCCAACGTTTGACGTTGCTGCAGACAGTCCGCAGCACGGCAATCATGCTCTCGATCGCGTTGGTGCAGCCGAGCGAGCGCCGCAGCTGATCGGGCAGACCCAGGCGGATCACGGTGAGCATTTCGTCCAGCCCTTCGTGGATCGAAGCCGAGACGCCAGGGGCATCGTGATCGAGCCGACGCGCCAGGCTCCTGAGAACCCGCTCGGCCTGTTCGGCGCTTGGGCTGTCCCAGGCCTGACGCAGCACTTTCTTGACCCCGGCGTGCAACGATGGGTCGAGCCGCTCGATGATATTGCGTCCCTTGTGCACCTGGCAGCGTTGGATCAACGCGAAGCGACCGAAAGTGTCGCGCACGGCACGGCTCAGCGCCTTGGCGCCGTCGACGATGAACAAGCGGGCGATATCCGGTTGCAGCCCGCGCTCGACCAAGTCGGCCAGCAGCGCCTTGACCACGGCGGCGTTTTCCATCGCCCCCAAGGCCAATGCCAGAACGTGTTTTTCGCCGGCCCCGTCGATGCCGTTCCGGTCGGTCTTGGCCTGCGCCTTACGCTCCTGTTCGCGCAGCGACAGGAGCCGCTTCTCATTGGCGGCGATTTGACCCTTTAACTGTGTCACGGTCCGTTCCAGATCAAGCAGTACGGGTTTCCGTGCAAAGCCCTTCTTGTAGAGGGACCGTTGATCACTGAGCTGCTCCTCAACGCTGGGGAGTTGCTCCCTCGTGGAGGTAATCTCAGCTTCAAGGGCGCCAATTTGCCCATGAATGGCATTAAGATCTGCTTCAGCGTCAGCGTCATCCAGCCGGACAAGCACTTGCCCTTTTTTGACCGCCTCGCCGTCGCGCACGAGAATGTCGCGTATGATGCCGCCCTCCAGGTGCTGCACCACTTTGCTGGAGGTATCAACCTTCACCACACCTGGAGCAATTGCAGCGCTCGTCAGAGGCGCTAAAGCGGCCCAACTGCCCAAACCTCCGAATAGCAGCCCGATCACGGCTATACCACCAGCGACATAGCGCCCGATTGGCGGGCGCGGCGGCACGTCTACCTTGGATCTAAGGCTGGCAGCTTGAGAAGGATTAAGCGCGTTTTTGGTCATGATGTCATTACTCTGCCGCCACCACACGCATTGGCGGTTTCTTTGCGGTTGGTTGCAACTGACGTAACTCTGACAACACTGCGTCGCGTGGTCCGACCAATTGCACCTGCCCATCGTTCAAAACGAGAACTTGGTCGACATGAGACATGAGCGTTGGCCGGTGCGCCACAAGAACGACGGTGCAGCCGCTGGCTTTGGCGGCTGCAATCGCATCATTGAGCGCCTCCTCCCCGCGCGCATCCAAGCTAGAATTGGGCTCATCCAGCACAAGCAGGGCCGGATTTCCGTAGAGCGCGCGTGCGAGACCGATCCGCTGGCGCTGTCCCCCGGAAAGAATGGCACCCTGATCCCCAATCTCCGTCTCATAGCCGTTCGGCAGACGCAAAATCATCTCATGCACCCCTGCCATCTTCGCGGCGGCCACAACCTCAGAGGGATCCCCCTCTTCCATCCGGGCGATATTTTCCCGCACAGTGCCGGGAAATAGCTCAACGTCCTGTGGGAGGTAGCCGACATACCGGCCGAAGCTCTCCCGGCTCCAAGAAAAAACGTCGGCACCATCGAGCCGAATAGAACCGTGCTGTGGCTTGCCCAATCCGACGATCAGTCGGGCGAGTGTAGACTTCCCTGCCGCTGAGGGTCCGATTATGGCCAATGCCTTGCCGGCTTCTATCGAGACCGAGATGTTTCGCAGCACGGGGTGCCGAGCTCCCACCGGCGTATAGACGACGTTCTCGATCGTAAGGTCGCCTTTTGGTCGGGGAAGGTCCATCGCTTCGGGATGGAGCGGTGCCGTTTGAAAAAAGGCCTTCAGCCGCTTCCAGGCATCGCGGGCACCGGTCGTTTGCTTCCAGCCATCGACGCGACCACCGCCCTTGTTGCCTACAGCGTTCTTGTTGCCTTCACCTCACGCCCAAGCTGAGCATCCCTAAGAACATCACCATCATGCCATTGCCGTCGCGTGCGCCCGAACTCAACCCCGTCGAGATGAACCGCCCCGGGATTGCCGGAGGCGATTTGGCTTAAGTTACGCGGCCATGGGGACGTCGTCCAGCATGGCGTAGTATCGTTGTTCGGCTTCGAC
>Ga0307379_10013217_pt1 | contig 10714 bp, 11 predicted proteins | sample UN2MG_FD_202237 | JGI IMG/M metagenome (GOLD analysis project Ga0307379, IMG submission 202237) | Soil microbial communities from Risofladan, Vaasa, Finland - UN-2 | ecosystem: Environmental > Terrestrial > Soil > Coastal area > Acid sulfate soil | place: Finland: Risofladan, Vaasa | collected... | reverse complement strand
AAGTACATGAGAGCCGTGTTGAACAGGGCGATCTGCACGCCGGGGACATCGATTCCACGCCCCTGATAGACCATCACCGTAGCCGCGCCGACCATGAACAGCGGCAGGAAGATAGCGCCGAACAGGATCATCTTGTTTCTCAGTGACTCGCGCCATTCTTTCAGTAGGATCACTCTAATTCGCGGCATGGTTTCCCTCCATCATGTCGAGGTACAGATCCTCAAGCGAGACCTTCAACTCATTGACGAACTGCACGCTTGCCCCCAGCTCGACGAGCCGTTTGACGAGAAGCGGATTCTCTATCTCCGGGTCCGTGAGCGAGATCACGAGGGCGTTGTCCACTCGCTCGATCCGCTTGATGAACGGCAGGTCGAGTGCCTGCTCAATCCCCGGGGCGGGATCGACAAGATGGATCACGGTCTTTCGGCCGTACATCCGCTCCTTCAGCTCCTGCGGCTTCCCGATCGCGATGAGCTTGGTCTTGAACAAGGCGACGCGATCACAGAGCCGCTCGGCCTCATCCAGGTTGTGGGTGCACAGGAAGATCGTCCGTTCCTTCGTGCTCAGGGTCTCGATCAGGTCCCGTACCACCTTCGCTGCTTCCGGGTCGAGGCTGGCTGTCGGCTCATCGAGGAACAGGATCTGCGGCTCGTGCAACAGCGCGCGTGCGATGGCGAGCTTCTGGCGCATCCCTTTGGACAGCGTCCCCGCGAGGTCGTCGCGTCGATCCCACAGCTCGAACAGCCGCAAATAGCGCTCCGCCTGCTTGCGTGGTTCGGGAACGCCGTACAGCTTGGCGAAGAAGAGCAGGTTATCGATCGCCGAGAGGCGCTTGTACAGGCCTGGCGTCTCCGTGAGGACGCCAACGTTCTGCCTGATCATCCGATTTTCTTGTCCGACATGGAATCCGGCGACCGTCGCTTTCCCGCTTGTTGGAGCGATTAGCGCTGCCAGCATGCGGATCGTCGTTGTCTTCCCAGCTCCATTCGGACCGAGGAACCCGAACACCTCGCCCTTCTCCACTTCAAGATGGAGATCATCCACCGCGGTGATCTCTCCGAATCTACGTGTTAGTCTGTCAGTCTTGATCATCTTCCCCCCATGATGGGATTCTATCTCCGGTGCCCTGTCCGATCCACTGGATGGGTCCCCTGGATTCATCTTGCTCAAACGATCTGTCTGGAACGATTGACGCGCGGCGTGACTTCTCCGGTGCCCTTAGTGCCGACTTGTCTGGTAGTACCCGTACGAACAGGCAAACAGGCCTCTGCACGAGAGTGTCTGCGGTGTTTCTCATTACCCTTCACGCTTAACTCATTCACCCGAACAACTTTCCCGCTGCGGCCCCTTCCCTTACGCCCATGAGATAGGCGTTGAACACCGGAGGCTACTGGATGTTCACCATCTCGAGATACCGGCAGAAGGCGTTGGCAAGCCTCATCTGTTTTGGACAATCCAAAGAATGAAGGTCTGACCCCACATTCCACTTGGTAGGTTTGGAGCTGCCTGTAGGCCGTCCACACCGTCGCTCTTTCATCGGCCGGGTTCTTGAGCTCGATCACTCCGAGTGGCAGGCCATTGACGAACAGGACCACGTCCGGTCGACGAACGCGCTGCCCCTCCGCGACCGTAAACTGGTTCACCGCCAGAAAGCCGTTATTGTCGGGATCATCGAAGTCGATCACGCGCACCTGGTCGCCCGCGATCGAGCCATCCTTGCGCCGGAACTCAACCTGAATGCCGTCCACCAGCATCCGGTGCACGGCGCGGTTGCGTTCGATCAACGATGGCGCGTCCGCGCGCGTCAGTTTGCGATAGGCGTCTTCCAGCGCCTCGGGCGGAAGCTTCGGGTTCAGGCGAGCGAGCGCGGTGCGCAGGCGGCCTTCCAGCACTACTTGTGAATAGCTCCCTCTCTCCCCTTGGGAGAGGGCCGGGGTGAGGGTACCGCCGTCAGGTGACATGTCAGGGCCGTAGAGAACGGCGTAGCCGAGGGATTCAAGCCAGGCGAGGGCGGCGTCTTCGACGACAGATTCTGTCACACCACGCATGCTGCACCAGTCCCAGGGTTGGGTATTGCGACGCTCTGTCGCAATGTCCGAAGAGGTGTGGATCCCGCGTGGTTGAAGCAACCTATCCGGACATTATGTCCGGCTAGATGTCCGGATAGGGCGATGCGTGGGTTCTGTGGAGCCACATCCGGACACCATGTCCGGTTCCGTGTCCGGCTACCCATAGCCCGCATGCCAGCACCCACCTTAGACAACTTCATACTCCGTTGAAGGCCCAGAACCCGTCTTCTTGACCAGACCCAGCTCCAGGAAGCGATTGAGATGCCGCCTCCCTGTCCGGTCCTCCACCTGCATTGCCTCTGCATACTCGCTGGCCTTAGCTTTGCCCCTCACTGCAAGCCACTGCCACCCTCTTCGCTGGGAGTCGGTCAGCGCCTCTAGCACAGACGGAGGCAATGCTCGTGTTGCCGCCTCCCTGTTCTGGAATAAGGTGAGAACGAGATACGGATTGTCCCACGTGTACTTGGGTAGCGGCAGACCCGCGCGCTCCGCGTGGCTCCTCATCGACTTCAGTCCGAGGCCACGCTCCTCCGCCATCCCCATGCGGGCGAATACATAGTGCAAGACTGGATTTCGGCTCAGCATCGGGGCACTGAACGATTGGATCTGCTCGAATGTGACGGGCTCCACGGGCCTACCCGGACTCTTGACGACTACGGTGTTCGGGGTGACGACCAACTGACATTTGCCTCCAACGATCCCGTAGTCGCGGTGCACGAGGGCGTTGACGATGCCCTCGCGCGTCAGTTCGAATAGGGCCGCGTTCGTCTCTCTACGACGCGCCTCGGACCGGTCGATGGGATTGGGCAGCTTGTCGCGAAGCCATTGCAGAGCCTCTTCAGGCGCGAGGACTTGCGGTCCGTCGAAGTCACGCGTCTCTTCCTTTCCATCGGGGTAGTGGATCGTGCCGAGCAAGCCCGCCTGTGGCATGACCGTCCTCGGCTCTCTTCCGAACAACAGAAACCCGAAGCCCGTCGGAATCCAGCGCCCATTCTTTTGTGCCAGCAGCCCCTGTTGGGCAAGCCGGCGGTAGAAGGCCGCCGAGCCGAACTTGTCCCCGATTCCCGCCGATGACCGGTACTGCTCCAACGCCTCGTCCGAGAGGTCATCCGTCGCAGTGTTGGCGAACGCACTCTCCAGGTCGGAAAGCTCGACCGCTTTTGGCTTCTCCTTCCGCGCGGCGGCCGCCCTCTCCAGCGCTTGAGCAATGAACTCCCGGTTCGCTTCTTGAATGGTCTCCTGCAGGTCGCGGTCGAACATGTGCACCGTCACGCCGTGGTCCTGGAGGTACTTGATTCCCCTGCGGTCGACCTTGGGATCCGGATCCTCGATCCCGACCCAGACCTCCTTGATCCTGGCAAGGATGATCCGCTCGGCGCACGCGAGCTTCGGATGAGCGCGAGACCCCGGGGCGCACGGTTCGAGCGTAGAGAAGAGAACAGCGCCGTCGAGTCTCGCATCGCGGTTCTTACGCTCAAGAAGCGTGTACTCGGCGTGGTCCCCCTGGCGCAGCTCCCCGCGGCATGCCGTTTCGACCGTGCCGTCTGGCTTCCAGAGGACGGCTCCGACGCGCGGGCTCGCCTTGCTGTCCGACCGAGGCTCGGCCACAGACTGACGCATCACGTCGACAGCCAGCTCCATGATTTTGCGAGGATTGAGCTTCACACTAGCCGCCATTCCTGCCATCCCTCCCCAGGGCACAAGTGCCCCATTGGCGTTGTGATCATCGTCATTACCATCATGATCATCGTGGTCGTCATCGTCAACTTCGTTGTCATCTCTCTCTTCGTCTAGTCCTTCCAGTGTGCCGCGATGTACCCCGCGATCCCAGCACCGGGATAGAACGCTGGATACATCGTACGGAATGTCTCCAACGCAACGTTCAGCGAGGTCTTGGGCAACACGGCGGTGTGCCGGAGGAGGTAGAGGAACGCGACCCCCGGCCCCCGAGATTCGCCTTGGTTACAGTGCACGAGCACCTTCTTCCCTGCCGTCAGCTTCTCGTGAATGAACGCGATCGCCTTCTCGACCAACTCCACATGGATGAAGGCCGGATCCTTGACGTCCACTAGGTTCAGGAACAGACGGTCGCCGCGCACGGCAACGAGATACTCCGGATGCCCCTTGGGGGCTCCCTTCGTCGTGTAGCCGAGGAGCTCACGGTGATACGGCTCCTTGCACGCGTGGACGACGGCCCAGCCTTCGCTTCCTTTGACCTGGTACTCGAAATCGCCCTGATGGCCGACGAAGAGGTTCGGGTAGATCTCGATCATCAGTAGATCGTCCTTTCGCGGCCACTGGTTTGCCTGTCCAATCGAGTGAACTCCTTCAGGAGCTCCTCATCATTCTCCCAGTCAGGGCCCAGGATAGAGCGAATGCGTTTCGTGATCTGCGGCCACAGAAAGGCTGGGATGGAGAAGGGCCACGCCAGGATGTTGTGCGATCCATCTGCCTGCTCAAGCAACCCCTTCTGGCACAGCCCTCCTGCAATGTTCCCAGCTGTGCTGTCGAGACTGAGAAGTACGGTTCGCTTTCGCCGATAGGCGCAGTATCCAAGCAGAATCCGCTCGCCCCCCGAAAGCGAGTCCAGGGACCTGATGTACTCCCTGATCGCGAGCTTCCTCTGTATCATTCGCAGCAACAGAGGCGCAAGCTGCGCCGTCCCAAACACGAATGCGCAGGCAGTGCCAAGCGCAATCCACCCGCGACCATCCTCCAGCGCCCCTTGAATACGGAGCCACTGCGCCAACGGAGCCGGCATCAGGAGGAAGAGCAGCCCTAGCCCTGTTGCTGCGAACAGGAATCGCGGAGGAAGCTGTATCGCCTTCAGGATGTCCAGGAACCTGCTCATCCACTGCCCTCCAGCGAGACATCGATCTCCCCGGACACGAGGTGTGGCAGGAGAGTGTCCCGAATGGCCGAGAGGCTGCGGCTCTCCGTTGAGGCGTTCCGCTGAGCAACGAACACGGGGGCTACACGAGCTTCGAAGGCGCTCAGCAGCCCAGAGTCCGGAATCGCCATCTCAAGGTGATCGAACGCTTCTTTCTGAGCGCGTTGCCTGCCCGATGTTCCTGTCATCGAGGTGATGGCATGATCTCGCAAGGCGTCCCAGCGGCTTGCGCAATAGGTGAAGTAGGTGCCTGCCACACGCGGGCCGAAGACCAGAAACTCGGTGGAGCCAGCTTCGACCTCTCCGTCTTCCAGGAAGTCGACCAGCACGGTCTTGCCGTTATCAAGGCACGGTGTGATTCTCGCGAACAGCACGTCCCCATTCCGGCATCGACTGCCAGGCTTGTACTCCCGAGCAGTGGGGGAAGCCTCAAGCTGTGATCCCGAAGTCGGGAGCGCAGCCATGTCGACGTACGGGGCGACGGCCTCCTTTGTCAGTGTCCTAGGTGGATTGATCTCCACAATCTCGGAGAAAGGCTCGAGCTTCCATCCCTTCGGAATCTCGCCCAGCTCCGAGTCCTCGAAGGAATCGGGGAAAAGGTCGGCGATCTCGTCTGGCAGGCCAGTGTCGCGGCCTTCGGCCTTGGCGCGAACGGGGTCGAAGTCGACGAACCACGACTTGAAGAGCGTCCGAGCCATTGCTTCCAGCGTCTCGTTCATACGGTGGTTCAGCTCGATCTTGTCGTCCATCGTCCCGAGGATGCGGGCGATGCGCTGCTGTATCACAAAGGGGGGTTTCGGAAACGGTATGTCTTTGATGCGATAGAGAGCTAGCTTCGGTTGGGTTGATCCTACTGTCTGCGATCCAATGGCTGCCTGGCCTTCGCGAGACCTCAAGTAGTAGTACAGGAACCGCACATCGACGTCATCTGAGACCGGCACGATCTTCGCCGCGTTTTCAGTCAGGTTGGCGCCGTTCAGTTCCTGCGGGATGATCGCGACAGATCCTATGGTGCCCATAATCGAAATCATGATGTTGCCTGAGGCGACTGTGTATCTCTTGATCCGTGGGTAGACATCGTCCGGGACGTACTGCAGGTTGGCTTGCTCGATGTGGCCATGTTGCATGTCAACCACTCGTATGTACGGATAGCTAGTGAGCACACCTCGGAGGGCCTCGCCCTTCGGTAGCCTCTTGCCACCTTTGACATCGCAGTGCTCGCCTATGCGCGCTTCTGGCCAACTATACATCGAACCCATCTCCTTCAAGTTCTTCCGGATCGTGATCATTCTCTTCATCATATTCATCATCGTCGTGGTCGTCGTCATGATCACTGTGCTCGTCGCCTTGGCGATCGGGAAATTCGCGAGATCGATCGGTTGAATGCCAGTCGATTTCTCCGCTTGCCAGCATCTGACGATTCCTTGTCTCTCAATCGCTTCTGCGTCAACGATTCCGTACATTCGGGTTCGGATTCCTTAACTATTCGCTTGCCTCGTCCTCTTCCGACGTCTGCTTGCTGCGCAGGACGCTCGAAAGCATGGCCACGCCCTGCTTGGTAAAGGCATACGGCGGGTAGCGCCGGCCACCCCAACTTGAGGTCACAAAGTGTGATCTCAAGTCGTCGAATTCTTGCTTGGTGAGCTGGAACATGAAATCATCGGGAAATCGATCGACATTCCGCTTGACGGCCTGGATCAGGGTTCGCGTTTCAACCTCATAGAGCGCGGCTAGATCGGTATCGAGCATGATCGTGTGGCCGCGGATGAGCAAGATGGATTGGACGATTCGCTCCACGGGGATCAATGAGTTCGTGGACATCATATTCCTATCCGCCATACCCCAGCCCCTTCAGATTCGCAGCGATGGCCTCATCCAGCTTCGCGGCTTCGGCCTGCTGCTCGCGCAGCGTCGCGGTGAGTCGCTTCATCTTCTCGTCGAACGGTTCACCATCGTCCTCGACCGCCTCCGCACCGACGTAGCGGCCAGGCGTGAGCACGTGGCCGTGCTTGCGGATCTCGTCGAGTTTGCCGATCGTCGGCTGTGGCGCGTTAGCTTTGAGGTGTGACCAGCGAGCTTCCTTCGGCACCCAGAAGATGTTGACGGCGCGGTACTCGTCAGGGTCCTCGGGATCCGCGCCCTGGGCGCGTTGCGCCTCGAGTTCGGTGTGTTTCGCCTCGAACGCGTCGGAAATGTACTTGAGGAAAATGAGACCGAGAACGACATGCTTGTACTCCGCCGCGTCCATGTTGTTTCGCAACGCGTCCGCGGCCGCCCACAGTGTAGCGCTAAGGTTGGATGAGCCACTCGTCGCGTTTCGTGTACTCTTTGGCATAGGGATCCAGAACTCGAGGCCGCCTCAGCCGCCTCAGCCGCCTCCCTCCTTCGAAACTGTGTACCCGATTCTAACGCGACCCACGACAAATTCCAACAAGAGAGAAAATGGGGAAAGAGAAGAAAGTGCGGTGCGCGGGTTCGTTGGTCTCGTGGAGTCCATTGGGTTCATAGGGTTTGTTGGGTTCATGGAGTGCATGGAATGCACGGAGTTCACCTCTTCGCGCAGGGAGAGAACACCCTTTCCTGGTGCCCCCCTGCAGTAAGCCGCAGATGAACCAAGATCCCCCAACGTACTCAGTAGTCTATCCAAGGGGGAAATGGTTCCTGGCACCAAAGCGGTGCGGGATAACTGTTCCTGGTTCTCTTCGTACCGCATCTCTCACTTTTGTGCCTGCCATCAACATCTGTGTAGCTCATCGCTGTGAGGTGTTCCTGCGCCGGTTTGTGGCACTACCGTACTTCCTCTTGTTCCGCTGCGTCGCGCCTCGGATCAATGCTGTAGTGAAGAGCTATAAGATCGGTGGCCCCCTCAGTCTAGCGCAATGCGACTACCGGAGGCTTCTCACGCAGAATCTTTCACTGCAGTAGCGAGGCCACCCAGTCCCGCTTCTCCCACAGGGCGCATCCGCCTTTGCTTTCGTCGAGCTGATCGCTGTTCTCGCGGATGGTTTGAAGTAGCTTCGATTGCAGAGCTTCCTTGATGGACATCTCTTTCAGACTCACGTCGGAGAACGGCGAGAACGGGCAGGGCTCCAGGCGTCCCTCCGGGCTGACATGGACGAAGCCGCGGCCGGCCGCGAGGCATCCACCGAATTCTTCTTCTCCGCCGGGGAAGGCGACGAATAGCGCGGGAAATTTCTTGCGCAGAGACAGGATCGTCTCTGCCTCTCGTTCCCGCTGGCTGTCGGTGAGAATCATCGCCTCGGTTCCCTCCTCCACTGGCACGTAGTCGATGAAGAAGAAGAGCCGGCATCCCGATGACATGAGGTCGCGGATGAACCGCTCGCCGGTCACGAGGTCGAAGTTGTCGCGGGTGACGGTGATTGAGGCACCGAAGAAGACACCGGTCTGGCTCAGTCGCGAGATGGTCTCGTGCAGACGCGCGTACACGCCGTCTCCGCGGCGCGCGTCCGTCTCCTTCTCCAGCCCCTCGATGCTGATCACCGGCACCACGTTCCGCTGTGGCTTCAGTCTGGCGATTGTTGCCGGGTCGAGCAGGAGGCCATTGGTGAACATGGGGAAGATGACGTGGGGCAAGTCGCGTGTGATGTCGAGGATCTCCGGCCGGGTCAGCGGCTCGCCGCCGGCAAGGAGGATGACCGAGATTCCGAGCTTGCTTGCCTCTTCCAGTACACCGCGCAACTGTTCGGGGCTAAGCTCGGCCTCCGCCGGGCGACGGTGTGCGCGGGCGTAGCATCCGCTGCATTGAAGATTGCAGCGATGGGTGATGCTCGCGATCATGAATGCCGGCACGTGCAACCCCTTCGTCTCCCAGGTGTGTCTTGTGCGCGCCGCGTGCCGCTGGCGGAACAGCGTACGGCACAAGAAGTAGGCCATTCCCGGATTGCGCACGCTGATGCGAAGCGCATCCCGGAACAGGTTCCTGATCGATTTGTCAAACAGACGAACGTAATCTCCCTCTCGCTCTGCCATCTGCCTCTCCTTGAAACCGGCTCTCGATTGCCCTTGTGAAAGACAGACGTTATCAGATCATTCCTATTGGGGCAAGCCATCGGGGTGAGCGGCTCCAATGGCGCGTTCGGGGCGGGAAATGGGGTCATCTAGCGGATATGCTAGGCTGGGATCACTGAAACGTTAACGGTGTGTTTCATCCGGTTCAGGCTCCGAACAACCATGGAACATTATCAAGCGCGCAACAGGCCCCCTTGCTCATTCTGAATTGCTCTTGCTCTCCTTCTCGGCGGTTTCAATCTCGATGAGCCTCTTTACCTCCTGCGCACGGGTCTTGTCCATCACCAGCAGGATGTCGTCAGTGTCCACGATGACGATATCTGACAGTCCCAGGGTGGCTACTAGCCGCTCTTTCTTCGCTGAACGCTTTGAGAAGATAATGCTGTTTGTCGTATCGATCCCAATGTGGGAGGCGCGGATGACGTTTCCTTCTTCATCCGTTTGCAGGATCTCACCCAATGCGCTCCAGTCGCCGACGTCACTCCACCCGATCTCGCCTGCGGGAAGGACCAACACGCGCTCGCTCTTCTCGAGCACGCCGTAGTCAATCGAGTTCACCTTTTGTTCGGCGTAGATCCGCGCTAGCGTCTCTTCGTAATCGGGGGTTTCCTCCCCCTTCTCGATTGCCATCAGTCCGGCATGGAGCCTCGGCATGTACGCATGCATCTCGCGTACGATAGCATCAACCCGCCAGATGAACATCCCGCTGTTCCAGTAGTATCCCCCTTCGTCAAGGAAGCGCTCGGCTGTCTCGCGATTTGGCTTCTCGGTGAATCTTTCCACGGCCAGTACCTCGGAGCCTGTGCTGAGACCGCCTGCCATAAATGGGTTGGATGCCTGGATGTATCCATACCCGGTGGAGGGATGGTCCGGTGTGATCCCCAGGGTAATTAGGTGCGTCCCTGCCTCAGCGACGATTGCCGCGTCGTTCAGCAGATGTCGGAAGCGTTCCTCATCTGCGATTACGTGATCCGCCGGCAGGACAATCATCACCCCTTCTGGGTCTATCCGTGAGAGCCGCGTCGCCGCCAGGCCGACACAAGGGGCTGTCCCCCGTCCCATCGGCTCGACGATGATGTTCTTCCTGGGTAAGTCCGGGAGTTGTTCACGCACGATCCCGACGTGTTCCCTCCCCACAACTACGTACGTATTCTCAAGCGGGACTAAGGGGACAACGCGTTCTACAGTTTGCTGCAGTAGCGTGCTGTTGCCGACCAGTCGCAAGAACTGCTTCGGTGTCTCCTTTCTGCTTAGTGGCCACAGCCTCTCGCCACGTCCTCCCGCCATGATAACCGCGAAACGCATCGTTATCCTCCTTTAAATGTTATACTAATGCCCGCTAACACACGTTACTGTGTCTTAGAAGGTCTTTCCTGGACGATCTGATGAAAGCGGTGTAGCGCCATCAGCCACGAGATGGTTGACTCAGCTCCCTGGTTTTGGCTGACTCCCGCCGCGTGCAATCCATCCCGGCAACCCCCGGTGGTGAGTTCAACCAGCGTTGCGTGGACGTCGTTTCGACCGAGGAACCAGTCGAAGCACTGCTCGATCGACGCAAGCCACCTCTCATCTTCGGTAACAAGGGACGCCTCATAGCAGGCATCGATAAGCGCCATGGCGTCCATCGGTTGCTGGTCGAATCGCGCCCGCTTCCCTTTTCGCTTCAACCAGCCGTTATTTCCTATGAGCGAGAGATGCCCTCCCTGAGGATCGGTCTGGATCTCAA
>Ga0307379_10013212_pt1 | contig 10716 bp, 10 predicted proteins | sample UN2MG_FD_202237 | JGI IMG/M metagenome (GOLD analysis project Ga0307379, IMG submission 202237) | Soil microbial communities from Risofladan, Vaasa, Finland - UN-2 | ecosystem: Environmental > Terrestrial > Soil > Coastal area > Acid sulfate soil | place: Finland: Risofladan, Vaasa | collected... | reverse complement strand
GGAAGGGACCGTGCCCGGCAGCATCGCCTGGCGAAGGGACAAGGTTGGGTTTGAGACCCCGGAGCCCGCCTGGCTACGGCAATGGATGCGCGAGGAATCTGACCTCTTCGAGAACGACTCCCTCAGCGCTGCATATCTGAACACGGAGGCCATCCGCGCTGCGCTCGCGTCGTGGCTGAAGAGTGGCACCGAGACTCCCTGTCCACCCGTGTGGCGCTGGATCAACCTCGAACTCTGGCTTCGGTGCTTCAGCCAGGCTGCCCCGCTGCCCAAGGAGGACGCCAGGTGAACATCCTGAGCCTGGCGCCTTTCAACGTATGGGATCTCGGCTACGGAAAGGGCAGGGTCTCGACCTACCTTCCTCTGAAGGGGCTCGCCGACGCAGGCCACAGGGTGTGGTGGCTCACGAGTCTGGATGAGGTCAGCGAGGGCGATGACTTGAGTCTGGAGAGGGATGGTATCGAGGTCGTGCGGTTTCGCGTCCCATCCTCAACCGCGACCACTGGTGCCAGGGCCGCGATCCTATCGAAACTGCATTCTTGGGCATTCCTTCTCTCCAGCTTCGCCAAAGCGTATGCGCTGACCCGCCACTTCAGACCCGACCTGATCTGTGCACACCAGTTGATCGCGGCATTCCCGGCCTTCCTGCTTTCTCGCGTATTGCGAGTTCCCTACACTGTTAAGACGTACGGTTTCTTCGGCGAGATCTTTGCTCAGCGGTTGTACTGGGGCAAGTACGCCTTCAAGCTTCCGGCAAGCCTATACATATTGGTCAACGACGGGACTTCCGGAGATGAGATCGCTCGTTCCTTCGGGGTGCCGGCCCATAGGATCGCCTTCCTGGTCAATGGCATCGATAAGGATCTGACTACAAAGGTTGATCGAAGCTTGAGGCAGCGCCTAGCACCCAACGGCGAGAGGATCATCCTCTCGGTCTATAGACTGGTACCCTCCAAGCAGATCCATCTGTTGATAGACGCCATCCCGCAGATCGTGAGCCAGAGGTCCGATGTGCGGTTCGTGATCGTGGGCGACGGCCCGGAGCGGCCGATGTTGATGAGCCTGGCTGATCGCCTCGGGGTCTCGGAGTACGTCCAATTCGAAGGATCGGTCCCGAACGAGATGGTACCCAGCTACCTAGCCGCAGGGGACCTTCTCGTCAGCCTCAACTCAGCGAGTAGCATCGCCAATCCCGTGCTGGAAGCCATGTGCTGCGGCACGGTGGTCATTGCGCTGAACACCGGCACCACCTCGGACTTGATCGTCGATGGCGAGAACGGCATCCTTCTGGAGACTGATGAGATAGCCGAGCTTCCCCGTGTCGTCCTGGAGGCGCTCGACGATGATCGTCGGCGGGGATCCCTTGGCGAGGCAGCGCGCCAATTCATCCTTGAGAACTGGCCCAGCTGGGAGGAGAGGGTGGCCCAGGAGGTGCAGTTGCTCGAGGATGTCGTGAAGCGTCATCGCCAAGGCACTTCCAGCAAGGAAGCCTCGGTCTAGCCGCCGGTCTTGGAACCGGAAAGGAGCCTGACGCTTGAGGATTCTCTCGATAGGCGGCCTGGTACCCTGGCACTCAGACGCCGGGGGAGGGCAGATCATCGCCTACAAGACCAGCGAAGCTCTCGCCAGGGCTGGCCACGAGGTGCGCTACCTGGCCGTCGCCCCAGAGGGGTACGAACGCCAGGTAGATTGGGGCGACGTGAAATTCACCCCGACAGTGCCAGGGCTCCTGGAGGCCGTACGGCTGGCCCCACGGCTGGCCAGAAGTGGCTCCGCGAACGAATACGGCGTCATCCACGTTCACCTGGGGGGCGAGACGGTCGGCTACTGCCTGGCCTACGCGCTGGCCAGAAGGATGGGCCTACAGGCAAAGCTCGTGCTGAGCATCTATGCACCGAGGACGTACGCCCTCCCACGCTCCCTTGGGGAGGTGATCACCGCACTCTCTTGCCACGGCGCCGATCTCGTACTCTCCCTCTCGGAGTTCTCCAAACGCGACATAGCGCGGGCGTATAGGGTTCCACATTCGAAGATAGCCGTGACCTACGCCGGGGTCGATTCCTCCTTCTCGGCCAACTCCTCGCCCCAAGAAAGGAGCGATGACGATCCCTTCTCGCTTCTGTTCTGCGGCAGGCTCAACGGCCCTCACGAGCAGAAAGGGGTGGACGTGCTGCTAAGGAGCTTTCCCACGGTCCTCAAGAACCACAAGGCCGTGCTCAACATCATCGGCACCGGATCCAGGCTGGCCCAGTATCAGCGAATGGCGGAGAAGCTCGGGGTCAGCGAGCAGGTGCGATTCCTCGGCTTCGTCGAACACCAAGAGATGCCGCGCCACTACCAGCAGACCGATCTGTTCGTCCTCCCGTCGAGAAGGGAGAGCTTCGGCCTGGTTCTGGCGGAGGCTATGGCCTGCGGCCTCCCAGTCGTCGCCACCGCCGCAGGCGCGATTCCCGAGGTGGTCCAGGATGGTATGACTGGAATCCTGGTGCCTCCTGATGATCCTGAAGCTCTCGCTCACGCGGTCAATTCCCTGCTGGATGATCCTGAGAAGATGAAAACCATGGGCACAGGGGGCGCCCAAAGGGTCCGCGAGCGGTTCACCTGGGACAAGGTTGCGGAAAGGATCCTGGCGAGATATCGACAGTTCGTGTAACTCCGACGGCCAGCGTCGGATTACCGAGAAGTAGTGATGTGGACCTCAACAAAACGCCCGTGTTGGACGGGAGAGGCCAATATGCAAAGGGTCAGTGACAGAGCATCACATGCAATGCTCTTGGTCGTAGGTCTGACGTGTGCATTGCTTTTCGTCCTCGTCCGCGTTCCGCGCAACCCCAGCGGCCTGATCAGCCACGATGGTCCCGGCTACTTCTCGTATCTGCGGTCGCTGGTGTTCGACCACGACCTAGATTTCCGAAACGAGTACCGGTATTTCGGCTTTGCGAGCAACGACGTGGCCGGGACTACTGCGACCGGGTTGGCACCCAATCCATGGTCAATCGGCCCCGCACTCTTGTGGTCGCCCTTCTACTTGAGCGCCCACGCCCTCTCGCTCATGGCCCTTAGTATGGGAATTCAAGCCGATGTGCATGGCTACGGCCTTGCATACCAATCGGCCGTGTGCATCGCGACTATTACATATGTCACAGCAGGCAGCGTGCTCACTTACCGGGTATGCCGCAGATACTTCTCTCCGTATGCAAGCCTCATGGCCGTCGCCGGCGTCTACCTCGCCTCCAGCCTGATTCACTACACCGTGGCTGCTCCAGCCCTATCTCATGGGACCTCGTTCTTCACCGTTTCTCTGTTCCTATACCTATGGCATCCCCCTCGCTCTCGAACTCACGCTGAATGGGCTCTCCTGGGGGTGAGCACGGGCCTTATGATCTTGGTCCGCTGGCAGGACGTGCTCTACCTCAGCGTGCTTGCGGTCGAAGCCACATGTCTCATCGCTACAAGGCCTGATGCGAACCGCCGACTGCGCACTCTGCGAGAGTACCTCTGGGGCTCAGCCGTTCTTGCAGTGATTGGTCTCGTCGTTTTCTCACCGCAACTGCTGGTCTGGAACGCACTCTACGGCTCACCTATTGCTGTACCCCAAGGGAGCGGTTTCTTTGACTGGCTTCGTCCCGAACTCCTCGAGTACCTCTTCTCGACGAGGCACGGCTTGTATGCATGGCATCCAGTGATGCTACTCGCGACCCTTGGCTTTGTCCTACTGTGGCGACGCGACAGGCGTGTGACGGCAGCTTTAGCCAGCGCCTTGCTCTTGCAGTGGTACCTCAACAGCGCTGCCACCGATTGGTGGGCTCATGACTCCTTCGGTGCTCGCCGTTTCATCTCAGCCACTTCGGTGCTCGCGCTCGGAATGGCTGCTCTGACAGAGTGGACCACCGAGCGCTTTCGACGTGGATCCCTGGTCATGCTGCTGGTCATAATCGCCTTGGTGGGCTGGAACTTCCTGTTCGAACTTCAGTATTCCTGGGCATTCGTATCTTATGGCGAAGCGCTAACATGGGATGAACTCGTTGTTGGGAAGTTTCGGATGGTCGTGGAGTTGATCGGTCGCGTGATCGACCTACCCTCACCCTAGCTCGCACGGTAGAGCGTGGTGACGGTCAGGACACAGTTGTCTGTGCAGACGAAGGCACGAGCCTTGCGGTCCGAAGCCGCCAGACTCAAGCCTGAGTGCAGAGCAGCGATAAACGCGTCGTATGGGAGAAAGTTGCCGAACGGGCGCGGGAAGGGTACCATAGGGTACTGTGAATCGATCACGCCCCTTCTCCATCACCTTCCACCATGACCTGGCGGCGATAGTCGGTCTCTCCTTACTTCTCGTCGCCACCGTGTACCTCCTGTCCCTGCCCACCCTTCGTATCATCCTGGGTGCCCCTGAGACGAGCACAGTCATGGCCCGCACTGCAAGTCAACGCGTTCAGCGACGCTTCACCTGGGAGTCGGTGGTCCAGAGAGTGTTCGCCGGCTATCTGAGCATCATATGAGTCCCTATCGCCCTGTTGCTGTTTAGGCATGAGGCTATCGCATGGAGCGTCTCTCTGATAGGCATTCATACTTGCTGATATCACTGGTGTGCGCTGCCTCAGTGGCCGTGTTCATGCTGATGCGCTTGCCGCGAGCGATGGCTGCCCATGCGAGCCCTCTTGGCGACGACGGTCCCGGATACTATTCCTATCTACGGTCGGTGATCTTCGATCGCGACTTGGATTTCCGCAACGAGTATGATCGGCTCGACTGGCCGCTCGAAGAGATCACGCCAACTGGCTTGGTCGCCAACTACTGGTCAGTGGGCCCGGCCATACTATGGGCCCCTTTCTATTTGGTGATCCACGGTCTATCGCTCATCGCGCCAGGAGCGGGCTATCCAGCGAATTCCGATGGCTTTGGCTATCAATACCAGTCAGCAGCGTGCGTGGGGACCATTGTGTACGTTGCACTAGGTTGCATACTCGCGTACCGTCTTTGCCGTCGATACACGTCGAGCTATTCCAGCTTAGTGGCAGTGCTGGGCCTCTTCCTGGGGTCAAGCCTCGTACACTACACTGTCGCGGCTCCAGGTTCCTCGCATGGAGTGTCGTTCTTTGCCGTGGCCCTCTTCCTCTTCCTCTGGGCCAGGCACCGACCCCGATCCCGCACGGACTGGGCCATGCTCGGGCTTGCTGCCGGTCTAATGGCCTTGGTGCGCTGGCAGGATGTTCTCTTTGTGAGCGTGGTTGCCGTGGAAGCCATCTGGTCCGCCAGGAGCGGCAGCGCGGATGAACGTGTCGTGACCATGAGCGGGTATCTCCAAGGCGCCCTTCTCGCCGCCTTGATCGCTATTCTCGTGTTCGCACCTCAGATGCTTGCCTGGAGCATTCTATATGGATCGCCGCTGGCGCTGCCGCAGGGTGCCGCCTTCTTCGATCCACTGCGTCCGAATCTTCTCGAGTACCTTTTCTCCACGAACCACGGGCTATTCACCTGGACCCCGATTGCGCTGTTAGCCGTGGTAGGCCTTGGTCCTTTGTGGGTTCGGGACAGAAGGACTACCCTTGCTGTGTTGACCGCCTTACTCTTGCTGTGGTACGTCAACAGCGCCGCCAGTGACTGGTGGGCACACGGATCCTTCGGAGCCCGACGCTTCGTATCCGCAACTGCCATCTTGGCTCTGGCGCTGGCCGCTTTGATCGAGTCGGTCGTGCGACGATTGCGCCACGGAACCATCCTGGCGCTGATTTGCGTCGCGTCTCTCATTGGGTGGAACTTCCTGCTTGATCTGCAGTTCACTCTGGGCTACATCCCGACGGACGAAGCCATCTCATTGCGCCAGATGACCGTTGGCAAGCTGGACATGGTCATGGAACTCGTCAAGCGGGCCTTGGCGCGCATCTGATCTAGATCGCCACGGCGTTGGCCGACTGGCTGCTGGGCAGCCACCACTCGGCCACAGCAACGCCATGTCGACCACCCTCGAAGTAGGCCCTATGAGCCCTTAATCCACGCAAAGGTTGCCCCGCTCGTGACGCAGAGCTATCATCCAGTAGCGCTATGAAGAGATCCCTCTCCTTCTCCATCACCTTCCACCACGATCTGGCGGCGATAGTCGGTCTCTCCCTGCTGCTCGTCGCCACAGTGTACGTACTGCCTCTCCCAACCTTGCGCATTCTGCTGGGCGGGCCTTTCGTGCTCTTCTTCCCCGGCTACACCATGGTTGCCGCCCTGTTCCCCCACCGGGACGATCTGGAGGGTTTGGAGCGTCTGGGGCTCAGCCTGGGCCTTAGCATCGCCGTCCTGCCTCTGATGGGACTGGTGCTCAACTACACACCTATAGGCATCACGCTGCTCTCGACGCTCTTCTTCGCCACCGCTTTCATCGCTGGCTGCACCGTCATCGCCTACTACCGGCGAGGCCAGCTTCCTCTGGAGGAGCGGTACGCACTGCGACTGGAGCTTGACGTTGCAGGATGGCGGTCCGGTGGATTACTGGACAGGTCCTTGACGGTAGCTCTGGGCGTGTCCATCTTCGCCGCTCTGGGCACCTTCCTCTTTGTCCTGGCCAAGCCCGAAGTAGGCGAAAGGTTCACCGAGTTCTACGTTCTCGGCCCTTATGCTCAGGCGGAGGACTATCCCACCCGGGTCCTGGCAGGACAGCCCATCACCCTCATCGTGGGCGTGATCAACCGCGAGCACGAGGACGTCCAGTATCGCATCGTGAGAGAGGTGGGTGGGCAGGCGGAGCAACAACTCACGGGGATTCAGCTCGCTCACGATGAGAAGTGGGAGAAACGGCTTAGCTTCGCCCTTCAGAATCCGGGAGAGGGTCAACGGATGGCCTTCCTGCTCTACAGGGAAGACCAGGAGGAACCCTACCGTTCGCTGCATCTGTGGATCGACGTGGCGGCAATCGCGACGGTACAACCTGGTGGGACGCCACACGCGCCGGCGGCTCCCACGGCAGCGCCGTCACCCACCGTCGAGCCTTCCCCGACTAGGGAACCAGCCGTGACCGCCGCCCCGACCGCTTCTCCCACACCCATGCCCACCGAGGCGCCAATCGACACCGCGCCGGCACAGGTGATCCACGTGGTGCAGCCCGGCGAGACCCTCTCCTCTATCGGCAGGCTGTACGGCGTGACCTATCAGGCCATCATGGAGGCTAACGGGCTTACAGACCCCGGCCTCATCGCCGTGGGCCAGGAGTTGGTTATCCCCCCAGCGGAATAGCCCACGCGACTCCCCGCCCTCGAAACCATATCCTACGGCCTCGACCGCGCCACGCTTGCTGCAACGGCACCGATGCGTTATAATAGCCAGATGCCCAACTGGGGGTGCAACCACAGGCCAGCGACCATCCGCTGGTCCTGTTCCCGAAACCAAGCAATCCGAAAGGAGTGCCAAGAGTCGACCGTGAAAGACCACAAGCAATACGATGTCGTTGTCATCGGCGCGGGCCCCACTGGTTCTGCGGTGGCGCGTGACATCGCTGCCGAGGGATTCAAAGTGCTCCTCGTCGAAGAGCACCAGCAAGTCGGCCTTCCAACTCACTGTGCTGGGCTGATCACGCCCCGCGCTTTGGAGCTGGCGGACCTCCCTGCGGACGGCTTCGTGCAGAATGAGCTCACAGGCGCCATCATCCATTCCCACTCAGGACTCGAAGCCTCAATTGAAGGCGACAGAGTGCACGCCCTGGCTATAGATCGCGGTCGCTTCGACGCGGCGCTGGCCGAGAGGGCCATCGAATCTGGAGCTCGGCTGCTCCTGCACACCCGGGCGTCGGGCTTCGAGCGGAGCGGAAATCTGATACGGGTCCACCTGGAGAACGAGCGTCGACACGATACTGTGGAGACCAGGCTGCTCGTTGGAGCCGACGGGGCAAGGTCTAGCGTGGCTCAGTGGGCCGGCTTGCCTGGCCCAGACGAGGTAGTCTATGGAGTGAACGCCAGGGTAAGCCTCGGTCAGCGCTCTCCCCGCTTCGTGGAGGTCTTCTTAAGCAATGATCTGGCGCCCGCCTGGTTCGGCTGGATCATACCTCTGGGCGATGGACAGGCCCGCCTGGGCATTGGCACCACACAGGGCTCGGCGACCCGCTGCCTGAGAGAGCTGGTGGCCGCTTTCCCCAGCCGGTTCCAGGACCTTGAGATCCTGGAGGTGTCTGGCGGGGTCATTCCTCTGGGCCTGCCAGAGAAGATCCACGCCGACAACCTCATGCTGGTGGGAGATGCGGCCTGCCAGGTGAAACCTACGTCCGGAGGCGGTGTGTACACCGGCCTGCTGGGAGCCCGGAGCTGCGCAGAAACGGCCATTCGCGCGCTGGAGGAAGACGATCTATCGGCGGAGTCCCTGGGGCGCTACCACGCGTCCTGGATCGAGGATATGGGCGAGGAGTTGCAGACTGGCGCTTTGCTGAGGAAGATCTTCGTGAGGCTTGGAGATGGTGATTTTGACACGTTGCTGTCCCTGCTCAGGAAGCAGCCGCTGGCTCGCATCCTCTCGAGGCACGGCGACATCGACCATCCGTCGCACGTGGTCACCCAGCTGGTCCGCATGCTCCCCAAGCTGAGGGTTCTCCCATTCGTGGCAGCCCTGGTCACAGACCGCGAGGAACTTGTAGAAGATGTCTTTGATCTTATCAGCTCGTCAAGGTAGCGAGCGCGCCCTGCCCATGCGTTGGCTTCCTGAGGCCTTGACGAGCCGACCGACCATGGTGATCGCAGTGGCCTATCTCGCTCTGGTCACTGTGGCCGAGCTGGTGACCACCTTCAGTGACCCCCGGGTGGGGCTAATCCTCCACGGTGGACTGCTGGTGATCCTCTTGGCCCACGCCGCCCTCGCTTCGGACCGGCCGTATCACCGTCTCTTGCTGGGTCTGGTGTTGGCTCCCTTGACTCGGATCTTGAGCATGGCCCTTCCCCTGGCGGACTTCGAGCGGATCTACTGGTACTTGATCATCAGCATACCCCTCTTCGTCGCCACAGCACTGCTGGCCCGGCTGTTGGGCTTCTCCCGCCAGCAAGTCGGCCTCACGGTGAGGAAAGTACCACTGCAACTCCTGGTGGCGCTGACAGGCATCACCTTCGGCATAGCAGAGTACTTCATCCTGAGACCTGAGCGACCCCTGGTTGACCCTACCTGGATCGGCATGCTCTCGTCTGGCATGGTACTGATGATCTGCACAGGTTTCACCGAAGAACTGATCTTCCGCGGTCTGCTACAGCGGACGTCGGTGCAGGTGTTGGGGCGGTTCGGTTTGCTGTATGTGGCCATTCTCTTCGCAGTGCTGCACATAGGATACCGGTCGATACTGGACGTGGCCTTCGTCTTCGTCGTTGCCCTTTTCTTCGGATGGGTGGCAGAAGCCACGTGGTCACTGGTGGGGGTTACGCTGGCCCATGGTCTCACCAACGTCGTGCTTTTTCTCGTCATGCCCTTCTTGATGGGAAACTGAGGAGATAGTCCACAGCGCATCCCTGCATCTCTGAGTCACTCTGAACTTCTTCGCCTGGTCCCCGCAGCCATGGCGGTCCCCTGAAGGCGGTACGAAAGCAAGCGAGGTCAATTCAGTGGCACGTTGCCCTCACCTGGGTTTGGAGGAAATGGGGTCCAGTCCCTTCCCGTTTCCCAGTGTCTCCCATCACTGCCGTGTGTCCATGCCGGGCCGGCCTGCCGGCCAGCGGGAGCAAGAGACATACTGCCTGACCAAGAGACATACGACCTGTCCTCTCTTCCCCAGTCCCCCCGAGGAAGAAATGCTCGTTGTTGCCGTCCCTGAAGCCATGCCGGAGAGTGTAGGGCCAGAAGCAGTGGCGAGGACGAGGGCGACGGAGCCTATGGAAGCCCGGGAGGTTCAAGAGCGTCTGCCGGATCGATCTGTGGAGATCCTCCCGCCGGAAACGGGCCCGGAGCCCATAGTAGAGCAGCCATCCCTTGAGGAAGTCGAAGCGCTGCTCGCTGAGGAGATCCTGGTTGAGCCTGGGCCCGCCGTGTGGGCAACAACCGAAGAGTCCGGCACCATCGTGGAGCCCACGCTCGATGTTCCGTCTCAGCACGTGCCAGCGATCACGCCTGTTCGATCCAGGGGCCTCCCCTGGGCCGCAGCTGGCGTCGCCGTCCTGGCGCTCCTCTGTTTTGGTGCGGTGACGGTGGCCGGCGTGGTAGGCCTCGCGTCCGGGATCCATCTCTCGACGCTACAGCTCCCCACTCTCGGTTCCAGTTTGCTGCTCGTGGTGTCGGGAGCCAGCTTCGTGGGGGCCATCCTACTACTCGCCCTACTCCTCTGGGCACGTCGTCGAGCTCCCGCTTGAGCGCTCCTCAGGCGGCGGGGGCTGGTATCGGGAGCACGTGGATCGCCTCCCCCATCTCCGATGGGCAAGAGAAAAGCCGCGCGGTTTGCCGCGTGGCTCAATGCTCCTCGGACGGTATCGATGAACGGGCGAACGGGCTAGCCCAGTATTCGCAGGACTTGCAACACCTTGACCGCCATGCTCATCGCAAAGGCCATCAGTAGCGGGGCAATGGCGATGTTCAGCGCGCGTACCAGAACCCTGGCCCTGGGTCCCTCGTTCACGGCGATCAGTTCCTTCTGGACCAGCAGGATCAGCAACACAATCACGGCCACCAAGCCCAGGGAACCCGCCATCACAACAGTGGTCACGGTCGATACAGTAGTTGTCGTCACCGTCGAGACCATAAAGCGCCTCCTTGCTTCCTGCTCCTGACTCCTCA
>Ga0307379_10013211_pt1 | contig 10716 bp, 3 predicted proteins | sample UN2MG_FD_202237 | JGI IMG/M metagenome (GOLD analysis project Ga0307379, IMG submission 202237) | Soil microbial communities from Risofladan, Vaasa, Finland - UN-2 | ecosystem: Environmental > Terrestrial > Soil > Coastal area > Acid sulfate soil | place: Finland: Risofladan, Vaasa | collected... | reverse complement strand
ATAAGCAGTATAATTATCCGAAAATATGGGCGCTTTATTCTCATATCTCCAAATTACAGGTCCATCACCAATTCCAGGCCAAGCTAAATATGTGCCGTCCCAAGAATAAGTGAATCTTCCTGCTTGCATAATAGAAGAATCATATGTTATTCCAGTCACTACAATGACAGGATCTGCACCACTAGGCGTTATTTTTAATTTTAATCCCATATTCTAAAAGTTTATAAATACTCCTCCTCCTGTACTTGCATCGTATTGTTGGTTCCAAGTAGCCATATAATTTTTACTAACGAATATTCCCTCATCCGTTCCTGTAATATAAATGTATCTTCCTGACTTTGACATTTGAACTGTGTTATACTTTCCCTGAGGAATGTCTGACACTAATTCCCATGTTTGTCCGTAATCAACTGATTTATATGTATATCCCGCGGTGGCAAATCCCGGTATCGCTATCATATATTTTCCATCTGATGACATAGCGGTTCCTGCCCAATAAGATGTTGAAAATGGAGTAACCTCGGTCCATGTTTGTCCATAATCATTAGATAAATTAAGTATATCCTCGGGGCTATTAAATCCATCACTGGCAGCAACTAACATATATTTTCCATCATTGGATATTGATCCACCAACTAATCTAACAGTTAAACTATGCAGAGACCAATTAATCCAATCGGTGCTTATGTATAATTTTGCACCACCGGAACTTTGGTATTGTTCATGCACAACTTTATAATTTCCATCTCCAGAAATCATTCCGCCGCCGAAAGATGATAAAGTTTCAGGGAATGTTGACCAATTATCCCCGGAATCATCTGAATATTTTGTTTGTCCATTCGTAAAATTTCCGGCAAACATATTTTCCCCGGTAGGCGAAACAAAGGTTTTTGTGAACCGGTTCGCAGTTAAAGGAAATGTCCAATTTTCTCCAAAATCCTGAGATAAAGCGACATCCCCGTTATCATTATAAGCTCCATTTGTGGCCAATACATATCTACCATCTCTTGATGAGTTTACAGAATGGTATCTTCTAACATTTGAAGCACTTGGGGCTTTATAATCCCATGAATTTGATCCATTATTGGAAACAGCAATATAAGAAGAGCTATCAATCGTGGACGGGTCTCCAATAAAATAGTACCTATTATTAAAGGAAACTGCTATATTTGAAGTAAAACCACTTATAGGAACTGGAAAACTAGTTGGCTGTTGTTCAAAAGTATCTCCAGAATCAAAGGATTTATATGTGTTATATTCTCCTCCTGATGGTCTTATGGAAGTTAGCACTACTTGATTACTTCCGGGAAAAAGCCTCAATTTTCCTCCTGAGGCATCTCTCATTATAACCATTTGCTCAGCTCCCTGTGGAGCTACACTATTTTTTATTATTATTTTTGATGGCATATTTAATTAATTATACAAATTTACCTCTTTCGGTCCATGATCCAGATATTCTTTTTTCAAATACTAAATCTCCATTACTATCTGGATAAAATCTCCAAGATCCGTTTGTGTTTGGATCTCCCATATATTGTGCCGTTTCAACTACAAATCCTGTTTCAGATAAAACACCAGATCCATCAGCTTTTCCATAAACTTTAGCGACTATAGATCCATCTATATTAAATGCATAGGATTCTTCGGTTCCAACTGTTGCCAACGAAACATCCATATCCACTAGAGTTACGGCTCCTGCATCAGTATCTATAATTATTTCTCCTAATTTAACATCTACGGTTGGATCCGTAGGAACTAGTGTACTTCCGTCAAGCGTCCAATAATCTCCTCCGCCACTTCCACCACCAACACCATAGGTCCAATATCCTCCCGTAGATTCATAAACAAGAGTTGATCCATCCTGTGAAGCTCCTATACTTGCTACGGATACATCAGTTAATGCAGATAATTGTGTTACTCCGCTAATAGATCCTTGGGATGCGTACGTAACTTCATCTGAGGTGGGATCATAAAAAAGAACATAAGATGTTGATACATCTGGAATTCCTGTAAAATAAACGCTTGCTTCAGCCTGAAAAGCTACAGACGAAACTAATTTTTCCTCTTGTATCCCTTCGGCACCGTCTGATTCTCCATAAATTTTAGCTATTGTAACCCCATCTAAATTAAATGTGTATGATTCTTCTGTTCCTTGTGCTGAAGAAGATGTTACGTCTTTATCAACTAATGTTGCTAACCCAGCATCTGCCTCTAATTCTATGTTTTCGTAGAATAAAACATTAGCGTTTTCATTGCTAAGAGTAACTTCATTAGATTCTTCTCTCCAAATCCTTGAAGCAAATTCAAGTCCATCCATGGTGTCATTCATAACCACTGCAGCACCAGCTGATCCGTCTGAATAAGAACTCGGGGTATCGTGCAATGAAATAAATGTAGAAGTGTCAAATCCTAATGCAGATGCATCTGCATATGATAATTCTTTTGTTGTTGAATTATAAAATACTAAATTAGTCTGTCCTGATGAAGATAAACCTGCATATAATTTTCCACCTATTGAAACATCTTTTCCGTCTGTTGTAAAATTAGAAGATGTATCAAATCTAAATAATAAATTATTCCAAAATGCTATTCCTTTTGCCGCTGGAGTATCTTGTCTTGTTGCAACGGCCTGAGTACTTGCATCGTCATATAAAGAACCGTCAAGGGGCGTTATTCCAATTCTAAATTGTTCTAAAGTTTCATCATATAAAATCGCATATGGATCTTGAGATCCTCTTCCTATAATAACCCCTGATTGCATCCAGTTTGGAGGAGATCCCGTAAATCCTGTGTTTAGATACATAAAAGCTCCAGATACGTCTATAGTTTCAACACCCACAGAATAAATAGATCCATCAACAACAAGATTGCCCGCAATCCCAACATCCCCTGTAACTCCAAGATTTCCGACTATTCCTAAAGAAGCATCTTGAATGGTAACATTTCCTGATATTGTACCCCCTGTTTTATCAAATTTACCTGTTGATAAGTCAACTAACCACGGTGTATAAAGATCCGTTTGACTAGAAATACTTCCTGAAATACTTCCCCATGCTATAGAAGTTCCTGTACACGGATCATCATAGGTTATTTCCCCTGTACCGGTATTATAAAATAATGATTTTGATTGGGGTGTTTCATTTATGCTTGGGCATAATATGGTACCATTTGCCTTTACAGTAAAATATCTAATTCCTGCGCCATCTTGTGGTGATGCTACAGTAAATGTATATGGATTGCTTGCAACATTTGAACTCTGATCTCTGATATAAACGAAATCAGAGCCAGCACTTGCGTAAGCAAAATTATGACTTTTTGACTGATATTGATTATTCGTACCCGCAACTTGTAAATATGCTACGCCATCCAAACTTGAAAATGAAACACTGCCAGATGATGGCGATACTGCCATAAAATTGGACGCATCATTATATCTAAAAAGTAATCCACCGGTAGTATGAGCGCTTCTTATAGTTAATAAATCTATATCCGTTTCATTCCATAAACTCCAGTTAATTGTTCTGTCAAATGAAGCATCATATGTAAAATCTGTAGTCCCAGTCATATAAGGAATTTGACCGCCTGATCCCAATGAAATTCCAGGAGTTTGAGCTGAATATTTCCAGTATCCGCCAGTTGATTCATAAACAAGAACTGAACCATCCGTTACACCTGTGATTGAAACGTCAGATAAATTATTCAGACTTATATTTCCAAATGATACATCTAAGTTTGCTTTCGTTTCATATAGTAAGAAAGAAGCATCTACATCTGTTTTAAATGCAAATAACGTTGAAGCTTCTAGTGGAGAAACATTGGCCCACACAGAATTAGTGGCATCCCATTGAAGAAAATCATTATCTGATGCATCTACGATTGAAACATCTGTTAATCCGTCAAGGAGGGAATTTGCTGAAACATAGTCAAAAATAGCTTTACCCGTGACCAATAAAGAGGAAGCGTCACTTGTAATAGAAATTGATGTATCTTTGATTGAAGTTACTGGTTGAGTAGTAGGGGCTCCCAGTAATAGCCCAGTTTTGATCTTAAACTCGCCTGCCATGCTTTTAATTATTTTCTTTCACTATCCAGAAAAAATCTTTATAGCTAATATGTTTTATTATATATCAACGAAAAAAGGGAGAACTATAAAAGTTCTCCCTTTGTATAAGAGTGTAAATTGATTATCCAGAAATCATAACTGAACAGTCACTAACTATCGATCCAGGTATCCAAAGAAGATTAATATCTCCACCAGTGTTGTATTCAACACCCGTATGAACCAGTTCGCTACCACCTTCATAAACAGCTACCGTGAATGGTCCATCAGTTCCAAGACCGTGGGTTCCAGCAGTAATCCATATTGAACCATCACTAGGAGTGAATGATCCAAGATACTTACTAACATATCCAGCAGCACCAGCTACAGCGATAGTAATTGTTGAAGCGTCTTCGGTAATAGTTGCTCCAGTACCTTGTACGATCTGCTTGAAATAAGCTACACTAGCATCTCTGTAAGAGTAAATGCTTGCGGTTCCACCGGCTGAAATGTTGGCAGCGTTATCAAGTTTACCGTTGAAAGTATTCCAATCAGTGCTCGTTAAGTAACCAGCAGTTGAACCATTAGCTTGATCTATGGTAAGTCCAAGAGCAGTTAATACAGCGGCAGTTCCTGATCCAGATCCAATATTAAGAGGACCTGTAACTGTTAGGTCAGCAGGTGTTGTAAATGCAGGAGAAGATAAATCTCTAGTTACAACTTCACCAGTTGTTGGAAGTGTGAACAGGGCTGTAAGTTCAGAACCAGAAGTTCCAAGACCTGTTCCAAGTAACAATCCATTTGTACTGATTGATCCATCAATATTCATTGCATTAGATACAAATGTAAATCCAGATGCTGTGTCTATTCTATCTGCGACTTCATTCCAGAATCCAATTCCATTATCAGTAGGATTATCTTCTCTTGTAGCAACTGCTTGAGTAGAAGCATCATCATATTGTCCTAATGATAAGTCTGTAATTCCAATACGGAATGTTTGGGTTGTTTCATCATAGATGAATGCGTAAGGATCAGCAGAACCTCTTCCTACTATGATACCAGACTGTAAGTTTGCAGGTGGTGCTCCACTAAGACCAGTATTTAAGAAGATGTATGCACTTGATACGTCAATTGTCTCTACATCAGTAAAGTAAACTGAACCATCAAAGAATACTTTGTCTTTAAAGATTACCTCTCCGTTAAATACTGAAGAACCGTCAATAACAAAGTTTGTAGTTCCACCACTTAGATATAAATCACCGGTAAACGTTCCTCCGGTTGCAGGTACATAAAGTGCAAGTGATGTATCAATTTGAGTTTTAGTATCATAAAGAGCAAATGAAGAGTCAATCTCTAGTTTCGTATCGTAAAGTAAGAGTGAAGCATCAACGTTAGCCTTAGTTTCATAAGTAGTAGACAAGGCAGTTGTTGTGGTATACAATGCGAATGAAGAGTCAATCTCTAGTTTCGTATCATAAAGTGCTAAACTTGTATCAACGTTAGCCTTAGTTTCATAGGTTGTAGATACTTGAGCTGATGTTAGATATAGTCCAAATGAAGTATCAATGTCTAGTTTCGTATCGTAAAGAGCGAAAGAAGCATCAATCTCAGTTTTTGTATCATAATCAGTTGCTGTATTGAGAGCCATCGTACCCAATTGTTGAGTCTTAAGAACTCCACCATCTGATATAACGGCTAATCTAGTTGTTCCAGAGGTTAGTCCATTTAATCTAAGAACATTTGCTCCATTTATGGTTATTGATGTATCACTTGTTAAAACTCCACCCAATTGGATATCTCCACCAGTTTCATGTAAACCGTTAGATGCTGTTACTCCAGCAGAGATTGCTGCATCAATTGCTGATTTAACAGCAGCTGATGTAGGTAAGTGAGAGTCTAAGCCCACACCAAATCCTTCAGCTGAACTATCAATTGCAGTCATTGTTAAGCTATCTAGAGCAAAACCTTGAGATGCCATAGTTAATAATCCAGATAATGAACCACCTGCAAGAGGTAGGTAAAGATCGAGTGAAGAATCAAGATTCTGAATTGCATCATCAAGTTGTCCAACTGAAGTATCAAGAATACCAACTGAAGCTTCTAGATTGTTTACATAGGTGTCTAAGTTACCTAATGAACCTTCATGTAAATTAAGTTCTGTCCAAGCAGTAAGTAATGAAGCATCAACATCAGTTTTACCAATATAATCATTATATTGAGATGATGATAAGTGGTACCTTTCAGCACCCGAACCACCTTGTAGTCCTAATAAGTCGTTGTGAGCGGTTGTTACAGGAGTAGATGCTGATGTAAAATTAGCCTTAACAACCACCGGAGAAGTAGCTAAAGTAACTTTACCAATTGTACCTAAGCCAGCAGAAGCCTCCCAAGTAAATTGGTAACCCGCCACAAACTCTGTAAATGGTAGTCCAGAGAAATCAAATGTACCAACATTTTCACCAAGAGCATCGTCTAATGTATTAAATTCTCCTCTACCCGGAATCCATGAGAATCTTCCGATTCCACCAGGTTGGTCAGTATATACGAGATATGCATTATAGAATTTACCAGATTGTCCCTGGGTCAGTGTACCTCCATTATCATATTGAATAAATCCAGATGTTTGATATGGGAATGGCAAGTCTTGAAGTTTCCAATCCCAAGATGATGCTCCAGTTCTGAAGTATACGTTGTAAATATTTGTATCTGCTCCACCTGGATCATCAGGTCTTGCTAACGCTCCAAGAGTTAGGAAGAGATCTTCGTCTGCAATTACTGTAGCAGCAATACCAATTGCATTGGATGCGTCTGTTGTTGCTCCAACATTTGGTCCTGTTAATGTACCACCAGATACAAGTTGAGTTCCTCTTGTTGTATGTAGATAGTAGTGCATTTGACGATCAATCAACATAGTGTGACGTTCATCACCCATGTGATATTTAGGACTATTTGCAGAATCGAAAATTATATAAGATACAGGTAATTGATCCGATAATGTTGACCATACAGTAGTTGATGCAGTTAAAGTACCATCATTTGCATTAATGTAAATGAAGTAAGTATCAGCCGTTGCTGAACCGCCGCCTGGAAGAGTAACAGTTTTATTTCCAGCAATTGTATATTTAGAACCGTTTCTGTAGTAAGACCATCCACTGCCAGCATCAGTTAAAGTAAATTGACCAGTAACATCGTTAAAGCTGATTGTTGTTTCACTGTTATCAACAAATCCTTGTCTTTGTGAATCTACCCATCTTGACCAGTTAGCAGTAATCGAAGAATCTTGAAGCTTGTTCCATGCAGTTAAATTACCAGCAGAAGCATCAATATTTGTAGTAGTGGTAAATAACTTAACGATTGAAGCATCTTGTTTAATGTCCCATTGGGTTAAATTACCTAAAGATGTCTCATGGAGGGTTGTCGCTGTAAATAACTTAACGATAGAAGCATCTTGTTTGATGTTCCATTGAGTTAAGTTTCCAAGAGAAGTCTCATGAAGGTTTAATTTAAGGGAAATTGTGCTCATTGAAGAATCAATCTGGGTCTTATAAAGATATCCAGAAGAAGCTTCAAAGGCCATTGTTCCAAGGGTAGTATATCTCAGGTCATTATCATCGTTTATAACCGCAAGAACAGTGAGTTCATTTGCGGTATCCAACAGACCAGGAAATGATAATTTGTTTCCATTTAAACCAATTGAGGTGTCTCCCGTTAATATTCCACCTAATCGAATGTCTCCAGTTACCTCGTGTAGACCGCTAGATGCCGTAACTCCTGCTGCTATAGCTGCATCAATTGCTGATTTAACTAATCCAGAAGTAGGAATATGCGTATCAAGTCCCACACCAAATCCTTCGGCGGAAGTATCAACGTTAGTAATTGACTGACCGTCAAGTGACATTCCAGAACTTAATGTAATAGCTCCAGAGAATGTTCCTCCGGTTGCAGGTACATAAAGTGCAAGTGATGTATCAATCTGAGCTTTGGTATCATAATTTGAAGAAGCTTCAAGAGCCATTGTTCCAAGCTCTGATTGTCCTACAACATTTGAACCATTTAGAGAAAGAACTGTAAGTTCGTTTGTTTGAGCTGGCACATTATTAAGGACCAATCCGGCAGTAGTTTTAGTAATACTGGCATCGGTATCAAATCTATTTTCATTATCGTTCCAGTATGCTACTCCGTTAGCGGTAGGAGAATCCTGACGAGTTGCCACTGCTTGAGTAGAAGAATCGTCATATTGCCCCAGTGATAAATCGGTAATACCAACCCTAAATGTTTGGGTTGTTTCGTCGTATACGAAAGCATAAGGATCAGAAGAACCTCTTCCAATTATTATACCTGATTGTAAGTTTGCAGGAGGTGCTCCTGATAATCCAGTATTTAAGAAGATATAAGCAGAAGAAACATCGATTGTTTCAACGTCTGTAAAGAAAACTGAACCATCAAAATATACTTTATCCTTAAATACGGATATACCGTTGAATATTGCTGACGAATCGAGAGTTACAAGTCCAGAGAATGTTCCTCCAGAGGCTGGCACATAAAGTGCTAAACTGGTATCAACATTAGCCTTAGTTTCATAAGTAGTAGATAAGGCAGTTGTTGTTGTATACAATGCGAATGAAGAGTCAATCTCTAGTTTCGTATCATAAAGTAAGAGTGAAGCATCGACGTTAGCTTTAGTTTCATAAGTAGTTGCAACTTGTGCAGACGTTAAATAAAGAGCAAATGAAGAGTCAATCTCTAGTTTCGTATCATAAAGTGCTAAACTTGTATCAACGTTAGCCTTAGTTTCATAAGTAGTTGCAACTTGTGCAGACGTTAAATAAAGACCAAATGATGTATCGATATCTAGTTTGGTATCATAAAGAGCAAAACTGGCATCAATTTCAGTTTTTGTATCGTAATCTGTAGCTGTTGCAAGGGCCATTGTTCCTAATTGTTCAGTCTTAAGAACTCCAGAATCAGAAATAACAGCCAATCTTGTGGTACCGGTTTGTAAACCAGCGATTGCAAGAGTGCTGGTATCGGTTGTTGTTATTGTGGTGGCTTTATTTAAAGGACCACCTAATCCAATTGAACTATCTAGTTGAATACTTAAACCATTAGCTACGTTTGGAGTAGATGCTGAAATTTGAGAAGTTACGTATTGCTTAGTAACAAGTGACCTAGCAACAAAAGTACTCTCATAATCCCCGCCATAAACAATACCGTGTTCAGAAGCATCTGTGACAGTAAAATAATCAGTAAAATCTAAAGTGCCGTGACCATCATCATACATTCTTAATTGAGTATAATGACTTCCGCCATCATCAGAATATAATTCAACTTTATTAGCTACAACATCTGCATATGATACTCCACCACCGGTACTAACATCGTCAACAGTGATAGTAATTTGTTCAGGCATAAATTCTGCCTTAGCCAATGTCCAATCTCCTGCGTCAGAAGAAATGGTTAATGTGTAATCGCTAACATCAATTGTAGTATTTTGAACTAATTCTCCACCCAATCCAATTGAATTATCGGTTTCGGTTAAACCGTTCCATGCTGTAACCGTTGAAACGATTTGTTTATCTACATATGATTTAACAGCAGCTGATGTTGGAAGGGCCCCGTCCGATCCAACTCCAAGACCTTCTGATGAAGCATCAATTGCAGTAATTGTTTGAGAATCAAGTATCCATCCACCTGATGCAAAAGTAAGAGCACCAGATAATGTACCACCCGCAAGAGGTAGATATAGATCTAATGAAGTATCAAGATTCTGAATTGCATCATCAAGTTGTCCAATTGATACATCAAGTACTCCAACTGACGACTCTAAGTTATTTACATAAGTATCTAAATTACCTAATGAAGTCTCGTGAAGTGCAGAAGTAACACTTAAATTACCTAAAGAAGTCTCATGAAGAGTTGTCGCTGTAAACAGCTTAACAATAGAAGCATCCTGTTTAGTATCCCAGTCGTTTAGCTGGCCAAGAGAAGTCTCATGAAGTACCAATTGAACACTTATGAGATTCATTGAAGTGTCAATCTGCGACTTAGTTAAATAATTGGATGCCGTGGCCCAAGCCATGTCTCCAAGTTCTCTAAATTTAACTATTTGATCAGCTCCCGTACCTTCAATCAACAATGCATAAGGGGTATCATCTGTCGAAGTGGTCGGGGATTGAATGAAAATAGATGTATCGAAAGTAGCTTGGTTATTAAATTGTGCTACACCATATACATCGAAGATCGGTTGTACGAACTTTGCCATAATATTGGTTAATTATTTTATTTTATATATTAGAATCCTAATATGATAATCTGATGATCTATGCTAGGATCCGGGGCACTTATAAATGCTATCGTGTCATTATTTAAACCTACTGCGATATCTGGATAAACCAAATTACTTGAAGGGTCGTATATTGATACAATGTGTTTGACCGTTCCTAAAGCATGGTTCACTATAAATGTTTTAGCTGATCCAGTTCCCAGCAGTGTTCCCTCAAAAGATTTCAACGGAACGATGGCCGGATTTACATACACAGAACCATCTTGGGCATATAAAGGACCAGTTAAATTATCTATCACTAATCCACCAACGTAAACGGTGCTTAATACATCGTCATTTGTGGTGATTCTTAAATTTCCGCTGGCGTCTCTGAGAACTACTCCTTCATTTGATT
>Ga0307379_10013210_pt1 | contig 10716 bp, 13 predicted proteins | sample UN2MG_FD_202237 | JGI IMG/M metagenome (GOLD analysis project Ga0307379, IMG submission 202237) | Soil microbial communities from Risofladan, Vaasa, Finland - UN-2 | ecosystem: Environmental > Terrestrial > Soil > Coastal area > Acid sulfate soil | place: Finland: Risofladan, Vaasa | collected... | reverse complement strand
ATATATAATGCTAATCACATTCACGCGTATAGTTGGGATAAATAAGATTAGCATTATATATCATATCATAAGCTTGCATTTTTATTTGTTCACCCACATTCTTTATTTCAAATTGTGAACGAGGTACAATATTTCTATGGAAAAAGTTATTACCTCTCTCCTTTTTTAATGTATATAAGAAATCCTGATAAGGCATCCTATCTATTCCTAAGAAATCTAATGAAGACCTATAAGCTTCATATGTTGTATCTTGGTTCTGCGCTATAGATAATCCACCCTTTTTCATTGTCTCTGTATATATTGTTGGTAACTTTTTACGAAGAACATTATAAAGAATTCCTTTGACTGAAATGCCAAAGAGCTCATTAGCTCCCCAGATATAAGAACTGCATTGATCATCAAATACAAGTTTCTCTTCATCAAAGTTCTTATATCCCTTGTGTTCGAGTAAGTAGTAATCACCAAATTCATCTTCGACAATACCATCAAGACGCAATGTATAAAAAACGTCTTGACCTTGTGGTCCTTTTAAATCAAGGGGCACAACAAGATTTTGTTCAGTCTTAACTACTCTAAAAGGTTCAATTGATAATTTTTCCCTAGTAGGACTATCGAGCCATAATAAATAATGTATTAACATTCCTCTACCCAGCTGAATAGTCTCTGCTTGAGCCGCTTTATCACTTTCCCAAATAGGTAATCCAGTTCTTTCCACATAACTATTCAAACTAAAATTGATCCATCTCATAAATGCTTTTACGGGATCTTTACCTTGTCCGTGGTATTGATCCAAAGAAAAATGCAGACCTCTACCAAACCATAATGTTGGATTAAAGTTTTTAGGTTCTAAATTTAATTGTAAGGCTGAACTAAATAGCCACCTTCTGCGACAACGTCTATGAAAAATTCTGTCTGATGTTCTTATTAAGATAGGTTTATCAGTAGGAAATAAGAGTGGATTTGAACCGAATAGCTGGTCTACCATGTTATATTACCTCCTGTTAGTTATTAACTTGTAATATAATTATATCATTTTATGAAGCAAAAATCAAGTGATAAATTAAAAAATATTTTTCCTTAGACGCTCTAACGACATTGCTGCCGTTATTTCTTCTACACGTTCGTCTAATAACTGATCTATGGCCTCCTCGTAACTTCCCTCACAGACCAGGTCATAAAAAAGTACCTTAGTGTCCTGTCCTGGTCTATCAAGTCGTTCAAACGCTTGCAAGTTATCTTTAGGCACAGTACTTTTATTTGCCATAATTCCTATATGTGCGGCTTGTAAATTAGTACCAGTTCCACCTGTGCCTATTGTAGATATAATGACTTTGAGCTTATCATCGCGAACAAATTTTTCTTGGATGGCCAATATATCTTTATCGGAAGTTTCCCTATAAATCAAAGATGGTTTTGTTCTGAACTTATTCCAAATAGCCTTTGCAAGGTATTCGACATAGTCATTAAACCAAGTAAAAACAACTATCTTCTCATCATTTAATAGATGTGCTTCTATTAAATCCAATATAAGAGCTGTCTTAGGACTTTCATTAGGACTGAGTTTTCCACCTATTAAAGCAGGTTCAAGTAACATTTGGCGCAGTCTTATTGAAATAACTAATTGATTAGGACATGCTAAAGAAGCTCCATTTTGCAAGTCTACTTCCATATTTTCTACAAGCTCTTTTTGAATATACTTTTGATAATCACTCATTTCGTGTTTAACCTTTATAACTTCCTTCAATGGTATATTAGGATGTATTTCTCTCTTAGGTCTATTAGTAGTAAACTCTGCTAACATGTATTGAAACTCATCTAAGCATTCTTTTCGTACCCCTCCTATTACTCGAGAGTAAGTAGTAAACTCTAATTCAAAGTACATATCTATAAACCGCCAGAAACTGCTAAATCTCTTTGAATCCAGTAAATTAAGAAGTTGCCATATCTGATATGCTCTCTTTGGATTAGGAGTAGCCGTAGCCAATACTAGCTTCTTAATACAATGTTTAATCATCTTAAACCCTTTTATTCTGTCTGTCTTTTTGCCACATAACATATGAGCTTCATCAACTATACATAAATTCCATTTAATCTTCTTTAACAGCTCCAAATAATTACCATCAGTAAGCATGTCATAGTTAATAATTAATACCTTGTGGCTATCTACAGCTGCTATAAAATTAGTCAGTATTTGCAATCGTTTTTGATAATGTCCTTCAGCGACATAAGCCTCAAACCCAATTCTTTGTATTGCTTCTTTTTGCCACCAATATTTACCAGCTCTGAGGCATATAATAAGAGCATTAGCAGATTGTGTCTTACCAAGAAGAGCTAATAACTCTCTTGTCTTACCAGCTCCACCTTCATTACAATTTAGCTTGTTTCCTGGTTTTGTCATAAACTCTACATCTACTTTCTGCAAAGGAGCAAGCCAATTATAATCAACTACATCACTATCTTGTTTATTGTAGATAGAAATCATACTGTCTACACGATTAGTATAGCTCTCTAAGTATTCCCAGAAAGCATCATTAGCTTCTTCAAAGTCATCTCGCTTTGCAAGTAAGCGACCTAATGAAGGATCTGTCCTACACCAAAAAACATTTTTATATCTCTTATCAGGCTTATAGAAATCACGACATTCAAATTCTTGTTCCTTACCTTTATTAGCAACAATCATGAATTCGCTTGCTCTTTTCTCAACTCTCACTAATATTCACCACTCCCATATCATGTGCTTTTAAATAGTTATCTAAAGTACTTTTATTACTTTCTATTCTAGAACGAGATACCCACTCTAATTGGGCTTTATCCTTTAACCAGTCTAGAAAAACAGATTCTGATTCGTTTGGCTTACCTATATAGCAAAAAGATATTGAGAAAGCATAGCTGTCATCAAGTTTAACTTGTGCTTTACCTGTTACTCGTACACGATATAAACCCAAAAATGGAGTGTGATAATGTTGTGCTACTAAAAAACCAGGTATAACTTTTATATGTTCCATACTGAATCTCATTCTCATCATTTTACTTTACCTCCAAATTTTAAATAATAAAAAACATGTCGTAATGCATCTACCCAATGTGTGTCTTTATGTGATCCTACTACATTAAAACCCATCTCAGTTAACTTTTTATCACTATAGAATAATTTACAATTAGCTCCTTGATAATAACATGGTATGTCATTAACCTGACATAAATATCTGATAATGCCTATAACTTGAACTGTTATAAAAGACTGACCTATTTGTTTTGTTGCTTGACCAGCATAAAGATTAAAAGCCTCATAAACAACTATATGAGGATTGTACTTAAATAATATTTCATCTAAACCTTGCCAGTCCTTTACTTGACCAAAAGTTATAAGTTTATAGTCTTCAGTAATAACCCATCCCGAAGTTTCACCAGGATCGACGCTCATTATTATCCTTCCCACAAAATATCACTTCCTTTCAATTTGTTACAACTAAGATGACATATTTTAATATTGCTTTTAGTATGATTACCTCCTTTACTGAAAGGAATAACATGATCAAAACTTATATCATTTGGGTCTATATATTGTTCACATAAATAACAAGTTAAACCATCTCGTTCAAATATCTCTCTATAATTAACAAACTCTACTTTAACTCCTAGTTTAACAGCTTTATTATAAGCACTTGTTTGCATATAATCAAAGCGCTTTTGTTCAAATCTCACATAATAATATTCTTTTTTACTATCCTTACTATCTATATCATATTGAGTTTGATATACTTTTATCTGTTCTTTGTGTCTATCATTATACTCTTTTCTACATTTTTTACATCTAGAGTTATAACCATGAGGTCCGTCAATCTTGTGTGCAAAACAAGTTACATGCTTGTATTGTTCACATCCATTACACCACAAATAAGATTCATCATGTATGATAATCTTATCCCTACTCATATTACACAACCCCCTCTAAAGGGATCTTTAGTACCTCTAGGAAACTTTTCCATCTGTATATTTAATGTATACACCAAAAACTTTTCAAAAAACTTTATATCTTCTAAAGCAAAATCAGTAACCATAGGTATACTAAACACTAAATGATCATCTCGAAGTCTAATAAGTAAATAATCTCCTTCATCTATTGTTCCTACTTTAACCATTTTGTTTACCTCCTTCATGCTATTGTGAAGCAAGCCCCGAAGGGCCTGCTTCGGCAATCAATGCGACAGTCTAAACTTTCGTGATAATTTTGTACGTTAGATGTCTGATCGTCGTCGTCGTCATACACTCTGTGAGACTCTACACTGTCCCACTTGGCTGACGCAATCCGTTCCTCTTTGATCAGTTCTTTTTCATCCACTTTTTCAAGCCTATACGCATCAAATGTAGATACTTGCCGATATTTATAGTAATCAGAATAAGAATCACGAATATTCGCCACATATCCGATTTTAAAAGGGTTTATACTAACTACTATGGCTAGCATACCTGGTTTGAAATCATGTTCATATACTTCCATTCCCTCTTTGCATGTTACAATATCGCCCTCGAGAAAAGCGGATGTACTTTGTATTTCCTTATAATACTTTTTTAAATCTTCAACATCTTCTTCTATCATGAAATTCACCTCCTCCTATTTCTTGCTACTATAACAAATATATCATCTGATGAATAATATCTTTTTGAGTCACGTTCTACCTCTTTCCTAAAGATATCAGCCCACCTCTGGAGGAAGTCATAAGCATATGTATAAGGTACTTCTCTCGGAGGAACTGGCATATCAAAGTAATAACAAATTTGAACCATAAATCTCCACATCTTTTCGGTACATATAGGTTCTTTAGTTGCTGTAAAATCGACAGTAAACTTACTCTTTTTCTTTCCGGCACTATCCCATCTAAAATGCACCTGCGGCTGTTCTGGTTCATTTGTGTCTTCATCCGATTCTGTATTTCTACCCTGAAGAACTTTAAGTCTCCTTTTTGCAACTTTTACTTCTAAAGGATCTGAGCGGTTGTCATTAATAATGGCTTCTAAAGTTTCAAGTATACGTCGAGTTCTTTCATTTTTGGTTTGTGCTACCTTAGGCATTAATATACCTCCTTATTTTGTTTTCTTCGATTGTTATTTTGCTCTAACATTGTTATCCACCTACAATTATCAGGAGTATAATTATCATCATTATTTTTTCTGTCTAAAGTTAATTCTTCTTTATATCCAGTTTCATAAGCCCAATTACTAAAAGTCTCAAACGAATATAGCCATTCATCACATACAGTAATTCCACGACCTCCATAGTCTTTATAACCCTTATGATATTTATTATAACATCTACTTTTCATACCAAACCATCTATTACGTAAACTTTTATATCTCTTACATTGGTTGCACTTTATTTGTAGTCTATTATATGCACTAGTATAAGGACTAGAATCATTATTTTCTTCTGCTTCTACACACATAGCACATTCTTCAATAACTTTAAGCACTAGTATCTCCCTTCATTAATTTATATATTAATTATATACTATTTTAATAAAGAAATCAATGGTTTCTTTTAAAGTAGATGGTTAGACTTAGACCCTCTTCTACTCACTATATCTCCTACCCCTATATACTTATTTTTATATATTATATTATTATAAAACTCATGTAGATAATATATATGATATATACTTATATAGTATGATAATTATTTAAGTATTCTTATATCTTATTATCGGTGGGAAAGATAGTGAATTCATGAGGGCGTGTACGAAATTGCCATATTTTAAACTGCCCCATATTAGTTTCGTTTAAAACATATGTTTGAACTACAAATATTTTCAACATATAATTATATGAAAACTTTAAAATATGCGCTAAAACATAAGTATAACATATGTCTGTTTATTTGAAAAGCTTGTTTTACTAAAGGATTGAAATTATCCGTCAGCTATTTCGTTTGTAAAAAGGGACACCTTTCCAATAATTTCCCTGGCGCAGGTGATGAAATGGGGCAAAAAATAACCCCTACTTCGTCTGAAGTAAGGGTTCCTCCTAAATAATCTTACGTAAACATACAGATTAAAGGCTTTCCACCTATTCGACGGTTTGTTTTATCCTAAGATCTTTCCACGTAAAATTAATCTGTATATTATTCGTTTCTGTTAGAATTTATAACCCGCCTAACGATATCAAATAGCGGCGCCTTCTCCTTGACAGTCGCTGCATCGGATTGAGCTTCCTTCTTCCCGGCAAATAAATCGGCCTCGAGCGAACTTAGGACTGAAAATAAACCATTAACAGGATTCGAACCTGCACGCTGTCTCGTCAGCATCAACTCTGGAGGTCATTCTCAGCTTTCGCCTTTTTGACGCTGCGTCTGCCAGTTCCGCCATAATGATTTATTTGGAGGTAGTTACTTAACATTTTGACCTTTAAGCCCTAGAAATGGCAGTCCCTGATATTTACGTCCGCAGGGCCGGAAAGTGAGGCTACCTTCCCACTCGAAGCTAGCTTCCTTGGTTGCGGGAGTGGGATTTGAACCCACGAACTTCGAGTTATGAGCCCGACAAGGTACCTAGCTCCTCCATCCCGCTAAATTAAAAGGGGGACTCGAACCCCCTACACGTAGTGTCACCAAGACAAATTATGGAATTGAACCATCATGACGTGTGCGGCCACCCGCTCTTGACATATAGGCTCCTTTCTTGATGTGCACTCATCTCGGCAGAAAGGAGATAACACCCGATTTAAGAGGTAGTAGCCTCTGTTTAACAGTAAAACTGTTAAACTGATGGCAGAGCTACTGCTACGAGCTGATTACAACCGCATGTCTCAGACTTACATATAATAAGACACCGTCCATATGGCGACAGTTTTCACTTTAAGCCACAAATCAGTACCTCCGGTTGGCAGCCAACTTAACCTATTGACGCTTTACAACCTATACTTTTACTTTTTTGACTTTTGGTCTACTAAAGCACGGTAATGTTTTTAACCGTTGGTATATAAAGAATGTAGTACTCTATAGGGAAGTAGTAAGGCTTGAACTCACGACCTCAAGGTCTTAAACCCACGCGCTCTACCATCTGAGCTATACTTCACCTAATAGAATACCACAATCTTTAAATCATCGTAATTGCCCTCCTTGTGCTTCCTCAAATTCCACTTTATTCCACTCGTCAGTGCCTTTAATATGGAGAGTCAGCTCCACTTGGCTACGGCTCCGGGCAACTGGATAGCTACACCAGCCTGTTTACTTATCTTCCGGCTTATCACCAATCGCGTAATCAATAAGTACCAATGGAGTCGCGTCGATTCGAACGACGGATCAGCAATGACTATTTATTTATATGGCGGAAGGAGTAGGATTTGAACCCACGTGGACTTTCGCCCAAATAGTTTTCAAGACTATCGACATAAGCCAAACTCGACCATCCTTCCTTATTATTCAGAGGCGCTGTTCTAATTCACACTACAATCCAGCGCCGAAAATTGCAATGTGTCCGAGTTCCAAAAAGAGAACCATATTGCGACTAACGTTAGAGCAAAATCTCTTACCTGACCTCATAGTCCCACATAATATTTTGGTTATTTTATATGATTAAGGCTGGGTAAGAGCTTCACTCTACTTCGCCAATCGCAAGCTACCTATAATTGAGATATCTATCATGTTATCTTTATTATATAATAAATAATGAAGAAAAGCAAGCTGGTAAAAAAAATTTTTTTTAAAAAGAAAGGACTCCACTTAAGTGGAAGTCCCGGCAGACAACAAATTCATATTGAATATATTACGTTGGTGTATCCTTCTTGGCTATAACTTTTCCAAGAGCACTGCCTCCACTAAACATAGCTAAAGCTACTCCTGCAGCTATAAAAGCATCTTTACCAGCTATTAATATATCTCCGCCGAACAATAAAGCATTCACCATATTACAACTTATACTGAAAATAAAAGCTATAAATGGTATTAGATCCGAATAAGTTTCGGGTATTCTTTTCTTTATCACATTTACAATAGCCATTGCAAAGGCTATTATGTATTCTATTGGTATCATACACAGCACCTCCTCTCAGTTTCATACTTTTTTGCCTGCCTTATAAATTATTACCCTATTTTATTAACTGCTCTACTAAAAGCAATTTGTAGCCAATCAGGATTCGCATGAACTTCTCCCATAAGTACTTTTATCCAATGATCCTTATCAGTTACTATTCCATCTTTTAGCATATGAGTAACTAATGTCTCTACTGTCTGTTCTTTCGTAAGAGTCTCTTCCCATTTCTCACCACAGTATTCACATAATCCCACAGCTTCTGCTTTTGCATAAGTGTCAATACGTGACAAATAATCTATTACCTCCTGTAAATTAGTATGAAATATAATCTCAATTACCACCGCAGGTGGATATGTGTTCCGAATAACATATAAACCAGATTTATAAAGATTAATGTCTGGTTGTATTCCTCTATCTTTACCAGGTGATAGTGGTGCAATATGTTTATATACAGATGTTGCAAGTTTATAACTATTACCAGTAATACCACTTGGTGTATAATAAAATATTTCTGAGCCTTCCGCTCCACCATCTCCAGCAATTTGTTCTATTTTTCCAGCATTAGTATGATTATCAATAAAAAGCTCACACGCAAGTGAGTTACAATCATCTGCAGTTTGCTCTAATGACCATCCAGATTGATTTCTAAAAACTACGAATTTTCCTTTTTGTGTATTAAGCCAATATTTTACTCGGTCTGCAAAAAATTGCATTCTATCTTGTTCTGTTCCATATTGACCTACTCCTATATTAGCTTTTTGAGTACTTGCTGAAACATATATTCTATGTGACATAGCTATCTCCTTTCTAATTTCCAGTTCCTATTTTTATAATATCAGCATATTCTTTAAGTACATTTTGGCCTATAGCTGCCCCCAATACTAAAATTAATGCTACACAACTAGTAATTACAACAACAGTAAACCATTTATACTCATAAAACTTTTTTATATTTGTTGCTACAATTGAAGAAGCGGGTATTCGTTTTTGTAGCAATTCTAATATTTGGTCTTGTTTAATGGACGATGCTGTTAATTTTCGTACTGCTTCTGTGTTTGAATCTATATATTTATCGATATAGTTAAATTTCTCATCAACCCGTTTGTGAATCTCTTCACATAATTTACCACCGGCTTCTGATATATCTTTCTCTTCCATGTATATTTCCTCTCAGTCTTTTTAATATCATATCCACTCTCTAAATAGTATACTTCTAGCAAGTTCTATTTTGCCATCTACTGTACCTGAATACTCAAATACCAAGTTACCTACTCCATAAGGTATAGTATAAGGATAACTGTAAAAACCAAGAGATACTTTATAATCTGCGGTTACTTCGATAGTGTCTAGCAATGTTTTATTAGTATCATATATCTTGATTGTTACATCTGTTACATCCGCTGCCGCTCCCGCGGAATTTACAAATTGAGCTTGAAGCCACACTGTATCACCTTGAAACGCCATTATTTTCACCTCCCCTTTTATTCTTGTGTTAACAGCGATTTGTTACCTTTATTATGTTTAACTTTGCTAAATGCGCTGATATGATAATACAAGGTGTCTTTCTAAAACATTAAGTAACATCGGATATTCAGCATTTAATATAGCTAATCGTTCCTGTATTGATAATGTAACAAAACGTTCATTAAAAGTAAGTATAGGCTTACGTTGTACCATTGAAACTATTATTCTATAAATATCAAAAGTAAATGTGCCAAAAGGAGAAATTCCAATAGCAGTTATATCAGCAATGATACTTAAGATGTTGGCAGTAAGTAAAACAGTAGGAGCTACAAATATAATCTGAACTATCCCCATTGTAGAATCTATATTAGCACTACTACTAATATTAGGATTCAATAATATAGCATCTGCATTACTAATAGTAGCTTCAATATTCGCTTTTGCTTGTATATTAACATTTTCCATTGTAGCTGTAGCCTCACATATAAAAGCATTAACTACAGTAACATGTTGTATTATAGGTATATTTGCTATTAGTACTGTATTTCCAATTTGTGTTTCTATATTAGCTTTTGCACTAATTTGAGCTACCATAGCGTTTATTTGTGTAACAGCTATATTAATTTGCATATTAGCTGTGAGTGTCAAATTGGGTATGATACCAGATATAGAAACTAAACTTGCAACTGCGGCTATATTTATGTTAACACTAATTATAGGAGCCAAAGTAGTTAAGTCAATATTAGCTACAGTTGGCCTTAAATCGTTATTGATTTGAAGTGTAGGAGGTAGTGCACTAATTTCTATATTGCCTAATTGAGACAATAAAGAAACTCCAAGACTTACTGTTGGTGATATTGATATACATGATAAACTAGCTATTTCACTTACTACATTAGCAACACCTATTAGCGAAGGAGCAACACCAATGATATTTATTTCAGACACTGATATTACCAAATTGACTCCTACCACAATATTTGGAACTTGAGTATTAGCTACACTTTCACTTATAGTTGCTGCTATATTTGCTGATAGCTGAATTTGCGGTGTTAAAGCTTCTATTGTAGAAACTGCAGGAATACTTAAAACTTGTATATCGCCTCCAATTGAAACACTTGGAGGAATGGCTTCAATAGTTACTTCTGCGGTCACTTGATTAACTAAACTGTTGACATTTAATGAAGGATCTATACTTTCTGCTGTTATATTTGTTATAACAGAA
>Ga0307379_10013205_pt1 | contig 10719 bp, 7 predicted proteins | sample UN2MG_FD_202237 | JGI IMG/M metagenome (GOLD analysis project Ga0307379, IMG submission 202237) | Soil microbial communities from Risofladan, Vaasa, Finland - UN-2 | ecosystem: Environmental > Terrestrial > Soil > Coastal area > Acid sulfate soil | place: Finland: Risofladan, Vaasa | collected... | reverse complement strand
GCGTCGCCAGTTTGATCTCCGTGTCGGGTTCCTTGCATTCCGGACACAAGACGCGGACCAACCGCTGGGCCATGACCGCCTGGACCGAACTGGCCACCAGGAACGGCTTGACGCCCATGTCCACCATGCGTGTCAGCGCACTGGGCGCATCGTTTGTATGAAGTGTACTGAATACCAAGTGTCCGGTCAGTGCGGCCTGAATGGCCATCTCCGCCGTCTCCAGATCGCGGATTTCGCCGACCAGGATGATGTTCGGCGCCTGGCGAAGCATGGCCCTCAGGATCCGCTGGAACGTCAACTCGATCTGCTCGTTCACCTGGACCTGGTTGATCCCCGAGATGTGGTACTCCACCGGGTCCTCGGCCGTGATGATCTTGCGGTCCGGCGTGTTCAACTGGTTCAACGCCGCATACAGCGTGGTCGTCTTGCCCGAGCCGGTGGGACCGGTCACCAGGAAAATGCCGTTCGGCCGAGCGATCAACTTCTGGAACAACTCCTGATCGTCCTGGAGGAACCCGAGCGCATCGAGCCCCAGGTTGATCGATTCGCGCCTCAGGATTCGCAGCACCACGCTCTCGCCGTGATACGCCGGAAGCGTCGAAACGCGGAAGTCGAGTTCCTCGCCGTCGAGCCGCATGCGGATACGGCCGTCCTGCGGCAACCGCTTCTCCTCGATCTGCATTCCCGACATGAGTTTGATGCGCGTGGTCATCGCGCCCTGGAGCCGCCTCGGCGGAGGCTCGCGTTCCACGCACACGCCGTCCACGCGGTACCGGACACGCAGCCGCGACGACAGCGGCTCGATGTGAACATCGCTCGCCCGCATCCGCACCGCCTCGGTGATGATCAGTTGGACCAGCCGGATGATCGGGGCCGACTCGGCCTGATCCTCGGCGCCTTTCTCGCCGCGGTCCTCAAACTGGATGTCCGTGGACGTAAACTCCTGGAGCATCGAGTCCACCGATTCCGATTCCGACTGCTCGGTGTACCCCGAGATGACCTGCTGCACCCGCTCGCGAGCCGCCAGGACGCAATCGACTTCCATGTTCAGGCGGAACCGGATCGCATCGACCGACTCCAGGTCCAGCGGGTCGGTAATCGCCACCTTCAGCCGGCCCTCGGCGTATTCGAGGGGGATGATCTGGTATTCCTGCATCATCGACTCCGGCATCATCTCCATGACCTGCGGGTTGACGGTGCCGATGTCCAGATCGACGTACTCCATGTCGAATTGCAGGGCCAGCGCCTTGGTGATATCGACTTCGTCGCAATCGCCCGACGCCACCAGGATTTCGCCGAGGCGGCGGCCGCTCCTCTGCTGCTTCGCCAGGCCGTCGCGAACCTGCTTCTCGGTGATCTTGCCCCACTCCTGCAGGATTTCGCCCAGCCGTTTGCGTGGTCCGAGCATCGTTACCTCGCCTCACAAAAGAAAGACACCCCACCCGTCCGACATCGCCGGTCGGAAGAAACGTCTCCGTCGCCTGTTGTAGGGGTCACGATGGCCACTCTCCGGCACACCGCCCCCACATCCCAAAGGGAACGTGTAGACTTCCCTGTGTGCCATTCTCGCCGTTTTCGGCCCGAACGTCAACATCTAAACCCACCGCCGACGTTCAGCCGTCGCCGGCACTCGTTCAGCCGTCGGCGGCACTCGTTTAGCCGTCGGCGGCACGCCGACGGGAAGGGGCGCCGATGTCCCAACGGCAACGGGCCCTCACACGTGCAGTTCGATCACGTCCCGGTCCGCCAGCACGTGGTCCCGCTGGACGGGCTGGCCGTCGTACTTGCCCCCGCCCCAGATGCGGGCCCGCTTCAGGTTCTGGGCGATCTCGCGGTGCACATCGGCCGCCATGTCCAACACCGTGCTGCCGCGCGGAAGAATGAACGGCTGCCTCATGTCCGGCGGCTTTCCGGGCTCCTTGCTGTAGACGCGGACCACGTCCAACATCTCGAAACACCTGCGCGCCAACTCGTCCATCCCCTGCCCCGTCTGGGCGCTGGTGGCGAACATCGGCGCCAGGCCCGCGTGCAATTCCTTGAGGGCCGCGAACGTGTCCGCCGCCCCCGCCACATCAGCCTTCGTCCCCACCAGGAGTATCCGTCTCTCGACGCCGCCCTCGGGCACCTCGCGGCCTTCCGGCACCATCCCACGGCCTTCCAGGATGCCCAGGCACGCGTCCACCTGATCCAGGAGGTCCGGGGCCGAGAGGTCCACGCACACGAGGATGCCGTCGGCGCCTCGCACCGTGCCCATCATGCCGGGCACGATGGCCTCGCGCGTCACCGGCGGCAGGTCCACCAGTTGGATCTGAACGTCCTCGAAGGCCATCATCCCCGGCACCGGACCGTGCGTCGCAAACGGATACGGCGCCACGTTCACGTGCGCCTTCGTGACGGCCCCGACCAGGGCGCTCTTGCCCGAGTTGGGCATCCCGAAGAGGACGAACTGCCCTGCCCCGTGCTTCTCAACGTGGAACGGATCGACGCCCCCCTTGGCCTTGACCTGCAGGGCGGCCTGGCGGAACTTGGCCAGTTTCCGCTTGATGTCCCCCTGCATCTTCTCGGTCCCCTTGTGCTTGGGGATCGTGGCGTACATCTCTTCGAGCGCGGCGATCTTCTCGGCCACCGTCTTGGCGGCCCGAAAGGCCTTCTCGGCATTCAGGTACTGCGGCGTCAGGTTGGCCGGCATCGTCTCTCTCTCGAACCCGTATGGTCTCGACGGCGGTATTCTACTCGGTGCCCAGCCGTTTGCAAGCGACGCGAAAACCTTGCATCGCCTCCCCGCGTTCGGCACAATGCGGGCGCCGGCTCGATAAGGAACGACGCATGCTCGACCTCGACACCATCCGGACGCGGACCGACGAGGTCCGCGCCAACACCCGCAACCGCCGCATGACCGCCGACATCGACCTCGTGCTTCGCCTGGCCGACGAGCGGTCGGCCCTCATCCAGGAGATCGACGGCCTCCGCGGCCGACGCAAGGCCCTCAGCGACGCCATCCGAGCCGCCGACGACGCCGACCGGCCCGCCATGGTGGACGAAGCCTCCGCCCTGAAGGACACCCTCGCCGAGCGCGAGGCCACCCTGGCCGACGTCGAGACACGCCTTCGCACGGAGCAGGCCAGGATCCCCAACCTGACGCACCCCGACGCCCCCGTCGGCGACGACGAAGCCGCCAACCGCGAACTCAGCCGATGGGGCGAGCCGCCACAGTTCGATTTCAAGCCCCGCGACCACGTCGAACTCGGCCAGGCTCTCGACATCCTCGACTTCGATTCCGCCACCAAGGTCACCGGCACGGGCTTCTACTTCCTCAAGAACGAGGCCGTGCTCCTGGAACACGCGCTCGTGCGGTTCGCCCTCGATCATCTCCGCGACGAGGGCTTCACGCTGTACGCCACGCCCGACATGGCCCGCATGAAGGTGCTGGAGGGCACGGGCTTCACCCCGCGCGGCGAAGAGTCGCAGATCTACCGCATCGACGGGCAGGACCTGGGCCTGATCGCCACGGCCGAGATCACCCTGGGCGGCCTCTGGATGGACGAGATTCTGCCGGCCGACCGGCTGCCCCTGAAGGTCGGCGGCCTGAGCCACTGTTTCCGCGTCGAGGCGGGCGCGTACGGGCGCGCCTCGCGCGGCCTGTACCGCGTCCACCAGTTCACGAAGGTCGAGATGTTCGCCTTCACCGCTCCGGAGGACTCCGACGCGATGCACGCCGAGATGCTGCGGATCGAAGAACGCATCTACCAGCAACTCGGCATCCCGTACCGCGTGATCGACATCGCCACCGGCGACCTCGGCGGCCCGGCGTACCGCAAGTTCGACCTGGAGGCCTGGATGCCCGGCCGCGGCGACGCCGGCGACTGGGGCGAGATCACCTCCACCAGCAACTGCACCGACTACCAGGCCCGCCGACTCGCCATCCGATTCCGACGCGCACGTGGCAAGAAGCCCGAACTCGTCCACACCCTCAACGGCACCGCCATCGCCGCCAGCCGCACACCTATCGCCATCCTCGAAAACTACCAGCAGGCCGACGGGTCGGTCGTCGTGCCGGAAGTCCTGCGCCCCCTGACCGGCTTCGACCGCATCGCGCTGAAAAGTTGAGCAGGGCTGCCGGTTTCCACAAACGGGTGTGGCAACGATTCCTGGCAGGATACAACGTGGCGGCAGGTCCCCGCTCGCTGACGCTCGCGGCTAGTCGATGCTGCATGCACGTGCGGCGCGCCTCTGACTAGCCGCGCGAGGTCAGTAAGCGGCTGGTACCGCCAGAAAACGTTGCCACACCCCCACAAACACGCCGCGCCGAAAACCGTTGTGTCGCGCAAGCCGGGCCGGTATACTTGTGGAGTAGGGAATGATGCCATCTCACAAGAGGCGCCCCTGAATGGCCACAAGGGGCGGGCCGACCGCCAGGGGCGCAGGTCTGCCGCTTTGATAGCGCGAGTGGGGGGAACCATGCAGTTCCAGTTCGGCGAGATCCTGACGCTGGGCCTCTGCGCCGTCACGGCAGCGTATCTGCTGGGGAACCGGCGCACCATCCAGGCGCTTCGGGCGCTGCGGCCGTTCGTCGTCCCGTTCCTTCTCATGGCCACCGCCTGGACCGCCACGGTCCTGGAGGGCATCCCGAGCCGCGGCGAAGGCGCGACCATCATCTTCTGGGAGGAGAGCGCCGACGTGGCGCGCGCCGGGGGCTTCGCCAGCGAACTGCTGAACCTCCTGGAGCACATCGGGTATGCGACCGCCGGCGTATGGCTGTTGGTGGTCCTGTGGCGTGCGTTCCGGACGCCCCGGGAGGCCCTGCCATGATCCCGGAGTGGGCCATCGTGTTGGTGGATCTGATCGGGGCCGGCGCCCTGCTCATCGGCCTCCTGCTGGTCCTCTTCCGCCCGCGACCGTTCGGCGGGCCGGTGCAGACGCTGCTGATTGCCGTCATCGGGCTCTCCTTCTTCCACGGCGCGGCGAACGTGCTGGAGTGGTCCGGCACGCTGCCGCAAGCCGACGTGGCCGAGGACTTCCTGACCCCGCTGTTGCCGATCCTGTGGCTGTTCCTGTTCGTCGTGGCGCTGGAGCGGTCGGGCCGCGACCGGCTCCGCCGCAGTTACGAGCGGATGGCCACCGTCCACGAACTCACGCTCAAACTGACGGTCTCGATGGAGCCGCAGACCATCATGGCGGAGATCGTCGAGGCCGCCGCACGCCTGCTCGACCTGCCGAGCGTGGCCATCTCCACGCTCGACGCCGAGCGCCGGGAACTCGTCGTCCGGTCCCACCGCGGCCTGTCGCGCGCCGAGGCCGACACGCTGAGAGTCGCCCCCGGCGAGGGCCTGACCGGCAGCGCCTTTCTGCATCGGCTCCCGTATCAGAGCGCCGACCCGGCCCGGGACCTCGCCCCGCCGGGCGCAGCGGCCGCGCAGCGTTTCGGCATCACCCACGTGGTGGCCGTGCCGCTCCTGTTCCGCGACGAGGCCGTCGGCGTCCTCAGCGCCGGCCACGCCCGGGCCGAGGCGTTTACCGACGAGGACGTCCAACTGCTCCAGACACTGTGCGCTCACGCCGCCGTCGCCTTCGAGAACGCAAGGCTCTACGAACGCGCGGTCGAGAGCGAGGCCAAGTACCGCGTCCTTGTCGAGAACGCTCAGGCCGCCATCATCGTGGTGGACGCGTACCGGAACGTCACCTTCTGGAACCGCGGCGCTGCGGGACTCTTCGGATGGACCGCCGACGAGGTCCATGGCCGCCATGTCGAATTCATCTACCCCGACGACTGCCGCGCCGGCTTTGTCCACACGATCCTGCCCGCCTTGCAGCGCGAGGGGGCATGGTCCGGCGAGTACCCGGCCGTCCGCAAGGACGGATCGCACTTCACGGCCTTCTTCAGCCTGGCCCGGGTTCTCGATGCCGACGGCAACGTCATCTGTACACTCGCCCTGGCAAGTGACGTGACCGAACTGGTGCAACTGCGGGAACAGTTGTTCCAGGCCCAGAAGATGGAGACCCTCGGATCGCTGGCGGGCGGCATCGCCCACGACTTCAGCAACCTGTTGACGGCCATCCTCGGCGCGGCGGGACTGCTGCGCGACGCCGTGCCCAAGGGCGCCGAAGACTACGACTCGCTCTCCAGCATCGAGCAGGCGGCTCGGCGCGGCAGCCAGTTGGTCCGCCGACTCATGACCATCAGCCGCCGCCAGCCCACCCAACGCGAACCGGTGAACCTCAACGACATCGTCCACGAGGCCGCCGCTCTCATCGAACGCACCTTCCCGAGAGACATGACCCTCGTCACGAACGCGGCACCCGACCTGCACACCATCCAGGCGGACCCCACCCAGATGCACCAGGTCGTCATGAACCTGGCCGTCAACGCCCGCGACGCCATGCACACGGGCGGCACACTCACCATCACCACCGAGAACGTGACCCTCGACGCCGACGACCCCTTCGCCGAAGGGCTGAAGGCCGGCCCCTGCGTCGCCTTGACGGTCGCCGACACCGGCCACGGCATCGCGCCCCACGACCGGCCGCACATCTTCGAACCGTTCTTCACAACCAAGCCCGAGGCACAAGGCACGGGCCTCGGCCTCTCAACCGTCTACGCCATCGTCGCCCAGCACGGCGGCCGCATCGCCTTCGACACGGAAGTGGACGAAGGCACCACCTTCCGCATCATCCTGCCCGCCTCGCGTTAACCCGCCGCGCGCCACACCCGGCGCGCATCGGTCCGGGCATCGGCAAGACGACGCTGGACAACCCGGCCCGCCATCGCGTACAAAGACGCTCGGCGCTGCAGCGCCCCCGCACCCGAAAGGCACACGCCGCATGGCACAGCGCAAGCCCAGGAAGGACGCAAACGTCAAACGGCTGAGCGACTTCACGAAGCGCAAGGCGCCCGGCGAGCCCCTGCCGATCTACGTCCTCCGAGGCACCGACCCGTACTTGCTCGACAAGGGCCGCTGCATTGTCCGAGAGCGGGCCCTCGGCGAAGCCGACCCCGGCATGGCCCTGCTGGAACTCGACGGCGCCGGCGCCCAACTCGCCGACGTCCTCGACGCCCTGCGGACCATGCCGTTCCTGGCGCCGCGCCGGCTCGTCCTCATCCGCGATGCCGACGCCTTCTTCAGTCCCAAGAACCAGGGCGAACGCAAACGCGACGCCATCCTCAAGTACCTCGACGAGCCGTCCCCGACCGGCGTCCTGTGCCTGGAAATGGCCAAGTGGATCACCTCGACCAAACTCGCCAGGCGCGTCGATGAGATCGGCCTGGTCGTCCAGTGCGAGGCCGACAGGCCGAACCAGATCCCCCCGTGGCTCAAGCATCAGGCGCGGAACCTCTACGGCAAGACGCTCACGGACGCCGCCGCTCGGATGCTCCGGGACTACCTCGGGAGCGATTTCGCCGCCTTGACGCACGCCCTCGACATGCTGGCCCTGTTCGTCGGCGACGCGAGCCCAATCGACACGCCCGAGGTCGACGCGCTGATCGCACGCGGGCACCACGAACGGGTCTGGGCCCTGTGCGACGCCGTGGCGGCACGCCAGGCGCCCCAGGCCCTGGAACTGCTCGATGCGTTCTGGACCGAGGGGATGGTGGCGCCGCAGGTGGTCGGCCTGCTGCGAACGACGTTCCGGCAACTCGTTCGCGTCCGGGCGTTTGCCGGGGGGATGAGCCTCGATGCCGCCATGGACCGGGCCGGCGTGCCGCGCGCGGCGTTCAACCGCGTCCGCCGCGCTGCCGCCGCGTTCTCGGAAACCAATCTGGCCGATGCCTATCAGGCCCTGGTCGAGGCCGACCTCGAAGCCAAGACGACCCCCAACGACCGCCTCGCCATGGAGGCCCTGGTCCATCGGCTCTGTAACCCAACCGCCGCACGAAGCATGGCAGCGCCCAGCGGCGCAGCAGCCGGGTAACGCCAGGCTCGCACCGCGCGCCCGCGCCCACGTTGGATAGGCTCATGCCAACCCATACGCAACCCATCGCCGTCCAGATCGGGGCCGGAAACATCGGACGCGGCTTCATGGGAGAACTCTTCGCCGCCGCCGGATACCGCCTCATCTTCGTGGACGTCGATGAGGGAATCGTCGAGGCCCTCGCCTCACGCCGCGCCTACCAGGTCCATCACATCAGTAACGACGGCGACGAGACCGTCTCCATCGAAGGCGCCGGCGCCATCCACGGCCGCGATACGGCCGCCGTGGCCGAAACCCTCGCCGACGCGGCGCTGGCGTGCACGGCCGTGGGCGTCCGTGCCCTGGGGGCCGTTGCGCCCGCTCTTGCGGCCGGCCTGGCCCGGCGGCTGTCGCGCGGCGGCGAGCCCCTCAACATCATCACGTGCGAGAACCTCGTCGGCGCCGGCCGACACCTGAGGGACCTCGTGTGGGCGGAACTAAAGCGGCTCATGGCTGCCGGCGAGTGCCAGGCCGTGACCCGCGATGCCTTCGAGGCCCGGTTCGGCTTTGTCGAAGCCGTCGTCAGCCGCATGGTGCCCGTCGTGCCCGACGCCATCCGCCGCCGCGACCCGCTCTGGATCGCCTGCGAGCCGTACGCCCGGCTGCCGGTGGACGCCACGGCGTTTCGCGGCACGCCGCCCCGGTTCCCCGGCATCGAGCCGGTCGCGAACATCCTGGCCTACCAGACCCGCAAACTCGCCACCCACAACATGAGCCACGCCGTCTGCGCGTACATGGGGCATGAGGCCGCTCGCGAGTTCGTCTGGCAGGCGATGGACCAAGGGGCCATAGCCGATGAGGTCCGCGCCGCCATGAGCGAAACGGGGCAGGCCCTGTGCCGCCGCTTCGGCTTCGACGCCGAGGTCCAGCGCGCCTATGAGAACGACCTGCTCGAACGCTATCGCAACCGAGCCCTCGGCGACCAGGTTTCCCGCGTCGCCGCCGACCCGCTGCGCAAACTCGGGCCGGAGGACCGTCTTGTCGGCTCGGCGCGCCTGTGCATCGAGCAGGGCATCGAGCCCGTGCACGTCACCGGCGGCATCCGCTCGGCCCTCCGGTACGACGATCCGAACGACCCCGGCGCCGTGCGTCTTCAGGAGATGCTGCGCCAAGACGGCCGCGAGCGCGTTCTGCGAGACGTGTGCGGCCTGTCGCCCGACGATCCACTTTGGCCCCCCCTGATGGCCGAGCCGTCGGCCGGCGCGGAGTAGCCGATGAACCTCGTCATCCTGCAACCGGTCGCCAATGCCCGATTCGCCGAGCGGGCCTACCGCGACGACATCGCGGTCCTGGCGGCGGCGCTCCGCGAGGGGGGGCACACCGTGTCGCTCGCCGTGGTCACGCCCGACGACGAGGCGGACCTGGCGGCAGCCATGGCCGAAGTGCGGCCCGGGCTGGTCCTTATCTATATCGAGGCGCTGGCCGCCGACGTGGCCGCCCGCGCCGCCGGAGCCGTCGCGTCGGCCCTCGGCGCGCCGCTGATTCCTTTCGGGCCGCACGCTCGCCTGTGCCCCGACCTCTGTCTGAGCCTGCCCGGGGCGGAAGCCGTGGCGGTCGGGCCGGCCGACGCCACGATCCCGGCGTACCTCGAGGCCCGCGCGAGCCGCGTCGATTCGCTCCGCACGCCCGGGATTTGGGTGAAGTGCGAGACGGGCGTGATGCAGAACTCGCCGCCCCCGCCGCCCGACGACCTGGCCGCCGCCCCCAGACCGGCTCGCGACCTCTATCGGTCGGAACAGATGCTCGACTCGGCCGGCTTCGCGCCGGTGACCGTCGCGCGCGGCGGAGAAGCACGAACCGCCGGTCGCGCCGCACCCGACGCGCCCGCACGGCGCGCGGCCGCCGGCTGGCCCGTGCGCCACCGCCCGGTCAACCCCTGCATCGAAGAGATGCGCCTGGTGGCCGAGACACAGTTCGACCTGGGCGGCTGGCGCGTCGGGAACACGCGGTGGCTGTCGTCGCCGGCGTGGCTGTCGGACTTCGCCGACCGCTACCGCAAGGAGGTGGGCCTCCCCATTCGGACCACCCTCCACGCCCCGGACGTCAAGGACAAGACCGCGTCGCTGCTCGCCCGCGCCGGCTGCGAAGAAGCCGCCGTCGCGGTCGGCAGCGCGTCGAACCTCATCCGCAACGAGGTCCTCGGCATGGACGTGCCGGAAGGGGCCATCGTCAAGGCCTTCTCGGCCCTTCGCCGCGCGGGCATCCGGACGGTCGCACGCGTGCAGGTCGGCGCGCCCTACGAGACCACCGTGACCCTCGACGAGACGACCGCCCTGCTCGGGCGTCTCGACCCGGACCGTGTCGAGGCCGTCCTGCACTATCCCGCGCCGGGAACGGAGGCCGAACGAATCGCCCGGGAAAACGGGTGGCTGGTGCCGGACCCTGCGGCGGCGTGCCTGGCGGGGCGGCCGTCGGTGGCGGTGCCGTCGTTTCCCGCCGACGACATCGCCGCCGCCTGCGAGTTGCTGCCGTACGTCGTGCACCGTCCGTGGATCGTGCCCCTGCTGAGACGGGCCCAGCGCGTCAGAATCGGCCGCCGCGGCACGGCCTTCAACCTGATTCTCAAGCCGTTCCTCGCGCCGCCCATGCGCCGGAAGAAACGATGAACGCCACCGGACGTCTGACGGACCTCGCGAAGAAGGCGAGGCTGGTGCGCGCCTACCTCGCCCGCTACCCCGTCTGGTGCGCGTGGCAGGTCACGTACCGCTGCAACTTCCGCTGCCGCATCTGCGGGTACTGGAAAGAGCCGCACTCGGCTCACGAGGAACTTTC
>Ga0307379_10013204_pt1 | contig 10720 bp, 9 predicted proteins | sample UN2MG_FD_202237 | JGI IMG/M metagenome (GOLD analysis project Ga0307379, IMG submission 202237) | Soil microbial communities from Risofladan, Vaasa, Finland - UN-2 | ecosystem: Environmental > Terrestrial > Soil > Coastal area > Acid sulfate soil | place: Finland: Risofladan, Vaasa | collected... | reverse complement strand
GGCGATATGGAGGGAGTAGGAGAGCAGTTCGACGAAATCGTTCATCTTCAGACGCTGCTCGTAGAGGGCTTCGGCCCAGTCGTTGATCAGGGTGATCATCGTGCCCTCGACGGGCGTCAGGATGGCCCGGCGGGCGTACTGGACGGCCCTCCGGGCGCCCTCGGCGAAGCGATGGGACGTCAGTCGGCCCTCGTCGCGGATCTCCTGGCTCAGGCCGTAGAGGAACTGGGCGAAGATCAGGCCCGAGTTGCCGCGGGCCCCGAGCAGGGCGGCGTCGGCGATCGATCCCAGCGTGACGTTGGCCGACCTCGAGGCCCGGGCCCCTTCGGCGATGGACCGCATCGTCGAGGCCATGTTGGTCCCGGTGTCGGAATCGGGCACGGGGAAGACGTTGATCTTGTTGAGATAGGCCTGGTCGCGGATGACCGCCCGGCCCCCGGCGAGGAAGGCGTAGTAGAGTCTGTTGCCGTCGAGATAGCGGATCTTCATGGGGGATCCGGCCGTTGCCGCCCTTATATTATACCACTTCGGCGTATCAGAGTTCCTTGAGATAGATGTTCCGGAAGTACGGAGGGGACTGGCTATCGTGGTTTTGGAGCCCGATATACCCAACGGGAGAGATGTCCATGACCTTGCCGCCCGGCCTGGCTTCCCAGTCCATGACGAGCTTGCCGTTGAGCTCGATCTTGAGGTGCAGGCCTTTGAATTCGATCTTGAAGTGGTTCCATTCGCCCGTGGGGAGGGAGGCCAGGACCTTGGGAGCTTCGATGTCGTAAGCGGCCCCGGTGTGATGGATGCCCGTCGATTGATCGTCGATCTGGATCTCGATCGAATGATAGATGTAGTCGTCGCTCACGGGGACGGAAGGCACGCGGAGGAAGATGCCCGAATTCGTCGTCTCGGTCGAACATTTGAAATCGCACTCGAGGACGAAATCCTTGACCTTTTTCGAGTACCAGAGGAGACCCATGCCGCCCTGGCCCTTGAGGACCCCCGTCTTCGGATCGCATTCGAAGTAGCCCGGCCCGTAGTGGTTCCAGCCGTGCTTCTCGTAGCGGCCGCCGGAGCGCCGGAGGATCTGGTCGTAGCCCTCGTAATAGGTCACGCTCTTGACGTAGGAGATGCTCTTGCGGAAGGCGGGCATGGGGTCGCCGACCTCGGACTCGTTCTCGTACTCCATCGTCAGGAAGCCGTCGTAGTCCTGGAGGGTCAGCTCGGCCAGGAGGTCGCGGACCATGCCTTTGCCGGCGCCCCAGGGAACGTCGTCGACGCCCTTGGCCGTGCCGAAATCGCTGCGGTCCTTGAGGTGAACGTCGAGGATACGGCCCTGGAGGAGCTTGAACGCCTCGCGCGGGTCGTTCATGCCCCTCATCCAGTGGCCGCTGTCGGCGCAGGAGCCGATGCGCGGGTCCCTGCCGTCGACGTGGCTGAAAACGGTCTCGGGCAGGTTGTATTTCGAGGGCGCCGGATGGTTGTGGATGGCGATCTTGATGTTGTATTCCTTGACCAGCTTCTCGAGCAGTGTGAAGTCGTCGTCGGCCGGTTCGCAGACGATGACGCGGATGCCCATCTTGCGGGCGAAGTCGAAGACCTTGCGCATGCTGTCTTCGGTCTTGCCGATCTCGACGACGCCGTAGCCGTAGAGCGTGACGCCGGCCGCCTTGAGGGCGTCCTTGGCGAAGGCCACCTGTTCGGCGGTCATCTTTTCATCGAAGCGGGCGCCGGGGAGCTCGGCCGCGAGGGCCTGGCCGGGGAAAGCTTCGACCGCGGCGACGCCCAGCTCCTTGAGCATCCGGAGCGTCTCGGCGAAGGTGAACTTGCGGAAGGTCCAGGCTTCCGAGGCGAAGGGGAATTGTTTGATGCGGACGCCGGCGTAGTCTGTCGCGGCGACGGCCTTCTGGAGTTCGGGCGAGATGTGCCGGATCTGCGGTGCGGCCGCCGGGACGGCAGCGAGGGCGGGGGCGGCCGCCGAACCGAGGATGAGAGCGAGGGCGAGGATGGCGGGAATGCGTTTCATGGGATCTCCTTCGTTCGTTTTTATTACGATCTTGGGTTCCACTTCCCCCTGGCCACGGGAGGGACGTACTCATCCAGGCCTTTGATCGGGAAGGCGAGGGTCCGGCCCAGCTCGGCGCTCCGATAGGCGGCCATGAGGAGTTCGGCGACGGCCACGCCGTCGGAAAAATTCTCCTCCGGCCGGACGCCGCGGAGGAACGACTGGACCATGTGCCGGTTCTCGGCGATGTAACCGTATTCTCCGGCTTCGTCGGCGACGATGGGCATCAGCCCGATCTCGGCGTTCTGCTTCTCGACGAGGTCCTCTCCGGCCTTGCCTTTGACCTCGCGGCTGAAGAAGACCTTGAGTCCGGCGTCGAGCGTATTGATCTGGAGGGCGTACTCGGGGCCGAGAAGCTCCATGCTCAGCCGGAGGCCCGCCCCGACGTAGCACCAGCTCGTCGTCGTCTCGACGACGAGGATCTTGCCGGACTTGTCCCTGAATTCGACGAGCGACCGGGCGAAGTCCTCGGCCGGCCGCTTGAGATAATCGGTCTTGCCGCCGCTGTTTTTGGCGAGGATGGCGGCGTATTTGGGCTCCTGCCACTTCAGGCAGTTGGTGTAGGCGGTGACGCTCACCGGGGTCAGAACTTCGCGGGGGGCGCCGGGCGGGGTCAGCATGAAGCGGGCCTCCTCGACCGAGTGGCACATCATGTCGTTGAGGACTCCGCCCCCCTGGAGCGCGCCTTCCCAGAACCAGGGCATGTGGGGTCCGCTGTGCTCCTCGGCCGCCCGGGCCAGGTAGGGCGGCCCCGAGAGGGCGGCGCCGCGGGCCCAGACGATCTCCTTGCCCCGGACGACGGCCGGGGAGAAGACCTGGTTCTCCAGGTAGCCGTCGAGGAGGCCGGCCTTCTGGACGAGCTCGAGCATCTTCCCGGCCTCGCGGACGTTCCGGCCGAGCGGCTTCTCGCAGGCCACGCCGATAAGCTCCGCCTTTCCCCGGATGACGGCCTGGGCGATCTCCTCCATGACCGCTCCCCGGGTGTAATTCGGAGCGCAGATCCAGAGAGCCCCGATGCGAGGGTCGGCGGCCATGTCCGTGATCGAAGCGTAGGGTTTGGCCGGGCCGACGCCGAGCGACTTGGCCAGGGCCGAGGCCTCTCGGGCCCGTTTCGCGTCGGGGTCGAAGATGCCCAGGATGTCGGCGTCGCGGACGCCGACCCAGGACTTGATGTGGAAACGGGCGATGAACCCGCCGCCGATGATGCCGATACCGAGCGGTAATGTGGTTTTTTTCATGCTGTCGCCTCAGGCGCCGGAACCTTCTTCTCCCGGAAAAAGGCCACGAAGACGATGAGGCAAAGGATGGTCAAAGCGGTCGGGATGAGGAAGGTCTTCTGCCAGCCGGCCCTGAGGGCCTCGATGCCCGCTCCCGAAGTGTCCTTGAGGAAGAGGGACTGGATCCAGCCGCAGAAGAGGCTGCCGACGAAATTTCCGAAGCCGAGGATGATCGTCGCGATCAACCCCTGGGCCGAGTGCCGGATATCCTTGGGCGCGATACTGTCGACATAGATATAGGCCGCCGTGAAGAAGAAGACATAGCAGAAGCCGTGCAGGGCGAGCGAAGCGATGACGAGCCAGGACGGCTGGCCGATGACGAAGATGATATAGCGGATGGGCCAGGCCAGGATACCCAACGTCAGGGTCCGGCGCATGCCGAATTTCTTCAGGGCCCAAGAGAGCATGAAGGCCATGACGAAGATCTCGGCGATCTGGGCGATGGTCATGACCGCGGAGATGTATTTCTGGCTGACGCCGATGATGGGCGACGTCAGGAACGGGGAGGTCAGGACGTAGTAGAACTGGAGTTCGGTGGCGACGACGAACGAAATAATGGCGAAGACAAGGAACTTTCTGTCTTTGAACATCTTGAGCGCTTCGAGGAAGGCCCAGGGCTTGGCGCCCTCTTTTTGCGGCGGGGTGTGGGGGAGTCCGAAAGAGAGGACGCCCATCAGGAGCGAAAAGAGGCCCGCGAGAAGGAGGGTGTCGCCCTTCATGGCGATGCCCTCGGGAGACTTGGCCAGGGCCCGCCAGCCGGCCAGGGCCCAGCCCGCGGCGATCCAGCCGATGGTTCCCCAGACGCGGATGGCGCCGAATTCCTTCTCGGAGTTCTTGAGGTTGACGAAGGCGATGGAATTGGTCAGGGCCAGCGTCGGGGCGTAGACGAGGCAGTAGAGGAGCATGAGCCACATCATCGGGGCGAAGGCCGTGACGTTGGCGATGAGGATGAGGACGACGCCGCCGACGAGCTGGAGCCCGGCGATGACCTTCTGTGTCGGGAGCCAGCGGTCGGCGAACTGGCCGCCGATGAAGGGCGAGACGATGGTCGCCAAGGGGAGAAGGCTGAAGATGAGGCCAAGCTGCCAGCCCGTGAAACCGAGGTTGTTCTGAAGATAGGCCGACAGCACGGGGGCCCATGAGCCCCAGATGGCATACTGGAGAAACATCATGACGCCGAGACGGAACTTGACGCTCATAGGACCTCCTTTTTTGAGGATTCTACATACCTTAAAAATCGACGGATTGTCAATTTTTCAGGAGGTCTCGTCGAGGCGGCTGACGATGGCCCGGTTCTGGGGGTGGGCGAAGTCCTTGGCCTCCGGGGTGAAGAGATGATCGATCCGGGTCTGGTAGAATTCGACGATCTTGCCCCGGACCAGTTTCAACGTGGAATTGAGAAGATGGTTCTGTTCGGTGAAGCCTTCGCCGAGGACGGCCACGGCGGCGGGCAGCCAGCGCGCCGGGAACATCCCGGCGTGTCTCCCGCCTTCGCGGAAGGCCCCGATCTCGCCCTCGAGGAGCCGCAGGGCGGCCACCTGGCCTTCCGGCGTCTTGACGCTGAGACCTTGCGTCTTGAGCCTGGCCAGGAGGGCTTCCTTGTTCGGGACGAGCAAGGCGACCGTGAAGGGCGATTGGTTGTTGTAGAGCATGATCTGTTCGATATAAGGGGAAGCGTCGGTGATGGCTTCCTCAATGACTTCCGGGCAGTATTTCTCGCCGTCGCCGGCGATGAGCAGGCTCTTCATCCGGCCGAGGACGAAAAGGAAGCCGTCGGCGTCGAGATAGCCGATGTCCCCCGTGTAGAGCCAGCCGTTTCGGAGAGCCTCGCGCGTCGCCTTCTCGTTTTTCCAGTACCCGGCCATGACGTTCTCGCCGCGGACGACGATCTCTCCGGTCTTGCCGGCCGGGAGCTCGCGATCATGGTCATCCAGGATCCGGAGCTCGATCGACGGCGCGACCCGCCCCGAGGATCCCAGCTTATGGGCCTTCAGGCTGTTGGCGGAGATGACCGGCGCGGCCTCGGTCAGCCCGTATCCCTGGAACATGGGGATGCCGAGGGCATAGAAGAACCGCTGGAGCTCGATGTCGAGCAGGGCCCCGCCGCCGACGAAGAACTCGAGACGGCCGCCGAAATTCTCCCGGATCTTGCCGAAGAGAAGCTTGTCGTAGAGGGCATAGAGGGGCTTCTTCAGCTTCTTCGCGCCCCGGCCCTGATCGATATTGGCCGTGTAGTTCCGATGGGTCAGGATGATGCCCTTGGGGTCGGCGGTCGTCCCCGATGTGTAGCAGATATTGGCATAATCGCTTTCTTTCAAGGACGTATAAGCGGCCTCGAATTCCTTCCTCCGCGTTTTCAGGAATTCCTCGCCGCGGCCGAGGCCCAGGCTCATCAGCCCGGCCGCGACGTTGTCTTCGAAGAGTCGGGGGAGTGTCCGTTCGGCCATACGGAACCTCCTCGTCGGGAATGGTTTTCTCATCGTACGTCCGGCCCCTCGAAATGTCAAAATTCATTCTCGATGGGCCCGGACCGACTAAACCTGCGCGGGAAATTGTATATATTGTATATCCGGAGGTACCCGTTAGGGGAAGATGAAACCTGGGGCGAGCGCGAGGCCATGAAGGACAAGCGCCGGGACGTCCGCCTCGTCGAGGAAAACAAGGTCGTTGTATCGTTGATGACCGGCGAGATACACCCCGGCCTTCCGACGGTCTTCTATTCCCTCACCCGCGACATCTCCATGGGCGGAGTCCGCATCATGACCTCGGCCCCGCTCGAACCGGGCGCCCGCCTCCGGCTGGACCTCACCTTGGGCCGTTCCCGCAAGCGGATCCGGGCCGTCGCGGAAATCCGCTGGTCGAGGGAACTCTACGGCCATGAGGTCTTTGAGGCCGGGCTCCAATTCGTCGGCCTGGAACCCGACGCCGAGTTCACGCTGATCGACCATATTTTCGGAGCCAAGGCCGCCTCCGGGACCTGAACCCGGCCCGCCGGGCTTGCTTTTCGACGAATCCTAAGCTAAAAATGAAGCTCGTCCCGAACGGAGGTTTCATGTCCGCAGCGTTCCCGACCGCGTTATCCGTCGCGCCGCCCTGCTCAGAAACCGACGCCGAGCGCCAAGCCCGTATGAAATGGTGGACCGAGGCCCGTTTCGGCATGTTCATCCATTGGGGGCTTTACGCCCTGCCCGCCCGCCACGAGTGGGTCAAGAGCCGCGAGCGGATAAGCGATGAAGCCTACGACCGGTACTTCGCCCATTTCAACCCGGACCTCTACGATCCCCGCGAATGGGCCCGGGTGGCGCGGATGGCCGGCATGAAGTATTTCGTCATCACCACCAAGCATCACGAAGGCTTCTGTCTTTGGGACTCCAAACTCACGGATTGTAAGGCTACGCGAACGCCTTATGGCAAGGACCTCATCAAGCCCCTCGTCGAGTTCATGAGGGCCGAGGGCCTTCGGGTGGGATTCTATCATTCGCTCCTCGACTGGCACCACCCCGAATACACCATCGATCCGTTCCACCCGATGCGTGACGACAAGGCCTTCGTCGAAAAGGCCCGGACGCGCGACATCGGCAAATACGCCGATGATCTTTTCGCCCAGGTCAAGGAGCTTCTGACCGACTACGGGCGGATCGACACGCTGTTCCTGGATTACTCGTTCCCTGGACCGGGGGGCAAGGGCCGAAACGAGTGGAAATCGGAACGGCTCCTCAAGATGATCCGCGAGATCCAGCCCGGTATCATCGTCAACGATCGGCTCGATCTGCTCGATGTCCCGGGGGGCTGGGACTACCGGACGCCGGAGCAATTCATGCCTAGGGAGTGGGTCAAGGTCGACGGCCAACCCGTTCCCTGGGAGACGTGCCAGACGTTTTCCGGGTCGTGGGGTTACTATCGGGACGAATCCACCTGGAAATCGGTCCCGCAGCTGATCGTCCTGCTCGTCGAAACGGTCAGCAAAGGCGGGAACCTCCTGCTAAACGTCGGGCCCACGGCCCGCGGCATGTTCGACGGCCGGGCCATGGACAGGCTCCAAGGGATCGGCGCGTGGATGGAGAAGAACGGCCGTTCGATCTATGGGTGCACCCAAGCGCCCGGCGAGTTCCGCGCGCCGGCCAATTGCCTTCTGACCTACAATCCCGAAGCGAAGCGTCTCTATGTCCATATCCTCGAATGGCCGCCGGGGGTGCTCGCCCTTGAGGGCTTCGCCGGGCGGGTCGAATATGTCCAGCTCCTTCACGATGCCTCCGAGATCCTCATCACTGAGAAGGGCGGTGAGGTCGGCTTCATGCCGGGCTCGAGGGCGAAGGAGGTGGAAAACACGTTGACGCTCAGCCTCCCCGTGCGCAGGCCCGACGTCGAGGTCCCGGTCATCGAGCTCTTCCTGAAATAGGTGAACATGCGAAAACCGAAAACAACCCTCGTCCTCGCCGCCGTGGTCTTGGCCGTCCTGCTTTTTTCCGCAAACGCGGCCGCGGCGCCAAAGGATTACTATTACCCCGAAGTCCGGGTGGACATTGCGATCGCGAGCGACGGCACGTTTCTTGTCGAAGAATACCGGACGTTCGAGTTCGAGGGGAGTTTCAGCTACGCCTATATCGTCATCCCCCTTCGCGACGATCGTTCGGGCCTCCGCCGCGAGGTTTCAGTGTCCGAGGTCGAGGTGACGGATGAGCGGGGGCAGGCCTTGAGAACGGAGCTCGGCGAGCAGGGCGGGCGGCTCACGGCCAAATGGTTTTATTCCGCCCGCGACGAGCGGCGGACGTTCCACATCCACTACCGCGTCGCGGGAGGGATCATCAGCTATTCAGACGTCACCGAGCTTCACTGGCAGGCGATCAGTGACGGTTGGGACAAGCCGGCCAGGAACATCCGGGTCACGGTCACTCTGCCCATCCCGGTCGCGAAGAAAGAGGAGCTCAACGTCTGGGGCCACGGCCCGCTCGCCGGCTGGGCCGAGGTCGTCGACGAGCGCACGGCGCGGTTTTCCGCTCCGGAACTGGCCTCTCGACAGTCTTTCGAGATCCGCGTCGTCTGGCCATCCGGGATCGTCGCCGGGATCCCGTCGGACCGCAACACCCTCACTTCGATCAAGGCCGAGGAGGCGGGCTACGTCCAAGACACGATCGAGCTCGTCCGCAGAGCCCAGAGGGACGAGGAGCTCGGTCGACAAAGGTCAGCGGAAAACAACCGCCGGTTCTTCAAGGCCCTGGGCGTTTGGGGGACCTGGCAGGTCGTCGGCCCGCTCCTCTGGCTCCTCCTGTACTTCCGATCCTGGTCCGCCGTGGGCAAAGATTATCGTTTCGAGGGCCTGCCGGAATATGTCCGGGAGCTTCCCTCCGACAAGCCGCCCGCCTTCGTCCAGACGCTCATGCGCGAAGGTCGCGCCGTGACCCCGGCGGCGTTCACGGCGACTCTCTTCGACCTGGCCCGGCGGGGCATCCTGGAGATGGAGGACCGGAACGTCCTGAAGAAAAGGATTTTCGGTTCCAAAGCAGCGGTAGAAACCTACATCACGCTAAAAAAGGACATTTCCCTGTCCGCGGACCTGCGCCCCTTCGAGAAAGCACTCCTTGATTTTCTCTTCAACGAGGCCGTGCCGGTGGGGACGACCCGGGGTGCCGCCTTCAGCGTCGACGAGCTTCAGAGTTTCATGAAGAAGAAGCCGCAGAAATTCCAGGCCTGGTACCTGAAGTGGACCAAAGGGATCCGGGAAGAAGCGAAAGCCCTGGGTTTCCTCGAGCCGGAGGGGCTTAAGGCCCGCAATATCTTCTACGCCGTTTCCGTTCCTCTGGCCGTCCTGACGCTCAGCCCCGTCCTCCTCATCCTCGCGCTGGTCCTCATCCCGACTTTTAAAAGACGGACGATGGCCTGGGCCCGCGAGAACGAGGCTTGGAACGGCCTCAAGCGCTTCCTCGACGATTTCTCGGAATTCAAGGAGATCCCCGCGGAAGCCTACAAGCTTTGGGAACACTACCTCGTCTTCGGCATCCTCTTCGGCAACGCGAAAAAAATTCTCAAGATGCTGCCCGTCATTTTGAAGGACGACCGGGCCGTCGCACCCGTGTGGTACGCCGGAATCAACCAGGCGAATTTCCTGGCCGGTGGTGGGCTCCAGAGCGTGATCAGCAGTATCGAGCATACGGCGACGTCCATCAGCCATGCCAGCACCTCGGCCGCCCACTATTCTTCCGGGGGAGGCGGAGGCTTCAGCGGCGGGGGAGGGGGCGGCGGCGGGGGAGGCGGGGGAGGCGCGGGCTGATGAAAGCCGGGAAAGGGTCGTTCCTCTGGGCCCTGATCCTCGCGGCGGCCAGCCTTTTCCCGGCCCGGTGCGGCAGGCCGTCCACAGAGGTCCGCATCAGGGAATTCCTGAAAAAGGCCGTGGTCCTCGCCGAAAACAGGGAGATCGGGGCCCTGATGGAGCATTTTTCACCGGAATATTCCGATTTCGAGGGGCGGGACAAGGCGGCCGCGGAGCGGCTCATCGCCGATTACCTGGGGAGGTTCCGGGGGATCGTCATCCATCTTCTGAGTTCGCGCGTTGATGTCTCCGGCCCGGACGGGCGGGCCGCCGTCGAGTGCGAGATGTCCTTCTCGCACGGCGCGGCGGAGGTCCTGCGAAAACTCTTCAGCTACTCCGGCGAATATTATCGCTTCCGGTTCGACCTCGAAAAATCCGGGAACGGGGAGTGGCGCTTCGCCCATGCGGAATGGCGATCGGTCTCTCTGGCCGACCTCTTTCCGGAATCCCTGCAGATCCTGAAGAAACTTTTTCCGGACCTTTAACGTATCCTTGAATGACAGACCGTTTCCGGCCGCCGGCCGGGGCGCTTAAAATCCACGCTTGGAGGATGGATATGGACGATGAAAAAAAACAAGGCAAAACGAAGTACGAGGAATTCCGGCTGAACGGCGGCGAGATCATCAACAAGGTCAAGGAGATCATCCACCAGGGAAACGTCCGCCGGATCATCCTCAAAGACGAGCAGGGCAAGACGTTCATGGAGATCCCTCTCTCCGTCGGCGTCGTCGGGGCCATCGTCGCCCCCATCTTAGCCGCCGTCGGGGCGGTCGCCGCGCTCGCTTCGAACCTGACCATCATCGTCGAGAAGACCGAAGACTGACCTTCGCGCCCGCGGCTTTTCTTCGGCGCTCCTCCGTGCTATAAATGGTCCCTCGGATTCCGAAGGACGGAGGAGCGATCATGAGCGGACGGCTGCCGGCGAAACTTCTTTTTCTCGTCATCTTGACCTTTTTGGCACGCGGGAGCGTTCTGGCGTCTTGCCCGCCGGCCGCCGCGGCGGCTTCCGTCGACGGCGTCCTCGATCTCATACCGGTTCCCGCAAGCCTGACCGTCCGGGACGGCCGTTTCCGTGTCGAC
>Ga0307379_10013203_pt1 | contig 10720 bp, 8 predicted proteins | sample UN2MG_FD_202237 | JGI IMG/M metagenome (GOLD analysis project Ga0307379, IMG submission 202237) | Soil microbial communities from Risofladan, Vaasa, Finland - UN-2 | ecosystem: Environmental > Terrestrial > Soil > Coastal area > Acid sulfate soil | place: Finland: Risofladan, Vaasa | collected... | reverse complement strand
GGGTGGCTGCGACGCAGCGAAGCTCAAGCGATTAGTTTGCGGTATAAAAATAGCTATAATATCAAAGAGGTAGCAAAGAAGATGCATGTGAATAACAGAACCGTCAGCAGATATATCACCGCAGGGTTAAGTAAAATCCGTCAGTTTTTAACAGTAAAACAGGGTGATTAGAATGGTTTCTCCCAACTTTAATTCATTATGCGAAGAGGCTGAGCTATACTATTGTGACTTTTTGTGTAAAGAAGGCCACAAACTCGTTCCAGAGTTTATCATCGACCACATTAAGCAGTGTCAATGCTGCCAAGAGCAGCTAAGTCGACTTACACGTGTGTTATCAATAGGCGAAGGCCATATTGAATCGGAGCAGAAGCAGGTTAGCTCTGCCATTACCATAATGCTGAAACTTCACCTTGCCTACATTGGTAAGCCTGTAACCTGTGAAATTGTAAAGCCTTTCTTGCCGAGCTTGTTGGATCCAGCCTTAGAGATTGGAATTCCAACACCGATAACAGTACATCTGGACAATTGTCAAACGTGTTCTGAAGATTTAGAGGTAATCCGGAGGCTAAATCTTAACCGCAAACAGTTGCGTCGATTAAGCCAGCTGTTTGTTGAAGAGCCCCCCAAAAACTCAGCAGAGTGTTCAGAGATGGCAGAAATGGCCAAGTCAGTTGCCGCTATGGATTTTGGCCGTACTACTGCCGAGGTATTGCAACATTTGTGTAAATGCCCTGTTTGCCGAGGGACGCTTTACGAGGAACGGCAAAAGATGTGTGACAGTTTGTCTGAGTACGAGTATTCTCCAGAATTTCCGTGTGAATCAGTCTCCGCTACCGATATTTTTGACTATGTCGTACCATACGGACTCGACTTTGCCAGTGACCAGTATGCAAAATTCCGGGAATCTCTTACCTCGCATCTACGCATCTGCCCAAATTGTCTGGCTAAAATGCAAGAACTGCACAAGACCATATATGGAATTTGTGAACGGCCTGAATCTGAAGTTATTACAGTATACCACGTAGATGAATCCGCTAAAGCTCAAGCAACCAGTGGAACTGAGGAGCTTTATGCCGGCTTTCCCATAAAAGTAGACGTAAAGCAACGTGAAGAAGTAAAGGCTGAACAACCAATTCCAGCGATTGATTTTGGCACCGCCCTAAGGCAGAAGGTATCAGTAACGAATCTAAAGCCACTGCTTAAAACCGGCGCTGTGGCAGCGGCAGTTATATTGATGGCGGTTGTCTTATTTCAAAATATACCAACTGCCAAGGCAGTTACACTGGAAAGAATCTACGAGGCCATCGAAAAAATTAAGAACGTTCATATTGCAAGTTTTATCCCCGATAAGAAAGAACCGATACAAGAACAGTGGGTGTCAAAAACAGCAAATACTTATATGTTGAAAACCGAGAGACAATTGGTTTTATGGAATATCCCAAACCGTGTAAGAAAGAGTAAAGAATTGGATGCTGATTCAGTTGAGACATCACCACTATCTACTGAAATGATCACTGAAATCGAGGGGACAATAGGTAGTTTTGGGGGGCTGGTTCCGTTTGCCAATATATCTGTAATCCCTCCTGACGCTAAATGGGAGCATGTAATTGACGATAGCTCCAAAATAGCCGACGGTGTTGAAGTATATGATTTGACGTGGACCGAAAGAGTTTACGATGGCTCTACCGTGTCCAAGAAATGGCGGTTTTTTGTAAATGCCAAAGCAGATCTTCCTCAAAAAATCGAAATTTATCAAATTTTGCCCACCGATACCGAATATATTTTGAAATCGTTGATGGTGGTTGAATACTTAAGCGAGAACGAAGTACAGAAAATTATTAAAGAGGCGTCTTTTTAGGGCTGCAGCATTTCATTTCGGTACCCAAAGTGGGCTTTTATTTCTATAGTCATCACCTGTCTTCTCGACAAACAAATCCTCTGCTTTTGTACGACTTACATGACCATCTGCAAACTCGACGTTCACAGTTTTATTAGGATGTCGGCCATATATGGCATCCTGCTCCTGGCCGGGCCATAAATCTCTTTTTTTGTTAATCCAAAGGCCGGGTATGTAAGCGGCATCTTCGATTATGGTGTTGCCGAGGGCAACAGGAGGCTCATCCGTTGCATGCCACCAGCTTATCAGGCTGTAGCCGCTGTCAACGAGCAACAGGGTTTCGCTTGGACGTGATATGTTATTGCTGCGTAAAGGTGTCCCAACAAATTCTTCCCTCTGGCTTTGTATATCATCAGAACTCTTACATATAGACCGGTTTACTCCGTAGTTACCGCAGAGTATATTATTTTTGAGGCTGGGATTACTCAGCCGTTTGGATGGACAGCGAACTGCTGTTCTATTGCTATCGGATTTTCTATAGAAATCTTCTATGAAGTTGAACCACCACCATCCTCTTCTATCGTAGGCCGAACCTCCAGCATAACCGCCCAGAGGCGGCCCTTCAGGAGTATCATCGAAGCCATAAGGGAGAGTTTGGTTTTCCGTTTCGTAACTAAACAAGCCACACAGCAACTGCCTGATATTCGACTTACAAAGGACGGCTTCAGCCTGTTGCCTCGAACTTCGCAACGATGGCAACAATATAACTATAAGAAGAACAAATATCACAATAACTACGAGCAATTCGGTGAGCGTGAAAGAGAACCGTCTCATAATTATGCATTATATAGCCGTTTTTGCGATGAGTCAACGTAGAGTGCCTACAAAAAAAGCAGATGGGATAATTCCCATCTGCTCACCTTAATAATACCTCGACGAGGTAGCTAAGCTAAGCACACGCCTGCATATAATAAACCGTCCATTCACCTGTTACATCACAATTGTAAAGGTCGTAAGGGTCTAATATGCAGGGGGATTTTTTGTACCTGACCATCTTGGACTGGGAGCAACTTCCGTCCTCGGCAACTCCACAACCAAACCGTGTGTAGAACACCCTATAATCGCCTCCACATAGTCCACCAACATAGTCGCAGAATATTACATTATATTCCTGCTTCAGTAAGTTACATTGATAGCCGGAGGCACCGGTTATATTACCAAGCTCGCTTTCGTCGATTTCAGTAAATTCGCCTTTGATAGCATTGTTGGAAATCAAAAGCGCTGTACCCTCGGTCCAGTCCATTCCAAAAAAGTCGATATCTGTGTGATAGTAGAATTTACTACTGGCCAAATCTATCGTCCAGACATATTTATCATCTATTGCTTCAAGAGCAACAAAATGTTTTTTGCCGGGGATATGCAGGATTACCTCACAGCCATTCAAACTCTTTAGCGTCTGGATATTAGTCTTGACAGCCCGGCAGTAAAGGCCTATGCCCTGTGCAAATCTCTTGATTTGATAAAGATTTGTGGTTTTGTCTGGTCCATTTACCAATTGAGCAAGCTGCTGATCCGTGACATTTTTACCTAACTGCAAAGCTACATATTTCAATGCTGCCGTTGCGCAGTTTTGGGATTGTGCGTTTTCAGAATCTGCAAATGCCAATCTTTCAGCTAAAAGCAGGTCTGTATCAACTCTCTGTGAGTGGCGATACATTTCCGGCTTGCTGCCGCTAAAAGAAAAGTGCTCTATCAATGCATCATCCTCATAGCCGACCTCGAAATCATAACTTTCAGGAGCATTTGCATCTATACTGGTAATATTCCATAAGTCATAGGCCAATAATCTATTTGACCCGGTTTCATACTGCTCCAATAAAATGGTGGATGGAACCCAACCACCAGCTATCGACCGGTAGTCAGAGTATTGTTTGGAGATAACGACGTCACCGTGCCCGGTTATTAAACAAGATATTACGGCGTAATCTTTTTGCGGGTCCATTACAAATACCATTTGTGAGCCATCCGGATTGTTAAGCGTAAGATGTATCTGAGTCTGGCCATCGGCATATCTCTCAACAGCAGACGAGTCCGCAACGGAAAGGTTCTCATATGTGTAATAGCCATATCCCCAGGGAATGGTGCCCGCTGTTAATGGCCCGTTGACAACATGCGGGGTACGGCCTGTTGTATCAACGATGGCATGATTGCCGGGCAGAAAATAAGTGGTGTACTTTTCGCCGTCCCAGGCAAATATACGTCTGGCATTCCAGTCCAAGTCAAACTGCTCGGTCATAAAATTACCTGCCAGGTCTTTGCCCGGTTTTACTGAATCTGCGCGTGAGGTTACGTTGATTTCCCAGTAAAACCTGTCCCCATCGAATTTTACAATCGCTGTCGAACTCATTGTATATTCATTGGACAACTTGTACCGAGCATTAAACGGCTCGGCATCAAGCCTCATTTTTTGCAGCTCCTGCGTAAGCTCTTTTTTGTTCGGGTCACTCTGATATCGCTGAATCTCCTTGTTGATTTGACCATCGAGCACATTTGAGTCCATCGTTTTTGGGGCCCTGTATTCTTCGTGTGCTGCTTCAATCGTCCCTGCAGGTATCCAGGTCTTTCTTGGCTGATTTGTTAGTTCTTGAAAGATTTGTAAAACCTCCGTTCTTTCTAACGGCCTGTCCGCGAAAGCAGTACCACTAACGCACAATACAAAAACTACCATTGATGTAAAATTTCTTGTTTTCATGATTACCTCCTTCTCTCAAATTTAGGTTGGCAAAACCTATTCAACAACCAGGCTATTGTTATCGGCAAGATTGTCGAATGCCTTTTTATAATGTGGCGATTGTAAATCAGAAAATGTGGATTGTTTTCCGCCAAGTTTCTCAAAACGAACTTACAAGAGCAGATATTTAAGTGGAATGCAACCCCGTTGCTATGGGTTAAACCCTACCAACGAATACTTTGTCCCCCTTGTACGACATGCGATTTGCAGGACACCTGCAACAAATAGTAAAATACTATGAGTGAGTCCTGTTATTCGGTCTTTTCAAGCCAATATTCGCAAAACAGCATCAAATCATTGACATCGACGCTGCCATTAATATCGAGGTCGGTTCCTTCACAGTCGTTTGCATCACCACAGTTCACTTCTTGCCAGTAAAAGGCAAGCACAGCAAAGTCAGCGAAATCAACCTGGGTATTTCCATCAAAGTCGCGTGTACGAACATGGTGAAAGGTAAGAGTATGGACTGGCTCAGTTTCACTCACGTCGTAATCGTAGAATGCAACGTTGCAGTTGCCTATATCTTTAGCATTATAGTCGAAAATGAACCAGTCACCCACATTTGGTTCTTCGCCTCCATAGAACTCAAACCCATAACCCGGATATTCGATTTCCACCACATAAGCAAAGTCACCCGCAGCAGGCAAACAAGAGCCAGAGCACTCAAGTCCATCACAACCTCTGCCATATAAAATATCTGTTTCTTCCGTGACCAGAGCACCACCATACCAGTATTCGGCAACGTTCGAATCGACAATAATCGTCAGCCTAGTCCCAACCATAACGTCCCGGTATACGAAGGGGATGTTGGGGTCAGCTAATTCAAGTGGTGTGTTACCATCAGAAAGGCATACTCTTGTCGAAACTGCCCCCCAAGTCAGCAAGGTCGTAGAGAAAAATAATAGTAAAATTGCTATTTTTTTCATAATTTTTTACTCCCTGAATAGAATATTATTGGAACCAGCAGCGCAGAAAAAAAGAATGCGACTATCGAGAAAAGCATAATGTATTTTATTACACCCTCCATGGTCTTCCTCCAGTTTATACCACATACCCTATGCTATACAAGTCAGTGGCGCAAGTCAAGAAAAAAGAAAAAATTTCGATGCAGAAGACTATGCTTGTGTAGTGAAAGGCCCAAGTTTAGAGCTAATACATCCTGTTCTTGCCAACCAACCATTCCTTACTCCTGTGGGTTCGCACCAGTTGTTCTTCCACAACGCTTTTATTAAATCTTGTAAATTCGCTCAGAAAAAAATCTACATTCAAGTTCTCAGATACGCCTTATTATAAATAAGTTTACCCATGACCTATTCCAAGCAGGATTTTACAGGTTTCAGTGTGTCAGGGTATGTGTTCTTAATCGGTCGAAGTTACAAAAGTCACAATCGGGAAGAACCCTATGAAACGAAGTAGAGTTGGCAGAATGATCCAGATTTTGACCGCATTGCAGTCAGGCCAAAATAATCGGGTTGATGATTTGGCACAAATGTGCACGCTGAGCAAGCGAACGATTTTTCGCGACCTGAAGGAACTAAAGAAGATCGGTATACCGTACCACTACGATACAAAGACTGGCACTTATTCTACAGGTTCGGGTTTTTTCCTAACGCCTATCAATCTAAACCGCAAAGAAGCAATGGGCTTGCTTTTGCTTGTCTTCACGGCGAGAAGTCACGTACAAATACCATTCAAAAACGAAACTTTGATCGCAGCAATGAAATTGGAAAACAACCTCCCTGGCGAAATAAGGCAATATTGCAACGCTATTCTTAGAAATATCTACATAAAAACTGGCCGGGAGGTAGAGATAGATTCGTTCGATAAGATATTCGAGCAACTGGAGGATGCCATCTTGAAAAAGCAAGTCGTAAACATGTCTTACTATTTGCCTCATGAAAAGAGAGCCGTAGCAATTGAACTGAACCCTTATCATTTGATCTATAATGACTACACATGGTACGTATTAGGCAAATCAAGCTTCCACAAAGGGATCCGAGCTTTCGGGCTTAACCGGATAAAAGAATTAAGCAAACTGGACAAAGGTTTCGTTGAGGACGAGAAATTTGACATCAACGAGTATCTTGGCAGAGCCTGGTCATTGATTCCAGAGGGTAGGCTTTATCATGTCAAACTCAGGTTTCTGCCGGAAGTGGCCCATAATGTCACAGAAGTTAAATGGCACCGTACTCAAGAAGTTACTTTTGAGGACGACGGTTCTGCAACCGTTCAATTCCGCGTTGATGGGCTCAATGAGATAACGCGGTGGATACTTGGCTATGGTGATAAGGTGCGGGTGCTTGCCCCTCCAACTCTGCGGCAAAGAATCGTCCAAATAGCCCAAAAAATGGTGAGAACCAACCAGCAGGAATTGCCCTCGTGTAATGCCAACCCCTTCGGATCCTGAGCTTGGCAAAGATGAACATTTAAAGGTGGCCCGAAACATATTTACCTTTGTTAGAGATGTCACAGGCCTTGATTTGAAAACCTTTAGCCAAAGATAGAGAACAATCTGCCAAAGAAATCCCCTGCTTAAGCGACCAACGGGAAATATTGCAGAAATGCACATCCCCAATAGGCGGCCCAATTCCTTTTGTGTCGGGCCAAGCGGCGCTCTGTAGAAAGTTACCTTATCTCCAGGAGATTTACAGCCAGTTTTTTCAGAAGGTTTTTCTCTGGCCTGCGCCTACCCTTCTCCCAAGACCGTATAGTGCTCGGATCAACCCCTACGTGGTGGGCCAATTGCTTTTGGCTCAAGCCCAAAAACTGGCGTTTAGCAGCTATTTGCTTGCCAAAATCCTGATTAGAGGTATCATACGGCGTATAACCCAAAAATCGGATTATCTTTGGGATAAAGACAAGAGATGGATTTGAACGGTTCTTTTCCCAGTTTCGGACAGTGCAAACGGTGGTTCCGAGTTTCTCAGCAACCTCTTTTTGGAGCATTTTCAGGTCCAGTCGCCTCTTTTTCAAGTGGTTGCCTAATGACTTTAACTCCTTGGGATAGGCAGGTGAAACAGGGTTTTGAGCCCGTAAGGCCACTTTGCAGAATGGCAACGCAACCCTGTCCATGTGGCTACTTCGGCACAGATGCAAGAAGGTGTAAGTGCACACCCGGCCAGATTGAGCGATATATGTCAAAAATATCCGGGCCGTTAGTGGATAGAATTGATATTCACATCGATGTGCCTGCGATAAGTTTCAGCAAGCTGCGCAGCAAATCAGGCCAACTCGACTCAGCCACGATGAGAGAGGATGTTGTCAGGGCCAGAGATGTCCAGGAGAGGCGATTCAGCAACGACAAGACTATGGCAAACGCGAGAATGAGTCACAAACAGGTTCGAAATTGGTGCGAACTCGACTCAGCCTCTGAGATGATGCTAAAGCAGGCGATGACCGAATTCGGCTTAAGCGCCCGGGCTCACGATAAGATTTGTAAAGTCGCCCGAACGATAGCGGATTTGGCTGATTCCGAAGGCATTCAGCCTGAACATATAGCTGAGGCCATAAGTTACAGGAAGTTGGATAGAAGACTGTAAACGGATTTCATTCATTAAGTGTGCAGTCCCTAAAGCCTCCGGATTGTCAATCCGGGTCTCTTCTAAGGAGTATCGGATGTGTAATCCGAAGGTTGAGGGTTCTCGAGTCCATTCGGCCTCGTTGATGTAACATTGGGACTACCAATCGATTATGTTTGGTAGCCTTTCTTGTTTTCATTGCGAAGACCCTCTGTTTTTGGCCGAGTGGGTTAAAAGTGGGTCAGTTTGGTTGTTCTTGAGAACCTTCCTGGGTTTTTCCAAATTGTTTTCCTAGACAGCAAGGTAGTACCGCTGCGTAGTCCTGATGTCGCTATGCCCCACCAGTTTCTGAACCACATGGATCGGAAGAACTCTCGCCCAATTGGTGATGCACGAGCGACGACACTCTTCGAACCAGGTTTCCCAAGTGACTTTTGACTTGAGCCTCATCAATTTTGATAACGTTGCTAAAGTTCTTCCTTGTCTGAGCCAATTCGACAAGTGGGGTTATCAAGAAGATCAAACAATAAAATCGCATGCACATAATGGCGGTTGTTTTGCATTTTTGGGCGTTTACCTTGGGGGCTAATGTTGATATAAAGGTAGGGTTGTGTGGCTTGTTAAGCTGTTGATTTTGATGATATCTCCTGTCATAGGGTGCGCAGTGGCAAAGGTTTATAAAATAACATTAATAATAGATTTGTGGGTAGCGCCGGGCAGGAATCTGATGCAGGGTATTGCGAGATATGCACGGCTTTATGGCCCCTGGCAATTGAACAATATCTGGATGGATTTCTATGAAAGCTCGCCCAAAAAAGCCGGTTTCTTAGTAAACCTTAAAAAGAATCTCAAAAATTCGGATGGGGTAATTATGATAGAGCCCCAGGCAGTGGATTTTGTTAAGGATATTGAGATTCCTGCAGTCATAGCCTCAACCATTATGGATGCAGAGGTGCCCACAAAGCCAACGATTCTAACTAACTCGCGAACAATTGGTAAGATGGGGGCCGACTACTTCATTCAAAAAGGATTTAAGAATCTGGCATTCTGTGGCCTCAAAAAAATGCTGTGGTCTGAGCACAGGCAAAACTACTTTGAGGATACTGCAAGAAAGACTGGCCTTGAGATATTTAAATACAGCTTTACATATCCGCATAGAGAGAGTTCCAGAGATGCAAAATTGGACCTTATAGCCAAGTGGATTCGACGGCTTCCTAAGCCTGTCGGAATTATGTCCTGTAATGATTTATGTGGTAAATTCATAGTAGACTCTTGCAGAAGGAATTCAATTGCGGTACCGCAAGAGGTGGCGGTACTTGGGGTCGACAACGATGATATTTTATGCGACCTCACTTACCCATCTTTGTCAAGTATAGAGCTTAATACTGAAAGAGGGGGATTTGATGCAGCAGCCCTATTAGATAAAATCATGAAGGGTGTTGAAATAGACACAAAGACGATTGTAATCGAACCTGTAAGAGTACAGGAAAGGCAATCAACTGGCATAATAGCGGTTGATGACAGAATTGTATCTGATGTCCTGAGTTTCATAAAGAATAATGCTCAAAGACCACTGCAGGTTGTTGATATACTTAATGAATTTGGCATCTCCAGAAGAAGTCTATATGCAAAATTCAATGATAGCATAGGTACAGGTGTATATGAACAAATTAGAAAAATCAGAGTTGAAAAGATATGTAACATGCTTATTGAAACTAACAAGTCTATTAAGGAGATAGCTTTTGAGCTCGGTTTTCACAGTGTTGACCACATCGCCAGATTCTTCCGCAAGGAAAAAGGAATAACGCCAACTCAGTATAGGAGTAAATACTACTGATAATGAAAAGATTGTTTGAAGAGAGGCGGGTCTGAATGGATAAGTTTATTCTCAATGTAATACATCGTCCTGAACTGGTACCTGAGTACATTAACAATGTTGCCCAGAAAGGACAGACAGAACAAGTTAGTAAGGCCGAGGTTGTCGATGAATCTCTTGACATCTTTCGCTTGCAGCAGGAGATTGCTCATAGAAACGGGCTCAGGACTACTATTCAGATGACATATTCCAGTCTCTATAATGATGAGTGCATTGAACTTGTGAAGAAATATCATAATGAATACGGTGATGAAATCGGCCATACGTTCCTTGGTATGAATTGTAAAGAGTTCCGTGAGAAATATAAGTCCAAGGAAATAGCAATGTGGCTGTTCCCGATGGACATAAAGAAGCGAATTGTAGTAGACTCCTTTGAACGCTTCAAGGAAGTGTTTGGCTTTTATCCAACCTCTACAGGCTCGTACTTCATGGACGCGGAGCTGTTAAACTATATCAAAGAACGGTATCCGATGGTAAAAGCCGCGGTGGCGACGTGTTTTGAGGAAGGGCCGAAAGTATTCCGTCATACCAACTCCTCCTGGTATACACTGATGGACGGCTCTCCGTGGACTGCGTGGATTCCTTCAAAGAAAAATACTCACGCAATCGCAGAGGACGAAGATGATGATATTGGTATCGTGGCGGTGCCCCATCTTTCGCGGGATTTGCTTGCGATTATGGATAACTCCGGCGATATG
>Ga0307379_10013202_pt1 | contig 10720 bp, 9 predicted proteins | sample UN2MG_FD_202237 | JGI IMG/M metagenome (GOLD analysis project Ga0307379, IMG submission 202237) | Soil microbial communities from Risofladan, Vaasa, Finland - UN-2 | ecosystem: Environmental > Terrestrial > Soil > Coastal area > Acid sulfate soil | place: Finland: Risofladan, Vaasa | collected... | reverse complement strand
ATCCACCTCTCCCACCCGACGCAGCTGCGGCTCTTCCTCAACCTGTTCGGGCTCGAGGAGCTGGAGCGGGAGCCCGAGCCCGCCCGCTCCCCCGGCACCGAGGCGCCGCCCGCCGGGAAGACGCTGGAGTACGAGCTGGTCCTGCCGATCAAGGCCGACTCCGAAGTGGTCGCGGCGCGTGTCGCGGAAGAGGTGGCGGCCTTCGCCTCCGTCGACGCCGACACCGTGGACCGCATCAAGATGGCGATCATCGAGGCGTGCATCAACGCCTTCGAGCACAGCGCCTCCGAGTCGGGGAAGGTACGGCTGCGGTACCTGCTCTCCCCCGACAAGATCGAACTTTTCGTGCAGGACGACGGCAAGGGGTTCCGGACGGGGAAGACCCCTGAAGAATCGAAGAAGAACCGGGGATGGGGACTGAAGCTGATCCGGGAACTGGTCGACGATGTCGAGGTCATCACCGGGCCGGACGGCACCGTCGTCCACATGATGTTGCATCTCGGGGGGGACCCCGCGAATCCCGGGAATGTCCGGCAGGGGGAGGGGGATTCCGCGTCCCCCGGGGAGCGATGATGTCTCCGCACACGAAGATCCAGATCCGCGAGGAGAGAGACACCCTGGTGGTGTGCGTCGGCGGGTACCTGAACAGCCTGCTGGGAGAGGAAGTCGAGAAGGTGGTCCGCGCGAAGCTCGACGACGGCGTCCGCCGGATCCTGATCAACTTCCAGGATACGCGTCTGGTCAACAGCATCGGGATCTCGTTCGTCATCGGTATCGTCGAAAAGGTGATGGAGCGGGAAGGCCGGATGGCCTTCTGCGCGTTGAGCCGGATCAACCGGGACCTGTTCCGCGTGACGGGCCTGGAAAAGTACGTCCGTTCCTTCGAGACGGAAAACGAGGCGCTAGACTTTCTCTCCGGGAACGCGTGAGCGTCCGGCTGCGCCGGACGCTCAGATTGTCGCGAGGATCGCGCGGAGGCCCGCCACGCTGCGCGCGAAGTGTTCCTTGCGGTGCGGTTCCACCGTGAGGACCGGGTGGGCCCCCGCGTCCCGCACCGCCAGCAGCACCCCCCGGTAGTTGATCCCTCCCTCGCCCACCGGAAGGTGATCGTCGCGCTGTCCCCGGTTGTCGTGCACATGCATCAGACGGATTCCTTCCCCGAACGCCTCCGCCCACTTCTGGACCGGCAGACGGGAGAAGAGGGTCGCGTGCCCCGGATCGAAGCAGAAGTGGAGGCGGGGAGAGCCAACCGTCTCCCGCAGTCGGAGCAGGTGGTCGGGGATCTCGTCGAATACGTTCTCCACGAACAGGTCGGTTCCCGCCTTTTCCGCCGCTTCGGCGAGTTCTCCGAACGAGCGCCGGGCCGGGACGAACCATTTTTCCGGTTGGAAGTCGAAAATCCAGTCGTAATACCCGCCGTGGAGAACGATCCCGGCGGGACGGAAGACCGGGGCGAGTGCGATCGCGCCTGCGATGCGCCGCACGGCGAACCTGCGTGCCTCCTCGTCGCGCGCGCCGGGGCACACGTCCTCGAAAGGGGCGTGGAACGACAGGGAGCGGATCCCCGCGTCCCGCAGCGTCTCCGCGACGGATTCCGCCTCGACCGGCGTGATCGCGTCCAGAGTCGCCCCCGAGAAGTAGATTTCCGGCCCGACGCCGGCGTCGGACAGCATCTTCGGCGTGCCCGCCTCCTTCAGCATGGGGTAGGGGACGGTGGAGTGGACGACCCAGGGCATGCAGCGCCTCCCGGCAAGATGTTCGGAGAATCGACGGAACGTAGCGTAACGTCTCCGGGAAATCCGCGCAAGGGAACGTCCTCCGGCGTACACCCGTAAAGGGAGGATTCCAGCGCGATTTCCGGCGAAAATTTCGTGGTTGACATTTTTTATGCATACTGTATACATAAAATGCCGTTATTTTCAGGAACAGGGGTAAACCATTGAAAAAACTAAAAATCCGGATCAATAACCACATGACCCTTCGCGAACGGATCGTCGAGACGATCCGCAACGCCATCGTCAACGGCCAACTGGCACCCGGGACCCGCATCGCGGAACCGGAACTGGCCGACAAGTTCGGCATCAGCCGGACGCCGATCCGGGAGGCGTTCCGCCAACTGGAGTCGGAAGGCTTCATCACCGTGGTGCCCCGGAAGGGAGCCATCGTCGCCTCCCTGTCGCCGCGCGACATCGCCGACTTCTACGACCTGAAGATGGTCCTCGAGGGGTACGCGGCGCGGTGCGCGGCCACGACCCTCACCGAGTCCGATCTGACGAAGATGGAGACGGTCAACCGCCAGATCGAGGCCGCGGCGGAGAAGAAGGATCTCCGCCGGCTGCTCGACCTGCACAACGAGTTCCACGACATCTTCCTGCGGTCGTGCGGGAACGAGAAACTCCACAGCCTCGTGCAGAACCTGGTCATGCAGTTCCGGCGCTTCCGCCTGATCCTCGCCATGCCGGGAAAGATCGAAGGGTCGATCCGGCAGCATTGGGAGATTATCAACGCCTTCCGAAAGCGCGATCCCGAGCTCGCCGAGGAGCTCGTTCGAAAGAACGCCCTCTACGGCAAGAAAATCCTTCTCAGGGAACTGGCGAAGGCCTGATCCGCCGTCGGCGATGCCCGAATCCCGAGGACTCCGCACTCTCCCTTCGGTCACCTCCCTGCTGGGAAGCGACGCCGCCCGCGCGTTCCTGCGATCCCATCCCCGCGCCGTGGTGGTGGGCGCGCTCCGCGAGATCGTCGCCGCCGCCCGCGCCGCCGTGGGCGAGGAACGGGTTCCGATCTCCCGCGAGGCGTGGACCGACCGGATCCTCTCGATGCTGCCGGGAGAGATCGCGTCAAGGGAGTCCCTCTCCATGCGCCGGGTGATCAACGCCGCCGGGATCGTCGTCCACACCAATCTCGGCCGTGCGCCGTTGCCCGGGGAGGCGCTCGACGCGATCCTCGAAACCGCGCGGGGGTATTCGAACCTCGAGTTCGACCTCGCGGCGGGGGAGCGATCGTCCCGCCTCTCGCACGTCGAGGGGATGCTTCGGGCCCTGACCGGCGCCGAGTGCGCCCACGTCGTCAACAACAACGCCGCAGCGGTGCTGCTCTGTCTCGCGGGCCACGCCCGGGGACGGGAAGTGATCGTAAGCCGCGGCGAGCTTGTCGAGATCGGCGGATCGTTCCGCATCCCGGACATCATGGCGGAGAGCGGCGCCCGGTTGGTGGAGGTGGGGACCACGAACCGTACGCGCCTTTCCGATTACGAGAACGCGATCACGGGTCAGACCGCGCTACTGCTCAAGGTCCACCCGTCCAACTTCTCCGTTCAAGGGTTCACCGAGGAGGTCCGCACCGCCGACCTCGCCCGCCTGGGCGAGCGCGCGGGGATTCCCGTCATGGAGGACCAGGGATCGGGGGCGCTGATCGATCTCGCGCCGCACGGCATTCCCGGTGCGGTGTCCCTGCGGCAGGCCCTGTCCGCCGGCCCCGGGATCGTCACCGCGAGCGGGGACAAGCTCCTGGGGGGACCGCAGGCGGGAATCCTCCTCGGGAGGGAAGACCTGGTCGCGCCGCTGAAGAAGCACCCGCTCTCCCGGGCGCTACGGGTCGATAAAATGTGCCTCGCCGCGCTCTCGGCGGTTCTTCGCCTCTACGCGGACGAACGCCGTGCGCAGGAAAGGGTTCCCGTTCTCCGGATGCTCCTCGAACCCGAGGAACGGGTGCGCGCCAGGGCGCGCCGCCTCCTGCGGGCGATTCGCGCTTCGGGGAAAGAACTGGTCCTCGCCATCGAGCGGGGAGGGACCTCTCCCGGCGGGGGCGCCCTTCCCGGCATCTTCCTCCCGACCGCCCTCGTCGCGGTTGCGCACCCGCGGATTCCGGAAGCGGTCCTCGAAGAGCGGCTGCGCCGGGGGACGCCTTGCGTGGTAGCCCGGGTCGGGAAAGGGAAGGTGCTCCTCGACCTTCGGACCGTCCGGGACGACGAAGTTCCCGAGCTTGCCGCGGCCGTGTCTGCCATTGACCGCCCCTCATACGATGGGTAGAGTAGGAACCACCATGAATCCGGTGTACCGTCTCGCAAATAGCTTGAAGCATCGAGAGCGTCGATGCGCCGCGCCAGCAAGGCGCACAAGTGAAGGCGTACCGGGAGAGTACGGCGAACTTGAGCAACGAAGCTGGAGCGGATGCAGCGGCGCTCGAATGCCAAGATATTTGCGAGACGGTGCACTAGGGGCCGCCCGATGCTGAACTCCAGCGTCCTCGTTCTCAACCGGGGGTACTTCCCGGTCCACGTCACGAATGTGCGCCGGGCCTTCTGCCTTCTGTACTCGGGACTTGCCAGGGCGATCAACGAGCAGTACGAAACGTTCGACTATCCGTCGTGGAGCGCTCTCGCGGTGGCCACCGGGGACCCCGCCGTCGGCCTCGTGGGGAGGGGGATCCGTATCCCCCGCGTGGTGGTCCTCGTCGCGTACGACCGGGTTCCGCGGCGCATCGTCCGGTTCAGCCGTCGCAACATCTTCGTTCGGGACCGCAATATCTGCCAGTATTGCGGGAGGCCGTTCCCCAGCAGCGAACTCAACCTGGACCACGTGGTGCCTCGCTCCCAGGGGGGGAAGACCAACTGGGAGAACATCGTCTGCAGCTGTATCCCCTGTAACAAGCGGAAAGGGGGGTATTGCCCCGAGGAGACCGGGATGCGGCTGATCTTGGCTCCCAGGGCGCCCCGCTGGTCTCCGGAGTTCGCCTTCTCCCTGCGGACTCCCATCCACCGGGAATGGGTTCCGTTCCTGAACGTGGTCGACTTCACCTATTGGAACCTCGAACTCCAGGATTGAACCCGCAACCTCCACGGGGGAGGGGCGGTGTCTCCTCCTCCCTCCTCTTCGTGGTCGGGCACCCGATCTCGCATTCCCTGAGCCCCGCGATGCACAACGGCGTCATCGCACGGCTGGGCCTTCCTCTCCACTACGTTCCACTCGATCTCCCCCCCGGACATCTGCGGCGGTTTCTCCGGATCGTCCGCGCGGGGAACTTCCTCGGGGGGAACGTCACGATCCCTTATAAGGAAGAGGCCGCCGCTCTGGCGGACACCCGCTCGGAAGCGGTGGAGGTCTGCGGCGCGGCGAACACCCTGGTGGTCCGGGAAGGGAGACTCCATGCGGAGAACACGGATGGCGGGGGGTTCCTCGATGCCCTCGCGGCGGCGGGATGGGGACGTCGATTCCGCCGCGTCGTCCTGCTCGGCGCCGGCGGGGCGGCCCGCGGCATCGCCTTTGCCCTCGCGGGGGCGGGCGCCCGGGAGATCGTGCTGCTGAACCGGCACCCCCGCCGGGCGGAGCGTGTCGCGCGGCTCCTTTCCACGCGGTTTCCCTCGGTCGTCTTTTCCGCCGGCGATCTCCGCCCCCAAAACCTTCGGGAGGAATTCCGGGGGACCGATCTGATCGTCCAGTGCACCTCCCTCGGTCTCCAGGGGGAGTGGGAAAATTTTCCGATAAAAGATGTACAGAAATCTTCCCTCTTCGCCGATATAGTCTACCGGACAGGGGGGACGGACCTGGTCCGGAGGCTTCGGACGCGGGGGGTGAAGACGGTGGGAGGGCTCCCGATGCTGGCATATCAGGCCGCTCGGAGTTTCTCCCTCTGGACCGGGCGGGATGTCCCGGGGGAAACGTTCCGGAAGTTGGCGGTAACGGCTTTGAGATCATGATAGATTCAAAAGTTAAGCAGGTATTTTCAAGGTAGAGGTGGACATGTCCGTACTGGCCAACAAGATCGGCGAGATGCTCCTGAAAGGGAACCTGATCACCGCGGATCAGCTGCGCGGAGCCCTCGAAACCCAGGAGAAAACGCACGAACGGATCGGAACCGTCCTGGTGAAGGCCAACTTCATCAAGGAAGAGGAACTCCTCGCGTTCCTCGGCCGCCAGTTCAACCTCCCCGTCGTCGACCTTTCGAAATACGAGATCAACCCCGAAATCGTCCGCCTCCTTCCCGAGGAGATGGTCCAGAAGCACCTCGCGCTTCCGATCAACCGCGTGGGGTCGAAGATGATCGTCGCAGTGGCCGACCCCTCCAACATGGCGATCGTCGACGGGATCGGGTTCAAGACGGGGTACTCCGTCGAGCTGGTCCTTGCCTCGGAGCGCGCGATCACGGCGGAGATCAACAAGTTCTTCGACCGGTCGATGGAATTCAAGGACATCATCTCCGAGCTCGACGAGGACTTCGAGGTCATACGCGAGGAGGAGGTCGACACCGCCGACCTCGAACGGGGAGTCGACGACGCCCCCGTAGTGAAGCTCGCGAACTACCTTCTCACCGAGGCGATCAAGCGGCGCGCGTCCGACATCCACATCGAGCCGTACGAGAAGGAGTTCCGTGTCCGCTATCGCGTGGACGGCGTTCTCTTCGAGGTGATGCGCCCGCCGCTGCGGCTGCGCAACGCGTTGTCGTCGCGGCTCAAGATCATGGCTTCCCTCGACATCGCCGAGCGGCGCCTCCCCCAGGACGGCCGCATCAAGATGAAGATCGGGAAGGGGCGGGAGATGGACTTCCGCGTCTCCACTCTCCCGACGATCTACGGAGAGAAGATCGTCCTCCGCCTCCTCGACAAGTCGAACCTGCAGCTCGACATGACGAAGCTCGGTTTCGAGCCCGAGCAGCTGGTCGACTTCAACGATGCGATCCACCGGCCCTTCGGCATGATCCTCGTCACCGGCCCCACGGGGTCCGGGAAGACGACGACCCTTTACTCCGCCCTCGTGGACCTCAACAAGGTGGCCGACAACATCTGCAGCGCCGAGGACCCTGTGGAGTACAACTTCGCCGGGATCAACCAGGTACAGACGAAGGAGGAGATCGGCCTCACCTTCGCCGCGGCCTTGCGCTCCTTCCTGCGGCAGGACCCCGACATCATCATGGTGGGGGAGATCCGGGACTACGAGACCGCGGAGATCTCCGTCAAGGCGGCGCTCACCGGACACCTGGTCCTCTCCACGCTGCACACCAACGACGCCCCCAGCACGGTCACCCGGCTTCTGAACATGGGGATCGAGCCGTTTCTCGTGTCGTCGTCGCTGAATCTCGTCGTTGCGCAGCGGCTTGCCCGCCGGGTCTGCATGAAGTGCAGGGAGGAGATCAAGATCCCCCCGAAGGCGCTCGCGGACGCCGGGATGAAGCCCGAACGGATCCGTCTCTCCAAGCCGGCAAAGGGGAAAGGATGCGACGATTGCAGCGGGACCGGGTTCCGCGGGCGGGTCGCCCTTTACGAGGTGATGCCGATCAAGGAGGAGATCAAGGATCTCGTCCTGCGGGGCGGCTCGGCGCTCGATCTGCAGCGGGAGGCGGTCCGCCTGGGAATGAAGACCCTGCGCCAGTCCGGCCTCACGAAGCTGGAGGAGGGGGTCACGACGCTCGAGGAAGTGCTGCGGGTGACCGCGCCGGATTAAGGGTCCGGACAGGCCCTAATTCTGTCCTACAAGGAGTTTCGACCATGGTGACGATGCAGGAACTTCTCAACGTGATGTACGAGAAGGGGGCGTCCGATCTCCACGTCACGACGGGGATCGCGCCGACGATCCGCGTGGACGGCCGCCTGATGCCGCTGCCGCACGAGCCGCTCATGCCGCAGGACACCAAGCGGCTTTGCTACAGCGTCCTGACCGAGGTCCAGAAGCAGCGGTTCGAGGAGGAGTGGGAACTCGACCTCTCCTTCGGGGTCAAGGGGCTCTCCCGCTTCCGGGCGAACGTATACATGCAGCGCGGGGCCGTCGCGGGCGCCTTCCGCACCATCCCGTTCCGGGTCCGTCCCTTCGAGGAGCTCGGACTCCCGCCGCACCTGAAGGAGCTTTGCAAGAAGCCGCGGGGACTGGTTCTGGTGACCGGGCCGACCGGATCCGGGAAGTCGACCACCCTCGCGGCGATGCTCGACAAGATCAACAACGAGCGGCAGGAGCACATCATAACGATCGAGGACCCGATCGAGTACCTCCACCCTCACAAGAAGTGCCTCGTGAACCAGCGGGAGGTAAACGCCGATACGCAAGGGTTCAAGAAGGCGCTCAAGTACATCCTTCGACAGGACCCCGACATCGTCCTCATCGGCGAGATGCGGGACCTGGAGACGATCGAAGCGGCGCTCACCGTCGCGGAAACCGGCCATCTCGTGTTCGCGACCCTCCACACGAACTCCTGCGTACAGACGATCAACCGGATCCTCGACGTGTTCCCTCCCTACCAGCAGCCGCAGGTCCGGGCTCAGCTCTCTTTCGTCCTCGAGGGGGTCATCTCACAGATCCTCATCCCCAAGGCGAGCGGGAACGGGCGCGTCATGGCTCTCGAGATCATGATCCCGAACCCGGCGATCCGGAACCTGATCCGGGAGGAGAAGGTGCACCAGATCTACTCCCAGATGCAGGTGGGGCAGGCGAAGTTCGGGATGCAGACGATGAACCAGTCGCTGCTGGCGACATACTTGCGCAGGGAGATCACGCTGGACGATGCGGTCGGGCGCAGCTCCGACCCCGACGAATTCCGCAATCTGCTGACGAACGCGCAGAGCCACCCCCAGGGACCGGGCCGCAAGGCCTGATCCCGTTCCGGAAGGATGAACGGAGGAGACGATGACGAAATTCGCCTGGGAAGGGAAGAACCGCGGGGGTGGGACGGTCTCGGGGGAGATGGAAGCCCCGAGCGAGGCGTTCGTTCTCGCGCAGCTTCGGCGGGAGCAGATCCAGCCCCTGAAGATCCGGAAGAAAGGATCGGACCTGGGGATCCGGCTCCCGTGGAAGGGGGACAAGAAGGTCGGCGGGAAGGAGATGGCCATCTTCACCCGCCAGTTCGCCACCATGATCGACGCGGGCCTCCCGCTTGTGCAGTGCCTGGACATCCTCGGGCTGCAGCAGGAGAACCCGACGTTCAAGAAGGTGATCCTGAAGATCAAGGAGGACGTCGAGAGCGGCTCCACCTTCGCCGACGCCCTTTCCAAGCACCCGAAGGTCTTCGATTCCCTTTTCGTCAACCTCGTGGCCGCGGGGGAAGTCGGCGGGATGCTCGACACGATCCTGTCGCGACTCGCGGATTACATCGAGAAGTCGATGAAGCTCGCCAAGAAGATCAAGGGGGCGATGGTCTATCCGTCCACGATCCTCGCCGTCGCCGTCGTCGTGACGGTCGTCCTGCTCGTGTACGTCATCCCGATCTTCGCGAAGATGTTCGCCGATTTCGGGCAGGCGCTCCCCGGTCCCACGCAGCTCGTCCTCGCGATCAGCGACTTCACGCGCAAATATTTCCTTCTCGTCATCGTTTTCATCTTCGTGCTCGTGGCGGCGTTCAAGTGGTACTACCGGCAGGAAACCGGCCGGAGGAACGTCGACCGTCTCCTGCTGAGACTCCCGGTCGTCGGCTCCCTGCTGCAGCGGATCGCGGTCGCGCGGTTCTCCCGGACCCTCGGGACGATGGTCAGCAGCGGCGTCCCCATCCTCGAGAGCATGGACATCGTCGCGAAAACCGCGGGGAACAAGATCATCGAGGAGGCGATCATGAAGGCCCGCGTGAGCATCAGCGAGGGGAAGACGATCGCGGAACCGCTGGCCGACAGCAAGGTGTTCCCGCCGATGGTGACCCAGATGGTCGCCGTGGGCGAGGCGACGGGCGCCCTCGACGCGATGCTGACCAAGATCGCCGACTTCTACGACGACGAGGTCGACTCGGCGGTCGAGGCGATGACGGCGCTGCTCGAGCCGATGCTCATGGTCTTCCTCGGCGTGGTCATCGGCGGACTGGTCATCGCGATGTACCTGCCGGTGTTCAAGCTGGCGGGGGCCGTCGGGTAACAGCCGTTGGCCCGTGACCCCGGGGAGGGAACCGAGGGGACGCGGGCGGGGGGAAGAAACCTCCTCCTGATCCGCACCGGGATCACGTTCGCCCTGCTGGCGTCCGTGGTTTCGGTGCAGATCCGCTCCCCGGAGCTGCTGCTCACGGGCGGGTTCCAGCTCCTGTACTTCGCCGTACTCCTCTCCTACGGCTGGCTGCTGCTCCGGTACGCCGCGTGGGGGAGCGTCGAACTTCCCACGTACGCCGTGTTCCTCCAGGCCGTCGCGGACGTCGCGTTCATCTCCATCATCGTGTTCGCGACGGGCCTGTACGACAGCGTCTTCTCCTTCATGTTCGTGATCGTGATCCTCCTCGGGAGCCTCGAGCGATACCTGCGCGGGGCGGTGGGCTGGGCGCTCCTCTCCTCCGCGACGTACACGGTCCTCGTCTACCTTCAGATGCGCGGCATTCTCCTGCCCCCCGGGTTCGAGGCGACGTACGTCCCGTTTTCCCAGTTCGCCCGCTCGGCCGTGACGCACTCCACGGCCTTCCTCCTCACCGGGGTCCTTTCCGGACTCCTCGGCGAGGAGATCCGGAAGGGGAAGGAGAAAGTCCGCGACCAGGACGACGTGATCCAGAAACTGGAAAGCTTCCACAAGCACGTGATCGACAACATCCCGTCCGGCCTTCTCACGAGCGACACGCAGGGAAAGGTGAACCTGGTGAACGAGACGGCGTGCGCCATTCTCGGCATGAGCCGGGAGGATACGGTGGGGAAGCCGATGGGGCAGGTCCTCGCCGGGATCGAGGGGTGGGAGGCGAGAGAGGGCAGGGACGACTCCCGGGTTCCGCGCGCCGAGATCCGGTTTCTGCGGGCCGACGGCACCGAGGTCTTTCTCGGGTTCTCGACCTCTCC
>Ga0307379_10013199_pt1 | contig 10721 bp, 10 predicted proteins | sample UN2MG_FD_202237 | JGI IMG/M metagenome (GOLD analysis project Ga0307379, IMG submission 202237) | Soil microbial communities from Risofladan, Vaasa, Finland - UN-2 | ecosystem: Environmental > Terrestrial > Soil > Coastal area > Acid sulfate soil | place: Finland: Risofladan, Vaasa | collected... | reverse complement strand
CAACTGTTCCGATTCCTTTATGCCCTGACTTAGCTAATAATGGATTTATTATATCGAGGCCTTTATGCATGACCTCGGCAGACAGCAGAACCTCTGGGAGAAACATTTCACCTGACCTAAAGCGCTTGCCAACTACCTCCATGCCAGCGATGAGCCCATTTGTCAGAATATCTTGGGCATCAGCTCCCTCGTCCAGCGCCTTGTTAACCTGGCCCTCAACTTCTTTCTCATCTCCTCCGATAATCGCATCCTTTAAAACATCATACCTAGCTATTTACCGGCAATTTCCTTCCTTATGTTAGTGAGGTTGTTTATTTGTTTGTCTCGAAACTCTCTACATTGGTAAATTTGCTGATATCAATAGCGACTACAACGCTATTCTGTATCTCGATATTTTTCTTACACCAACATGGGTTCGAGTAGCAGGTTGCCCACCACTGTAAGTGCCAGTCCGGAGCCTTGGGGCCTCCATAGGCACCACCTCTTTTTCTGCCCCAATCACATTAGACAAGCTCATGACATTTAACCTCCTTTGCTTTTTTAACCTAGAAAACGCTGGAAAGGATTAACACCTAAAGCGTGTCTACCAAACACTCCTAGCTCACTTTAGCGAACTTCTGGATGCGGTGGGTGTTATCTATCTCCGTTTCGTAGATGTCGCCACGGGAGTCAACCCATATGCCGTGACCAACGTCTAGCATACCCTTACCTTCGCTTTCCCGTCCCTCCCATGCCGATAGGACGTTACCATTCAAGTCGCGAATGCTGACCCTAGGCTGATTCGGGCCGGTCAATTGGGCCTCCACCACATAGATAATGTCGCTTTGCTGATCGATGTAGACGTCCATCGGCCAGTGAAAGTCTGTCCAACTGGTAATATACTGGCCGTCAGAGGTAAATGTTTGGATGCGGTCGTTGTGCCGGTCGCATACATACACGGTACCATGCCGGTCCACACCGATGTTATGGACGCCATCGAACTGGCCAGGACCACTACCGTACCCTCCCCACGTTTTAATCAGTTTCCCTTCAGGAGAGAACTTATGTACTAAAGAGTTGCCATAACCATCGGAGACAAACATTTCTCCCGATGGTCCAAGCGCCAGACCTGTAGGGATATTGAAGGGTGAGTGTGTACAAATAGGCTCCGCCCAGCCCCTAACGCCCAGCGTCATAAGCAGCTCACCACTTGCCGTGAATTTCTCTACAGTGTGTTTCTGGCCGTCGATTAGATATACTGAATCATCCGGGCCTATGAATGTGCCATGGGGCCATCGGAAATGGCCCTCACCCCAACATGAAACAAAATTACCATCTCGGTCGAAGATAAGGACCGGGTGGTTACCGCGGCAGAATACAAAGACCCGGTCTTGCGAATCAGTGGCAACGTCCACGGGGTCAATCAGGGTAAAGTATTCGGGTAGCTTGGCCCATCCTTCCACCCGCTCGTATTGATACTCGCCGCTGCCCAATATCATGTCTGTCTTACCTCCTCTAATAACAATAATCCTTCTCCGGTAGCGGGTCTACTGTAACAGAGCCCGCTCTTTTTCGGCGGTAGCTTCATCAATAGTGCCTTTAGCCAAAGCCATGGGAATAATATGGCGGTCCAGTGCTTTAAAAATCTCAACGAGGTCGGGTTGGTTCTTCTCTAAGGTGGCTTTTCTTCTGGTTTGATTACTATCCAGTTTCCCTTTAGAGCGGAGACCATTTCTTTTAAAGTGTCCAGAAGCGGAGGTTCACCCAGAAGACAGAAGGTGGAGCCCGGGAGAGCCCCTAGGGCCTGGTCAAGATTAGCAAAGAGTTGGGCCGGGTGGAATCCGCCTACTCTGGCGCCAGCACGCTTGGCCGGCTCTACGATATCGGTGCCAAAAAAAACCGCTGGTGTGGACGACACCTTTATCAGGGCGCCAGTTAATTTGGTTGATTACTGGAATCATGACTTGGTCCCAGGTGGCGATAATAAACACATCGGCTGCGTCTACCACACCCTGATTCGTATCATAAATTTGGCAGCCTTTAATCAAGCCAGCCATTCGCTCTGTGCCATATCTGGTTTTATATCAGCTACTGCAACTACAGGATAACCTCCCTCAGCTAGTTTTATCGCGAAAGTTGTGGCTACGGTTCCAGCTCCAATAAATCCAATCTTCTCTTTCATGACCTACCTCCTTTTTTGTAAATAGTATTTAAAGTACCACGCTCGAAATACCAGTTTATTTTCACTGCGCTACTTTATCATCATGCTGGGTAACCAGAGAATTACCTGAGGGAAAAAAATGCACAGCATAAGTGCCACAATTATAAGTAGAATATACGGGATTACCCCCTTGATGATGTCCGCTGAAGTCACGCCCAACTCCGGCGGAGCAACTCCCCGGAGAACAAAGATGGCAAAAGCGTAGGGGGGTGTCAGGAAGGACATCTGGAGGTTAACACAAATCATGATCCCAAACCAGATGGGGTCAAATCCCAGCATGGGCGCCAGGGGTGATAGTATCGGAACCATAATGAAGAAGATACCTAGCCATTCGATAAAAAACCCTAGGATAAAGTAGATAAGCATAACCATGGCAAAGACACCCCAGCGGCCACCTGGGGTAGCCAAAACAGTTTCTTGCACTACTTCTCCACCTCCCGCCTTGAGGAAAACACCAGTGAAGGCGACCGAACAAGCTCCGATTAACATCACCATGCTGCTGATGGAGAGTGACCGGCGCAATATGTTTCGCAGGTTTACCCAGTTAAACCGGCCGTAAGCAGCCGTCAAAACCAGTGAAGCAAAGGCGCCTATGGCAGCGGCTTCAGTGGGTGGCGCTATCCCGGCAAAGATAGAGCCCAGCACGGACAGGATAATGAACACAGGCGGAACCAGCGAAGTGAAGAGCAGTTTGAGTTTATACAGGACAGGAACTGTCCTTTCTTCAGGCGGCACGGTTGTTGTCAGTTTTTTTTGAATCAGGCAGCGAATGCCAATGTAGCTACAATATAAGAAAGAGAGAAGAACACCAGGAACCATGGCGCCAAAAAACAACTTTCCCACTGAAATTCTGGCCATTGGACCATAGATAACCAGCATGACACTGGGTGGGATGAGAATACCCAGACTGCCGCCGGCACAGATGGCGCCAGCGGCTAAACTTTTGTCATAGCCCCGCTTTATCATGGCAGGAAGGGCAAGACTGGTGAGCATGGTAACGGAAGCGGTAATGACACCAACACAGGCCGCTAGGACAGTGCCCAGTAACACCGTGACTATTGCCAGCCCGCCCCGGAACCCACTGAACAAAAGGAATAAGGCATCATACATTTTATCAGCTATCCCCGAGTATTCCAGCACCACGCCCATAAAAACAAAGAGGGGGAGAGCCAGCAGCACATAGTTGTGCAGGATGGAAAATATTTGCTGATAGAACAGGCTAAATACGGAAGGCCCAAAGAGCAACCAGCCGACAACTAAAGCCACCGTGCCAATCGGCAAAGCTAAGGGAAAACCAGATAAAATTGTGACTAACAGCCCGCCCAGCATTAGTATGGTGACTATCTCCGGGCTCAGGTCAATCATATCGTTTCGTTCCTTACGACCAGACATAAATCACGAATCAATTTAGCTATTCCTTGTAGAGCAAACAGGCAAAATCCCAGAAACATGGCGGTTCTGACTGGCCAGGCAGGGGGATACAGATAAGTCTTGATCATTATCTCACCTTCCATAAAGGAGCGCAGCGCCCAATACCCCGAAATGTAGGCGATGATAACGACCATCGGGAAGAAGAAAAGTAAGGCACCAACAACATCAGCAATTGCCTTCCCTCTGGGTGACAGGAACCTCCAGAAGACATCTACTCTCACGTGCATATGATACTTATGAGCAAACGCCAGACCTCCAGCCACAATAGTGACCCCCATCATAGTCGAGATCTCATAGGAATATATCGTCGGCGACTGTAACACGTAGCGCATAAAGACTTCCCAGGTAAGCAGGAGAACCAGAGTCAGGCAAAACCACATTATTACATGCCCGGACCATTCGCTAATGGCTTCCAAAACTTGTACCGTTTTTTTCATCACTCTAATCCAGCACCTATCTTATTGCTTATTGTAGCCACGTGATGTTCTCACTCTAACCTGCCTACCCTCGCCTCGAGAATTTCTTCTCCAGGCGAGGGTGAACCAATGCTCTTGACGCATGTAGGGTGCTCAGGCTTAATTGATACCCTGTGCTTCAGCGATCTGCTTGAACTCCCGCATGGTCTTGACCAGCTTGACATAGAGGCTGTCCGGCCCGTACTTGGCGATCTCCTCGTCAAAGTACTTGTTGGCGGTGTCAATAAAGGCATCCTCTATCTCCTTCGGCAGTTTCTGGACATTGATGCCATAGTCCTTCATCTTTTGTAGTGCTATTGCATTCTGCACTAATTCTTGTCCCCAGAGGTCGTCTATGGCACCACGCTGAATCCAGAGTACGATTGCTTTAAGGTCATCGGGAAGAGCGCTCCAGGCTTGCTTGCTTGCCAGGAAGCAGCCACCATCGGCCGGGGCACGGACGATTGAAAGGTAGAGGTTGTCAAATACTTCATGGAAGTTCATATCCCAGGCATTGCTTGCACCACCGTACTCAAAGGAGTTGATCACACCTCTCTGCATTGACTCGTAGAGTTCTCCACCCGGCAGGAAGACAGTTGATGACCCCAAAATCTGCATAATTTCCCCACCAACACCGGCGGTGCGCATCTTCAGCTTCTTGACATCAGCCAGAGTGTTTAGCTCCATCCCTTTCTTGGTATAAGCGAAGTCCTCCGGGGACTGCAGGTGCTTAGCGACAAACATTATGTCGAAACGATCCCACGCCTCTTCCGCCAGTTCGTACCCACCATACGTTTCCATGTAGTACTTCATCTGTACGGTTGACAGCCCGCCGGCCATCTGGTCAAGGATAGCGAAGCCGGGGTCAAGGTGCTGGTTGTAATGGTCACCTGTCAAAGCATAGTCCAGCGTACCGGTACGCAGGCCATCAGCCTCTTCGGTCGCCGGGACGATAGCGCCACCGGGGAAACTCTTGATGACCAAGCGTCCGCCGGCTGCCGTCATAATCTTATTGAGTACCTTTTCTTGCATGATATGGGCAGGATCAGCGGCATCGAAGGCAGATTCGTAGGTCCAGGTAATTACCTCCTTAGGCTGTGCGGGAGCTGGAGCCGGGGCTGGAGCCGGAGCCGGGGCTGGAGCTGGAGCCGGGGCCGGAGCTGGAGCGGGAGCTGGAGCTGGAGCGGGAGCTGGAGCCGGGGCTGGGGCCGCACAGCCAGCAGCAACCAACCCACCCACCAACGCCACTACCATAACCAGAGCCAATATCCTTCTTTTATTCATTTTCTCCTCCTTCCAAAATACTAAACTTTTGGGACCAAACTGTCTAGAAAATTTTTCTATTGAAAGCTATCACCCCCTTTATTTTCTTTTGTGGGTGTTCCCCCAAATTTCAGGAAAGTTAAAGGGCAACATTCCCTTCGATTATTCTGCTATACATAGATACCAAAATACTGAAATCATAGTTCCTAGTTGGTTTAAGACGGGATGCCACTTGCCCAATTTCGCGTTAGATTGCACATGGGAGGGGCACCAGCACCAGTCAGCATCTAACTTTCCCCTGGCAGAGCCCACTCTGTTAACCCAAATGCCAGTCTTGGTCTGCCCATCACTTTGTCTACCTCTGGGACTTCACGTTTTGTCGTCACACATCCCTTTTACCATCAGAACTATACTAATATGAGTGGCAAGAAGTCTGCTATTAATATTATCAGACCAGTTCCGCTACAATGTAACACGCTTATTGACTCTTGTCAAGCACTTGACAAAGTTTTTTGAGATGTTAAAATAGTAGTAGGTCTGCTTATCAGACCAAAATTTATTGGAGTGAGACCTTGCCCACTAGATTAGGTTTAAACCAAGTAAAGAGAAGGCGATTAACGGAAGAAATTGTCGACCAAATAGTATCGTTGATTGTAAGCGGCAAGTTGAAGCGGGGGAACAAGCTCCCCCCTGAGCGAGAGTTGATGAAGCAGCTCGGTGTCGGGCGGAGTTCGCTTAGAGAGGCCATAGGGTCATTGTCACTCATAGGCGTGTTAGTTGTGCGTCCCGGAAGTGGTACGTATGTTACTGTTTCTCGAGAAGAGTTTCTCGCAAAACCGCTTAGCTGGGGTATACCCATGGGACAAGCTAGGACTCAGGAGCTTGTTGAGGCACGCCGTATCCTTGAAGAAGCCATTGCAGGACTGGCTGCGGAAAGAGCCAGCGAGGCCGATATAGCCGAGATGAGGTACCACTTAACTCAGATGAAGACGAACCGAAGGCATCTACGCAAGGTAATTAATGCCGATATGTCATTCCATGAGACGTTGGCCAAAGCAAGCCACAATAGTCTATTGTTGAGTTTTCTTTTGCAGATTGGTAACCTGCTGCGGAGTTGGAAGGAAGAAACCCTGTTGATTCCTGGAGTTTATGATTCGGCAGTAGAAGAACACGAAAAAATCCTTAGCGCCATTGAGGAGCATAATGCGGAGCGAGCCCGAGCCGCGCTCTGCAGACATCTTGAATCAGTAGGTGATGCCTTGGCTTCCGTCGTGCTCAAGAGAACCCCTTCTGATACAAGTCCATAGAATATGAGGATTATGGGAAGACGTGTAGGGTATTTCAACTAGTAGAAAAGCAAGTATACAAGCAGTCGCTTAGTGAACAGCGCACCATTACCTAAACAGCCTAGATGTTGTCCAAAATCCTTGTTTCCACTGGCAGAGTCCGTCATTAACTTACACTAACGCCTTTTTGTTGGGTACCAAATGGCCAATTTGTTAATTTTCCTTTTCTCCCAGCAGCTTTGCCACAGGTGAATATCTCATGTGTTGTATTTTCAAGTCTTTCATCTGTAGGTGTACGTACTTCTGAGTTGTCTGGAAACTTTCATGGCCCATAATAGCCTGTAACATTGCAAGCGAGCAGCCATTTGCCAGGAGCATGGTGGCGCAGGTGTGCCTAAATATGTGTGGATGGCAGCGAGTCTCTCCAAACCCCGCTGCAATAGCCAATCGTCTTATTGCCTGCTGAACACAATTCACTGATATAAGTTCACCGTCCTTCTTTGGAAATAGGTAGTCAGAGTCAACATGACACAAGATTGGGCGGAAGCGATCTATGTATTTGATCAATTCCTTTTTGGTGGTTGTAGAAAAGGGGATTTCTCTTTCCTTCCGGCCTTTCCCCATCACTTTTACAATACGTTCAGTAAAGTTGATATCGGACAGCCTGATATTAACAAGCCCAGATATTCGGACTCCCGTATCTAATAAAAGGAGTGTGATGATATAGATTCGAAATCCCAATTTTTTGGATTTATCTATTGCCTTCCACAGTTTGTTAATCTGCTCTTCATTTAATATTTTAATCATGAGTTTCGGGACTTTGGGCAAGGGGAAGCTTACCAAAGGATTCGTAACTATATGATCTTCACGTAGCAGCCAGCTCCAGAAAGCCTTGATGGCTGCGACTTTACCCTGAATAGAGAAAGGTGAAAGCGGGCCTTTATCTTTCATGCCCTTCTCAGACCATCTGGACGCCGTCTTAAGGTATTTCAGGTATACGGTGAGTTCCTTTGTTCCGAGTTCTTGAATTGGTACCAATAATTCATTTCCATGAAGAAATTTGAAGTATCTATTCAAGATATCAAAATACCACGAAATGGTTTTTCGGCTTCTGTTGGCCGCATCAAGGCTTATTTTGTACTCACCAAGCAACACTTCTATCGATTCTTGAACCGAGTCCTCTTCTTCTATATCCTCCACTATTATTGCCATGATAAAACCTCCTTATCAAAACCCTCACGAAATAAAAAAAGGGCTATTGCTAGCCCGCTCTCTTCATTCCCCCATCATCAATCAACTTGCTGATGAAAGAACTATCTCTGTATTTATTCAGTTGTCATAATTATTCTGACACCAATATTAAACATTGTCAATAGGGGATAAGTCTATTACTTTTCATAGTATCAGATTGTTCCCTTAGAATCAGTGCAACCAATCTACTACCAATACAGTCATACACCAGTGCTGATTTACAGTCTACCTCTCAATCCACTGATAGACCGTCCCATTCGGCTTACGCCATAACCTCTTACAAGCACGATTTTATCTTGAAGTATCTGCAATAGATAATAAGCGAGTTGCTCCCGGCCTTTTTCGAGTTTATCCATATACTGATCCATAAATCTGGATAACGACGGCATGATAAGTGATAGAGCGTTTTTGTCGCGTGCTTTACTTACTCGTTCAAAGGCACCGAGTCTCCAGTTGCGTAGCTTGGATATTGTTGCCTGAAGGTGGTTAAAGTCTTCTGGAGTCAGTCCATCCGGTGAAGCCAGAAACTCTATGACAAGTCGACTGGCTATCAGATCTTCGATGTAATCGGAGATCATCTGTTCAATCTCAGCAACTCTCTTACGCTTTTCTTCGAACTCATCATCTGCAAAATCTTTCGCAAGCCGTTTCTTGGTTATAGAAAGTCCAAGATTCCTTTCTTCATTTTGTAAACTGTTTACGTGACCGGCCAGTACTTTCTCTTCCTGGCGGAGTCGCTCTATATTAGATTGCTTTTCGCTGATGTGGACTGAAAGAGATCCAGCGGCCGCTATCTCTTTAGAGATTCCAGCAATATCTCTTTCCCCTATACCAGCCTTATTGAGCTCATCCTTCAGAATTGCATGTACGATATCTACTTTATCCCATGAAAGACGGTTTCGTACCATAAACGCATCCAGCTGGGCCTGGAGATCCATTCTTTGTTTATGGAAATTGTTACGGGTGCTAGCTATTTCACGGGTCAATGAAGCCAGCTCTTTCTTGGCCTTATCTTTTTCTTTTTCATGCTTTACCTTGATCTCGTTCAATCCCTTGTTCTTTTGTTCGATTTTCCGATTCAGTTCTTCTAACCCGGTAAGCTTTGCGTGGTAATCTTCGATAAGCTCTCTGAAATTCAAACCAGTTTCGGATGACAGCTTTACCAGATCAGAAATCATTCGATAATACCTGTCGTCCGAGGCAGTCGATGATGCAATATCCCGACACGTATCGAGCCAGCCTTCAGTCTCTTCAGTACTAGCGCCCATCTCCTGAAGTTTGGAATAGATTCTGTTGTATGATTTAAGCTGAGTGAGAGATATGCCGTTCTTCTTCATGTCAACAACCAGGTGACGGAGACTGTCTACATAAGCAGTCATATGGTCAGGTAGTTGCAATATTCCCTCCCGAAAATCGCTAATAATACTAACTACGGAGCCTTTGCTAACATGCAATTGCTCGACTATTTCGTCCAAGGTGTAACCGTTTAGAAACATTTCAATAACCCTGTATTTTGTATTCATTCCTATTACTTTCATTTCTTTTCCTCCCTTGTTATTTATTTGACTATTTGACTGACTGACTATTTGACCGCCTAAATGAACCTCTTGACCGGCGCATCACAGCCCCAAAATATCAGGTGTTTTTATTACCATTTGTGTTTGACCGTAGAAAAGGATATAAAAATCGGCTTTCCGCCAGGTTATCCACTGGTGAAAAACGTTTGTGTTGGTTCTTAACATCGGATATAAACAGGTTGAGATAAATCCGAACCGAAGCCAGACTGGAATGGCCCAGTATTTTTTGCAAACTGAAAATATCGCCGCCATTTAATAGATAATTCTTGGCGAAAGAATGGCGAAAAACGTGCGGCGAACATCGAACCCCCGATATACCGGCCCGTTTCCCATATCTCCTCAGCATTTGCTGGATGCCGCTTTTGGTAAGAGGTATTCCATACTGGCTTAAAAACAGCCTGGTTACCCTCTCCGTTATCGGCTTAGGTCTATACTGATTGAGATACTTCCAGAGAGTTTTCTGGACCAGCGAACCTACCGGCACAAACCGCTCTTTGTTTCCTTTTGCTATCCTGATTATTATATGACCTTCAGCCAGGTTAACATCTTCAATTTCAATATTGACCAGTTCAGAGACCCTTATGCCGGAATCAAGTAAAAGCAGTATAATGGCCAGGTTGCGATAGCCTGCATCATTGGAAGTACGGCAATAATTAACAAGACTGGTTATCTGCTCGTGGCTAAAGGTATTTACAATTTTTGATACAGCCCTCGGGATAGGGATTCCGGTCATCAGGTTACGCTCGATGTAATCTTCCCGCTTCAGCCAACTGAAAAACGACTTTAACGTGCGGACATAACCCTGGACGGTGGACTGGGATAATGGTCTTTTCGTATGTGGTGTTTTAGCTTCTTGCTGCAGGAAAAGAATAAATGTCCTGATGTGGTCTTTATTGATCCTTTTTACACCTGAAGGATAGTTACTCTTCTTGAGGAACTTATAGAATCTATCAAGAAAACAGGTATACCATTCAATAGTCTTTGGACTCTTATTCTCGGTCTGGCAGGAAAGTTTAAATCCCTGGATCAGATTTTGCAGGTCTAGAATGCTGTTCATTTTACCGGCCTCCTTCAAAAATCAGGTTGACACCAACCAACATAATCAGGTTGACAACTCTGCTGAGGCCAATAAAAAAACGGCCTCTTTTAAGGCCGATTCCAGCGATTTTAGCTACGATTATTAAGTTTTGGTAGGCCGTACAGGTCTCGAACCTGTGACACCCTGATTAAAAGTCAGGTGCTCTGCCAACTGAGCTAA
>Ga0307379_10013198_pt1 | contig 10721 bp, 12 predicted proteins | sample UN2MG_FD_202237 | JGI IMG/M metagenome (GOLD analysis project Ga0307379, IMG submission 202237) | Soil microbial communities from Risofladan, Vaasa, Finland - UN-2 | ecosystem: Environmental > Terrestrial > Soil > Coastal area > Acid sulfate soil | place: Finland: Risofladan, Vaasa | collected... | reverse complement strand
GCCTTTGTCTTCCCAGAAATGCTGTGACTGCTGCTGCGAGTGCGTCAAGTATATCGTTGTCAGTTACTTTTCCTCGAAATTCATGCCTAGCGAGCTTGACTATAGCATCAGTTTGGTTACAGGCTCGGCGTAGGACTGTCATTCTTTCGCGAAGTCCATCTATTTTCTTCTTCTTAAACATCATAGGTTTGCCACCATTCAGTGACCAGAAGCATACTTCAGGATGGATTTCCCTGATTCTCGACCTAGCGGAAATATTCTCATGGAGAAACTCGTCCACCTCCACGATTTTGGGAATTATGCCCCAAGTCTGGATGGTTAGGCTCTTACCTGTCCTATCTTTGTTTATTCTTTTGGCGTCATCATAGTTCGCCACTTCCAGAGCAGCCCGACAAGGCACCCTGAATACACTTGAGCGTCTTGGCCATCCAAGCAATCCACGGGCCTCTTTATCACATAGGCGTTCTTCACCGCCGTCTTCCCGTAAACCAATGGGAACATCAATTAGGATTAACCTAGCATCACTGTAACTATCCCAGATTTCTCTGATAGTCTGAAAGAGACGAACCTCCCAGGATTCACTCTCAGACAGTCTGACCGTAAGCCATTTTCCTTTACTCACATCTGCCCCTATGAAGAACATCCCTCTTTCCTTATACAAAATTACAAACGGCATTCTTGTTTAGTTGAGTGTAGCAATTTGACTTGTTGTTTGTCGACCTACGGAGCAGTCGAACAACGCGAAATTCAGTTCCTAACCTCCTAATACCAGATATCGGTATGTGAGCCAATCCACTTGCAGGAACGCTACATTGTAGCTAAGGTTTTATTCCACGAATTCAATCACTACCTTTTCAACATCCCAGATGGGTTCTATCTTCTCCACGATTTCTTCCTTTATGGCGGAGGCAAACTGGTGGTCTGCTGGCAAATCCACAACCACCCGGACTGTTCCATCCTTTACCTCTACATCTTGCACTAAATTTGTCCGCACCAAGTCTAACCCAGTCAAGGGGTTCATAACTTTCTTGAGGCGCTTGCGCACTGTCTCTACGGTGGTCGGCTTTTGTTCTTTAACCAGACCGTGGCGCTCTTCATAGTTCCGTATGGCTGAACGTAAACCTTCTACAGCGAGGACAGAGCAGTGAGCCTTGATTTTGGGGAGTCCTCCCAGGGCTTCCGAAGCCTGCTTCCATGTAATCTCCTTGGCTTCATCTAGTGCCCTTCCTTTGGCTAGTTCGGTGATGATAGAACCAGTAGCGATGTTAGAAGCACAGCCGTAAGATTCAAACTTGATGTCTGCGATGGTATTCGTCTTGGGGTCAACATTTATGTAGACCGAAACCATGTCGCCGCAAGCTGGACTGCCTTCTGTTGACTTGCCATCGGCATTCTCAATCTTGCCAACATTGCGGGGGTGGCGAAAGTGTTCCAGTACAGTTTCGCTATATGGAAATTTCATCTTTATCCCTCCTATTCCTCCTTATTTTTGCCCAATGGGCTGATAATCCTGAGCTCGTGTACTACCTCAGCTATTGCCTTGATGATGGCGTCGGCGTCTTCCATTGTGTTGTAACGCCCGAAGGTGAAGCGTATCGACCCGTGTGCCCTCTCGTGGTCACCACCTATGCCTAAGATAACGTGACTGCTCTCCAGAGAGCGGCTGAAACAGGCAGAGCCGGTGCTCACAGCAAAACCATGCATATCAAGATGGAGAGTGATGGATTCACCCTCTATAAAGTGAAAGGTAATATTGGCATTCTGCGGGAGCCTCTTCCAGCGGTGGCCGTTAAGGGTAGTGTCTGGTATCTCGGCAAGGATACGGCCAATAAGATGGTCGCGCATCGCTTGTAGCTGCTCAGTTTCTTCAGGGCTAACCAGTTCTACCGCTTTGGCAAATCCGACCGCACCGGGTATGTTTTCCAGACCCGCCCGTAGGTTGAACTCCTGAAAACCGCCATCTATCCACTTGGCTATTTGTGTTCCTTGACGTACGTACAGGCCTCCTATGCCCTTTGGTCCGTGGATGGTGTAGGCAGATACAGTGGCTAAATCCACCGGTATTTTCTTCACGTCAAGGGGGACTCTGGTGAAGGTATGCGTAGCATCGGCATGAAAAAGCACCCCCTTATTGAGACAGATACGACCGATACTTTCAATATCTTGTATGGTGCCAATTTCCTGGTTGGCATGCTGGATGGAAACCAGGATAGTCTCATTTGTGATGGAATCTCTAAGCTTGTCAAGGTTCACAAAGCCATCGCTATCGACATCCAGATAGGTAACCTGGAAGCCCTGTTTCTCCAAAGCTCTCGCGCTGTGAAGTACAGGAAAATCCTCGATTTTTGACACAATTACGTGTTTGCCTTTCTTCTCACCAAGAGCCAGTGCCACTCCCTTCAGCGCAAGGTTTGAGGATTCGGTACTTCCCGAGGTGAAAATGAACTCTTCGGGTCCAGCGCCCAGAGTAGTGGTAAGAACCTCCCGGGCCTTGTCCAATGTCTCTCGAGCTTCTATCCCCTGAGAATAGCCAAACTCCGAGGTGGCAACTGCGTAGCTGTCGAAGAAGTATGGCCTCATCGCCTCGAGTACCTGCTCGTCCAAACGGGTAGCCGCGGCGTTGTCCAGATAAATAGACCTGTCGAACATATCCTCCTCCTATCATATGAACAGGGTTATTGTTGATTCCCTAGCCTCACTTAAGTAGGTACCGACTGCGCAATATTCTGATATCAAATCATCACGGAGGTCTTCTTTCTTTATTCCCATTATCTCCATTGTCATGTCACAAGCAAGGATCTTGCCTCCGAGCTCCTTGAAGTCCTGCAGGAGCTTCTCCATGGAAGCCACACCGGCCTTCTTCATTCTCCGCTTTACCATCCACTTGCCCAGTCCCAGCATGTTCATCTTTGACAGAGGCCCTTTTTCCAGCCCTCCTTTCTTGAGACGCTGGAGTCCCCAGAAAGTGAAGTAAAAAGACGCTTCCATCCCCATTGCCAACGCCCCATTGCCTATGATGAGAGCACTATAAACCTTATCCATATCACCGCTATGAACTATGATGGTAGCTTTCTCGGACATAGTTACTTCCTCCTTCTACCTGCGTATTCTTATTCTCCAGACTCCGTCTTTCTCCTGTATGTCGATAAGTTCCAGGCCCAGAGCCTTGACGGCCATTGGTATTTCTTTCTTGGAAGAGGGATGGGTTCCGATAACCTCCACAACGTCACCCTCTTTTGCTTTCCTCAAAGCCTTACGGGTTTCAACCAGAGGCACGGGGCAGGTTTCACCCTTGCAGTCCACCTTTATCTCAGCCATTTTCAATCACCTCCGTCAGCCTCATACCGCTTTCTTTCTCAAGACCTACGGGATATTTATTCTCTAGCTAAGTTCCTGAGCGCGTATCCGGTGGTGCCGAGGGCAAGACCCATCACAATCATAAAAGCACCTGTGGCCTTGACCACAGTGAAAACGCCGAAGGCAGTAACCGCTAGATATAGATAGTTCTCAATATTTAGGGCCTGCGCGTAGGTCAGTTGCTTGGGGTCAGTGGGATTAAAAGGCTCTTCTCCCACGAGGTCTCCGTAAGTTGGTGCTATACCCCGTCGATGTTCTCTGACTAAGTCACCGGCAGCCCATGCTAGCGCATCACTATCAACGATAGTGTCAGACCCATCCGGCATTGTTATCTGTTCCTGCCTCATATTTTGCACCAGCCAGGCCTCTTTAACAAAGCCCTGCTGGACGAAAACTATGCCCATAGCCAGAGCTATGACCCCAAAGAGGATTACGACTAAACCCAATTTCCTTACCTTGGTATTCATTATGCCTCCTTATTATTCACTTTTTCTCAGCTGCATATTTCTCCGGGTTCTGGTCGAAAGCCTTCTTACAGCCCACGGCGCAAAAGTAGTATTTCTTCCCCTTGTAGTCGGAGGTAGCAGCTGCCTTGCTCTCCTCGACCTCCATCTTGCAAACCGGATCAATAGCCATTGGGACACCTCCTTATAATTAGTCGGTAAATTTAGCCGGCTTAAACCCTCTTAATCGTAGCGAGTTAAACACCACGGTGACCGAGCTCGCTGCCATGGCCGCCGCCAGAATCGGATTCAGGAAACCGTAGTCGCCCAGGATAAAGTGAAGCCCATGGGGAACACCGATATTTCCTAAAAACGAGGTATAACACTCCTGCCGCTACCGGGATGAGGGCAGTATTGTAGGCAAATGCCCAGAAGAGGTTCTGCTTAATCGTTCTCATGGCACGCTTGCTCAGTGATATGGCGGTCACAATCCCACCTAAATCACCGCTAATCAGCGTAATGTCTCCCGTTTCCATAGCCACATCAGTGCCAGTGCCGATAGCTATACCCACATCCGCCTGATGGTCACTGCCTCTTCCTTTCACTCCTAACCCATTTCCTCGCCTAATCAGATTGTCTGGATCCTGCTCCGGATGTACGAGAAGGTTGTAACCTGCTCCGCTTACCAGGTACGCCAAGACTTCTTCCAGTATATATCCTCTTAAGGCATTTCTAGTGACTGTCACGGCACTATTCCCCATACCGATTGATTTGGTATATTATACCACTAAGGAGAACTAACTCCGTATTTGGGAAGGCTCCCTCAGATGCTGGCTTATGTGAAGTAGAAACCAGCCGCATCGTGCCTTGATTTTACAACAACCAGGCTAGGCAAAACTAGCCGAAGATAAGAACACGCATACCCTGCAACGGCATCATGACCTAACTGACATCTAAAACTCGGGGCAGGCTGGGGTAGCAAGATGAGTTTTTGTGTAATCAGAAAACCCTATGACCCTCTCGTCACTTCCTTCTTTGATGCCTTTGGATTATAATGACAGACATAGAAAAGCTGAAAACATAATAACGCGCGATCTAGCACATCTTATAAGGAAACGTAATTATTGGGAGGAGGTTAAAATGTCAGAGGAGAAGAAAGTTTACACTACCGGGTTTGGCGCACCAGTCGATAACGACCAGAATAGTAAAACCGCAGGCAGTACTGGCCCCGTACTGATGCAGGATACACATCTTCTGGAAAAGCTGGGGCATTTTGACCGGGAGCGTATGCCGGAACGTGTCGTCCATGCCAAAGGTGCTGGGGCACACGGCTACTTCGAGGTTGCCGCCGACGTAGCCAAGTATACCAGGGCAAAATTCTTATCCGAAATCGGTAAGCGTACCGATGTCTTCGTTCGCTTTTCCACTGTGGGTGGCGAGAAGGGATCAGCAGATGCGGAAAGAGACCCTCGCGGATTCGCAGTCAAGTTCTACACTGAAGAAGGCAATTACGACATGACCGGAAACAATACCCCCGTCTTTTTCATTCGCGACCCGCTGAAATTCCCTGATTTCATTCATACTCAGAAACGTCACCCGGGCACCAACCTTAAAGATGCAGACATGTTCTGGGATTTCCTTTCTCTGACCCCGGAATCTATCCACCAGGTTACCATCCTCTTTTCCGACCGTGGGACACCCAGGACGTATCGGCATATGAACGGCTACAGCAGCCACACATTTAAGTGGTACAACGAAAAGGGTGAACACTTCTGGGTACAGTATCACTTCAAAACGGAGCAGGGTATTCAGAATCTAACCCGTGACGAAGCTACTGAAATGAAGGGAAAAGACCCTGACCATGCCACGCGCGACCTCCATGAGGCTATTGAAAGAGGTGAATACCCATCCTGGCGGTTGGAAATGCAGATTATGACCCCAGAGCAGGCTAAGGAATATCGCTTCGATCCTTTTGACATCACCAAAGTCTGGTTCCATGCTGACTATCCACCAATGACAATAGGCCGTATGGTGCTCAACCAAAACCCCAAGAACTACTTTGCTGAGGTAGAACAGGCTGCATTTTCTCCTGCTAACTTTGTTCCTGGGATTGCAGCATCGCCCGATAAATTGCTACAGGGGCGGCTCTTCTCCTACCATGACACTCATCTACATCGCCTGGGGCCTAATTATCATTTGTTGCCCATCAACAGACCTAAGGCCGCAAAAGTCAATTACTACCAGCGTGATGGTTTCATGACTCTCGGCGACAACAGTGGGGACAGTCCAAACTACTATCCCAACAGCTTTGGTGGTCCAGAACCACAGCCAAGTGTTGCCGAACCCCCATTTGAAGTCTCAGGGCAAGCAGCTCGCCAGCCTTACAGCCATCCCAACGATGATTTTTTCCAGGCTGGAGAGCTCTATCGAAGGGTAATGACGGATGAGGACAGAGAGCACTTGATTGGCAACATAACAACACATCTTTGTAATGCACAGAAAAGGATTCAACTGCGACAGACTGCTATCTTCTACAAAGCTGATACCGAATATGGTCGCCGTGTCGCCGAGGGACTTGCTCTTGATGTTAAAGAGGTAGGACGCCTGGCGCAGATGTCCCAGGAAGAACGGGCAAAAGCCACAGCTTAGGCCAAAGATACCTAGCTATACTCAAGATAAAAAGAGGGCGACAAAGAATGTGGCTAAGTACAAGTGTTCAGTGTGCGGATGGGACACCTCTGAATCCGAATACCGTAAGTCATACTTTCAGTAAAATTGTTATACGAGCAGGATTACCTTATATGCGGCTACATGACTTACGCCATATTCACGCTACCATGTTGTTGAAAATGGGGACCCATCCACGGATAGTACAAGAAAGGCTTGGGCATAGCAGCATCGCTACCACGCTGGACGTCTATTCTCATACCGTACCGGGTTTGCAAAAGGCAGCGGTGGATCGTCTTGACACCCTGTTGCCGGTACAAGGAAAAAAAAGAAAATGTCGGCAGAAGATAAAGAAGTAAATGGTAGGCCGTGCAGGTCTCGAACCTGCGACACCCTGATTAAAAGTCAGGTGCTCTACCAACTGAGCTAACGGCCCATCGAGTGCTCTTATTATAATAGCTGTTGGTGTGAACGTTCAAACTTTTATGGATAATTGCTGCTATGGCGATTTAAGGAAGTCGCTTGTCTAAGGACAACCGTCTATGACTGGTCTGCAGGGTGAGCTTGTTCATAAGGCAGGAGAGTATGGATGTACTGGGCAAGAGCCGGATGTATGTCACAAATGTAACCATCTTTGGTTGCCTCCACAGAAAAGGTTACTCTCGCTGGCCTCTGCGTCGAGTTGCTAAATTTACTGAGCCCGGCCTCATCCCAGGGCATCTCCGTTCCCAATACATCCAGCATGCCTCGCACATCCCGTGGCCCCTCAAGCATAACTTCGAAACGGAGCTGTTGCGCCAATATGTTAAGTTGTCCGATTTTCAGTTTTATCCGCATATTTCCCGTCTCGCTCTGTAGTTGTCACCTTTTTATATGGTGCTTGCTCACTATTTATAAAGGGCTCCAACATAGACTTTGCCCCTCCATCCCTGAAGTTTGCAAAGTCTACCATATCATTCAGTGGCAATCAACCTCTTTCCCCTGATGAGATATATACCACGGAATCAAAAAGCTTCGGCTGGAAATGGTAGTAGGCTTGCCAGATGGTTCGGGTTGTGGGTAACCTCGATGCTTATCAATAATGTAGCCCTTGCGTTTCCAGGCGGGCCACCCCGCTACTCAATAACCCAAATATTTTTCGGGGCAATTAAGACGATTTCTTGAAAGCCTTTGTCAGTGATAAAACCCCGCACTCTCACTGTCTTGCCTAACAGGTATGTTTCAGGGTTGGGTGGGAATTCTTGTATGAACTCACCTCTCCGGTCTGACCAGATTACCACACTAACTCTATCAGGGTCGGGGTATGGCTTGCCGATGTGTAGGAATGTGGGCTTGCCCATAGAATGGATATTGAATGCGGCATCTACAACTGGACCTTCGATAATTCTGATCTTGCCGATATAGCTTCCTGCCTCGTCCCAGGGAGTCACTAGCTCACTGGGGGTCGGAAGTGTCTCCGGAGCTGAAGGTTCAGGCCAGAAAATGACAATCGATATGGTCAGTAAAACGCTTAATCCCAAGACCAGAATGTAATGCCACTTGACTCCCTTCATTTTAGACGCACTGTCTTAATCATTGCTTGGTTATGGTGCTATGTGTCTGACTCTATTATACATCTGGCCAAAGCAAAGTAGAACTTCTCAATGGAGCACGGCCAATCTTTTATTTAGAGGTGATGTAGGAGCGACCACAAGCACAAATGTAACTATGTTAATGTAGTTATATTATAATATACCGTCAGTCTTATGTAGGGAGAAAACGAGATTGCGGATTGTTCGCTTTGTCACCCGGGGTAAGGTCAAATATGGCGTGTTGGCGGAGAACGTTGTTCATGGATTTCGAGGCAGTCCTTTTGCCTCTTTCAGACAGCTGGGAAACTCAGCTAAATTTGATGGAGGTACCTGCAAGCTGGAAGAAGTGAGGTTACTTGCCCCTTGCCTCCCTTCCAAAATAGTTTGCCTGGGGCTCAATTATCGCAGACATGCTGAAGAGACTAAATTGCCTGTACCTTCCGTGCCGCTTATTTTCCTCAAACCCTCTACTGCAGTCATCGGCCCTGATGACAGCATCATCCTGCCCCATCTCTGGAGACGCGTCGACTATGAAGGCGAACTGGGTGTGGTCATTGGCAGGAAGGCAAAGGATGTGACGGAGGATAAGGCAAAGGAATACGTAATGGGCTATACTTGTTTTAATGATGTTTCGGAGCGCTATATCCAAAGTGAAGATGGCCAGTGGACCAGGGCCAAAGGTTACGACACTTTTGCGCCAATAGGTCCTTGTGTAGAGACGGAGGCTGACCCGGATAATCTGAAACTTGAGACATATCTCAATGGTGAGCTCCGCCAGTCTGCTTGCACTAGCGACCTGGTCTTTGGAGTGTCCAAGATAATCAGCTTTATTTCAAGTGTAATGACACTGCTGCCAGGTGATGTTATAGCTACAGGCACACCGTCGGGCATTGGCTGTGTGAAGCCGGGTGATGTAGTCGAGGTCAGAATAGAGAAGATAGGCACATTGAGGAACTTTGTGGTAGATCAAAGGTGATAGGCCTGTTTCGTGCTGTGCTACGGCCTGGCTTTTTGTTATAATATCAGATAATTTTGCTAATGTGGGATACATGTTGCTCTAAGTCAAGAATGGAAAGGAAGGAAAAGGAATGTTTCGAATGTTACCACCGGAAGTTAGGGATTTCTACAACCGGGCAGTGGAAGATTATGAAGGTTTCTGGGAAGACGCAGCCCTGAATGCTATGGATGATATCCACTGGTTCAAAAAGTGGGACAAAGTTTTTGAGTGGGAGTATCCTACTTTCAGGTGGTATATAGGTGGTACCACTAATATAAGTTACAATTGTCTGGATAACAAAGTGGGGCAGGGAAAAGGCGACAAGGTAGCTTTCATTGCTGAGTCCGGTGATACCGGAGAGATAAGGACTGTTACCTATACTCAACTCCTGGACATTGTGAACAAATATGCCTCTGCGTTAAGAGGTATGGGAGTGCAAAAAGGTGACCGAGTAGCTATTTATATGCCAATGGGCATTGAATCAGCGGCAGCTCTACTTGCCTGTGCCAGAATAGGTGCAGTGCACATGGCAATATTTGCTGGCTTCTCAGCAGGAGCAATTGCAGATAGACTGGAGTTGACTGGCTCTAAGTATGTTCTTGCTCAAGCCAGAGGGTCCAGGAGAGGTAAGCCGGTGCCGCTGAAGGAAATGGTGGATGAGGCGCTGGAGAAACTTCCTTCTGAGGATCAGGTCAAGACAGTAGTGGTTCTCACGCATGAGAATGATGAGGGTGTTCCAATGAAAGAGGGCAGAGACATATATTGGGATGAGTTTCTAGCCAAAGGCGAAGGATTTAGCTCTGATTATGTCGTTATGGAGTCTAATGAACCTCTATTTCTGATACCTACCTCGGGAACTACTGCCAGGCCTAAGGTTACAGTGCAAAATCATGGTGGTTATCAGTTGTACTGTTACTGCATGGGGAAATGGATGTATGACTTGAAGCCTGATGATATGTGGTTTTGCACCTCGGATATCGGTTGGGTAGTAGGTCATAGTTACAATATTTATGCTCCTCTTATTACGGGCTGCACTTCGATTCTGTATGATGGTACTCCGGATTATCCGCGGCCAGACATGTGGTGGGATGTAATTGATAGAAACAAGGTAACAGGTCTTTGGGCTTCTCCCACCGGGATACGCGCATTAATGAGAGCGGGAATAGAACTGCCGAGGAAGCATGATATTAGCACTGTGGAGAGGGTTGTTTGTGCGGGTGAGGTGCTAAATCCTGCGGCATGGGAATGGTTACAGAATAAAGTCTTCGAGGGCAAAGTACCGGTGATAGACCATATGTGGCAGACAGAAACTTCGGGTGCAATAGTAGGGAATCCCTATGGTTTGGGTATGGCTCCGATAAAGCCTGGCTCGGCAACTTACCCGGCACCGGGAATAATAGCAGATATTGTCAGGGAAAAAGACGGTCAGCCTGCTTCTAGCGGAGAGAAAGGCATTCTTATTATCAAGAAACCGTTTCCGGGCTTAACTCCAACGTTGTGGGAAGACCCAGAGAGATATAAGGATGACTATTGGGAAAAAAGCCCGGCTACGCAAGGGGCATATTATGCTGGAGATGCCGCTTATAAGGATGAAGACGGCTATATCTGGTTTGTTGGTAGAGCTGATGAGGTAATAAAGATTGCTGCTCACAGGGTAGGAACTATAGAGATTGAGAATGTCTTGGT
>Ga0307379_10013197_pt1 | contig 10722 bp, 9 predicted proteins | sample UN2MG_FD_202237 | JGI IMG/M metagenome (GOLD analysis project Ga0307379, IMG submission 202237) | Soil microbial communities from Risofladan, Vaasa, Finland - UN-2 | ecosystem: Environmental > Terrestrial > Soil > Coastal area > Acid sulfate soil | place: Finland: Risofladan, Vaasa | collected... | reverse complement strand
GGCGTCGAAGGCGCTGCCCTCCTCGGCCCCTGTATTCTGCTCAGATGCGTCCGGAAAGTCCGGATTCTCCGCCGCCTGCGTGACCATGCGTGACCTCTCCTGTAACCCACGTTCTGTCGCCTACATAGGTCACTCGAAGCCAGCCAGAAGTCAAGCGAGATTCGAGGCAATCCTTGCGCGCGGTGGCCCACAGGAAAGAGCCTTGCGAAGGAAGGCGATGTGGCCGCTGCTTGGAGCCGATTGGGGATAGCTCGGGGGGCAAGCCACGTGGGAATCGCGCGGGCGCCGGCAGGGGCCTTTTCCGGCGATCATGTATTGTCTATGGCCACTCAAACGCCATCCGAGGAGTCGATGCCCAGTTGGCGGTCAACCTCCGTGACCGGGTTGCAGCCCTTGTCGAGGCGGATTGGGAACCCGGTGGAAGGAAGGACGGCGGAGTTTAGATGGATCGTTAGTCGGGGTTGCCCCGAGTCTCCGGCGCTCGGTTCAAGACGGAGCAGGGACGCCTTGTCCGATAGCAATCTGAGCGCGAGCTGGTTAAGTTGCTCGGGGGTCGTGTCCTTGCATAGGACCGCGAGGGCCGGCGCGGACACGGCCAAAAGAAGTTCACGTAGGGCTTCCCTCTCATCGATCGACTGGACGCGCGCTGCAAATCTAAGTGCGCGGAGAGCATCGGCGTACTGCGCCTCAAGAAGCGCACTATCTGCCTGCGCAAATGTCGTTGCCTCAACGAGCGCTTCGCCAGGCTTCCCTGCGGCGGTTCGGGCATCCACGGTTCCATAGTAGCACTCGATGGTGCCCCTTCGAAAAACAAAGCACCCGGCAGTCTCAAGGAAATCAAGTAAGGCGGTGACCCTGTCGTATATCGCGACCCACTGTACGGTGTTGGACATTGAAGCTCGTTCGGCGGCTGACATGCTCATGAGGGCCGCGAGAGCTGCGCGCCTCTTCTGCGCCACCTCGTTCTTAGTGGGGTCTCGAAGCTGCCAGTACGGGTGCTGCTCGGCGTGGGGTGCTATGTCGTGCCATTGAGCATCGGCCAAGTGGCAGAAATCACCGTGCACTGATGCCGCGAACGCGTGCGCATCGGAATAGCCCTTGGCATTGGCGGCTTTCGCAACAGAGGAGTCGCTTGCGTAGACGCTGACAAGGTCGAGGCCATCGGCGATGGCATCGACATCTGCTAGGACGATGGGTGACTTGCCGATGAGCTTGAGTAACTTTGCTACGATGGGCATTCGCCCTTTGCCCATCACAGGTACAAGTTGGGCTCCTGTCGGCGCGAGGTAGAGGCTGAGTCGGTTGTCCAACTCTGTGCAGATGAAGGCATCACTTGGGCCTTCGACAAGCAGGGGTCGCGCACAGAAGAACGCCAACTTGTGTGCGTGACTCAAGTGCGGGAGAAGAGCGCGTAGTTGGGCGTTTTTCAGCTCGGGCCTTTCGGGACTCACTTGGATGGGGGGACGATCTGGATCGCAGCAGAAGACTATGCTTGCCACGTCTTCGGGGCGCCTGATATCAATCATCTCGGTGGAGTGTGTCGCGATGAACACGAGCTTCTTGCCAGGGGTACTCGGATCGCCTGCAACCTCACGAATCTCGCGAAGCAAGAACGCTTGAAGTTGGGGGTGGAGGGAGACTTCCGGCTCGTCTATGAGGAGCGCGGCGACCTCGTCATCATAAAGGGCCGCCAAGAGCACCACCAGCTGCAGCAGTCCGCTCGCCTCTCGCGCCACTGAGTAGGGCGGATGGGACGAGTCCAGCCTTACGAATCTCACCCTCAGCCTGCCTTCGTCCCAGTCGAGAAGAACGTCACGATTGAAGAGCCTACGGAGTCGCTCCGCGATTTTGATCTGCAGGTCAGCTCGGAAGCTGAGCGTATGAAAGTCCCCCGTCACGGCCTCACTGAGATGCCGTCTATCGCGCAACTTCCTCCCGCCGAAAGCTGCCTCATCGTAGTTCAGTGAATCTCCTCTGCTCCCGTCCCAATCCGAGCGGTATTGCTCGACGGGCGCGGAACGGCCGGCCGACAAGAAATGGACTTTGCCTTGCGCGACAAGCGGACGGACCGCCGACTTAAGTGCCCGAAGGACTTGAGTCTTCCCCGAGCCATTGGGGCCGACAAGCGTGGTGAGGCCCCCATAGACAGTGATGCTCGAAGTAGCGGCCCCAGGCACCTCCCTTATCTCGCACTTCAGTTCAAATGGAAAGTTCACGGTGTCAGTGCCTCCTGGTGACCGACAGACTCAGGGGCGCGCGATCCGGCCGCTTAGGGCGATACGGGCACTTGACGGCTTGTTGCCGCCCCTGAGCCATTGTAGGTTGAGGCTCCGCTGCTGTCAACGCGAACAGGCCCTTCGGACCGTCGATCACGTGATTCGCTGTGCGCGACGATGGTCGGAGCAAGCCGGTCGAGGAATGGGCCTGTAATGCGGCAACTGTCGCGTGCCGGGAAAGTGATGAGAACGGTTCCGCGTCCGGTTTGAGTTCTGCCTACGGGTCAATCGGCCGCCAACTGGTGGAGCGAACCTCTTCGATCTTCTCGATCTCAGAGCGAGAGATGGGACGCTGCGCTCGGACGTTGAACTCGCGCTGCTCGGGAGGGAGAACATGCTGAATCGCCTGCGGTGTGCGTGAAAGCCCCTCGCGCTCGACGGCTGCCACGACCCTGCCCATGAAGTAGTCAAGGGATCCCAGCGGCAGGGCTCCCTCGTTCACCTCAAACGCGGGTGACGTGCGTCGCACCCAAATGACGACCTTGGTGCACACCAGGTCGCCGCTCGATACCCACTCGCTCACTCGCTCCACCAGCGCCCAGCCGGCGGCCGTCATTCCCGCCCGCAGGATGGGATCGTCTTTGCGCTCCGGGAGGTGATCCGTGATGTACTTGAGATTCTGCTTGAGCTGGCTGCCGCGGTAGTTGTGTGCATATCCCAGTGCACTGTGGTGAATTGAAGCAAAACCTATGCCGGGGCTGTCGAGATCGCGTTTCGACCAATCGAGGATGTCTTTCAGATCGAAGGAGAAGGAGCTATAGTCTTCGTGGACTGTGAAACGGAATCCGCGAGACACCTGTGCCTGCAGGATCTCAAGCAGGTGGCACAACTCTGGACGGATAGGCCGGAAGGGATCGGCTTGAGGGTCCAGCGGGTCGGAGAGGTCCTCAAGGCACATGCCGCGGTACATATACCGCGACGCCACGGCCTCCTGCCAGATCCGCTCTGCCGCCTCAATGAATTCGCGTTCCGCGCTCATTGTATTGTTCCATCGCCCTTTAGTGACCAAGTGACCAGGAGACTATACTCGTTTCGCCCGGCTGCTATCAAGGCTTCTCGTGGTGCGGGGCGTAATGTCGAGCCTGTTGAAATGTCCCGTAGGTCACTTCCCAATAGGAGAGGATTGAGGCGGGGGAAGACAGCTGGTGCGGGCCTTGTGCAATTCATGGCAACAGCGCGTGAGCGAAATCCGCCGTATGGTTTCCGATTCGTCGTCCATAGGCCGTTTCACCCCGACTCTTGGTAGCCGCCGCTGGTCAGTCGAATTGGTCAAGGACTCCAGCGGAGTTCTGGGCGGAATCTTCGGACTGCAGAATGGCCGAAAAGCGGGCCTGTAATTCGGCAACTGTCGGGTGTTGTGCGGAATGACGACAAACGGAGCGGCGGATTCGGGCGGAAGGATGCATCTCGGAATTCACAGCCGGGGGCGGCTGTGCCACATGATAATGCGTGGCGGCCGAGCCCACTTCGCTGAAGCTACGAGGGCCAAGGGCGGCTGTGTCAGCGGGAGGACAGAAAGAGGAGAGCGAGGAGCGGGCCTGTAAGCCGGAGTCCGCAGGGCAGGCCGGGCACTTCTCGCCCCCCAAAGCACCGACGCTCCAGGCCAAGGCCAGACCAGGGTAAAACCAGGGTAAAACCAAGGTAAAACCGTACACTTTTGGCCGATTATTCCGGCGGCGCACGTTTGACAGGACCCATGGCGGGCAGCTGCACATGATGAACCACAGCGACGCGCACCTGCCCTGGGGCCTGAGGCTCAGCCCGTCCAATCGGAAAGTGCCAAATGGCACATAGGCTGCCAGGCAAACCCAGGGGGGACACGACCACCAGCGCGGCCAGCTGCGGCTCGGCTCGGGTGGCGAATGGCATCAACGCGAGCAATGGCAGCCACGCATGAGGCCGCGGCCTAAGCCACTCCTTCAGACATCCGCACCAGGCGTGTGCCCGCCCGCCCCGCGGTTGCCGCGCGGTCAGGGCCGCAGAACCTTGAGCTCCAGGTCCTGGACGAGCCGGTAATGCTTGCGGTTTGCGGTGCACAGGGGCAGGCCCTGCTCGACGGCAGTGGCGGCCACCAACGCGTCGCCGGCGCTCATGCCGGATCGGAGACTGTATTCCTCCATGTAGACCAGCGCACGATGGCCGATGTTCTCGGTCAGGGGCAGCACCGCGAAGGCGAAGTCGGCGAGGAAGCCCTTGATCGCTTTCACCTCCTGCTTGCTGCGCGCGCCTTGCACCAGCTCCATGTGCGTCATCACCGACAGCGCGCGCTCGCGCGCCAGCTCAACCATCCGGGCCGCCCCCTCATGGCCCCGAAACACCCATATCAGCACATCGGTGTCAAACACCATGGGATCGCACCTTGCGCAGGCCGCGCACCACCTGCTCGACATCCTGCAGGTCCTTGCGGTCCTGCCACATGCCGAAAGCTGAGTGCTCGGTGACGCGCACCTGCGCGCGCCTCGACTGCCGCCGCGGATAGATGACGCCCTTCTCCTTGCCCCGGTAGAGTAAGGTGACCGGTTGATTCTGCTCGAGGGCGCGCAGGACCTCACCCATGCGCCGCCGCAGGTCCAGCACCGATGCCTTCATCCACATCACCTCCATCCCAAGTGTACAGATGAAGTGTACACTGCGCTGGCTGCCGAAGTCAAGTGCGGCTGCCAGCCCGAGGTCGCGCCCGGCGCCGCCGCTGGGGCGGCCAATCTCGCCCATCTGCGTCGCGGCGGCGCTTCGCCCTTCTGGATTCGGGGCGCCCTACCGGTGGACCACGACGAGGACTCCGCGCCCAGGCGCCGGATCTAATCATCAAGCCATCGAATCCGAGGTTCTGGCGGCCGTGGCTCCAGGCACACATAGTTGGCCAGGGCGAGCGCCATCACCAGGTCATCATGGGCTCCTGACGGCGCTCCCAGACTTCCATCATCCAGGTGCTGATAGGCCCGCAGCTCACTGATGGTCGCTTCGCACGAGAGGACTAGACTGTGCTCCCGCAGCGACTTGTCCAACCGGTCAATGAGCAGGACCTTGGATGCCTGATTGGTCAGGAATCCCGCCTGGGCTTCGGTACCCCGCCGGTGGTCCGTCCACACGTTGGCGCGCAGATACTCGAGCTCCAGCAGCACCGCGTGTCCGTGGTTGTTGCGCTCCACCACCAGCTCCGCCCGGTGGTAGCGCTGGGAGAGCGTGTAGAGCTTGGCCGCGAAGACATCCGGAGGCCACTGCCCGCGTATGCGCGCCATCACACGCATGGGAACCCCTGCCTCCTCGGGGCGGCGCACCACCACCGCGGCACTGGGATCGCTCTCGGAGAGGCCTTCCGCCGGGTCGGCGCCTATGACGTAGCTCGCATCACCCACCGGCTCCTCCCAGATCGCCTCATGCTCGTCCCCTGGCAGGGGTGGCCGGCTCTCCAGCCACCCGATGGCCTCCTCGCCAAATGCCGGCCGCCCCGAGCGCAGGAAGCAGCGCGCCGGGTCTTCCGGGTATTCCTGGTCGAACCTCTCGCCCAGGTCGAAGCGCTTGGCCCGGCGCCATTGGATCTGGGCCTCATCCAGGCCATGGTCGCTGATTAGGGCAAGCTCGTCCTCGGTCAGGCTTGGCGGATCGAGGATGCTTGGGAGGCGATAGGTCGGGTCCTCCCACCAGGGGAAGAAGTGGCGCTTGAAGCGCGGCAGGTTGTGATCGCCCGCCGCATGCTTCTGCCAGAAGTCCCAGGCGTAATTCTGGCCGTGGGGAGTGGTCTCGATGACCACGCGTCCTCCCGCGGGCACCGCCTCGAGAATGGAGGCCAGGGTCTCTTCGGGATTGGGCCAGAAGGCGAACTCGCTGGCATGAACGTTATCGACGGTTTGCGCGCGGCCGAAAGTCACCGAGCCGGCGGTGCCGACGATGAACTGCGAGTCTGTCTCAGACCACCACAGCTCCCGGCGGTTGCTGCGCCGGGTGGAAAGGCGTGCGCGCTCCGATTCGGGCAGCCTGCGCTCAAACAACTGCACCATCTGGAAGATCCTCTCGGTGGACTCCAGGTCATGGGCGATGACCACCGTGCGTCGGTTGGGGGTCAACCGGGTATCGTGGTAGAAGATGGCCTCGACCAGGGTCGAGACCCCCACCTGGCGCGGCTTGAGGATGTAGTCCCGCCCGCTCAGCTCCCGCTCAAGCTTGCGTTGGATCGGGTTCAACCTCAGCGGAATCACTCGGTTCTGCTTGTCCCGAATCTGCAGCAGCGCCTCTATCCACCGCACTCGAGTCAATTGGTGGGGATACTGGCAGGCTATCCGGCGCGCCACCTCCTGCCATTCCTTCGGTGTCAGCGGCGGCTTGGGCAAGGGCATAGGCGATGCCTGCGCAAATGCGTTGCTCGTCATAATCGTCTCCTGTTCGTGTTCTCTCCTCGGTCACCACGGTCGGCTCTCCCCGGGCGGTTCTCTCCACGTCCACGCCCACCTTGAAGAGGTTGGTCACCTCGGTGGGGCGCAGCTTCGCCGCCAGCACCAGCTGGCCGGTTTGCGGGTCCGGCTTCACCCACTCGGACATGGCTCCCTTGGCCAGGCGCTGCATGTCGGCGCCGTCTCGGGCTTGCCGCTCCGCCATCTCGCGGATGGCTTCCAGTTGGGCCTGGCGGCGCGCCCGGTCTTGCTCATCATCCCAGGCGGCCGCCCGGGATTGCCAGTGCCAGCGCTGGCACGCTTCCTCCAGCGCCGATCGCGACCAGCCTTCTTCCCCGGCATGCAGCCGGCGCAGCTTCACCAGCGACCGGCCGGGTCCCAAATCCCGGTACGCGCAGAACTTGCCGTAGACTTTGCTCGATTCTCCCGGCATACGCTCCCACAGGTGATCGGGCTCCTCGTGGACTTCAATCTCAGTCATGATTCACACCCCCGGGCATGTTCGCCCGTAAACTCTTCCCAGCGCCGCAAGATGACGTCGCAATATCGCGGCTCGAGGTCGATGCCATAACAGATGCGGCCGCACCGCTGCGCGGCGATGATGGCGGTGCCGGAGCCGAGGAAGGGGTCGATCACCAGTTGCCCCGGGGTGGTGGCGTTGACGATGGCGCGCTCGATCAACGCCAGCGGCTTCATCGTGGGGTGCAGCTCATTGCGGGTCGGCTTGTCGTGCTGCCAGAGAGTTGATTCGTTGGTGGGGCCGTGCCAGCGCGGGGCCTGGCCTGCCTTGTGGGCATAGAACAGAGGTTCATACCAGTGTTTGTACTGAGCGAACAGAGCGCCCGCACCGTTGTTCTTGGCCCACACGATGAGATTTCTCTCTTGCCAGCCGGTGTCGGAAAGGCAAGTCAGGACATCCCTCAGGTGCGCCGAGGCGAACCATAGGTATAAAGGTGAGGCCGCGTCGCTGTAGCGGTGGGCAAGCGACAGGCTTGCGGTTAACAAGTCTCGATAGGCGTCGGGCGTGAGGTCATCCCAGTAGGCATCTGATGGGCCGTCAACCCCGCGGCGCGCCCTGGCGATGCGCTCTTCCTGAGCGGCGCGGCCACCGCAGTAGGAGACGGCATATGGTGGGTCGGTGACCACCGCATGGGCGAGCCTGCCGCTCATCAGCCGCTCCCACGCTTGGCCATCTGTCGCATCTCCGCAGACCAATCGGTGGGGCCCGAGCTGCCAAGCTTCGCCGGGCTGAACGCGGGTGGGGCCGGTGGCCTCCTCGGCCTGCGCCATCGCCTCCTCTGCGTCAAATCTCTCCTCTTGGTCGCCGAAGAGTAGCTGGCGCGCCTGGCCGAAGATCTCACCGATCTCCTCCTGCCCGAATCCGGTGAGATCGAGGTCCGCGTTCGCCAACTGCAGCTCCTCAAGTACTGCCGAGAGCTTGGGGATATCCCAATCGCCGGTAATCTTGTTGAGGGCTAGGTTGAGGGTGCGCTCGTCCGCAGGTGCGAGATCGACCACCACGACATCGGTTTCCTCGATCCCCTGGGCCTGCAATACCTTGAGGCGCTGATGCCCGCCCACGACGTTACCGCTTCTGCGGTTCCACACGATCGGCTCGACCAGCCCGAAGCGGGTGATGGAGGTGCTCAGCGAGCCGAGCATCTCGTCGCTGATGGCGCGCGGGTTGTAAGGCGCCTCGCGCAGATCAGCCAGCGGCTTGGTTTCGATGTGCAATTTGCCGTCCATGATGGCCCCCTCCGTGGTCAAAGGAATCTTGCCCGCTCCGCGGCTGTCACGGCTGTAAGCTCCCCGCGCCGTAGCCGCCGGCAGCGCTCGGCCGCGCGCAGCACGTAGTCGCGGCGATCCCGCGCGGCGCGCTGCCTCTTGCACGTTGCTCGTGCTGGGGTTATTATGGCACAGGTGAAAGAGGTGCAATTTTGCGGTGAAACGCACGCTCAAATCGAACCAGTGGGCGGCAAGAGCCTGGGTCGCCCGCGAGTGGCGCGACCTGGAGAGGCGCCACGAGGTGACGGTCCCGCCGCGCTACCGGGAGAAGGTTCTCGGCTGGTACACGGGGGAGCCGGCGCCGGAATCCTTCCGCGCCGATGCGGAGGACTTCATCCTCGACAACCTGCCGGTACTGCGCGCGATCCCGAAGATAGCGCTCGCAGACGCGCTGCCTGCGCCAAACAAGCGCAGGGGCGAACGGGGGCCGTACTATAGGTGCCGCCTGCGCGCGTTTGGTCTGCTGGTATTCGTCGCCGAGCGCACCCTCACCGTGGGCGATATCCTGGAGGGCAACTGGAAGCGCCGCGTCCACGATTGGCGCGCCTTGGCGAAGGAGCGGAATCGAACGGACCCCACAGACAGGCTGTCATCGCCCACCCTCAAGAATGAGTACTTTCGGGCGCGCAAGCTCAAGGCCAACCGCGACGCTTGCTTGATCGTGCTCAACGAGCAGCTGGTGAAACCGGTGTTGGCCCGGGCGCTGGCGCTGGCCCACTATTACCGCGAGCGCGGCGAGGAGAAGGCCCAGCGTGACCTTGCAGCCGCGCTCGCAAGAGGCCGCCGAGCCTTTGCGAGCGTCATCGAGCTGACGCTGGAGCACTACAGCGATGCTGTGGGTGAGCAGCTTGCCCGAGCGGGGTTGGTCAAGCTCTGGGGCTACCAGGGGCCTCCCCGCCGGCCCAAGCGCAGAAGCAAGGATTCACTGCCCGCGACCATACGCGCCGCCAAGGCTTGCCTGGCCGATCTTGACATGGTGTTGGGCGCGCCCAACCCTCGTACGCGCGGGGGCGCGATCACAGCGGAAGTGCGCGATGGTATCGCGGATTACATCGCAGACCTGGAGGCGCAAGCTCAGCGCGCTGCCGGCCGCAGACCCGCCCGCGCCCCCGGACGCCGCAAGTCGTAAGCACCGCGAGCATGTGGCTGTCGCGCCCCACGTTCCCGCCTTCTCGAGCTGGTGCAAACTGGCCGAAGTCACAATCGGCAGTGGTGAGCGCCCGGGGGGGCGGGGCAGCGACGGATGCCGTGGCTGCGCCAAGCCGGGCCTTGACTTCTGGCGCTCTCCGAGCGAGGGATAAGTCGGTCGGCGGCGACGCCGGCACACTGACTCACCGGAGGACGAGAATGGCAAAGCAGACGAAGAAGCAGGCGGTGGAGCAGCGCACCCACCTCGGCGGGCAAGCCCAGCAGCGACCGGCGGCGCGCAAGGAGGCGGCAAAGAAGTCCGCAGAGACGCGGCGGGCGAAGTTCGAACGGCAGCATCCCGAGGTGGCGGAGAAGAAGGCCGCGCTCAAGAAGCACGAGGCCAAGTTGGTGGCCGAGACGCGGAAGGTGCTGGACGCCGAAGCGGCAGCCGAAGCGCAGCCGGAGCAGTCCCAGGCCGCCCAGCCGCAAGCGAAGCGCCCTGAACGCGCCGTAGCCCAAACGGGGCGCGCTGTGAGTGCGATGGCAACGGTGGCGCTGCGCGGAGAGCAGGCGGTCCGGTTCCGCGCGTTGGCAGCCGCGCGAGGGGTGAGCCTGGCGAGACTGTTGGTGCAGATGATTGAGGCCTTCGAGACCCAGAAGGAGTAGTCAGACTACGCGACTCCGCATCAGCGCCGGGCGGACCGCCTTCCTTGCGAGGAGGGCGGTCCGCCGCGCTTTGTGGGCATGAACTTCCGATAACAGGTTAGGGACGATGCAGCGGCTTTCAGGAGCCCGTCCCGTGCGCGAGGTGATGCGCCGACGGCCGAAGGCAGAGCGGTTCGAGATTCGGCGTGCGCGGAGAGCGACCCACGGTGATGGCCGCGGAAACCTCCCGCGCAGGAGGTCGGGCGTGCCCGGCCGAAGATGCTTTAGGCATCGCTACCGGTCGGCCCCGCACAAGTCCGTAAGTAGATGGCCAACGCCGAAGGAGACGAGTGATGGTCAACGCGCCGCAACATATCAGAGTTCTAATTGACCGCCAGCCCACGAATATGCAGGTGCGCGAGAAGGGGGCGGGTAGCTACTATTGTGACCTGGTGATGTCCGTAGATCAGGCCAGCGGCTTCATCTTCGAAGAAGCCGCG
>Ga0307379_10013196_pt1 | contig 10722 bp, 11 predicted proteins | sample UN2MG_FD_202237 | JGI IMG/M metagenome (GOLD analysis project Ga0307379, IMG submission 202237) | Soil microbial communities from Risofladan, Vaasa, Finland - UN-2 | ecosystem: Environmental > Terrestrial > Soil > Coastal area > Acid sulfate soil | place: Finland: Risofladan, Vaasa | collected... | reverse complement strand
CTTCATGGCCTTGATTTCGTCAGCGTAGGTCAACGCAGCCACCTTGCTTTGGCGGTTGAAATACTGCGTCTTGAGATCTTTGATGGTGGGTTGGTTTTCAAACACGAAAAACACGCGTCCACCTCTTCGCACGGTTTCTTGCAACAGAACCCCCGCCGTTTTCAAGTACGCGGCGTAGTAGAGGTCCGACGTTTCATATCCATCTATTTGTGTCATTTGATTTCCTTTGTTTAACCATCTCCCCCCGAAGTTCGGGGGGAGAGGAGAGACCGAAGTCTCGGGCTACAGGAGAGTGCCGGTAGCCGAGTAGACGGTGAGAGCAGCGCCCTCAACGTCCAGGTAGGTGAACGTCGCGGCCTTGAGCCGGGAGATGTTCCCCTCACCATTGGAGATGTGGAACGACCCGGTGTCGTACAAATCTCGGTAGGTGCCGGCGACGAAGCCGCCATTTGCGAGAGCGGTTTTGACGCCAGCCACAGCCAGGTCGGTGCCGGCAGGGATCGTCCATGCGTTCCCTGCCATCGCGGAGAGAAGCTCCGTGAGGACACCTGTGGAACCACCAGCCGTGAGGGCCGTACCTGCCACAACAGCAACCAGAGCGGCATTAACAGCAGCCAGGTCCATCACAGTCCCAGCCTGAGCGATGGCCACAAGAGCGGCCGTTGCGGCATCAGCTTGAGCACCCGTGAAAGGAGCACCTGCACCAGCCGTGGTGTTGATGTTCCCCAAAAGGTAGGCCGACACTCCCGACAACACAGCCGATGTAGTGAAGAGAGGAGCAGCCCCGACGAGCCCAGTAGCACCGGAGTCGTCGATGGGGTGAACGTACCCAGATTGACCGGGAGGAGTGAGGACGTAGTTCCTCTGCGAAGTGTTGGGTTTCAGGTCAACGACCTGCATCACTTCATCAGGGGTGTCAGTCCGACGCATTACCAAGAAAACTTGTGGCATCTTTCTAGTCCTTTCCTTACGGCGTGTAGAGGGTTCCGTCGTCGTTGTAGACAGCGACGGCCTCTCCGTTGGGAGTGCCTGCGACACCCGCGTAAATGAAAGCAGAATCGGTGAAGCCCTCAAGCACGCCCATTGCGAACGAAAGAGTCAGCGACCCTGTGGCGTAGATGTTCCGCAACGAACCCGCTACAAAACCAGGACCACCGGCAGCACCCACAGCGGGTTGCACGTCCCAGACAATAGCCGCGGTCTCAATCTGGACGCCCCGTGGCGTTTGGAACTGACGACCCGCCAGGATGTCCAGCACACGGGTGAGTTGAGCAGCCGTGATGGCCGCACCACCGACAAGTACGCCGTTGATGGCAGCCAATGTCAGGACACCAGCCGCGCTGGTGAGATCCCCGTAGGCGTAGAGCGCCAGGATAGCCGCAGCGCCCGTGTTGGCGTCCGCTGCTGTGATGGCCGCCGCGTCTGCACCACCAGCCATACCGACGGGGCTGAAACCACCAGCGTTGGAGGTTGCCAGCACCAAGTTGCCAGCCGCGCCATCCATGTTGGCCGTGATGGCCACGCCCCCACCAATCGGAACCGCCGCCACGAGGTTGGCCAAGCCACCAGGCTGAGCGAGACCATTGAGCGGATCGTTGATGGCCGCAGCCAGGTCGAGTGCGATTCCCGCATCCGTGAACACGGCAATGCTGAAGTCGTTGGCACCCGGGGTACGAGCACCCGCGACCGCCGTGAACAACTGCGCGCCCACAGTGACCGTGTTACCCGCGATGATCGGGGTGGCCGCAACGAGGGTGAACGTACCGACGCCAGGGGCTCCAGTTCCGTCATTGAGGTTGGTGATGAGCCAAGCGGCCAAACCGTTGGTCGCGCGGTACATCACCGTGTCGCCAGCGCCGTTGACAGCAGTGACAACCGTGTCGTTCTGCACCGGGTCGACGTACTTGGTCTGTCCAGGTGGATCGTAGATGAGATTCCGATTGGAGGTGTTGGGCGTCAGGTCCAAAACCTGAAGCGTTCCCACCGGAATGTCGCTTCGCTTCATAATGATGTACGGCATCGTTTTTTCTCCCGTGACCTAGATGGCCACGCCCGTGTCGTCGTAGACGGTGACAGCAGGACCAGAAACTCCGTTGTATTCGAAGTCGGCACGCTTGTAGTTGAACAGGTTTCCGTCTCCGTTGGAGATGTTGAAAGCACCTGTGGGGTAGTAGACCCGAGTGAGTGAGGTGAACGAACCCAGACGAGTGGGGTTGAAGGCGGCGGCGGCAGCGGCGATTTCGGCACCACCAGGAAGGAGGTACTTGCTGCCTTGGAGTAGGTTCAGAAGTTCGGTGAACAGACCTGTTGAAAGGCCGGTCTCCAACCCTGTGCCAGCCGTGGCACCTGCGGTCACAAGGGCCGCATCCACGATGACCAGAGTCAGATCGGTGCCAGCCGCAGGGATCGCCAGGATGGCAATCGCAGCCGCATTGGCGACAGCAGCCGTGATGGCAGTGCCGCCGGCATCCTCAACATTGTCGATGAGGTAGGCACCAATGCCGCAGTAGTCGGCGTTTGTGACAATCGGACCTGCTCCGGTCGTGAGCACCGTGTTGTTCGCCGGAATGTTGCGGACGTACCCAGACTGCCCGTCACCGGGGTCGTAGATGAAACTCCGCTGTGAGGTATTGGGTTTGAGATCGATGACCTGAAGGATCCCATTTGGGATGTCGGTTCGACGCATGATGATAAATGGCATCTTGAATTCTCCCGAGACCCAAAAACGGGTGCTCTCCTGTAGAGGAGGAGCCTATAGACTGACTATTGATACTGCGCCAAAGACGCCTAGCCGTTGACGGTGGCGATGAACATGGAGAAGTCAGGGTTCCCAGTAGCAGAACAGACAATTAGCTGATCTCCCATGCCGCCCGTCGGATAGATCGAATCTCCAGCGGCCACGATCATCATCGGCTGATTGTTCCCAACCGCCAGCAAAAGCGGGACCGCTCCGTGGTTTGTCACAACCACGCCTTCCCCACTTCCAGGAACATGGAACACCATCGCTTCAGGAGGCGGCGGCAATCCTGGCAACGCCGTAGCGATGAGAGGGGCTGTGCCGTACACCGTCAACGCAGGGGACGGGACCGAGAAGAACCCAGAGTTCTGGACAATGAGAATGTTCGATTGGTTCGCCGCCGTGAAAGTCCCAGGGAACGCGCCACCAGGAAAGACAGGGTTCGCCGTGGTGCGGACTTGAACCCGCATGAAAATGAGTTGACTGTCCGGCGGAACGACTGTGGTCGTTGGCGGATTGAAATACTCGTTGGGATCGCAGGTGTACCGGGTCTGACCACGAGTGGTGTCCCCTGAGACTCCGAGCCCTTTCAGGCGAATGGCCTTGGATCGGCTGGCTTGACCGCGCTGCACATCAAAGATGGCTTCGGTCCCAACCCCTGCTGTCGGCACAACCCCGTTGAACGGCCCGTAGGCGTTGTTCAACGAGTCCGCCACCCGGACGCGATACCCCAAGACATCAGGATCGTTCCTCCATTGAACGGTCATGTACCCAGCAGAACGGTCCAAGATGCTTGGGATTGGGATCGAACTGCTCATGCCGAATTCTCCTTACGAGCCAGTTTCTCGTAACCGCTCGTGTCCTTGCCCTTGTCTTTGGCGAGCTTGGCAGCGTCACTCCAGGACGCCGTGCGCTCACCTCCGACGTTGGGCGCCAGCGTTGGAACCGCACCGTCCATCTTCAGTTCGTGCTGCTTGGCACCTGCCTGCCGGCGTCGCTCCGCCATCTGTCCAGCCACGCGACCATTCTTGGTTCCCCAAGAGTCGCCTTTGAAAATGGTGCCCGGAGCCCGGTCTCCTATGACCCGCTTGGACATCTCCCCGCACTCAGGACAGGGCTGGGGTTCTTGGTAAAAAGCCATTGGCACCAAGTCATCAAACTTGTTCTCGCAGGCATCACACTCGTAGCTGTAGGTAGGCATCAGGAATTCCCCTTCTTCTCAAGATACCGAGCAGCCACTCTGCGGATGAGTTGCTTCTCCAAATAGGCTTGCGCTACCCGCGCTGGGTTCGGTTGCGACACGATCTCGATCTCAATTGAGGCCGCGCTATCAACGGAAAACCGTGAACCGAGTTTGCGAAGGGGTGACTTCTTCGGGCGCACGAAAAACCTTTCTGACTGCTTGAGGACCGCGTAGACGTGTTTACAGACCGGATGACGGTGAACCGGGTCGCGGATCACCGGGTTCGCTGCTGACCCTCGTGGGCTCCCCAGGAGGTAGTTCCCCTGTCGGGCCCAATGCTCAGGGCCCTGCCACATCCAAAAGGGGCAATTGCAAGCGATCCGCAGGTTGAGCTTGTTGAGGTTCTTCGCGCTGCCTTTTTTGTAGGCTTGAACCTTGACGAGCCAAGAACCTGATTTCCAATGCCACATCCAGTTCTTTGTATCCGTTCGGACCAAAGTGGCTCGACGCTCCCTGGACTTGAGACGAATCTCCTCGTCAACCCGATCCAGGATTTGAGCCATCGTGGCAGCTTGCTTCACCTGGAAGTTGTTGTTCCGTTCGTAGGTGTGCTGCCGGCCGTCAGGGATCTGCTGAGTGTTGTTCACCAAGTCTGTCGTGAAAGACAGCGGGATGACTTTCCCTGAACCAGAGGTCGGGTTGTTGACCTGGACATTGGGCATCCCCGCAGCCGGAGGGATGTGCTGAGTGAACAACCCAGGCTGATGTTTCTCGTGAAGGTCAGGAGCCCGTATGGACTCGCCCTTCTGTTTGCCTGGCGAAGTACGAGGAACTCCTGTGTCTCGGGACTGCCCTTTCCCGTAGTTCTGATCTAACTGGTTCGGCGCTTCAGTCTTCTTCGTGGTGGTGTTCCAGTTCAGAGGATAGTTCGCACCAAGCATGTCCCAGTCCGCCATCAGACCTTCGCTGGCGTAAGTCTGAGAAGTCGAACCAGGTGGCTTCTTGGAGCGGGTTCGCAACGGCTTGTCTTTGCGACGCTCCGCCTGATCCTCTTTGGAGATGCCCTTGGCTTTTGCGTCCTGCCCTTGCTCCTCACGCCACGCCTTCGTGCGCTCTGCCGGAGTCCCAAACGGGCTCAACCCTCGTCGCTTGTAACGGCTCTTGTACTGCCGGTAATACTTCCGATAGAGCCTTGCCTGTGGATCGAACTTCCCACGAGTTTGGTAGTCCCGACGGGCTTTGGTCTTCTTTGAAGGGTTCTTGATGTAATCGAGACGTTGCTTCTTTTTGGCGGCCGGGGGCAGGTTGTTCTGGCGCTTCTGGGGAAGAACCGCTCCACCCATGTGATCCAGGTCGTCGCTTCCCGGAACGATCTGCTGATCGTCCATCGGGTCTTCTTCGTAGAGGTCTTCGTCTTCAGTCCCCGTGATGCCAGGGCGCCGTGTGACGTTGTTGTAGTCGTACTTGGTGGGGTGCCCGTACTGCTGACCGGGGACACTCAACGTGCGGTCAGGGGAGTAGCGAGGCTTGTTGACCGTGGTGGGTCCAACCTTCTTCTCGCGTTGCTTGCTGTGCCCTGACGGCAGCGGAAGTGCGCGCTCTTTCTCTCGGGCCACACCGGGGGCGACAGGCCATGCAGAATCCAGACGGCTCTGCCCCGTGTCCGTCTTGTTCTCCAACTGAGACGGCAAGATGCCCTTGGTCGACTTGTCATCGACAACGGTCTTGTAGCCAGGGGTGTCCTGCCAACGAGGACGGTAGGCGATTTTGCTGGCAACCAAAACTGGGATGGCTCTCCACCCGCTCTGGAGAGCGTTGGCGTAAGTCGAGTTGCCATCCACGATGGAGTACGAACCATCGTCTTCTTGTCGGACAGCGATAGGATCTCGCTTGGCCTTTTTGCCTTCGTAGGCAAGCGCCATGAACTTGGCTGCGTTCTTGATCCCCGACGGCCGTGCCCGGGTGGGGCGCAGTTTCCTCAATGGAAGGAGAACAACGCCAGCCCTTCGATTGAAATAGCGCCAGGGATCTTCGGGGAGGCGGATCATTTTCCCTGTTGCTTCAAAAGCCAGCGAGCAGCTACGCGCTGGGCTGTGCCCCGAAGCATGGGAGGGCCAAAAGCAGAGGTGCCTTCGACCGTGGCATCCACCATCGCTCGGCTTGAAATAGGGAGGCGATCCTTGAGATGCTCTTTGCCCATGAGCGATAAGGCGTAACTCGTTTCATCGAGTTGTCCTTCAATCCGCTCAATCGTGGCCGGGATCGCACTAAGCAGATCACCCGCTACTTGGTAGAGGTGCTCTCTCTCCTTTGAGGTATCGACGAGTTTTTGGACCTTCATCATCAACTGATGAAGACGATGGACATCCACACGGGCGGTATTCACGCCGCCTGCGATAAGTGCCCAGCCGGCTTGGCTTCCTGCTTGTTTGGTAGGAGACATAGGACCGCCCTCACTAGGGGGCGGCCCATTGGCGGAAAACCGAAACAGCTAGTTTGCTTTCGGAGAGCCCTGAAGGAACTCCACAAGCCGTTCTTTGATCTTATCGCGCACGATCTCCGTTTCGACCGCCAGGATGCCCTTCATGTACTGAGGGTTTCTGGCGTGCTTCATCGCATCTTCAACTCGATCCTGCCAACGACGTTCTTTGTTCCATTTGAAGTTGGGAATGAGCATCTTCACCGCAGCGAAGGCCGGGTCTTCGTCCTGATGGATATAGACCTTGGGCACGGGGGCTGGAGGCGTTGCAGCATCCGGCAGGATGTCGGTGAGTTCTTCACCCGTTCGGACCTCCTGCACATCTCCCGTGGCAACTGCTGTGGCTGCGGTACGGACCCGGGTATCCGTAGCGACTTCCACTTCGTACTTCTCGACCTTGAGCGTCTTGCCCTTGGCGATGTTATCAATCTGGGAAGCACTGGTGTTCGCCACCTGTTTGGCATCAAACGTAGTGTGCGTGGGAGAAAGAACACGACCAACGGCCACGCCTTCACTTTCTCCTGAGACAACTACTCGACGCTTCTTCGGTCCCACCTGGGCCGTCTTGTCCATGCGAACACCATCGGTCGGGCTCTGTACAACTTCGGCCGAAACGTCAATGCTCTTACGAGAAGCTCTTTCCGACAGGTTGACTCGACCTACGTCCCGTTGATCCTCGGCAACTATGATGGCTCCTGAGAAACCAGGCCGTGCCTCTTGTGTGGGCTTGGCCGGGGCCACGTTGATAGCGATGGTCTGCTCCTGTTCGACGATATGTCGCTTGGGAACCTTGGCGATAACTTCTCCACCTTGGCTGTCATCGTCAGCCCTCTTGATGGGCATGATGATGCGTTCTTCTTCACGCACCGGGAACTTGGGCTGTTGCCGCGCAGGGGCCGGAGCCGCAGCTTTCCTCGGAGGCTTACGCGGCTTTGGGGGTTCTTCCAGGTCATCGAGCAGGGAGAACATGCCCAACATGTCCGTTTCAATCTTGGCTCGGACAGATACCGTGGGATCGTCAGCCTCTTCGGTTTCATCAGGCGTGTGCTCCCAGATCTTCGCCTTGATCCACTCGTCGCCAGCTTCAGAGATTGTTCCTGCAAGGAGATCCATTTCGCGGTCCCCGCTTTTGAACAACACCTGGGCGTCGAAGTTGAGACCCACCATCTCGTGCAGGTAGTCGAGGATGTCCGATCCTGCTGCGTCGAGCAGTTCGAAGATCTCCTCGTCCGAAGCCACGGGCGGTGCCGGTCGAGGTTGCGCCGCCACCACCGCTTGTGCTTCGGGGCTCTCCATGAGGGGGACACCTGTGGAGATCGCCTGGTGCTTTGCTTCACGGTCGGCTTTGCGTGCAGCGACGGTTCCTGCCACCGCATCCTCGGCCTCGTGAACAATGACACGGTGCTTCGGTGCCTGGTCTCGGCCACGCTGTTCGGTCTCACGCACTTGGATGTTCGCGGACTTCGGACGATAGACGGATGCGGTGTCCGCAGCGTTGACGAACCACCCCGCTTTGATCGCTCCGCGGATCTGCGTGATGCCTGGAAACTCTCGCCCGTCTTTCAAAATGATGGTGTCCCCGTCGTACCGGAACACTTCATCCTTTTTGACGTTGTAGCCACTCGTTTGCGTGTCGATGGCGCCGATATTGATCGTCTCGGTCGCTCGATAAGCGTGGAAGGCTCCTGATTCGTATTCTACGTCCGGCATTGGTCAGATCCTCGTCGCGGAGATCGCGGGCAGTTTCATCTTACCCACCCCAGCCGAAAACGAGATCAATGAACCATTTTGCCAGATTTAGCGAAAACGTCGTTCTTAGGAGGCTCTGCCCCCTCTGTGGTCGCAAAATCGACCATTGCCTCCCCCAAACGGTCACAAATTGCGCTCAAAAACTCCCGCCGGATGCGGACTCGGGAGACCACGGTGGCTTCCTGCTCTTGTTCTGAATAGACCAAGAAGTCGAGGAAACAATCATCACCCGCCTCTTCGACTACACGAAACGCATTTGCGAACTCACCAAACTTTACGTCAGGTTCGACTTTCACTTTCGTGTCGCGCTTTAGATTCGACATGCACAAACCCTCCCCATTCTACCTACGGCTGGCGAAAATGATCTCAGCCGAACACGGGTTTGGGAGAAAAGGATTTTGGACAAAATCTTGCCCATCCATGGGTTGTACTTCGGCACGCTCACAGGGATCGCCTACTAATTACACCCGCCTATAGGCACTTCACCGTCCGTTTTTTCGGAGGTACTTGTGTATTTCCTCAGTATTTTGGAACCACTCCGCTTCCATGCGGACATGAGCGAACTTCGCGTGAAACTCGCTCTCCGTCTTCATAGTGCCGGGGACCACCCCCAAGAGATGTAGCTTGTGAGCGTTTGCGACCTGCAACTCTCCGATGCGACGTTCCACATCTTGCGACCAACCAATTTTGATTGGACCACCTTCTCCGCTTTCGACGAAGTACACGTTGCCATCTCGTTCGTGCAAAGGAATCCAGTTCGCATCCCAACGGATGAGATCAGACTCGACGACGCCTCCGACATCCAGGTGTTGCCACTTCCCACCAGGGATTTCTGCATAGGTCGCGTCCTCTTTGCCGGGCTCGTAACCGTAGCTGATCCCCTTCGTGCCTTCAGAACGCAACGCTACGAAGTCCCAATGCTCACGGCCTCTGATCCGTGCTGCATGGGTCGGTTTGAAATCACCCAGTTCGACGCCGGGATACCTGGCTTCCAGATCCCCTCGGGTGACGATGATCGGTCGAGCCATCGTCAGTTATACGCAACTCAGGGGATATCTGTTGTCCAGATGTCGATGGCCACATCAACAGCGCACTGCTTGGGCATCCCTGGACCGTTCTCGTTGACCTGGCCCAGTTCGTAGCCCACGTACAAACTCTCCGCCTGATCCGTCATCCTGGATCGGATGTTGGATTCGGACATCCCCAGCAACCGCATCACACGGAAACCATCTCGGTACGCCTGAACCTCCAAAGCCCATCGGCCCTCTGCGAAGGCGTAGTGCTGGAAGAAGACCTTGGGGCCCATCTCCTCGTACTCCCGAAGATGATCAACCTCGTGCCAGAGGATGACCGCTTGGATCTCGATCTGGTAGGAGTCGAAGTCCTTGGTGACGTAGATGACTGTCGGGAAGGTTGTGTTGAACTTCGACCAATCCTCGATGCCGTCGGCCTTGTACTCGATGTCTACGTTCTTGTCCGCGATGTACTTCTTAGCCGCAGCCAGAGCTTCTTCTGGATCAGAAGGGATGACCCCCTCTTTGGCAAGGAACTGAGTCCCTCTTGCCAAGTCCATGTAGTAGGGCTCAGATGCCTTGCACTCATCATCCCACGTTGGGGGACGAGGAGCGTCGTAAGTGAAACCAGGACATCCCGCCAACAGCAGGAAAGAAAGCGGAAGGAGGTTCTTCATCTCAACCTCGTTGAGCCAACTTGATGGCGGTATCAAATGCTTGGGCGGTTTCGCCTGTCATCTTCAACGCTGCTCGGGCATCACCCAAAAGGTCCCCCAAACGGTCTGTGCCGTTGTGGTGCCACTTGTCCTGCGCACGCTGAATCAATTTGACCAAAAGCGCTTGGACTTTACGAATCCCCCTGAGTGTGACGGTCAGGTCTTTGGCGAGTCGTTGGTTATCGACTTGAATCTTGCCTTCAAGGCCCAAGTTGTAGGCCATTCGCCAAGACCGGGACTGGCGCTCGATGGTGTTCACGGTCCTGTCGATGGTGCTGCCCATGTTCGTGAGGCCCGGAGTGTCTTCATCAGCGATTGACGCAGACAGCCCCACTCCCCCGGCCAAATACGAGAACGACTTGCGGTCAGAGATTTTCTCTGTGCCGTCAAGATGGTCCCAAGCGTTCCAGACCGCTTTCTGGATCGGCGTCTCAGGGCGGATCTTGGCGGTCTTCGTCGATGCCGTCTTCAACTCGCGCATCATGGCCGGGATCAACTGCTTCTTGACCACCTCGTACTCCATGAGTGGGAGCTTCCATGCCTTCTTGGACGGCTCCCACCGAAGCCCGAACTTCTTGAAGATGCTCCTGAGTGAGTACGTGTCACCAACGAAGAAAAGCTGGGGCTCTGTACCCGCAGAGTCGTACCGACCCTTGAAGTCGTACTCCATCGAAATCCCGTATTGGTCCTTCAAAGAGTTACGGACGCGTTCGTTTCGACGAACCATCTTGACGAGTTCTTGGACGGTCTTCTTTTTGGCGGGCCCGGTGACGCCCTCGTTCTCCGCCTCGATGATGTCGTTCTCTGCCTGGACGACAGGCTTCAACATCTTGTGAGCCGCCTGT
>Ga0307379_10013195_pt1 | contig 10722 bp, 7 predicted proteins | sample UN2MG_FD_202237 | JGI IMG/M metagenome (GOLD analysis project Ga0307379, IMG submission 202237) | Soil microbial communities from Risofladan, Vaasa, Finland - UN-2 | ecosystem: Environmental > Terrestrial > Soil > Coastal area > Acid sulfate soil | place: Finland: Risofladan, Vaasa | collected... | reverse complement strand
GCGCGGTTCAACGAGCTTCGCGAGCGCGGCGCCAAGCACCAGATCGAAGCGGTCGGCAAGGAGCTGCGCGCCATGATGCCGTGGATCTCAGAGGGCAAGCAGTCGGTGGCCGATGCGAGCGGCGGCGCGCAGGACTGAACGACCAGGACCGTAGGCCGGAGGCCGGGAGGTGAGTCGCAGACCGGGGTGGCTCTACCCGAAGTCGCCGGTGAAGTTCGGAGCGGGCGCCCGGGCCTTCGCGTTCGTCAAGTTGGTGCTGTACGTCGTCGCGTTGGTGACGCTGCTCGGCCTCGCCAGCGTGCTGCTGCGGAGCGTGCTCGAGTCCAACTCGTCCGACAGTGCGTCTTCGGCGACGCCGCCGTCGACCGTCGTCGACGGTGTGACGGTGTTGCTGATGACGCCCGTCGACTGCGGAGACGATCCGCCGTCTGCCGACGACGAGACCCCCGCGTGCAACCCCGACGGCATCCTCGTCGGTTCAGACACCTACGTGGTCAATCCCGACGTGGAAGTGATCACTGCAAACGTGACCGATGAGCTGTTCGCGGCGTGTGCTCCGGGCGATCTTCCCAGCGGCTGCACCGTCGGCGTCGCGTACATCGTCGAAAACGTCGATCCTGCCGTTCTCGTGGCCGGCGACACCGGGGCGGGCTTCGTCGCGATCACGGGCCCGTCGATCGAGAGCACCACCGCCGACCCGACGATCGAGGTCCTCTACACCGTGTGCGTGTCACTGCTCGACGCCAACTCCTATGCCCAGTGTCGCGTGTTGGCCGACCCACAGGCCGATGAGCCGGGTGATTGACCGGGCCCGGTGCAGCCGCTACCGCAGCGCCAGCTGCTTGGCGATCGCGTCGGTCAACTCGAACTCTGGGCGCATCGCGCCCTGTCGTTCGTAGGCGAGGAAACCGTTGAAGAACCGACGCCCGAGTGCGGCGCTGGCTCGGCAGAGGAGCTTCGAGTCGCGTTCGGCGTGGCTGGCAATGCGATTCAGCGCTCGTGCCGGGACGAACACGAGTCGAGCGGCACCTGCCCGCGGGACCTCGAGCAGGTCGGCGATGTCGTCGCCCAGGTACTCACGAATTCCGGCGGCGGGGAGTCCGCGGAGCACCTTCAGTCCGATCAGTTCCTGCATGACCTCGATCGCCGCGGCCGTGAGCTGAGTGCCTGCGGGACTCGGGGCGTACGTGTGCTCCTGGATGCGGCGAAAGACCGTGGTCGAGTCGGCGAAGTCGAGTGGGAGCAGATCGTCGCGGATTCCCATGCCATGGCCGACGACGTTCCAGGCGTGAATGTAGGCCTCCTTGTCGGCGGGCGAGAGCCAGATGCCCGCACGGTCGATCACGTCGAGTCCGACGACCGAGAACGTGAAGAGCGTGCCGAGGAGGTCCTCCTGGTTGATCGGGACACCCATCGTGTCGACGTCGAAGTCGTGTGAGTTCGGGAACGGGTGACCGCAGGTCTCGCACGTGCCGCTCGGCAGGTCACGGTGAACGAGCAGGTGGCGGGCGGACGCGTGCATGAGGCGAACGTGGCGGATGGCGCTCGAGCCACGACCATCGGGCTCGAGGGCTCCGGGCGACATGACGTCGATGATGAACTGACCGGTCTCGAGGAACCGGCGTCTGGCGTCGGAGACGAGGCGTGTGGTGTGGGTGAGCACCTCAGCGCCCTTGGCCGCCGCGTACCCGGCGGGAATCGACGCCATCCAGAGCCCGAGTCCGAACTGCGCCACGTACTCGGCGAAGATCTCCTGGCCTCGCTCGACCATGGCGGGCTCGGTCCAGTCGGGCAAGGCAGGACGAGCCGTGACGAACCCACGAAGCGGCGCGTCTTCCTCGTCGGTCGTGTTGGCGCCGTGCGCAATGAGTGCCGTCATCAACTTGCCTTGATGGACGCCGATCTCGCCGTCGATGTAGTTCGCGACGACGTCGTCGGCTTCGGGATCGGCAACCCGTCGGAGCTCGTCGAGATACGTGAAGTCGAATTGGTCGGCACCCACCGAAGGTGCGGTCATGGCGTGTCTCCGTCCGGATGGTTGCGGGTGATGGCGTCGACGATGCCCTTGGCGTGGTGAGCCTCGGCTGTCTGGCGCGCGTCGATTCTCAGGCGCGCGGCGGCCGAGCGATCGTCGGGTGTGTCGCGTCGGTCGAGGGCCTCGGCCAGCCGCACCTTCGACGCTGCCTCGAGCAGCGGTGCCCCGAAGGCGCGGGCGTGGTCGATGGCCGCTTCGAGCCACGAGACCGCGTTGTCGAGGTCGCCGGCCCCGAGTGCGGCGACCCCGATGGCATGGTTGCTCGAACAGAATGCGCCGACGCCAGATGTGACGATGTGGTCACGGTGGGGTTCGATGGCCGAGTACAGCACCCGCGCCCGCCGCTCGTCGCCGAGGTCGCATGCCAGCTCTGCTGCCAGCGACATCGTCTCGAGCCACGAGAGGTCCCGGTCGATGTCCTCGAAGTCGTGCGCGGCGCCCAGCTCGAACTGCTCGAGGGCCTCGTCGCGACGCCCGGCCAGGAGCAGACCGAGTGCGTAGGAGAACCGAAAGCCGATCAGGTGGATCCGATCGGGCCACGGTGCCATCAGCTCGACCGATCGCTCTGGCCGACCGAGTGCGTTGAACACCTTGTGGACGAACATCGCGTAGATGGGTTCGGTGGTGGGCAGCTGGAGGTCGAGACCGATCTTGCGAGCTTCGAGCGCCAGCAACTCGGCGTCGAGCAGGTCACCTTCGATCAGGGCCAGCTCGGCCCGGCGCCGTGCGGTGTTCCACGCCATCATCGGCTGCCCGAGCCGTTCGGTGAGACCGACCATGGTCGACACGACCCGGCGGAACCCAGCGAGGTCGCCGGCATCCATCAGCACCTCGGCTCTTCGGAAGGCAGCCAGGAACTGCATGGACGGGTCGTCGAGCGCCGCGCTGACGGCTTCGATCTCTGCGCAGACGTCGAGCCGTTCGCCCAGCGTGTCCGGACTGCGGTAGGCCGACACCCGCATCGAGAGCACGAACGCCAGGTCGGCGAGGCTGCCGGCCGAGCGGGCCATGGCGAGTGCCTCGTCGCTGAGCTCGAGCACGCGTGTCCGGTCGTGGGTGAACGACAGTTCGAACCCGAGGTTCGCGAGGATGCGGGCCCGCTCAGGCGAAGGTGAGTCGCCGAGGTGGACCAGCGCACGCTCGAGCAGCTCGACTCGCTCGTCGTCGACATCGAGCACCGCAGCGGTCCGAGCGTTCTCGAGGACCGAGGTGGCCAGCAGGTCGGCGGCCCCGATGCGGTCGGCGAGGCGACCGGCATCGAGCAGCGTCAGGCGCGAACGTGGATCACCGGCGCGGTGTTGGGCGCCGCCGAGCTCGGTCAGGATCTCGGCCATCTCCTGATCGCCCACATCGGTCGATCGGGCCAGCTCGAGTGCGCCGCCCAACAATGACGCGGCCTGGTCGTACGCCAGGTGGCTTCCCGCCCGCCGTGCCGCCGCGCGGGTGAACTCGATGGCCTTCGCCGGGTCGCCGGCCGCGCCCGCAGCGACCCAGTGCTCTGCGAGGTCTTCGATGACCTCGTCGGTCGAGGGGTTGGTGATCTCGATCGCTTCGGCCACCTGTCGATGCAGCCGGGCTCGGCGGCTGGCACTCACGCCGTCGAGCAGCGCCGACCGGACGAGGGCGTGGGTGAACCGGTAGCGGTCGACGCCGATCTCGTCGACCAGACGGGCGGCCGCAGCCCGCTCGAGCGCGTCGAGAATGGTGAGCTCGCTGACGTCGGAGATCTCGGTGAGCACCGGCAGGTCGAAGTCGAGCCCGATCACCGATGCAAGTGACAGCAACGTGCGGGCGTCGTCACCGAGCCGCGTCAGGCGCTGGCCGATGACATCGCGCGCGCCGGCGGGCACCGCGTCGAGGAATGTGTCGGCCGCTTGCCACTGGCCACCCTCCAGATACAGCTGACCCGACTCGAACAGATGCAGGATCACCTCGCGCACGAAGAACGGGTTCCCGTCGGTCTCGGCATGGAGGCGTGCGGCGAGGGCATCGGCCCGGTTGTCGTCGACGTCATACCCGGCCATGCCGTCGAGGTAGCTCCGAACCGTCTCGACGTCGAGCCCGCCGATGTCGACCCGCTCGACGGCATCGGAGCGATGGAGGTCTGCCAGGGCCTCTGCGAGCGGATGATCGTCGTCGATGTCGGTGTCGCGGTAGGTGGCGACGATGAGCACCGGTGCTGCGAGCTTCGAGCGCACGATGTGCCTGAGGAGCTGCAGGGTCGGCCGAGTTGCCCAGTGGAGGTCGTCGAGCACCAGCACGACCGGCGTGTCCGTCGCCACGTCGGCGAGCATCTCGACGTAGGCGTTGAAGAGCTGATAGCGCTCGGTCTCGGGATCGGACTGCAAGGGCGGTCCGAGGCCGTCGACGCGATCGGCGATCTCGGGAACCAGCCGGACCAGCTCGGCCGCCTGGCCGCCGAGACGTGGCCGTGACGACGTTGCCAGGAGGTGACGGATGCTCTCGACGAAAGGCTGATGCGGCACGCCGAGGCCGTCTTCGCAGCTCCCGAAGAGGAGCCGCGCCCCCGACTCGAGTGCGTCGGTTGCGAACTCGGACGTGAGGCGAGTCTTGCCGGCACCCGGCTCGCCGGCGATGAGTACCGCGCCGAGCTGTCCACCCTGCGCGCGTGCCCATGCCGCGTCGATGCGCCCGCGCTCTCGGACCCTTCCGACGAACCCGAAGTCCTCGTCGTAGCTGAGGCCGGAAGGGAGTTCGACGGCCGGGGCGGCGGCGTCGTCCCAGCGGACCTCCCAGGTCGTCAGCGGTGCGACCAGTCCCTTGTACTCGCGGGGGCCGAGCTCGATCAGGTCGTGGTCGCCGCGGCTGCCCGCGAGGAGTCGGACGACCTCGGCGATCAGGATCTCCCCGGCTCTGCCCGCGTCGCACAGCCGAGCCGCCTCGATCACCGGCGTTCCGATCTGGTCTCCCTCGGGCGTCTCGGTGACATCGCCGGTCGAGATGCCGATCCGGAGGCCGATCTCGGGGTTGGCTCGACGGTTGCGGTCGCGGACCCTGGCTTGGATCTCGACCGCGGCGGCAATGGCTCGTTCGGCACCGCCGAAGGTGGCCATCATGCCGTCGCCGAGTGTCTTGACGATCACACCGCCGTGACCTTCGATCGCGTTCTCGTGCAGCCGAAAGACCTCGAGGTCGAGGGCGTCGGCGGCCGTCTCGCCGAGGGCTGAGCGAAGCGCGGTCGAACCCACCACATCGGTGAACAGCACCGTCCGAGTTCCCACTGCGCCCACGTTGTCGCTCACGAGCACTGAACCCTAGGCGCGGCGATGGAGGGTGAGGTTTCTCAGAACTCAGACATAGGCGTGGAACGTCATTCGCCCGCTCCGTGGGAACGGCGGCGGGGTGGGGCGATCGGACACGTGATGGCTCAACCAGTCCAGCCCGGTCGATCCGAGCCGACGGGCCCTCGCGACCAGTCCGACCGGTGGTGGCACGAGGTTGGCGGCATACCAGCGATTCACGACCCACGGCTCGAACGCCTCGACCCGCGAGAAGCCGACGTCGAGAAGCATGCCCTCCATGGCACCTGCGTTGGGCCCGAAGCAGTTCGAGGCATCGCCGTTCAGCGAATCGGACGCGTAATAGGCGGCGGCCGGCACCTCGACGTGCAGCATGTCGACCACCGTCTCGATGATGGCCATCTCGGCGGTCACCGAGCGCATGCGCGCGAGATAGCCGAGAGGATCGAGGGCGTGATACAGCACGCCGAGGAAGAGCACGACGTCGAAGGTGCCCCCCACCACGTCGGGCGTGAGGTCCTCGACCCGCACCCGCTGATCCTCGATGTCGAGGCCGAGGATGCGGCGTGCCATCTCGAAGTTCTGGCGGGACGGGTCGTCAGGCCACTCCCATACGAAGCTGTCGGTGGCGAGGACCCGCTCGGCGCCCCGGCGCTTGGCCTCGAAGCTGAACGCACCCTCGTACGCACCGATGTCGAGCACGGTCTTGCCGTTCAGGGTTGCGGGGAGCTGCATGTGTCGGGTCTTGGCGATCGTGTCGTCGTACCCGTCGGTCACCAGGCCGTCGCCGAGATCGATGGTGTGGAACCAGCGTCGCCCGGGCACCTCGGCCCGCAACTCGTCGATGTCGCGCTCGGCGATGTCGACGCTCATCACATCGTCTCGGAGAAGCTGACTTCGCCCTGCCCCCGGAGGACGTTCTTCAACAGCTTTCCGCTGGCGTTGCGTGGCAGCTTGTCGGCCTGGAGCTCGACGTGGGAAGGGACCTTGAAGTTGGCGAGCGCCCCGGCGACCCATTCCTTCACCTCGGACTCGGTCAGTTCCGCGCCAGGCTCGACCTGGACGACCGCCTTGACCTCCTCGCCCAGCTCCGGGTGCGGGACCCCGATGACGGCGGCATCTGCGATGCGGGGGTGGTGGACCAGCCGGTTCTCGATCTCGACGCAGTAGACGTTCTCGCCGCCGCGAATGATCATGTCCTTGGCCCGATCGGTGATGAAGAGGTAGCCGTCCTCGTCGAGGTGGCCGACGTCGCCGGTGTGGAGCCAGCCGTCCCGCACCGTCTCGGCGGTCGCCTCCGGCTTGTTCCAGTAGCCCGCCATGATGATCGGGCCCTTGATGCAGACCTCGCCGGATTCGTTGGGGCCGAGCACGTTGCCCATGCCGTCGATGATCTGGAGCTCGACGGTGGGGACAGCGAGTCCGACCGAATCGGGGCGGTCGAGCGCGTCCTGACCGGTGATCGACGTGGCCACCGACGACGATTCGGTGAGGCCGTAGGCGTTGGTGGTCGCCTTGATGTTGGGGAAGGTGTCGCGGATCTTTCGCTGGAGCTCGTCGGCCGACGGCGATCCACCGAACGCGACCGACGTGACCGAGCTCGTGTCGTGGGCGTGGCGGTCCGGGTGCTCGCACACCCGCCACACCATGGTGGGCACGGTCGCCCAGACGTTCACGCCGTGCGTCGCGATGAGCTCGAGGGCCAGCTCGGGGGTGAACCGGCCGACCGGCATGACGAGCTTGAGGCCGGCCAACATGCCGACGACGAGGGTCGAATGACAGCCCGACACGTGGAACAGCGGCGAGGTGAACAGCGAGACGGTCTGGCCGGTCGAGGCCTCGGTGTCGTCGCCGAGGAGCTGCGAGCCGAGCATCGCGCCCGCCACTGCACCGAAGATCGTGTTCTGGAGGTTGGCGATCATGTTCCGATGCGTGCTGATGGCTCCCTTGGGCTTTCCGGTCGTGCCCGAGGTGTAGAAGATGACCGCGGGGTCCTCCTCGGCGATCTCGACCTCGACGAAGTCTGGCTTCGGGTCCGACGTCAGTTCGTCGAATCGATGCAGCTTCGACGCGTGCTCCCCTCCCACCATCTCGGCGAAGTCGGACGGATCGGCATCGTGGGTGAGGAAGATGGCCTCGAGGTCGGGGACCTGGTCGAGCTGGCCGGCGATCCGCTCGAATCGCTTGCGGTCGGCGACGAGGATCCTGGCTCCCGAATCCTGGAGCCCGTAGATGATCTCTTCGGTCTTCCACCACCCGTTGAGGCCGACGAGAATTGCGCCGTTGGTGACCGTGGCCCAGAACGACAGACACCACTCGGGGTTGTTCTGCGACAACACGGCCAGCCGGTCGCCCTTGCCGAGCCCGTGGACGTCGTGCAATGCATGGGCGACCGAGTTCGACGTCTCCACGAAGCGGGAGAAGCCGTAGGTCTCCTCGCCGTACACGAGGTACTGCTCGTCGTCACCGCGCATCATGGCCAGTTCGGGCACCTGTCGCAGCGAGGTCATGCGCTCGGCATAGACCTGCAGCTCGACGCCGTTCACGACCTCGGTGGTGATCTCGAACATCGCCCCTGGCCCGGTCAGTTGGGCTCGAACGTCAGCAGCAGAAACCATGGGAGCCGACACTACTCAGCCCGCATCCCCCAGCATCTCTGTCGAGAAATCGACCACCCGTGGTCGAAAACGCGACGAAGATGCTGGGGTTCAGAGGTTGGTGATGACGTGGTCGATGCACTGGGTGAGCGCTTCGACGTCGGACGGGTCGATCGAGGGGAACAGGGCGATCCGGAGCTGGTTGCGGCCGAGCTTGCGGTAGGGCTCGGTGTCGACGATGCCGTTGGCGCGCAGCGTGGCGGCCACGGCTGACGCATCGACCGCTTCGTCGAAGTCGATCGTGGCGACGACATGGCTTCGCAGGGCCGGATCGGTGACGAACGGCGACGCGTGCTCGTGTGCGTCCGCCCACCCGTAGAGGATCGCTGCGGACCGGTCGCAGCGGCCGGCGGCCCAGTCGAGTCCACCCTGGCCGAGGATCCACTGCACCTGCTCGTTGGCGAGGAACAGCGTCGCCAGTGCCGGGGTGTTGTAGGTCTGGTCCTTGCGCGAGTTCTCGACCACCGTCGGCAGGTCGAGGATCGGCGGAACCCACCGGTCGGCAGCCTCGGCACGGCGCTCGATGCGCTCGATCGCGGCCGGCGAGGCGGTGGCGACCCACAGGCCCCCGTCACTGGCCAGGGCCTTCTGCGTCGAGAAGTAGTAGAGGTCGGTCTCGGCCAGGTCGACACGCAGGCCACCCGCGCCCGACGTGGCGTCGACGGCCACGAGTCCACTGCTCTCGGCCGGCCGGACGATGCCCGTGGCAACGCCGGTCGACGTCTCGTTGTGGATCAGCGCGTAGGTGTCGATCGACGCGTCGCTGACCGGCGTCGCGGCCGTGCCGACCTGGCTCTCGATGATGTCGGGGTCGGCCAGGAACGGGGCAGCCGCCACCGCGTGGGCGAACTTGCCCGAGAACTCGCCGTGGACGACGTGTTGGCTCTTCTGCTCGATGAAGCCGACGGTCAGGGCGTCCCAGCAGGCGTGGGTGCCGCCGTTGCTGAGCAGGACCTCGTACCCGTCGGGGGTCGAGAAGAGCTCGGCGAGGCCATTGCGAAATGCGGCGACGAGAAACTTCACGGTGGCCTGGCGGTGGCTCGTGCCCAGGATCTCGGATCCGGACGCGGCGAGGGCATCGAGGGCCGGCTGGCGAATCTTGCTGGGACCCGAACCGAAGCGGCCGTCGGCCGGCTTGAGTTCGGCGGGAATCGTGATCGAAGGCATCGCCCAACCTTGGCAGCCCACGACGGCTCGGACGAATTCATCGGGCCGGGGTCCGAGGCCGCAAATCTGGTGTCGAACCCCGGACTTCGTGGGAGGATGCGCACTGACCCCTCCCCGTCGCCCAGGAGCGCCCGTGTCCGATCGAATCTCTGCTGCTGTTGCCGCGATCTCGCCGTCCGCCACCCTGGCTGTCGATGCCAAGGCGAAGGCGATGAAGGCCGCCGGTGAGCCGGTGATCGGTTTCGGCGCCGGCGAGCCGGACTTCCCGACCCCGCCGCACATCGTCGACGCTGCGGTCGAGGCCTGCCGCGACCCGAAGAACCACAAGTACACGCCTGCCGGTGGTCTCGTCGAGCTCAAGGACGCGATCGCCGCGAAGACCGCCCGGGACTCGGGTTATGTGGTCGAGCCGAGCCAGGTCCTGGTCACCAACGGCGGCAAACACGCGGTCTACGAGGCGATGTTGACCCTCCTCGATCCGGGTGACGAGGTCCTGCTGCCCGCTCCCTACTGGACCACGTACCCCGAGCCGATCCGGCTGGCCGGCGCCATCCCGGTCGAGCTCGCGACCGACGAGGGGACCGGGTTCCGGGTCACGGTCGACCAGCTCGAGGCGGCCCGCACCCCGCAGACCAAGATGCTGATCTTCGTCTCACCCAGCAACCCGACTGGCGCGGTCTACCCGCGTGAGGAGGTGCAGTCCATCGGCGAGTGGGCGGTCGAGCACGGGATCTGGGTCGTGACCGACGAGATCTACGAGCACCTGACCTACGGGGACCACCACTTCCACTCGATGCCGGTGCTCGTTCCCGATCTCGCCGATCGGTGCCTCGTGCTCAACGGGGTCGCCAAGACCTACGCCATGACCGGGTGGCGAGTGGGATGGATGCTCGGCCCGCTCGACGTGGTGAAGGCGGCCACCAACCTCCAGAGCCACTCGACGTCCAACGTCGCCAACGTCAGCCAGCGTGCAGCTCTGGCCGCGGTGTCGGGCCCGCTCGACGCGGTGGTCGAGATGCGCGCGGCATTCGACCGCCGGGGCAAGGCGATGGTGAAGATGCTCAACGGCATCCCCGGCATCAGCTGCGTCGACCCGCAGGGCGCCTTCTATGCGTTCCCGAACCTCGGGGCGGTGCTCGGTCGTGAGATCAGAGGCCGCACGGCCACGACCACCGTCGAGCTGGCTGAGATCATCCTGACCGAGGCCAAGGTGGCCATCGTGCCGGGCGAGGCGTTCAGCGCCCCTGGCTACGCCCGGCTGTCGTTCGCGCTCGGCGACGATGACCTCGGCGAGGGCATCACTCGCATCGCCGATCTCCTCGAACGGGGCTGACCGTGGTGGCGACCGCCAGGTACGGGACCTGGGCGAGTCCGATCACGAGCGAGCTGATCACTCGGGCTGCCGCCGTGGTCGGCGAACCGAGGGTCGATGGCGATGAGATCTGGTGGCAGGAGCTCAGGCCCGAGGCCGCCGGCCAGATCCAGGTCGTGTGCCGTCGCTCCGACGGCACCACGGTCGATGTCCTGCCCGAGGGGTTCTCGGCCCGCACCCGCGTGCACGAATACGGCGGCGGGGCCTGGACGGTCGATGGGGGCCGGTCGT
>Ga0307379_10013193_pt1 | contig 10723 bp, 7 predicted proteins | sample UN2MG_FD_202237 | JGI IMG/M metagenome (GOLD analysis project Ga0307379, IMG submission 202237) | Soil microbial communities from Risofladan, Vaasa, Finland - UN-2 | ecosystem: Environmental > Terrestrial > Soil > Coastal area > Acid sulfate soil | place: Finland: Risofladan, Vaasa | collected... | reverse complement strand
TCAGAAGAAGCTATTTCCAAATCTCTACGTAATGGTGATAGCTCCTCCTGGCTGGGCAAGAAAGAGTCCTCCGCTGCGTTGGGCAACGAGGATTCTCAAAGATCTCCAACTTCCTATCTTCGTGGACTCTCCCTCAAAACGTGCCTTTACCAAACACCTTGATAGCCTTAGCAAGAGAAGCCACTTCAACCTTGAGGTAGATGGCAGGCTCCTCACTGTTCCTCAAAGTCCACTCTCTTGTGTATCGCCAGAGCTTAGCTCCTTCTTTGCCCTCGATATTAAGGGGATGGTAGAGATACTCACCGACATCTATGACTGCCCCGACACCTGGGATTATATGACAGCAGGCTCTGGCGAAGACAAAGTCATTGCCCCTTACATTACCTGTCTCTTTGCCTCTACCCCTATGTGGATAGCAGGGAATTTGCCGCAGGAGGCTATAGGTGGTGGCTTTACGAGGCGTTGTGTCATTGTCTATGGAGATACTACGAAGAAAAGCCTCTCGCTGCCACCTCCTCCCGAGGATCGTATCTACAAAAATATGGTTCAGGATCTGCAGCAAATCGCCAATATCACTGGTCCCTTTGAATGGCTCCCCAGCGCATTTAAAATCTATGATGAGTGGTATATGACGCTGAAGGAGAAGCTGAAGCTAGTCAGCGATGAGCGTATCCAACCTTTTCTCTCCGAGGTCCACTCCATTGCTATTAAAACCGCTATCCTTGCCCATGTTGCCAAGAACGACGAGCGTTTTATCGAAGATGATGATATGCTCCTTGCTATTGGCTTACTTGAGAAGGTTATCGAAACGGCAGGAAAGGCTTTCTCCTCTCATGGAAGGAGTCTCTCTGCTATCGACACCGACAGGATTATGAATCAGATAAGAACTATGAAAAGTACCACTGAGGCAGAACTTCTCCGTTTCAACTACCGCAATACGAATAAGGCTGAGATGGCTCAGATATTAGATACTCTTGCAGGGATGGATAGGATAGTGAGGAAGCTTGATACTAAGACTGGGAGGCAAACAATACTTTGGAAAGGAGGAAAGGAATGAAAGATGGTCTCTACCAAGTCACTACCTCCTATCTCTGTGCTGGCTTTGAAATAAAAAGGGGCCAGGTTGTAGCCTGTGCCCCTATTCTTAGAAAGAATATCCTTTTCTGGATGAAGATAGCTAAGCTTATTCTTCCTCATCCGGTTGATACCTAACAATGCTTTTGAGAAAGCCCTCAAAGCCTTCCTTCTTAGCTCCACGGAGCATCTGGCTCGCTTGCAATCCACCTGGCACTAGCACCGGTAACGCACTAAGCAAGCTTTTAATATGCCTCCCAGAGATCTTAGGATCTTGCATATTAGCCAAAGCACTTACTCCGTGATAGATAGGTGTCCAAGCAGGAGGAATCGTAAATTCGCTAATCTCTCCTGGGATAGGTCCAAGTCCAACAGCTCTCAATGCTGCTCTCCTTCCCCACAACGGCTCCATAAGTTGCTCAGCGATTGCTGCAGAGAGCATCCCAGTGAGAAGTCGATTCGCCTTAGCGGTTCCCCCACTCCCTGTCCTCACCCACTTCTCCATTGTCGTGAGGTAATTCATCCACCAAGTCTGGAAGATGAAGCCAGTTCTCCCTACCGCACTCCTTCCCGTAATCACCGGAGCATCGAGGCCACCATAGAGATACTGCGTATCTGCAACAACATCCCTGATATAAGTTGCCATAGCTTCATCATGCTTGCCTCTCCAAAGCAAATCTTTAATCTCTTGCGTCTTCCAAGGATGCCTTCCTCGTAGATTAATTGCCTTAGAAAAAGCCTCCACACTGTTCTGTGGGAACACCGCAGGTGCTTCACGAAGACCCACCTTGCCTAAGGCCCCTTCCCACTTAGTCAGAGCAGAGGCTCCGGTGACATATCTATTCCAGCGGTCGCTGCCCCTGAACATCCAGAGACTTACATCCCTAAGCTGATCCATCCTCTGAGCACTCATGCCGAAAACCCCTGGCTTTCCGAAAGGCAGTGCTGATGGTCTCATTGTTATCTCTGGAGCATAGTCAGTAATGATATTCATCCCAACCAGCTTTTTTCTCATCTCAGGCTGCATCGCTCGAGCCGCTCCCCTTGCCAGAGTTCCCAGATCCTTCAAGCCACCCAAGTCAGCGGGGACTAGGAGAAGAGGCTGGAACAAGTTCCTTATCACGGAAAAAGGCTTAAAGCCAAGGGCACCCATATAAGTAACATTGTTGACATTGCCTGCTAAGCGCATAACCCTATGCTCATCCCATAACCCTGGCTTCCCCATCATCCTTTCCAGCGAGCCAATACTCTTCTGCAGCATCGCTGCGGTCTTATGATCTGTTATCGAAGGTCTATTAAGGGCTCGAGAGATCCAGTGCTCGGTGTACTCTGCCCAGGCCGGAGGCAAGCCTTTGGCATACCCTACGACCTCTGCGAGCCCATCATAGAGGAATAGCTCCTTAGCCTGAGCATATGTCCTTGCTTCAATCATTGTGGCAAAGTCTACAGGCCTTTCTGCAAAGGTCTCCAGCATCCTCGACTTAGTAAAGCCTGCTGCTTGGACCTTCTCGAGCAGAGCTTGTCTCCAGCTGTTCGCCAGCCCATCTTGTCTCTCTGCCATCCTTGCTGTGTAATTTTCGAGGTAAGGAAGAAAGTCTCCACCCCTCTTCCCTCTCGGAGTCAATGCCTTGCCTATTTCCCCTAGCATCTTCTTAAGCTCTTCTCCCTCAAGCTGTGGAAGATAAGGATGACGAGGTCCTGCGTGGCTGAGAAGCAGCTTCGCCTCATCAAGCACCTCCCTTATCCCACCAAAAACCTCTGTAGCATTCCTACTCGAGCTCGTTGCAAAGAGCTGTTTAATCTTAGGCTCAATTCCTCTCATCAGCGCTTGCACCGTAGCCATTCCGTCTCCCGAGAATCCAGGAGCAAGCTTTTTTCCTATCTTCCTAGCCTTACCAAAGACCCTCGGAATCTGATGAATCATGTACTCAGAATAGAGCTTATCAGAGTAAGCATGCCAAGCAGAGACAAGCTCTCTCGAAGGAGAGCCTGCAGGTAGCTGAGCTGCAAGTTGCTTTGCTTGCTCCCTTGCCCCAGCAATCGCCTTCTCATCCCCTCCTCTCACAGCAGCATACATAAGATCATCTTGCTTTCTCAGCACATCGTAAGCTAGTTTCTGCTCTTGAGCAGTAAAATTTAGCTTCTTCAGCGAGAACCCCTTAACCACATCTCTCTCCACAGTGGCAAGTCCCCTTTGCTCCAACATCGTTGCCCACTCAAGAATCTTATTAAAATGATAGCGATTGGTTGTCTCGAACAGAGCCTTGGTAGGGTTATATATACTCGATATCGTCCCCCAAGCTCCTTCTCCTGTTCCAAAAGCAACCCTTGCAGGCATCCAGCTCAAGGGCATCAAATGTTTCATTCCAGCCATCAGCACACTCTGTGCTCCAGCCTTATCACTCAACATAAGATTAACCACATTAGCCATCTCACCCTCGCCCATCGTAGCAAAGCTCATCTTGCCAAGCTGATCTGGCCACAGCTTTTCCACCGTATTATCAAAGATAGCTTGGGTAAGATTAGCAGGCACTGGCTTAGCACCTTTAACTCTCAAGAGCTCATTTTTCAAAGCAGACTCAAATTGCCTATTATAAAACTGTCCCCTTACCAAGGCTTCCCCATACCTCATCTTAAACTCTGGATGAAGGATTTTCTCAGGATAAGCCTTACCTGTCACCCACTTCGTCGCTTCATTAAACACCTTTGTAGGAGCTCTTCCTGCAAATTGCCTATCCACCACAGCATTAATCAGTCCTTTTTCATTTCCTTCCAGCGCATTCACAACTGCCAACGCCTCCCTCTCATGCATTCCTTTCCCTTGCAACTTTCCCTGCATAACTTCTCTAAAGTTAAAAGGCTTCATCTCAAAGCTCGGAGCAGCTTTCTTAATCCCTGCCAGAGCATCCTCAATCGGCAGAGGCTTCACCACCGTCCTAAAAGGCTTCACCAACCCCTTCCCTAACCACATAGCTCCTTTCCCTACCCCCTTCATAATCACCGGAGCTCCTACCAAAAATGTAGCTCCAAAGGCATCCCAGAGCAGTGCCTTCGTTTGCTCTTCTTGATCCAGCATATCAAACTTCTCTCTCTCCGAGGGCAACGCATACTTTGCATAAGGGATCATATCAAGCGTTACTCCTACCCCACCATAGATATTGGGAAACTTTGCTGCAAGAGCAGCTTCTACCCCTTTAAGCTCACCATCCCCGCCCTCCAAACGTTCGTTTAATGAACGATTAGAGCCAAGACCAAACTCCTCAGGGTTGCCAAAAGTAGGACCAGAGACAAATTCTTCGGAGGGAGTTCCTTGTTGTAGGTCTTCCATAGTTCCAAAGTCTACCATTACTTACCTCCTAGGATTTGGTTAAGTTCATTTAAGTTTCCTAGCTTTAGATTATTAGCATCGTAGAGAAAATCATTCTCATCTAGCCAAAGAATCTTAGGCTCTTTTTCTGTACCAAAGTTTCGAGGAACTCCTCTAATAGGAGTAATAATGAATTTGCTTACTCCTCCGGTATAAGGAATAGAGATGCCGAGAAAGCTTGTTTTCCTTGTCTTTGCAGAAGGCTCAAAGCGAAAAGAATAGCCAGGAAAGGTAGCAGCAAGCTGTGCCTTAATCACGGCAGCATAAGCTCCTTTGTCCTTCTTTGACTTTGCAGAATCGTAATCTTCAAAGAGCTCGTTATAGCGTTTTACATCTGGATGTTTCTTTTCATCATTACCAGCGAAGCCTATGAGAAAATCTGTAAGTCCTTGAGGATATGCTTCTGGAGAACCTATTGGCGCTTGAGTTACGTTAGTCTTGAGGAGCTTTGTCGGAGGTAAACCAGGAACTACCGAAGTTCCTACCTTGTAGGTTACAAGCTTATCCCCTTCGATAGCTTTGAACTCTTGCGAGTAAAGATATCCTTGCCCAGAAATAACATCAGCTGTGGTCTTGCCAAGCTTTTCTGCAAGGTCCTTAAGGCCAAGATCATTCTGGTTGTAGATGCTGATTCTGCCTTCGGCTGTACGAATAGCTGCACCGCCTTCAGGAAAGGAGAGAAAGTTTTCCTTGTCCAGGGCTTGCCCAAAGACAACCTTGCTTCTTAGTCTTTGCCAGTCTGAGTAACGAAAGAACTCCTCGGCGTATTGCTTAGGTGCTCCCATTTCTTGCACCACATTAAAGCTCTCCGGCTTCTCCCCTGAAACAAAAGGTCCTTTGCCAAAGTTTGGCTCGACCCGATAGTGTTCACCAGGACGAGGAGGCTCTGGATTCATCTCGTCGAAACGAGCAGCTTTCTCTGCCTCGGGAGAGATAGGAGAGTGGGCGATGTAAGGAGATAGAGCTTGGCGAATAGGGTCAGGAAAGGAGTCGTAGAGATTTCGCATTTGCTCCTTGATTAAGCCTTTCATCGCTGGTCCAGAACTCGCATTGTTGTGGGAGTCGATGAGTCTTCCCACAGTCTCCTTAGATCTGTCATAGACTTCCTTCTCCTGCTTAGCTCTTGCTTCAAAGACCTTTATTGCTCTCTCGTCATTTGCTTTACGACGAGCAAGATCACCAGCTTGGTCTTGTCGATAGAGCTGAAGGAGATTATCCATTGTGAAAGAAAGTTGGGCCATTAGTTATCTCCTTTAGAATGTAGGACTGTAGTATGAAGAGCTACCAGGATTGGAGAGGAACTCGCTCATACTACTAGCTCGGTTTGAAGGAAAAGAAGTTCCTCTTGCTTCCTCAGGAGGTATTGCTGTTCCTCCTGAAGGCGAAGACCAAGGTGCTGCAGCAGAGGTATCAACACTCTTTGTGCTGAAAGGATCAAAGGGCTGAGAAAATTGTTTTAGAAAGTATGGCTGCAAAGCTTTGCTTTCCTCAATAGCTCGCTTGTCAATTGCACTTGTCTCGTTCCTCCAGTCTCGAAGAGCATCAAGCTCGGCTCTCCACTTAGACTCATCACTGCCTATCTTCTCTCTCGAAACCGCAAGGCTCTCGGTCCAGTAATCTTTTTGAGCCGTAAGCTCTTCCCTTTTGAATTCTAAGGTAAGACCAAACTCACGCTTTGTCTCATCCAGCTGTGCATAGAACTGATCCATAGAGCTGAGATAGTTTGCTCTCTTGCTTCCTTCTGCAAAAAGAACATCTCTAAATTGATTAGGGTCCTTATATGCAGTCTCCGAAGGGAGAAAAACTCCCAATCCGCTATCCTGTGCCATTTTCTTTCTCCTTTTTAGGTAAGATGTTAAGCCAATCAGACAAGGTGTTAGAGCTAAATTCCTCATAAGCACAGCTTTGATCCTCACAGACCCATGCGCTCTTATGCCCAAAGAGATTTTCCTTCCCTTGAGGAATATTTATAAGACGAAGAGCAAGCTCTTTTCCGCAACTTGGACAAAGAGGACGTTGGAGGGTAGCAAGAATTCCATAGTCTCTTTCTCGCTCTCTCGCCAAAGTCAACTTCAAGTTGTTCTCAGCGAGGATCTTTTGATAAATCTCAAAGGCAATAGAGATATTCTTTGTAAGATGAGGCATAAATATCTTCCTCGCCAAAAGAACCGCTTGAGTTCTATCGCTAAATTCTTCTTGTGTTAGCTTTTTCATAATAATGCCTCCGGACAACAGCCAGCTGTTATCATCGCTGCTGTTCTTTTATCATTTGTTGAGGAAAAGGCACCAAATGCTGCCAATACCGCTGCTATTGCATCACAGGTAACAGCTTCTCCCCTACCACCAGAATAAGCACAGCCACCATAAGTAAAGACATAACTCGATGCTCCGACTGCCCATCCAGCTGAATCAAACTCAGGACAGGAGGCAACAAGAGTCCCATCACATCTGTATTGCTTGACATAGGCGCATGCTGGTTCAACATGACTTGGCCAATGATCGGTAGCACAAATTTGACTTCCATTCTCTTTCTCTGGGATACAGGCCGAGACAGTATTCCAAGCAGTCGCAGCTCCCGTATTTGCATTTACGGCAATAGCAAGTGTATCCACTACAGTTCCGTCGCATGAGAGTGAAATGACAGGATTATTATTGCACTCGGCGTTGCTTGCTGGAGCTGTGTAAGTTGTCGTATAGCCTTCTAAAACAGATAAACTTCCTCCTCCGCTGCTTACCACCCAGGTAAAGCAAGAGGCTGGAATAGAACCATAGCCTGATATACCAAGATCTTGGGTTTCATCAACTTGCATTGACTGGGTTGTGTAGGTAATAACAGGCGTTTCTGTAAGACAATCTTTACAAGAATCACAGTCTACGACAAGTTCCTCTGTTCCACAATCATGGACTAAGCCAACATAAGATTCACTTTGCAAGTGAGGTAAATTCACAGCGTTCTCATATCTCACATCAAAGGCAAAACCAGAATCAAGATACTCAGGAACTGCAACTCTGAGAAACTTTCGATAGCTACCCGAAAGCTCTGCAGTAACACTAATAATTGCTGTTCCATCAAAGTCCTCGTCTGATACAAGAGTTATCTCAGCAGATGTAGTAAAACTATCTGGAACCACACTAACAATCCTTACCTCTACATGGCTTGACTTTGCTGACCATAAAAAAGTAGCATCTTCAGAAGGAGGAATCAAATTCATACTCGCTGTGAAGGTAGTGATATCTCCACAGGTTGAGCTTCCACTGATGCTAAAACTACATTTTGCAGGGTCAAAAAAGTAGCTCCTTCCTATCCAGCTTGGAAAAAAGCCAGGCTCTGCACCCCTTCTTCTTTTCCCCCAATCAGGAGCAGGAATATTAAGATGCATTTGCCTGTAATCTTGGTCAAGGTAAGGCTTCTCAAAGATACTCTCCTTACCATACCTTTCCTTCATCCATCTTGCTTGACCCTTAAACAGCTCTAGAAAGCTTTTCTTAAGGTCAAGATATACTCTTCTTCTGCTACTCACCTAACCCCCTTGTGCTAATCTCATAGCCAAAACCAGAGATTTGCATTTCTTGATCTAAGGTGGCAAGAGAAAATTCCCCTTGAATATAACGACAACCCTCAATAGAGATATCTACCTTAGGTACTACAATACCTGCAACAGCTGAAATCATACTCATAGTAGTAGGAGATGCTTGTACAACTCCTGTTGCAAAAAGATCTTTAAAAGTCTTAGTCACAATAGCTCCTGCGGTTCTCGCTTTAAGTTCTGCCCAAAGACAGCGGAATGTAAAGTTAAGCATACCTTCAACTGGGTTAATAGCAAGAGCTCTTGTCTTCACACTATGAGAGATAATCACGTCAGCATTACCGATAGTTTTGTCTGAGGTGTCTGTTTCTAATCTCATAATAAAGCCACCAGCGGCTCCTCCATAGGTATAAAATCTCCCATCATTTGCCCTAAAACTAAGCCCTGTTACCAACGAGACACTCCTTGTCCAGGGAGGATACCATTCAGCCTCGGCATAGTTGTAGACAAGTTCCCCTGCAGGAAGAAGAAAGTGATACTCATCATTGAGAGGATCAACAAAAGCTTGCCTATTACGAATGCTTGCTGCAGCAATACAAGTCGAAGACTCAGTGTTAAAATAGTTCTCTACAGGATAGGAACTTTTCAAAGTCTTTCTTCCATCAAAGGTATAAATCCCATCCACATCTTGCCAGATTACAATAGTCAAAGGTTCATCTTTGTGCAAACTTGGAAAGCCTACTTCGCTAACCTGTGCACTCTTAGGACTCGCAAGCCCAACCTTATCTGTAATTTTCAAGGTACCAAAATTTGCTGGAGCATCACCTTCAAGAAGCCAAACACTATCCTCTTTAAACACTACAAGTTCATTATAAAATTTCACTGCACAAAGTACCTTCTTTGCATCTCCAAAGGCATCGGTGTAGCCACTATCCAAGCCAGCAAGACAAGTTGGATTTTCTCTTGCTGAATATCTCAACCTATTGGGAAACTCAGGATCTCCCCAAAGAAAAAGTCTATTCTTAAAATCTATACACCCATCATAAGCAGGTAACACCTCAGGAAAAGGGATATAAGTGACAGCATAAATCCTCGTATCAGCACTCGTCGCACCACTCACGCTAGCCCTATACCAAAATCCTGGAATAGGATCTCCGGAGAGTTCCCTTCTTTGCGGTGAAGCAGCACTTCCATCAAAGCTGATAATTCCCGTTTGAGATAACGACTTCGAAGCTCCCTTAGTACTATCCCCTGTAAAAGCTGCTGCCGCAATAGCCGTCCAAGCAGCTCCACTCCAATACTCAAGATTATCCACAGTTATTGCTTCGGTGTTTCCGTAGCCAGGAGGAATTCCTAAACCAAAAGCAGTTGCAGGCTCAGGAGTTTTCATATAAACAAAGTCTCCTGTTTGCATAGCACTTATATCGAGGTATTGACTTGTGCTCTCGTTCGTTACCTTTCCAAGCGCTTCTTGATACTCTGCAAGACTTGCATCATAAAACCTACAGCCTGTAACCCACTGATGCTCTCCGTTCCATTTATTAGTAAGCAGAGAGGCCGCTTGAGTCACATTCACAGAGACAACATCTACTGCATTGCTTAACGCATCACTCCAACTAAACTCATAAGCGTAACCCATAATCCCTGACTGCAGTCGCATAAGATCAGAAGCACTCGCTGTCCAGCTTATCGTACCACTCTTCCCAAAAGGCTTTCCGTCAGCTGCCACAGCTTCTGTTCCATCACTCAAACTACTTACTGCAGCCCAAGCTCCACTTCTCCATGCTTTAACAGCTAAAGTTCTTGCAGTAGTATTCTTTAGCGTTCCAAGTACAAGCACTACAGCAGAGATTCTCTCTTCACTGAAAACAATAAACTTATCAGTCGCAGCACTAAGTACAACCCCACCAGTATCCGCTCTTCCATCAGTAACCTTTCTCGTGTAATCGAGATAACTTGTCTCACTAGCATCATAGACAAAGAAGCCTTTAGCCCTCGGACTCGTTCCACCCCAAACTACTGGCCTCCCACTTCCATCAGCATAGAACCAATACTCACCTAGCTGTGCAGAAAACCCTGGTGTAGTCCCAACAGCAAGACCAAGACTTGTCCCAAAAGCTGCATCTAGCGCAGGAGGAAGTTTAGCAACCTCTGTCTCAGTATACAGCAATGAATTAGCCTGTGCAATAAAATGCTCATCAGCATTAAAAGGATTTTTATAATAGTGTAAGGAATTAATCGTCTCCCCAGCACCTGCAGCAGTGGTGTTATGCAGTGCACAGCCTTTCCTCGGCTTCCATCCTCCCTGTGCAGAAATCTTCCTCACATTAAGCCCACCACTAAGACTTCCTGGTTTAAGCATGGTTGCGTTAGTAACTCCATCATAGCTTCCAACAAAGCCTTCTTTAAAGATCTTATTAGGCATTAATCTACCTCCGTCCTTCGCACGTGAGTAGAACCACTCTTTCTTGTCGAAGCCCAGTCATTAAAGACTTCTCTTGCCTCAGTATAAAGACTAGCATAATACTTAAATATCTCTCCTTCTACGTCAGAGGAAGGCTTAGCCATAGCTTGCATAGTAGCACCCAAGACAATAAGATCATGACCTTCTTCAGGAACCTGGGGAACTGTACCATAAATAGTGTCTGTCCCAAAACTTCCTGCCACAGTCAGCACTCTTGTCGAGCCAACATAGTCTGTAATTGCAGCTGCGGTTCCTATCCCAGTACCACCTACCACCTCAAGCATCGCCCCA
>Ga0307379_10013192_pt1 | contig 10723 bp, 10 predicted proteins | sample UN2MG_FD_202237 | JGI IMG/M metagenome (GOLD analysis project Ga0307379, IMG submission 202237) | Soil microbial communities from Risofladan, Vaasa, Finland - UN-2 | ecosystem: Environmental > Terrestrial > Soil > Coastal area > Acid sulfate soil | place: Finland: Risofladan, Vaasa | collected... | reverse complement strand
GATAAATACTTTCGCAAGGACAATGAGACGGTGAAGTTGCCATTCCCATTCTGCACCTACGGCGTAGGACGCGAGATTGCAAGACTTGGTGGCCCAGGCGATGGTTCATTTGGTAGTGCTCAGGCTGATGCCTGTAAGCCCACCGTATTTGGTATTCTACCATTTGATCATCCGTCAGTACCTAAGCCTACTATCAATGATGGTTGGGCTTACTGGACAGAGACGATTGAGACAAATTGGTCGTGGCCTGCTCAGTGGAAACAAAAGTGTGGCGTGTCTCGTGCGGAACTCGAAAAAGATTCTAAGCCTTACGGGTTACACACTGTTACACAAGCTAAGACAGTTGAAGAGGTACTACAGGCACTTGCGCAGGGTTATGGTGTAACTATTGCTTCAATGTTTGGTACAAACGCCAAAGTTGAGGGCGATGTTTGCATTGGAAGATGGAACACCTCGTGGGCTCACCAAATGACCCTGTTCTCGTACTGGCGTCATCCGCAGCACGGCTTGATAATTGGAGATCAAAATCAGTGGGGTACAAATGCTCATCCTTTGTGCCCAACACTCAGTAAGATTGGTGTCACGGGTGCCTTTTGGATTTTGGAAAAGGATCTGGAGAAGAACATCAAGAATCGTGATACAGAAGTATTCATTCATTCTGCAACCGGTGGATTTGATCCCCAGGCAATTGACTGGAGTAACTTTGACATGGATCAGGTAGATATCCCTTGGGTGGATGACGATGTTGAATAGGTTGGTGTTGGCTATTGTTTTGTTGTTAGGGGTTTGTGCCTCTCTGCGGGGGCAGTGAGGTGCCGGTGGTCGCGGGCCGGGCGGCTCGCCCTCATTTGGCGGATTTTCGTCAGGTGGGTTTTTTGCTCCGATGCAGATGTCCCCCTTATACCAATACAGACAAAACTTTGTCCAACCACCAATGCGTGTTGTAGTCCCGACGAGGGTTCTAGTAGTCCCCGTTAAACTCAACCCAGTTGTCAAGAAGTTTCGTTTCAATCTTTTTGTTGAGCCTACTTACGAGTAGTAGTGTTTTTTGAGGAGTCTAAAAATGGCTGAATTGTTCTTGTACCCAGTTGAGTTTCCAATCGAGTTGATCAGAAGTATCCCCAGTCTGTTGGCGGGGGGCGTTACTGCTGAGGAAGTACCCAGGCTGGTTAAAGATTTGAACCATGTCGCGTGCTATGCCTCTGGAGTTATTCTTGGTGATCCTGATAGAACTGCCCCAAAGATGGAGGTTGATCTGGAGCCTTATCGCGATGATTTGGTTGCGTTTATTAACGCCGTGAATCCTCAACCATTGGATGCTGCTGCACCCATGGGGGGGTTGTGGGATGTAGCCATTAAGGCACTTGTTGAGAAGTTGCTCGTGGCCGCGTTTCGTGCCATTCAAGATTGGTTAGACAACAGAGAGCCCACCGCTTAACTTTTGTGGGATCTTCGGATGTCCGACATCGAGAGTGACGACAAGTTTGTGGACGGTTTATTTGGATACCTTGAAAAAATCGGGGGTAGAGACGCCTTTATTCTCGTAGTGGTTATTGTAATTTCAAAGTTTGTATACGCCCCAATCCTAGCAGAACGAAAAATGGATTGGGACAAACTTCACCAAAAGATAGAATCTTTGGAGAGTATATGCGACACACTACGAGAAGACAGGAACACACTAAGGGAGATGCTTTGGAAGGCTGGGTTGTCCCAGCGTCCATCTCCGTAATGGCAATTATAAATTGTGCATGCATCTTAGTGAATGGTAGAGATATGACAAATGTTATTCCGGATGGTGCTCCTATGATGTGGCCAAGTGCGCTGATGCTCGCTATTTCTGCGGTTGCATTAGGCATCAGAGTGAAGTATGTGGCAGAAACCCTTTCCGTCATAATCATGTCACTTTCTATTCTGTTTCTTGCGGTGGGAGTTCCATCAACTGGTCAGACCTTCTACGACTCGGGGTCTTCTGATGTGCCAAGTGACGCTACATTAGTAGCTTTTTTGGTAATGGGTTTTGCAAGGAAGATGGAGTTAACCTATCATGCAATTTGGCCTGCTGTAACTGCCTATTCAGTTTCCTTGCTAATTGGTCTTACTGCTGTGCTAGGGTATATGCTTTGGATTCCGTGGATGTGGTTTTCTCGTGACCCTGCACATGGGGCTATGTCCCTATCTATGGGGATTTCTTTGGCCATATTGTCTATATGGCGTCTGAGGTTCTACTATCGTGATGGAGAAAATTCCATGCGTCGGTTGTTGGGTCGTTAAGTTGCAATTAGGATGCGATGTTGTCGTACGATGAATTTTTTGAGGTGCAAAATGAAGTTTCTTGTCTCCTTGTTGGTGTTACTTTCTCTCACAATTTCTTCTGCTTCACAGGAGCCAACCCCAGCGGACATTAGTCCGTTTGTCGTGGTAGAGGCTATGTTTCCTGGCGAGAACGGTGGCGGGGCACAGAGAGGTTATGGACGTGGAGTTGTGGTAGATCAGGATGATGATTTCTTCTACTTGCAGCACCTAAAAACAGGTGAGAAGGTGACTGTATCTTCTGACGTGGCATCGTCATTGGTTAGGACGTGGGTCTTAACTGCTGGACATGTAGTAGATAAGTCTACTGGCGGAAGAATTGTTGAGTTTCAGAATGGCCTTAGAACACAGTTTGCAGTTGTCAAAGAGGCTGACTATGGTTCAAGGGATGTGGCGTTGCTAATTTGCTGGGCACCCAAGAGTTTGAACCCAGTGCCAATTTGCCCCACCGATCCCAAGGTAGGCGACGTAGTTCAAGCCGTGTTGCCAAGGTCGTCGGGCATTATTCGTGTAGATTCACGCATCGATGTGATTAACAACGGAAACATTTATTTGTCAATGGCATTAACTTCTGGTGACTCTGGGTCTCCTATTGTGTCACAATGCGGCGTGGTAGGGATAGTCAGTGGTGGTTGGTTCTGGTTTGACGGTGAAGTAGTGGGTGGCCTTCGGAGAACTTATCCGCTGCGTGCTGGTATCGCAAGGTTGCGGACAGCTTTGTCAGTTGCCCCAATTATTATAGTCCCGCAGTCTAATTGCCCTAATGGACAATGTCCGCTCAGATAGAAGAGGGTTAATGGGTTTCGCTGCATTAGCTGCTACCGTTTCAAAAAATTGCATTAAACCATTACCATCAAAAGCCCTTCAGGTGTATGACATGCATCTCCGGGGATACTCTCTATCTGAGATGGCCGAAAAGTTTGAGACTACTTTGACCGAGATCAATTGTTGGATCAATGAGGCTCGTGCAACGTGCGCCCAAAATCTTGCTCAAAATACCGGTCTCGATTTCTTAACGGATGCCATATCTGAACACGAGGTTATTCGTGTTATGGCTCTCACCGAGGCCCGTAATTCTACTAATGGTGTCATGGACCACCAGTCTTACGCCAAGTATCTAGAGCTGGCCCTGAAGGCGTCGGAAAAGAAAGCAAACATCCTCATGCGAGTTGGTGCGATTCCTGTTGAATCTGAGAGGATTCATACCACGGTTACTGGCGAGATTAAGCATGAGGTAACTGTTAAGGATGAGATCGAAGAGCGCACTGAGGAGCAAATTGAGGCCGACATCATGGCTCGTCTACGTGTGACCAAGTTGATAACAGACGAGACTGTCTGATGGTCAATCTCCCAAAAGATAAAATGGCCCTAAAGCGACTGGACAAGATGATCCAGATTCGTGATTTGCGGGTGAGATTCGCTACAGAACATCACCGCACAAATAAGGGAACCCGCCTTACATTTTCTAATCGTCCGTATCTTCAGGATATCTATAACACGCTTGCCGAGAACCTTGTAATACGTGCAAGTGTCCAATGCGGAAAATCTGAAATGCTAATCGTAGATCATTTCGCATTTGCAGCAGCAGGGCTTGATCTGTTCTACGTGATGCCAAAGTATGAGCTTCGTAACCGGTTTGTTCAGAACCGAGTTGACAAGTGCATAGCGTACACGCCAGAGTACCGTAAGTACACTAGCAAGGCTCGCAACAAGGTTGATCTAAACAATTGCTCATTGAAGAGTTTTGGTGACAGATCCATAATCTACGCTGGTAGTAACACTACCGCAGATTTTCGTGAGGCTCCCGCTGATGCGGCGTTTGTAGATGAGATGCAGGAGTGTGATCTAGATAATTTGCAGTTGTTGTCCGATCGTATGACTGATTCTGACTACAAGTTTCGCAGGTGGAGCGGTAACCCGAATTATACGGATTGTAACATTGATCACGAATACCTGTTGTCTGATCAACGGGTATACAACGTCCCCTGCAAGTCTTGTGGGAAGCCAGATTCTCTAGATTGGTTTCAGACTGTTGTCGAGCCCCTTACCGATAAATCGGGGACAATCTACAAGCATGTCCTGAGAGACACTGAGTGGAGGGACGGGTGTGGTAGAGATATTCATCCCATCTGCCCAAAATGCGGGGGGATATTAGACAGAGGTGTTAAGGGTATTTGGATACCACAGAACCCTAATTCTTCTATTGAGGGTTACTGGATCAGTAAGATGATCACAGGTCGAACCTCATACTCCTCAATGTGGAGAGAGTTTCAAGACTGCGTAGATTCCCAGACCATGCTCAAGTGGTTTTACAATTCAAATCTGGGTCTACCTTTCACGTCAGACGGAAGCCGCATTACCCCAGATGTGCTAGATGAGTGTGCCCTGCTAGAGCCTTTCGTAGTATCTGGTATTGAAGGATTCGCGCTGGATCGCAGACATCCTGGGCCATGCAGCATGGGCATTGACGTCAATAAGCACCTGGATGTACGTATCAGTTACCCAAATAACGGGAATAGAGACGCCAAGTTCATTGGCCGCGTGCATACTTTTGACGATTGCCACGAGCTAATTGAGAGATACAACGTTAAGCAGTGTGTTATCGATTCCGGGCCAGACATCCACGCTATTCCAGAGTTTCAAGAGGCCGCAAAGTGTGACACTTGGACTTGTAAATACTCACAGGCCGAGGGCCGCGATGGTTACCCTAAGTATGATTCTCAGAGCATGAGGATTGTAGTTGACCGCACGTATCTGCTGGATAAGGCTTTCGCAGACCTCAGACGCCAGAAAAACCGCCTTCCAATGAATTATCGTGATTTATTGGGGGGAGATTACCTTGCAGAAATGATAGCACCTATGCGACAATTGGTAGCAATGGCCAATGGTAACAACAGGTTTGAGTGGCGGTGTAGTTCTGGGTCCGTTCGCGATGATCAACGACACGCGGATGCCTACGAACTTCTAGCGTCCGAGATGATCGTCTCTCAGACTGACTGCTTAAAGATACAGGTGTTTTAATGAGTGATCAACTAGTCGTCGGCCTAGAGGAGCTGGATCAGGATTTACGTGACTCAATTGAGTCCGCTCTTGGTAATGAAGTAGACCCCGTAGTTTGTGACAAGGTCTATGTTTTTGGTGACGATGATGACAACGCCCAAGAGACTTCACAAGAGATGTTTGACTTCCTAGCTGGGTGGAATGAAGATCGGGCAAGGAAAACAGCCGACTCGACTACTCAGGTCTCTAAGTCGATTGATGGGTCTGCTCAGTCGCCCGGCGAAGTCGGGGTATCTTCTGACGCGGTAGGGGTGGGCATTGGTAGTAAGAGCTACGTCGAGCCACCCTATAACCCAGTTTCTTTGCGATATCTTCTTGAACTTGATCCCACACATTCTCGGTGCGTGAAGGCCAAGGTTAGGGATAGTGTTGGGCGATCAATCAAGATCAAGGCCGCTGTTCCAGTTATTCCAGAGGGTGACACTGATGGTGTTACGACTAAGACTTCAGAGGATTTTTTTGGCCTAGATCCTGTACCACAGTCTGACGTTGATAAAGAGAAGTTGCGATTGCAGCAGTTTCTTTCTGGTGTCAATTTCCTTTACGGTTTTCGTGGGGTGCTTGAGAAGGCTGCCATGGATCTAGAGGCGATTGGCTGGTGCGCAATGGAGGTTATCCGTAACCTATCTGGCGTAGTCGTGGATTTAGCCCACGTCCCTGCTGAGCGCATCAGAGTCCTAGAGGACTTCTCTGGTTTTGTAGAAGTCACTCAAAATACGGGCCTACTGAAACCGGTCTACTACCAAGTTTTTGGGCAGAAGTGGCTATCTAAAACTCGTCAACACCCCCTCACTGGTAGCTATCTACCGTATGACCCAGCCCTAGATGGTGAGATATCAAATGGGCAGGGAAACTACATTGATCGAACAACCGGTGAGCCAACTGACGGCCCGCAGAATGCTGCTAACGAGATTATCTATAAGGTGATGCATCACCCCAAGACGATCTATTATGGCGTGCCTGATATCACGCCTGCGGTAGCGCAGTTAGTTTCCAACGTGGAAATTAGTAACTACACGAGCCAATTCTTCCAGAACAATGCGGTCCCACGATATGCCATATTGGTTAAGGGCATCAGTCTAGATAACACGGTTCTCGATACTCTGAAGAACTATTTCTCACAGCAGGTTAAGGGCGCTGCCCACCGCACCATCTTGATCCCTATCCCTAGTATGCGGGGGGATGTGTCCATCACGTTCCAGAAGCTGGATGTTGAGTACCACGATGGGTCTCTTCTTGAGACTAAGCGGGACAACAAACAAGATATCATGACGGCTCATGGCGTCCCTCCCGCTATTCTTGGAGTTGCAGACGCCGCAAGCATTGGATCTGGTAAGGGAATGTCCCAAGCAGAGATCTACAAGGACCGAGTGGTAAGCCCCCTCCAGGAAAGCTGGGAAGATTGTTTGAACAAACTGTTCAGATACGGGCTGGGAATCACACTTGTCAAGCTAAAGCTGGACCCTCTAGATATTCGGGATCGCAAGGAAGAGATGGAGACTTTGACCGGGTTTTTGAAGATGGGTGTTTTGACTATAAACAGCCTAATTTCAATGGCTGGTCTGGGAGACCCAGTGAAGGGTGGCGATCGACCATTTATCCTCACTCCTGGGGGCATTCAGTTTGTGGATGACATGGAAACTGCGGCCTCTAACCCAGATTCTGCCATGGGCAACCAGGGAACTCGTCTGGGCGGATTGACAGACAATAATCAGGATCAATAGTCGTTTGCTATTGACACAAGTTGTTGTAGTATGCACAATTAGGAAATGAGTGAATACCCAAATACTTCAGCTCACTTCTCCGGTTGAAATTCTTTCTGTTTCCTCTGATATAAATACTCGGTTCGTGAAGGGCTTTGCCTCTGTGCAGAGACCTGATCGACAAGGACATCTCGTCCCCCCAGAGGGATTCAATATCCCTAAATTTCTTGCCAGTTCTGGCACACTTCTACGCAACCACGAATTTTGGGTTGATGATCGTGGTAACAAGGTAGAAGCAGGACGAGTAACTGAAGCATATCCAGCAGTTATCAAAGACGTTGGATCTGAGAACATGTGGGGAATTGAAGAAGTATCTTCAAGCTCCCCGCGCACCAATACATACCCGAAGGCTAAAGTTCCTGACTTAACTGCAGGTGACCGTGGTCTTTTTGTGGTAGCTGAAGTAACTCAACCAGATGTCATAGCCGAAGTTGATAAAGGCAAGTTGTCCGCATTTTCCTGGAAGGGTCTTGTGGAAGCGCGGGTCGACAACGCCTCAAAGCAGATTGTTTTACGGAACATCGACCTGTTTGAAATTTCACTTGTGACGATGCCAATTAACCCGGACTCTACTTTTGTAGTTGGCAAATCTGTTTGCGAAGACATCTACACGGTTGTGCTTGAGAAGTCTTGTTTTGATAGGCCTGGGGCAGTTACTTTCCTTGAGGCCCATGGACTTCAGCACGAGGACATTATCGAAGGTTCTAGTTCGTTTTTAGCATACCAGAGGATGGGCGTTCCACCCTCTCGTTTAGTTTCTGTACGTTTATCCCCCGGCGTTCGTGCTGCGGTGGGGGAGTCCGCAAAAGCGGTAGACCTGCCTATCCAAGCAGGTAGTGGACTGAGTGAGTCTCAGTTAGGAGATAATCCCATGAGTGATGTTAAGACTGGGGCTGAGGCCACGCCTGCAACAAGTCCCGCAGAGCCAGTTGTTGAAGTTGTAACGCCAGTTGCACCAGCACCTGCTTCCGTAACGATGGCAGAGGTGGAAGCATCTTTGGCTACCTTGCGAGAGAGTTTTACCACAGAACTTGCTGGCATCAAAGAATTCTTGGTGACGTTGGTTACCCCCGGTACTCCAGCACCCACCCCAGAACCAGCACCTGCGCCTGTTGCACAAGCACCGGAAGCCGTTGCTCCAGTTGATGCGGAATTAGTGGTAACTGAAACACCAGACGCTACGGCTTCCGTTGAAGAGCCAGAGCTTGAACTAGTTGGCAAAGGTTGCGGCACGTGTGCTGATCCTAATGCCGTTGCACCGGTTCAGACCACAAGCGATGACGTGTTTTCCGAGATTGTTAAGTCATTGCAGATGTTGGCTACGGCTATTGATTTGATCGAAAATCGACAGAATGCACAGGCCGAGTTGATTCTTGCACTCAAGGGAGCCGTTGTTCCCGGCACAAGTCGAAGTGAAGCCGTGAAGTCGATTTCGACTCCGCGTGATCCAAATGCTATTTTTGATTCGCTGCCCGCATTTAGTCGGAGCTAGATAACCGCTTACGCGGTTTGTTTACGAGGTTTTTCCTATGGGAATTTTTGACAGCTTGCCGGTAAATCGGCTACAGACTTTGGTTTCTAAGAGTTGTACTGACGCCACGACTGTGAGCGAAGTAACTCTTCCAAACTCTATGAAGCAGCAGGATCAAGCCAACAGGTTTATTGACCTATTGGTTGACGAATCTGCCTTGCTCCAGGCTACGAACATGAACCGAGTTAGCAATTGCTCCGGCAAGGTCCACATGTTGGATTTCTGCGGGGTTGTTACTGAAGGTGCATGTACGACAGCGTGTCCAACACCAAGTACGCCACAAGAGTTTACTCGTGGTTGGTCGGTTGAGAAGTATCGCGCGTTCATCAAGATCGACAAGGACTTCTTGGAGTGTAATATCGAAGGCGCATCCGCCCGCGATACCATTCTCGGTATGTTCTCAAAGGCTATCCGAATGGACATGGAATACGCCGGGATCATGGGTGATTCGAGCTTGACGACTGGTGAAGGCCAGAGTCGTGTGAATAACTTGCTTGGCGTTAACGACGGATGGCGCAAAATCTTGTTTGATTGTGTGCCTGAATGTCAGGTTATTGACGCTGAAGGACACGCCCCATCGAAGTACCTGTACTGGGAAATGAAGCGAAGACTTCCAAATCGCTACAAGTCCCGAGCCCAGGACTACCGTTGGATCGTCCCACCGTCTGCCATGGAATATCATGCTCTGCAGTTGACGAGCCGTGAGACCCCATTGGGTGACAGCACGTTGTGCGCCGGTCAGACATCTTGCGGTCCTTGGGGAACCCCGTTCTTCATGGTCCCATTGATGCCAGAAGATATCCCAACTGAGGGTGATCCAGCGGTTGACGGTTTCGATATTTGGTACACTCCATTGTCGAACCTGAAGACCTACATCCTTCGGGACATCACGATTGAGCGAGAGCGGAACATCTACGAGGACAAAGACCTCTACGTTGTTCACTATCGTGCGGACTTTGAAATTGGCGATCCAGACGCCGTTGTATTGGCTAAGAATGTCGCAATTTGCGGTACGCCATTCACCGACGTAAGTTGCCAAGGCCCTTGCGACGTTTGCTAAGTTTGTTTTAATCAACTCCCCGATCAGTTTATTCGGGTCGGGGAGTTTTCGGTATACCGGGGTCCATAGACATGCAAGCATACCTGTACAAACTTCAGCTTACCTCGATTGTGGTTGCTGGATGTCGAATGAGGTTCTTGGATTCTGGGGGTCGCGCTATCGGCGACTTGATGCTCAATACACTGACCATTCTTGAGGATTCTAACTCAGCGTTCTTCAGTGATGGTCGAACGGTTGTTACGCTCACTAATGCGGAGATGACAACTTATGGCATATTTCTTCCTGCGGTTCGTTTAGCTATCGCTGACTGTGTCTACGGCACGGGTGGTGGCGGAGGTGGCGGGGGAGCATCTACTCTAATGAATGCAGAATATGCTATTGATGGAACAGACGTAACAAATGAAAATGCAGTAATAGTCACACCGGGACTAATTCCTGATGGTGATGAAGTAGTTTTGTCGTTTCGCGGTATTCTTCTAAATACAGAAGATTTCAATACGTTTACGCATTCTACTGGGGTATTAGATTGGGCTGCGCCTACGGGCATGGCGGATCTAGTGCCTGCGGTTGATGACGTTATCCAAGTATGGTGGTTGGCATAGCTTAATTGTTCGGGACAATTCCCCGACTTAGATGGAGGTTCCCCTAATGGGTGAGTTTAATTTTGATCTGGCAACTGTGCCGAACACTTCCCCTCAGACAGGCGGAGATCCACTTAATCTTCAACTTCTGATGGATGGCGCTGAGAAGGACGTGCTGAACCATAACTTTGCTGCTATCGCGGATGCAGTGAATAGTGGTGGGTCGACATCCTATGTTGTGAAGGCTTCCAATCAAGCGGTGACTGATTCCACTACGTTGGTTGCTGACACCGAGCTAGTAGTTGCATTAGAGGCTAACAGTGTGTATGAAGTACGAGCATCACTTCAATTCGCTGGTAATGTTCCTATTGATGCGAAGTTTACTCTGCCTTCTGGTGCCTCTGCAAAGGGTAACTGG
>Ga0307379_10013191_pt1 | contig 10724 bp, 17 predicted proteins | sample UN2MG_FD_202237 | JGI IMG/M metagenome (GOLD analysis project Ga0307379, IMG submission 202237) | Soil microbial communities from Risofladan, Vaasa, Finland - UN-2 | ecosystem: Environmental > Terrestrial > Soil > Coastal area > Acid sulfate soil | place: Finland: Risofladan, Vaasa | collected... | reverse complement strand
ATTTAAAGACTCTACTACTAATATAAATCACAAAAAAGAATCAACACGTATAGCCAATATTGTTGTTAAAGACTGGCTTAAAACTAAGGATGATTTAACCAAGCTGGTTGTTACCAAACTTATGGATGGTATGACCGTGCAGGGTGCAATAAGAGAGATTAAAGAAGAGACAACATTCAAGAATGTATTTGATGTAGTCTATGGAAAAATCGTTCCAGATATTTCCAGAGATTTATGCAATCTTGGATTGGTCAATACTAAAAGGAGAAAAGATTATGGCATTTGAAGGTATGTTGGCTAAAGCCGGTGATGCTGACCTCTTAGACCAGTATCAACAGGATGGGTTTTCTGTTGAGCCAAAATTTGATGGCATCAGGTTTCTTTTGTACATCAAGGACGGTACTGTTGAAAAACTTATTTCAAGAGGAATGATTGATGACGCTGAAAAGTATCCGTTTCTTGATGGTGTGTTTAATTTACAAGGTGAGACTGTTTTTGATGGCGAAATGGTTGTTCTTAAAAACAGTTGCATGTGGCTTAATGACTTACCAGCACTTCAAAGCATTAACGGATCGCTTCCTGAAAAAGCCAGATCGAGGTGCTCAGAACACAATGTCAGGTTTATTATTTTTGACGTACTCAAATATGAAGATACAGATTTGAGAGGCTCTGAATATTGGGTTAGAAAGGGCATTCTAACCAACATACTTGACAATAGAAAAGAGTTAAACTTCCCAAAAGAAATTATTTTTACAGGTGACGCATTCTATAATTGCAAAGGCTTTTATAATAATATCGTTTCATCTGGAGGTGAGGGTGTTATGTTGAAACATAAGAACTCTCTTTACAAAAGAGGTCGGTTTTCAACATGGCTTAAAATTAAACATACGGAAACCGCTATTGGTCAAATGGTTGCTTCCACTCCTGGTAAAGGTCGTAATGCAGGTTTGGTCGGTTCTATTATTGTTGTGGGTACTGAAAGCGGTGAAAAATTCAAAGGCTGTTTCGGTGCGATGTCTGATGTTATGAGGAAAGACTTTTCTGATGAAAACGGAAAGCTTAAAAAAGAATGGGTTGGCACAAGAGTACTTGTCAGGTACTATCCGGGTGGCGTGAAAGCTCTAAGGCACTGCACTTTGGTTAAAATACTTTAATTTACAGGAAAGGATAATAACAATGAGTAACGGTGTAAAAATTTGTGTTGCGAGCAACAAGAAACACAAAGAAATTAAAAAACTTGAACGTGAGTTAATTGCAGATGTTGAAAAACGACCAAAGGATTCACAAATATGGTTTGCTATTATGGCGGGCGGTGTTTTAGACTCCGTAAAACATGATGAAGACTTTGATTATGACAAAGACCCTTCTGAAATTGAAGATTTTGGCTATAAAAAGGAGGGCGAATGACACCGACAGATATTATCCTACTTGTTTTGTTTGGTACAGCTTGTGCGTTGATTGACATGTGGGCTACAAAACACCGAAATGAACTGGCTAAAGAATTCGTCGGTGTTTTGATTTTTCTACCGTTTGTGGCTTTAGCTGTTATCGGTATGTTTATTAATGGATTTAATGCAGTCGATTTTTTAATAAAGATTGGGTCGGCTGTGGTTATTTTTGTTCTATGGAGAATTTTTATTTATGAGGATGTAACAAAGGGCATTACAGTTGATGATTTTTTATTTGGTAAAGCTGACTATAATATGAAGAGTCGTAAACATTCACGTATTGCTGAAACTCATTTAGACTCTTGGATGAAAGAGAACAAAGTTGAAGGTGCTAAAAAATATGTTGTTAAGATTAGAGCCGAGGCTACTTTCTTTATAGTTTCTGATAGCGAGGAGCTTGCAAAAGAAATGGCGGAAAGACAATTTAAAGAGCAAACTGTTCCGATTCGTATAGACGCAATGCTACAAAGGTTTGAATAATGAACGAAAAAAATTTTACTAAAGACAAATCATGTTGCCCAGCTATAAATCATAGTGACGGCTCTTGCAATCTCGGTAAAGAAAAAATCGGCAATGTTTGTTACGGTAAATATTCTTGGAAGGAATGTTCTGTAATGGTCGAATTTATTAAGGAAATCAGTAAAAAATAACAAAAGAAATGGGAGTTTTTATTATATATCAAATATGAATACTCAGGAGGATTTAATGGAATTACAACCACCGAAATCAAAAGAAGCGGCTTTGAGTGAAATGAACAGCCTCCGTGCTGAGTTGGATACCGGTAAGGTTCCGAGATGGAGGCGTGATGCACTTGAAGCACGGTTGAATTATTTAAGAGGGTGGCTCCATGGCACCGGTTCTTTGAAAGATAACATTACTGAAGATGGGAGCTAAGTACACACAATACGGTCAAGAAATTGTAATTAAGTGTCCGTATTGCTCTGACAAACAAGGGTATCACCATAAGCATCTTTACGTAAACGTGACAAAGAAAAAGTTTGTCTGTTTCCTCTGTAGAGAGGGAGGACCGCTTTCAAAACTGCTTAAGGATTTTCCTGAAGCTGTTCCAAAACTTGACGCATTAGAGATTTCTGCTTTTTTAAATGATAAATTTAGCCGGAACGACCCTCCAATTGGGAGACGTTATTTCTTTCAGGAAGGTTGCAAATATTTGATTGACCGTATTCGATGCGACGACACCCAAACAAAAGAGGCTTTTAGTTTCTTAAAAAGAAGGGGTATAAGTATTCAACAAATAGATGAATACGAGTTGTGCATTTCAGATTCATGGCCCAGACGGGTTATTTTTCCATCCATGAATAGGTCAGAAACTGAATGGGATTATTATGTGGGCAGGTTAAGTGCTTTGGGTCCACATAGTGTTGGTCCTAAATGGAGGAATCCGCCAAGTTCAGAAGGATTTGACAACGGTGCGGCATTGTTCGGAATGCACAGATTCTACTATGGCACAACAAACCCATTGGTCATTGTTGAAGGTCCGATAGATGCGATTGCATGTGATGGGCTTGCTCTGTTAGGTAAACAACACACGAATGAAAAAATAAGAAGGATATTGAATTTAATGCCAGAGACAATTATTGTGGCACTTGATGTAGATGCGAGAAAGGAAGCCATTTCTCTTTATAAGAAATTAAATTCAGTTGTTAACACGTACATTGTTTCTAATTATGGCGATGCGTCAGATGTCGGTGAACTCATGGAAAACGGTTATTCTGTTGAAAGAGTTAGGGCACTATTAATGAAGAATGCGAGAAAATTAATTGATTAAGATTAATATCAATACCCATGAAGCTAAAGTTGTACACATTGACAATGAAGCTGAGGGTCTTGCTTTAAAGAAAGCACTTACTTTTATTGTACCTGGTTTCAAATGGACCCGCAAATATAAAAGTGGGTTTTGGGATGGCACATATTGTTTCTTAAACAGGTACAACATGTCGTTCCCGACTGGTCTTTTGGAGATACTTCCATCAAAGCTTGCGGCTAGAGTAATTAGAATTGATAATAGAGCAATTCCTGTTGGCTCAGGGATAAAGTTCTCTGATTTAACCTTAGAGGGTATTGAATTACGAGACTATCAGAGTGAATTGATTGGCACAGCTGTTGAAAAAGAAAGATGTATTATCCAATCTTGCACAAATGCAGGTAAGAGTGAAATAGCTGCAGGTATCATGAAATGTCTTGGTGTAAAGACTCTGTTTCTGACGCATATAGATAACCTTTGCAGGCAAACAAGAGAAAGGCTTGAACTCAGGCTTGGTGTTCCTGTCGGTATGGTTAATGCGGAATATTGGGCACCGGAAATGATTACCGTTGGTATGATTCCTACACTCTATAATAGAGTTAAGAGCAAAAGTACTAAGGTGTTGGACTTTTTAAATTCAATAGATGCTTTATTTCTTGATGAAGTTCACCATCTTTCAGCCGAGTCTTGGTTGCACATTTCTAAAAAGTGTCCTGCGTATTACAGATATGGGCTGTCTGCCACACCGGTGTTAAGGGATGCGATATCTAATTTGAAACTAATCGGGGAGACGGGAGGAGTTGTTGATGGCGTTTCAAACAAAGAGTTAATTGAGAGAGGTATCTCCGCCAGACCGACTATTTACATTGTTTCAAATAGATTTATAGGCGAGGAATTAAGAGATAAAACTTATCAGATGGCATACAGGCTTGGTATTGAAACTAATCAATACAGGAATAAAGAGATAGCCTTAATTGCTCAGGAAAAAGTAAAACAGGACAAAAGAATTCTTATACTGGTCAACACAATTCGACATCAAAAAGACATCGAACGGTCAATCTTACAGCTTAACAAGTCGTACATTCTTCCTTCCGGATATGAGTTATTAAATGGAGGTACAGATGTAGATTCAAGAATGCGGGTAATAAATTATATGAAAAAAGGAAGAGTAAAAGTGATTATTGCCACTCCGATATTCGACGAAGGAATGGATATGCCGGAGGTAAATGTCTTAATTCTTGGCGGTGGTGGCAAGTCACAAATAAAACTTTTACAGAGATTGGGACGGGGAATGAGGAAAAAAACAACGGGCTCGAACACGGTTGAGGTTTATGATTTTGAAGATTCAGGTCAAATGTACTTAATGAGGCACGCAAAACGACGAACGAATGTGTACAACAATGAAGGTTTTAATGTGAAAAGGATTGTAAGATGATGTGTACAACAACCGTGTTGTACGGTAAAAATCGACCAAAAAACGCCTATGTTGTACGTGATTTTGTAACACAATCGATCGTTTTTGTACAACAAAAGACCAATATTAATAATATAATAATACTAACACGTGTTATTAAAGAGAAAAAAGAGAAAAAGATAAAATATTTTTTAAATTTTTGTTCTAAAAGAAACGGGCTGTACAACAAATGGAAGGGCTCCGCCCTTCCAACAGCTTCGCTGTTAATTACCGAACAAATTGTGTTACAAAAGGAGGTGCAACAATGGATAAAAAACAAAAGTACTTAAATACTTTGGACGGTATAAATCGTACAAAAAAACAAAGTCCTAATTTTCCTGAACAGGAAGCATCAAGGCTATATTCAAAATTTGTTTACAGTACTGTGGGGAAACCGTCCCACTATAACATCGGCATCGGAAAGGTTAGGATGTTATTTACTAAAGTTATAAAAATCTGCTCGGAATTAAAAATTAGTGTCTGGTTGTATTTTGAAATTATGTTTATGACGCCTGAGACTGAGGCACGAAATCATTGGGAGTACCCGCCATTGAATTACTTGGGTACAGATGCGGCAAAGGAATTATTTATTTGGAGGCATGAAAGATTACAGAAGAGAATTATGGCGGCAAGTCCTGCTGACGTTTCTAATTATGTCGCTTTAATATCAAGACTTAATTATGAGAAACATTTTCAAGATTGTTTTACATCTGGGTACTACGAGTTAGAAAAACTATTTAAGGCTTTTAAGGGCTTGGATTCTGAATTCACCTGGCTGGATGTGCTGGGTGTATTTTATAATTATGGCGTTGAGACTTTTAAACCGTACTATGTTGTACTCAGTAAGGCTTTCAATGAGGGTAAAAAATTAAAAGGAATTAAAGAAACAATTCTTATTGAGTCTGATGAAATGAATGAAGTCCTTTCTTGGGTGTACGATATCACCAATCCTCTCGGTAAAGAGTTAAGTAATAAAATATTTAAAAGTAAAATGCAATTGGCATTTGAAAACAGGAAGAATGCTGAAAGGGAGGTTCTTATAAAAAGAGGCGGGTTTTCTCAGGAAATTTTTAAATGGTTGGAGTGAAGGAGGAATGATGACAAATAAAGAAAAAGAACAGCTTAAGGATTCTGTATTTCATGCAATTGAGTATCTGAGAGACGGTGATATGGAGGTTCTATTTCATCTAATTGATAGACAGATTGAATTAGATGAAGAAACAATTTATGATTTTAAAGAGGCGATGGACATGGCTAAGAGTGAAATATGGTCCCACAGAAGGAGCCGTAACAATGAAGAGTGCGGTATATGGATTCGGTCTTATCGTGCGATGAAAAAAGTTGGTTCTATTTTAGGAATAAAGGAGGAAAAATGAATATTAGTTTAACAAGTGAAGATGCAGAATTGATATGTGGGTTAATTGAGGATGAGATTGATAGAATTGAAACACTCATTAACGAAAATATGGATTTTGAAGCTGGGTGCCCTTATGAGGGATATGAACAAGATGTGCTTGACCTTAAGGAAGAAAAACTTACATATGAAAAGTTGCTTGATAGGATTAAGGAGGAATAATGAATATATTTGGACACACAGAAGATTTTTTTACAAACGCTGAGGTGTATTTAACGGTTGCGGCAAAGCTTGCATTTAAAAAGACCGGTATTGCGTTTACTGTTAGAGAGGCAAGGTGCGATTTTAATGTAGATAAAAAATGCCTTTCGGTTTGGTTTCAACAATATACTTGTGGTTCTAATGAAACAGTATATTTTGTTCAGTTCTTTTATGATGAAATAGCAGGTATGAGAAATGAGGAGGAGCTTATAGATTATTTTTTATCAAAAAGAAAGGAGGAATAATGTCGTACGATGATTTTAGAGACAATATTAAGATTAAAAAAGATGTGAGTATTGTTATTGATGGCGAGGCGGTTAGGATTCTGTCGGATATTTGTGAAATAGTTAACAGGCGTCTTAGCAATAATAAAACGGTTGATGAATATGATGATATAGAAACTCATAATATGCGTAAATTTATTGGGCATATTTTTGATTGCACATAAGGAGGTATTATGCAAATCGAAAGGTATGATGGGACAGAAGAAGAAAGATTTTATCCGACGGCAAAGGAAATGTTGAAGGATGTCGAAGAGGAAGCAAAGAATCCGAACACAAAGAAACTGATTCTTAATTTCCCGAAAAAAATAATTCCTACAAAAAGAAGGAAAAGGAGAAAGAAGGTATGAATTTATTGATTGACGGTAATAATCTTGTGTGGAGGTCATCGAGCCAGGTTGTGCTATCTCACAATGGGAGAAACACAGAAGTAGCTTTTATCGGTGCTAAACAATTAATGTCGTACATAAACAAGTTCAAGCCTGAAGACATTCTTGTTGTTTGGGACGGCGGACATGATGAACGTAGGAAGGCACTTTATCCTGATTACAAAAAGAAAAGGGAATATACTGAAGAGGAAGAACTTGATTTCAAGGCATTCTATGAACAAGTTCATGATTTCAGGATGTTCTTGACGGCAATTTCTATTAAACAGATGCAATGCAGGGGCAGAGAAGCTGATGATGTTATAGCTACCCTTGTTGAAGAGGAAATTATGGGTGAGAATATTTGCATAATTTCAAATGATGAGGATTACGTACAACTTCTTAGAGATGGCGTAAAGTTGTACTTTCCTAAAAAGAAAGAACTCTTGACCAAGGAAATCTATGAGGCTGAGATGGGATTCCCTGTGAAGGAGTACCCGACTTATAAAGCTATGATTGGCGGTCATGATAACATTCCAGGTATAAAAGGTATCGGTTCTGTTGGTGCTAAAGCTGTAATGCAATATATTACAGCGAGTGGTACACCGATTGAGCCAATAGGACGAGCCGGTAAAGCTCTTAATTTGTTTGATGCACGTGATACTGATTTTTCAGATATGGTAAAAGTTTGCAAGTTTATGAAAATATCTCTTTTAGAACTATCAGCCGGCGAGATACCTGCGGTGGACCCAGAAAGTATTGAGGATTGGGAGGACAATGCTAAAAGAGTTCTAAAATTCTTTGGTTTTAAATCATGGCTTGAACATTTCGATGTAATGTTCAAGCCCGTGTTTGAAAAAATTGCGATGGTGTAACAATGTCAAGAACTGACGGGTCATTACCTGAAGAAGTACAAATTGAAGTCTTGAGTTTTCTTTTAAGGGATAAAAACACCTTAGTAAGATTTCATGGCTCTCTACAAGAAGAGCATTTTGATAACCCGATTCATAGATTGTTGTACAAACTCGCTTCAGAACATTTTGAAAAGTTTAAAGATGTCCCTCAAAAGCGTGCTTTGGAGCAAGAAATACAAAGAGTTCTAAACAAAAAGTCAGGGTTTGTTCCTGATTCGTACTTTTGGGCTGAGGTACAAAAGGTTTACGGGCTTCCTCTTACGGATAGAGAATACACTATTGAACGGGTGCAGGATTTTCTTGTAAGGAGAGAAGTTTCTATTTTGGGCAAACTTGCAAACAGAGTGGCTAGCTCCATTGAACTTGTTTCGGCAAGAGAGATTGATGCCCAGTATAAAAAATTATGTACTGTGTTGGCAGGTGGCGAAGATGAAGACGGTGAATATCTATACAGAGATGTTGAAACACGTGTTTTTAGGGAGGAAAGAATAGAGAAAATCCCTACGGGATTTTCAACTTTGGATGCGTCGACAACTGGAGGACTGGGTAAAGGTGAATTAGGAATTGTTCTGGCTCCTACTGGTTACGGTAAATCAGCTTTATTGATTCAATTAGGATTAAACGCATCAAGAACTATGAAAAATGTACTACACGTATCTCTTGAGATGAAGGGTAAAAAAGTTATGGCGAGATATGTGGCGAGTGGTACAAAAATTAATAAAGACTCTTTGTACGAGTTACAGGGTTCGGTGCGTACAAAGTTAAAAAAAATACAGAGACTTATTGGCGGTGCAGATATTTATGTTAAAGGGTACCCGACTGATTATGCAACGATTGACATGATTAGGGGATTTGTACAACTTATTAAGATTAGAGACGAATTCAAACCTGATTTGGTAATTGTTGACTATGCCGATTTGATTAGGGTTGAATACACGGGAAGGCAGCAGGAGCAAAGGCATGTTTTAGGCTTGCTTTACAAACAATTAAGAGGGCTGGCTCAGGAGCTGGATGTTCCCCTCTGGTCAGCGTCACAAACCAACCGTGCAGCATTGTCAAAGCCAATAATAACGATAAACGATATTGCGGAATCTTTTCAAAAGGTTCAGGTGTCAGATATTATTTTAGGGATTTGTCGTACAAGGCAGGAAAGGAAAATACATGAGGGCAGGTTGTTTATAGCTAAGAACAGAGACAACCCAAGTGAAATAATGATTTCAATAAAAGAGGACTTCGCAAAAAACCTGATGTGGGAAATTTCCAATCCAACGATATCGGCAGAACAATTTGAATTAATGCAGCAAAGATATGATGAAGGTATTAATGACGCTTTTTAACAAAAGGATTTAATGGTTTTATAATATACTTTCTGAAATGAAATATTTCGAGACAAAACTAACAGGAGGAAAAAGTGGCTAAAATTGTTGCCAATCTTACGGAGGAACAGATTAAAAGATTTAAAGCTATACGTGATGAGCACCTTGATTTGGTTGTTGGACTTGAAAAAACTATACAAAGTCTTGGTGCAAAAATGACCAAAGCAAAGAATGATGCTTGGGAATATATCTATTCAGAATTTCCTCTTTTGGACAGAAATCATAATATTAGTATCAATGAGCGGAGAGGTGTTCTTGTTGACGAGCATGTAAAAATTATTACAGAGGAAGATTGTGCAAAGTGTGATGTTGGTAAACTTTGTGTGGACGCAGGTGTTAGAGGTCATGTTCTTATGGGTGAAGTTCCGTGTCCAGCACCTGTTATACGGTCTATAATGAAACTTCAAAAGGGTCTGGATAAAGAAGTAGGTTCACCGCCTCTTACAGTTACTGACCCAAAAGGAAGGACGGACAATTGATGAGGACAAAGTTTTCAAAGTGCCTTTCAACCACTTGTCCAGTTGCGGTTAGAGAACTCCCAACAGTCATGAATAGAGGGTGCAGTATTGAAACTGCAAGGTTTGTTGTTATTCAAGGGCACCCAAGTCATAGTGATGCTTCAGTGGGGTTGTCCGCTTCAGGACCGGAAGGTTCTCTTTTACAGATGGAGCTTGAATCTGTAGGTGTTGATTTAGCCAGAACCTGTTTCACGAACATAACAAAATGTTACACAAAAGAAAAAGGACATATGATGTCTGGTGTAACGGGTTGCCAGGAACACCATATAGATGATTGGGAGGCAATATATACGGATAAGCTTTTGATTGTTCTTGGTGAGGATGCGGTAAAAGTTGTACTTGGTTTTAAAACTTTGGGAAAAAATAAAGGTAAGGTCTTTACAGTGGGCTCATCAAAAGCTGTTTGCACTTGGAGTGCAGATTACATCATAATGAATATGAAGAGTCTGCAGCAATGGCGTAGAGACCTTAAGACCATTGTTTCTCTTGAAGATGTTGGTGAGTCTGCTTTAACTGAATTTCCTAAACATGTTGTACGAACCGCCAATGATGTTGGGCAGATGGAGGAAGCCCTACTTGATTCGGAAGCTTTTTCATACGATATAGAAACAAATATGCTGGACCCATTTTTACCAGGTGCGAAAATTTTGTGCATTGGGTTTGCTAACGAGTATTCAGCATGGGTTCTCCCCATTAATAATGGTGTTGATAGAAGAGGCGAATTAACTTCAACGGCCAGAGCAACATTAAAGAAAATATTTGAGTCAAATGTAGGTAAGTATGCCATAAATGCAAAGTTTGATAATCTCTGGCTCAGGGTTCATGCAGGTGTTAGGGTTAAGAATGTTGTCTTTGACCCGCAACTGGCACAGCATCTGTTAGATGAGGGCACAGGAACATCTGTTTCGTTGAAACAATTGGTGTGGAGATACTTTCCGAGTGAAGGCGGGTATGAAGAAGGTATAAACTACGATGACATGGAAGCTGTA
>Ga0307379_10013190_pt1 | contig 10724 bp, 11 predicted proteins | sample UN2MG_FD_202237 | JGI IMG/M metagenome (GOLD analysis project Ga0307379, IMG submission 202237) | Soil microbial communities from Risofladan, Vaasa, Finland - UN-2 | ecosystem: Environmental > Terrestrial > Soil > Coastal area > Acid sulfate soil | place: Finland: Risofladan, Vaasa | collected... | reverse complement strand
GTCACATCTCCACATTGTGGACATGGAAATCTTACAGCGTTCTCGTAAGGAGTAATTGGTTTGTTACAACTGAAGCAAATATTTTTTTTATATGTGGACATTTTTGTATGATTATGATAGTTTTGATATTATAGGATGATTAAGTAAATTACATCTGACTTTAATTATTTTCGGTTTTAGATTACTTATTATTCAGTGTCGTTATACAACTCAAACATTCTTTTTACATTAGTAAAAGTTAATTAAACTTTAAATTCATAAACAACATAATTAAAGTATATAAATTTTTGAAATAATCTTCAAAATTGATAATTTAACAAAAAAAAGATGAATCTGGATGCCTGAAAATAAAGTAAAGAAGTATTTCTCTCTTATTGAGGCTTGGGCTTGGTGTGATATATGCGACGATATGGTTGCGTTAAAACTAAATAAGAAAGAAATTATTGATGGCTTAAAAATGGGGATGTATACTAAGGAGTACAAGCACGTGAACAAGTATCCCGATTATGACGATACAGAAGATCTTTCAGGCAAGGAACACGCAATTTATGTCTATATCAATGACAATTATGATATCACTGGTGTTAAATCATTTTTTGGAGATTCTCCAAGCATGGCTGATATCAGTGCCGCAGCTATTCAGGCTGGTGAAGAAGTTAGAATTCCAATTGTTGTAAAGGATGTACCAGAAATGAGCGTGCATTTAGGCATGCTTACCATGGAAGAATATAAGTTATTAAAAGTATGTGATGGAATGTGCACCGTGGAAGAGGTAGCATCAATTGTAGAGAAGTCTATCCCTGAAGTTGAAAAAATGCTTGATAGAATGAGAAAAAAAGGTTTAGTCAAGGTAATTCGCAGGTCAAATGCGTAATTTGTCAAGTTTTAGAAAAGTTTCATTTTCCATATCTCTTCAGTAAAGCAGAATCTTTGTCACATTACATACTTATTATGATTAATAAAAAAAATGAGGAAGATCTATACTGCCAAAAGCAAATGTAAGTAATATAGAAATTGAATATGAAACAATCGGGGACCCGATTTCAAAACCGTTGTTATTGATAGCGGGACTGGGAAGCCAGATGCTTGCTTGGTCGGAAGAGATGTGCGAAAATCTCGCAAATCTTGGCTTTTTTGTCATTAAATTCGATAACCGAGATGTAGGCTTGTCAACAAAATTTGATGATGCAGGTATGCCGAATTTTTTGGAGATTAATGCCGCATATACTCGCGGGGAAATACCCAAAGTACCCTATACTTTAGAAGATATGGCTGATGATGCTATTGGAGTCTTGGATGCTCTGAATATAGATAAGGCACACATCTGCGGCACTTCCATGGGTGGAATGATCGCACAAGTAATTGCATATAGACATCTCCCTCGGGTGCTATCTCTCACGTTAATCATGAGTACAACTGGCAATCCCGATCTACCGCAAGCAAAACCAGAAATCATGGCGCAATTCTTTGCCCCCGTCCCTTCCGAACGAGAGGCATATATTGAAGAAACGGTCAAACGTGGTCGTCTCATTCACGGCACTTTTGCTTATGATGAAGATCAAGCAAGAGAGTACAGAACAAAAGAGTACGATCGCAATTATTATCCCGAAGGGGTAGCACGGCAATTAGCAGCAATGGCAGTCCCCGGTAATCTGAAACCCAAACTTGCTACAATACGAGCGCCTACACTTGTTATTCACGGGAGAGAAGATCCATTTAACCTTGTTGAAGCGGGTAAAGACATCGCAACAGCTATACCCGGGGCAGTATTATTGATTTTGGATGGAATGGGGCATAGCTTACCTCGTGAAGTTATGCCTCGTATTCTAAACGGATTGGTTACGATTAGTAACAAAAATGATCAAGGGATAGAAAAATAAATTTTGCTTTATTTTACTTTTTTTCCTTCATCTATACCAAGATGTAATGCCTTAATGTTTATATCCGAATCCCTCAACCATTCTTTTATGACTTCTTCATAATGTTCCACATCGATAAAAGGAAGTTTTCCAGTTGGAAGGGCATACCCAAGCATGAAAATATTAACCATTAAATTTGAATTAAACTTATTCAGACAAATTTCTGTACCATTAATAGTATATACGTTATTTGAATATTCTTTTAATATTTCCACGATTTTATCCAATGGAGGGTAAACTTCTAAATCTGCCGTGATCATCACTCCTGGAATGTCATGTTCATTCAGAACAAAAGTAGTTTTCTGAGAAGCAAAAATACCTCTCCTTAAAGCTTCCACGGGCTCTAAACAGATGAATAAATCAGCATCACCATAACAAATCAGGGGTGATTGAAGGTTTCTCCGTTCATCCTTGAAAATTTTTTTTTGGTATCGAGTATGACTAGTAATAGCTCCTTCTCTTTGTGCGAGCCCGTGCATTTCGCTTCCAAAGATTCGCTCAACACCAGATTTTTGAGCAGCAAACTCTATCAATCTCTTAAGTGTTATAACCCCTTGACCTGCAGTTCCGGCTATTACAACATTTATTACATCTGTTTCTTTTAATTTCATTTTTTCCAAACTCCTAATTTTAGTATTATAATTTATTAATGCCGGAATGGCACCTCCTCACCTAATAAGTTTAGGGTAGATTTATGTATTGCTCCGTTAGGACAGATTTGATAGCAGACTCCGCATCGAATGCATCGATCATCATCAATTTGCATGGTTTCATATCCGTCTATTTCTACTCTCCTGATGGCAGGGCAACTAAGAATCCTGCTGCATTCATGACACATTTGGCATCCTGTTATATGATATGCTTCTTCTTGGACTTTCTTACTTTGACTTTCTATTCTTCTTATTTGTTGCATCCTATATCTATGTGCTTGTAAGCCACACTCTCTTTTAATAATAATCACTTTCAATCCGTTGGTATTTAAGGCTTCCTCGATAGATTTGGTCAACTTTTTCGGATTATAGGAATCTTCTACACATAACCATGGAACTCCAAGAGCTCTACAAACTTTCTCAATAGAAAAATCCTTATTAATTAAATATCGAAGTACGTCATTTTGGTGCCCTGTCATTGCGGTCCACGCGTTATCAAAAATGATCAAAAGAATATTTGAATTATATCCAATCGCTTCTGCAAGTGGTGATAATCCAGAGTGAAAGAACGTGGAATCACCAATCATTGCAAGGACTTTTTGATTGGTTTTGGTTGACATTCCAATAGCAGCACTCAATCCACCTGACATGCAAATGATTAAATCACTGCATTGCTGAGGAGGAAAGAGAGACATCACGTAGCACCCTATGTCTCCGCAAACTACGGTATTTTCTAGTTGATTAGTAGCTTTTAGAATGGAATAAAGTGTAGCACGTTCTGGGCACCCTGCACAAAAGGTAGGAAACCTACTGGGTATAATTTCTTTATATGAATTGAAATAATCTATTGCATTAATCATCTGTTCCTTTGGCTTTTTTCGGAAAATTTTAGCAAGAGTAATAGCTACCAAACCAGTCGAAAATTCGTTAAATTTAGGGAAATACTCGCTTCCTATTATTTCAACATCCATTTTTTTAATATGAGCAATTTCAGAAATTTTAACTTCTAAAAAAGGTTCTAATTCTTCAATAATGATAATTTTTTCTAAATCTTGGATGAAATTAGTAATTTCTTGGTAATTCAATGGAAAAATCATCCCTAATTTTAAGATTGGTACATTATAGAGCTCCAATTGATGCAACGCTTCCATTGTGTATCCAAATGGAATACCACTCGTGATGATGCCGATCTTGTTATTACCAGGATAGATTTTATTCAATCCTAAATCTGGAATAGCTTCCCTTAAACGTTCAATCCTTTCATATAATCTCACGTGATTATTAATAGCGTGAGGTGGTAATGAATTGAATTTTGGTATGTTTCTGATGAATTTCCCCTTTTTTTTGCCTCTAATTAGAGGTTCAAGTTCTACAAATCCTCTAGAATGAGCACTCCTTGTAGATGTTCGTAAATTAATTACTAAATCATATTTCTCTGACAGATCAAAAGACAATTTAACCCAATCCTTACACTCTTGAGGCGTATGGGGCTCTAATGTAGGTAAATGAAGCATCCAAGCATAAAATCGCTCATTTTGTTCTTGATGTGAGCCCAATGAACCAGGGTCTGAGCCAACTCCAATTACCATGGCACCAGGATTAGGTCCATTTAAAGCTATCACGCTTAAAGCATCGCTAGCGACATTTAAACCAACATGCTTCATGGGATTAAAGGCTCGAACTCCAGTCCAAGCGGCTCCAGCACACGAAGATGTAGCTACCGCTTCATTCACTGCCCATTGATGCACCAAATAGTCCTTTAAATCAGGATTTTCTCTAAGAACCTGATGAAAATATTCACCAATATCACTGGTGGGAGTACCGGGATATTGGGATACGTAAGATACTCCTGCTTCAAGGCAACCTCTCACTAGGGCTTCATTGCCAAGCATGAGAACTTTTCCGTTTTCATCGGTAAATCTTCTGTCACTTTTCAATAAATTACACCTTAAAAACATGCTAAAATTATTAATTCAAAACTGCTGACAACAGAAAAATCTTATGATTATGAATTACGAATAACCGTTTTGAAAATTAATAATTAAAATGTTTCATATTTGTACGTAATATGTCCGATCAAAAAATATTTTATAAACACTGGCCAGAAGGAGTTCCTAAAGAAATTGACATTCCTGATAAAACTTTGATGGATTTTCTTGAAGACTCGCAAAAAAATTATCCTAACAACCTTGTCACTTACTTCATGGGATTTGAACTTACGTATTCAAAATTACTAGATATTGTGTATCGTGTTGCAACTAAGCTCAACGATCTTGGAATAAAAAAAGGTGACACGGTTGCAATTCAGTTTACTAATAATCCCGCGTTTATAGCTTATTATTATGGTATTCTAAAAATAGGAGCTGTAGTCACGCCAATATCCCCCCTGTTCAAAAAATTGGAAATAAAACGCCAATTAAATGATAGTGATGCAAAGATGTATATTGGATGGGAAGGTTTCTCTGGTTTAGTTGATCCGATTATAAATGAAACAAATGTGAAGCATAAGTTCTATAGTAATCTTGCTCCTTATTTAACTCCGGATCCGATGGCTCCACCCGAATTTGAAATGGGCGGAGAACCTACGTTTGAAGATTTGATAAGAGATACTGAACCAAATCCTCCGAATGTCCAAATTACTAGGGAGGATTTAGCTCAATTACAATACACAGGTGGAACAACCGGTTTTCCAAAGGGTGCGATGTTAACACATGGAAGTATTGCAGCAAATGTGTTTCAAGCAGAAGCATGGTTTGTCGAAAAAGAATTGGGAAAAGAAGTATTACTTGCAGCTTTACCGTTTTATCACATATATATGGGATTCATGATGAACATGTGCATTCATAATGGCTGGAAACTCGCTTGCGTGTTTAATCCTCGTGAAGCTCACGAAGTCATTGAAACCATTGAAGCATCAAAAGTGACAGTTTTTCCTGGCGTAGCTGCAATCTATAATAATCTAAATATCTATGAAGGAATTCAAAATCATGATTTATCAAGTATTAAGTATTGTTTGAGTTCAGCGGGTCCGCTTCCAGATGACATAAGGAAAAAGTTCGAAGAACTTACGGGAGCAAAACTTCGAGAAGCATATGGTTTAACTGAGATGTCTCCTGCTGTTACTGCAAATCCATTTGAAGGGAAATTCAAAACAGGAACGATTGGAATGCCATTTCCCAGTACTGATGTAAAAATTTGTGATGCTGAAGGCAATACCTTAAGAATTGGAGAAGTTGGAGAGTTAGTTACCAGAGGACCTCAGATGATGAAAGGGTATTATAAACAAGAAAAAGAAACAAATGATACCATTAAAGATGGATGGTTATGGACGGGTGATTTAGCAATGATGGATGAGGATGGCTACTTTGTTATTAAAGACAGAATTAAAAACTTGATTAAATATAAAGGACACTCCGTCTACCCAACTGAGGTGGAGGATTTACTCTACTATCATGATGCTATTGAAGAATGCGGTGTTATTGGAATAATCGATGATGAAGGAAAAGAAAACATCAAAGCATATATCGTATTGAAGGAAAAATATAAGGATAAAGGGATTAGAGAACAAGACATCATTAACTGGGCAAAAGAAAACATGGCAGGTGACAAATATCCGCGTTTCGTACAATTTATTGATGAAATTCCTAAGACAATTGTCGGCAAAATACTTCACAGAGAACTTAAAGAATTAGAAAATCAAAAAAAAAAACCTTAAATTTATTTTTTTTCTTGAGTTCCTTTTAGAAACTCTGTTTTTTATTATACTTATTTTTAAAAAATATGGTGTTAATCCATTTAGTTTATAAGATATTTAGCTTATTTTTATTAACTTAGTTCAATTCTTGAATAATGATTATGAAAAAAGCAACTTTTGGAGCAGGATGTTTTTGGGGCGTAGAAACTAGATTTGGAAATGTAAAAGGAGTGATAGAAACTGTCGTTGGATATACTGGAGGAATTACTGAAAATCCAACCTATAAAGAAGTATGTACAAACAAAACGGGTCATGCAGAAGTGGTACAGGTTACTTTTGATCCTTCTATTGTATCTTATGAAGAATTATTAGAAATTTTTTGGAACATGCATAATCCTACAACACTAAATCGTCAAGGTTGGGATATAGGCACTCAATATAGATCTGTTGTATTTTATCATGATGAGGACCAAAGATTAGCAGCTATAGCACTAAAAGAGAAACTAGATAAATCGGGAAAGTATCATAAACCAATCGTAACTGAAATAGTTCCTATTTCAGAATTTACCAGAGCTGAAGAATATCACCAAAAATACGATGAAAAAAACAAGAGATCACACTAAATTTAAAAAAATTAAAGATACTATTTCAGATTATGTAATTTAATAATAAATTTATCTCTATGTCTTTCCCATACTTTATCCACTGCTTTTCTAACAGCAACTTTAGCTACTTTTCTTACAGCCAACCTATTCATCCTAGGACCTAACTTGCTGAATACTTTCTCAACAATTAAAGTTTTCAACAATTCCTCTAAAGAGCCTTCTTTAGATACTTTATCAATGAATAGTGCTAAGGCTTTTTCAGCAACAGCATCTATTTTTTTTCTTAATTCGGGAGCTAATGGTTCATCCATAGAAAAACCTTAATGATATTAACCATCTTATAAGTTCAATCTTTATAAATAGACCTTTTTCCAAAAAATTCATAACACCTTAATAATAGAACTTAATTACATTTCACTCCTAAATATGTTCATGCTAAATCATAGATTAATAGATCCCCCTAGAAAGCCCCAAGATTTTATAAAATCTGCTTCTGAATTTTTGCAAAGACATGCGAAAGGGAAAAAGGTTTTTTGTGCTCTTTCAGGAGGCGTGGATAGCTCAGCTACCTACATGACTTTAAAGGAAGCGGATATTGAAATGATTCCTGTATTTATTGATCATGGTCTCATGCGCATTATTCGTGGTGTAGAAGAGAGAGAATATATTAAAAAAATATTCCCCGATGTAAGAGTCATAGACATTAGAGAGGATTTCCTTCCTAAAATCTTGGGAGAAGAAGATGCTGAAATTAAGAGAAAATTATTCAAAAAAGCATATTCAGATACAATTAATAGGGTAATTAAGGAGGAAAAGTGTGATTTACTTGCGGATGGCACCATTCTTCCCGATATTGAAGAGAGTTTTGGCGTGAAAATTACCGATTTAAAAGAATCGATGAGTCTTGAAGATGAAAGGAACCTCATGGAAAAAAATAAGAAGGGATTTGTAAAAAGCCAACATAATTTGGATATTGAATATGAGGTAGAAGCAACATTACAACCAGTAGCTAGCTTAACTAAACCAGAAGTGCGAGACATTTTGGAATATTTAAACTTGCCGACTGAACATGTCTATAGGAAGGCATTCCCTGGTCCAGCACTCTCTGCACGAATAATTGGTCCTGTCTCAATGGAGAACCTTGCTTATGAAAAAAAAGTACATGATATTGTTGAGTCAACAATTGAAGATTATTACTTGGAAAATCATGGTAAGACAATGATCATAAATGATAAGGGTGAACAAGAACCTTTCCAAGCTTTTGCGGTAACTACAACCGATATATTATTACGAAAAGTGACAGGAATTATAAATGGTCAGAGAACCTACGAAGTCCCATTATCCATTAAAGGCGAATGGGATTTTGAAAAGCTAACTCGCTTCGCTTCTCAAATCAAGGGATATTCCAGAGCGTTATATGAACTACATGAGAGCCACCAAGGAGTATATGATGTCGTAATAAGAACAATTAACAGTATTGATGCTCGAACTGCCAGCGTGACTAATTTACCAATTAGTTTAATTGAAGAAATTAAGTACAAGTTGCTCGAAATCCATGATACTAAAAATATTTATTTCGATATTACATCAAAGCCTCCTGGGACCATAGAGTACGTTTAAGTAGGTTAAACTTGTAAGAATGTTATATAACAATTAACAGTCTTTTTTTTTCGTTATTTCTGTTTTTAAATACCTTGAAATCAACAAAATTATTAAAAAAACTTCTAATAATAGATCAAAATCATACCACTCAAGAGTTTGATGGTTAAATTTTTATATACAAATTTTCTTATCAACCTTATTCAAAAAGTTGATTTGAGATTAACATGGCGAAAAACAAAGATTATATTGCTGCATTTATCGCAGGATTTTTTGGAATTTTAGTTCTTATCACTCCAATCGCATAGCATAATAGTTCTTTGGTAGAATCGTATATTTGGATGTGGGGTTTATATACGTGGAAGGTGCTTCTTGGTGATACTACTTTTTACTTTAGTGAGGACACAAACTACTTGACCTGGGGGCTAATAACTACTCTTTTAATTTTAATAGCTACTATCTCAATTATCTCGACTGCACGAAAAGCAAGTAAAAGATCTCGAAAATATGGATCCTTGTGGTTTCTGTGTGGAATATTATTCATCGCGTCTCCAATGGTTTTTTACTTCGGTCTTACATCAGAATTACCCTCTTGGTTAACTGACTTGTTCTGGGATTTTTATAGGCTTCACTTCGCGTTTATTGGATGCTTTATTGCTAGCATATTCGCTATTATCGGTGCTTTCACTAAATAATAACCCTCCTAACATCATATTTTTTTTTAATACAAATATAACTTGAAGAGATTTATAAAATATTGTGTGAAAAAACCGTAGAAAGTTAGAAATTAGCATCCTAAGAGGTTAACATCGAATTTTGAGACATTAATAATTTCTAACATATATTTTGTTGAAAATTGAACTTTTTAGCAATTTTTGATCTTTTTTTTACGAAAATCCTTTAGACTTACGTTTTCAGTTGCATTTTTGTGAAATAATGAAAAAATAATGACCTTCATTGTAGGAAAATGTTAGAGATTCGTTTTCAAAATAATGCTTTCAGTCGGCATATGAAGGAGAATTGACGCCCACTTTTACGGGATCATATTACATAATTGTCGAAAAACATCAATGTTTAAATACGTATTCTAATTACAGTTACCTAGAGGTAAAAAAAAATGAATTTTTCAGAAAAAGCCGAAGAAAAAGCATTAGAAAATTTTAAAAACATCAAAGAATCAATTAAGGGATTATATGATGTCCTTAATTTAGGAGTTTCTGAGGATTTGTATTTTAACGCCGGGAAAGAAAACATTGAAGGGTTATACCAGAATTTGCTTGAGTTAATGATGAATGATTCTGGTTTACGAAAAGTTGCGAAGAAAATTCAGAACTCTGAAATGGAAATTGACATATCCCTGGATGAATATTTAGTTGAAAAATTGGAAGAAGATCTTCAATAAAAATATTTTCTCTTTTTGAAATAATCCATTTAAAATTGTATTTCAATAAACTTTATTCTATATTCTTTGTTATTAAATGAATTAGACTTTCATATTACTAGTAATATTAAGTAGCTTAAGTTTAGTGAAGAATTTTAGAAGATATTTTTAATTTTATTAATTTTTGAGAGTATTCAGGACAAATTTTATAATCTGGAAAATTGCATGAAATTTGATTCTGTGGCAAAGTACAAAAATGGCAAAAAGGACATGCCAATAAGCAATCCTCGAGATTAAAATTTGAATCAATTGTCATTATTTAAAACCTATTTTTTATCAGTATTAAATTTAAAATGTTATTTTCTTTGTTCGTTATATTGGTATTAACTTTCAATTGGGAATTTTAATGGAAATGACTACGATAATTTAATAATTTTTTAGACATTTCTGTGGATTTTTAAATAACTAAACTACGTGACTAATATAAGATGAATCTAATTAACTGCAAATATTGACTTTAGCGGTAATGAAACTTGAATATATTTATTCGATATGAAGAAAAAATTTAAATACTTGACAGTTTTTTTGATTTATTGTAACCAAATTAGCGAATTTCAAAATATTGTCTTTTCAATAATAACAAGTTATATTGATAATAGTAATTTAAAAATAATTGAGATTCTATAACTCATGGAACCTTATAAGAAGTGGAAGAAAAAAAGACATTTAAGAACAATACCAGAGGATATTAAAAATAATACTTTCGCTACTACTTTTCTCACTGAAAAAAAGGTTACAGAACCAAAAAAAAAAAATATTGTTAAGACAGGATACGATAATACGTTTAAAATAATTGTGTTTGGAAATTCTGAAGTA
>Ga0307379_10013189_pt1 | contig 10726 bp, 7 predicted proteins | sample UN2MG_FD_202237 | JGI IMG/M metagenome (GOLD analysis project Ga0307379, IMG submission 202237) | Soil microbial communities from Risofladan, Vaasa, Finland - UN-2 | ecosystem: Environmental > Terrestrial > Soil > Coastal area > Acid sulfate soil | place: Finland: Risofladan, Vaasa | collected... | reverse complement strand
GAGGTTCCACCGCTCGCACCGCCGGCATACGACCCACAGCCGTCCGCGGTCGCCGTCGAACGCCACCCGGCGTCCGACCGGGAAGGTCTCCAGGATTTCGTTCCGGCCCAGTGGCCGATTACAGAACAGGCATGTCGAGTACATCGCCGACATCGCGTCCTCCTCCCGCGCCGCCCTTCACACCGGGACGTTCTGGCGCGTTAGTTCCCCGAATCGCCCGTGCCCTGGTGCTGCTCCAACGTCGTCTCGCATCGCCGGCGAGCGTGCCGACAGAAGCGACGACCGGAATCCCTTGGGATCAGTGATCTTACCGGAATACGATCATCGCGGGAGTCGGGCTGCGCCGAACGGTCCCGATCCCGCTCGATGGCACGATTGCTGAAACCTGCGGGGCGCGCAACGGCGAGCAGCACTCGAACCACAGCGAGGCGGAACATGAAGACCGATCGCATAGGCAGTCTCCTTTTCCTGGCGGCTTTCCTGGGCGCCTGTTCCGGCGGGGATACGCCGGCCACGACAAATGCGGGCGACGGCCAGGCGGCGACCACGACCACCGTCCAGGGAGAAGGCCCGGCGATCAGGGCGCAGGCCGCCGCGCTGTTCAAGGTCATACCGTCCGAGGCGCCCGAGTTGTCGGACAACGAGCTCACCGACGACAGGGTTGAACTCGGCAAGATGCTGTACTTCGAGCCCCGCCTGTCGGCCAGCTGGCTGATCAGCTGCAACACCTGCCACAACCTGTCGCTCGGCGGCATCGACCTGATGGAGACCTCGATCGGGCACGGCTGGCAGAAGGGACCGCGCAACGCCCCGACGGTGCTGAATGCCGTGTATAACCTGGCCCAGTTCTGGGACGGCCGCGCGGCGGACCTCGAGGAGCAGGCCAAGGGTCCGGTCCAGGCCTCGGTCGAGATGGCAAGCGACCCCGAGCGGGCGGTGCAGACACTCAGGTCGATCCCGGAGTATCGGGAGTGGTTCGCAAAGGCGTTCCCGGGTGAGGCGGAGCCGGTCACGTTCGACAACATGGCCCGGGCGATCGAGGCGTTCGAGGCGACGCTGATCACCCCCGGCTCCCCGTTCGACCGCTGGCTCGCCGGCGACAATTCCGCCATGACGGCTGCGCAGATCGAGGGGTTGCAGACCTTCGTCTCGAAGGGGTGCACCGGGTGCCATGCCGGAGTGAATTTCGGCGGACAGGGCTACTTCGCGTTCGGCGTGGTGCAGGCGCCGTCGGATGAGATCCGACCGCCCGGGGACCTGGGCCGGTTCGCCGTGACCAGCACGGCAGCCGACGAGTACGTGTTCAAGGCACCGTCACTGCGCAACATCGAACTGACCGCGCCCTACTTCCACTCCGGCAAGGTGTGGTCGCTGGAGGAAGCGGTTGCCGTGATGGGCTCCGCCCAGCTCGGCGCGGTCCTGACGCCCGACGAAATTGGTGCGATCACGGTGTTCCTCGGGACCCTCACGGGGAATCAACCGGAAGTGGAATACCCGATCCTGCCGCCTCACACGGCGGATACCCCGTTGCCGGACGTGAGCGTCCCAACCGCGGCCGCTCCGCACTGACGTATCGGGCTCCCGATCCGGGGAGTCCGGGGTGCTCGTCGGCGTCGACCCTCGCGGACGTCGGCGGGCACCCGACCCGGGGGACAGCCCCCGGTGTCTTCCGCTGGACCGGGGATTTGACCTCGGGGTAGCCGCCCACCATGCGCATCGTATCTCTTTGCCCCAGCCTCACGGAGCTCGTGTTCGACCTGGGCCGTGGCGATGATCTCGTTGGCGTGACGAAGTTCTGCATTCACCCCGCAGACGGAGTCTCCACGGTCGAGAAGGTCGGCGGGACCAAGAACCCGCGGGTGAAGCGGATCATCGAACTCGAACCGGACCTCGTCCTGTTGAACGAGGAGGAAAACCGGATCGAGGATGCCGGGAAACTGCAGGCTGCCGGGATCGTCTGTCACTCAAGCTTCCCGCGGGCCGTCTCGGATACGGCCGCGATGGTGCGATCGATCGGGTCCGCGATCGACGCGTCAGTCGGGGCCGAGCGAATTGCACTCGATATCGAGGCCAGGGAAGAGCGCGTACGTTCTGCGACCCGCGGTCGTCCCCCGGTCCGCTTCGCCTACCTGATCTGGCGTGAGCCGATCATGGTTGCGGCGGCAGGCACCTTCGTCGACGCGTTGCTCGGGCTGGCGGGCGGTGAGAACGTGTTCCCGGACAGCGCCGAGCGATACCCGACGGTGACCGCGACTGAACTGGCCGATGCGAACCCGGCTGCAGTTCTGCTCTCCTCGGAGCCGTTTCCTTTCCAGGAGCGGCACGCAGACGAGCTGTCCGGGCTGACCGGGTTGCCGCGCGAGGCGTTTCACCTGGTGGACGGCGAGATGTTGAGCTGGCATGGTTCCCGGACGCCGCGGGGCATCGACTACGCAGAATCAGTGATCGAGCAAATCCGACAGGAGGCCTGAGAATGGGAGCCAATGGAGTGAATCACCCGGCCCGCGCCGCGTGGATTCTGGCGTTCGGAATCGTGCTGGCATCCGTTGTGCTCGGCGGGTCGTTCTACACGGCGCGCGGCGCCAGGAGCACCGTGCAGGTGGTCGGCATGGCCTCGCAGCCGTTCGAGGCGGACCTGGTCAAATGGAGCCTGTCGGTCAGCCGCACCGTCCCCGTGCGGGAGCTGCGGTCGGGATACGACCAGATCGGCAGCGACGTGGAGCGGATTCTCGCGGGGTTCGAGGAGGCAGGATTGCCCGATTCGGCCATCACGCTCCAACCGGTGACCACGAATCCGCTGTACGGTCCCGACGGAATCCGGGAGTACCAGGTGAACCAGTCCCTCTTCCTGCTCTCGGATGACCTGACCAGCGTCGAGCGACTGGCGCTGGATCCCGCCGGTCTGATGGGCGAGGGCGTTCTGCTGCAGTCCTCCCAACTGGAGTATTTCTACTCCGGCCTGGCCGCCGTGAAGCGGAGCCTGCTGGCCAGGGCAACCGAGGACGCCAGGATGCGTGCCGAGGAAATCGCATCGGCGACCAACGAGTCGATCGGAGGGATTGCCTCGGCGCGTGCGGGGGTATTCCAGATAACTGAGCCGTACTCCACCGAGACGGCGGCCTACGGCGTCTACAACACGTCGTCCCGGAAGAAACAGATCCGTGTGACGCTGCACGCCGTATTCGCGCTCGACTGAAACGAATCGAGGGCCACACCCGGATGCTCCGGACGCGGCCCTCATGACCTGACGTGTGGCTGGTGGATCCGCCCCGCGTGGGCGGGCGGCCTTCGGTCAGGACATACCCAGAATACGCATTACGCGCACGTACTGCACGTCCAGATCATCACGCCACACGCCAAACACGCTGTCATCGTGGAACCCGAGCGGCTGGAAGTGGAATGGCATCTCCACGATCCCGAGGTATCGACCTTCCGCGTCGAATATGTCCCACTCGGCGGAACCGATGTTCTGCAGCGGATTGAAGCTCTCCTTCTCTTCCGCGCTCATGTCGCTCAAGGCCCGGATCCTCTGGACCCACAACGTGCCGCCGGGGCCGACCAGGGCCTGCGCAAACGCCGGGAAACGCTCCTCGAAGCTGATGCCCGACTTCAGCTGCTCGATGCCCTGCGGAGGCACACCGGCTTCGCCCCACAGGGACTCGAGTGTGCTTACGAAAATTTCCTTGTCTTCTTCAGTGACAGTGGCGGGCTCCGAGGGGATCTGGACGATCCGGGTCACGGAACCGTCCGCTGCCTTGAATGTGAACCTGTAGACGTCATTCGTGCCGAGTACGATCCCGCCTTCGCCGGTGAGCGACCAGATCGGCTCGGGCGAGAAGAAGTTGAATTCGGGCGCCCCGCCCGCGAACGAGAACGTCTTGCCCGCCGGCACCCTGATCAACGTGTCCGTGACCTCGCCGTCGTAGCCTCGTGCCACGATCGCGTCGAGCGTGTCCGGCGTGGTCGCGGCCGGGTTGTTCGGCAGATTCAACTGCCGCAGTTGACTGATCAGGGCTCCATCGTCCTGCATATCCCAACGGATCGGGATCCCGGACTCGAATCCGAGCCTAAAAGTCCCCAGGTCCTCGCCGTCCGGTGTGAGCAGCGCTACACGCTGGTTCTGCATATCCGGCACGATGACCGTGTCGCCCCGTCCGACGAGCACGGGTCCGATCTGCGCGCCGAACTGGCCCGGGCCGCTTCCTGCCTCACCGAACGTCCGTTCCCAGGTGCCGTCGGCCGCGAAGATCTTCACGTGCTGGCCCTGCGTGTCGGACACGATGACTCGCCCGTCCGACGTGAAGCCGATTCCCGTGATCTGGCCGAACTGGTAGGCGGCTTCTCCCTCGGGAGTGCCGATGAGCAGCGTCTCCTCGAGGGTCCAGGCGTCACCTGCCCCCCACATCGGCGTGAGCGGGTTCTGGACGAGCTGGATCCCGGCGCTGTCCGTGACGGTGCCGGCCCATTCCGTCGCGGTCGTGCCGCCGTCGCCACCGGAGCACGCGGAAAATACGAGAGCCGCGGCGAATGCCGTGGCGAAGGACTGCCTGAACATGGAAGACTCCTCGTGGGGTATAGTAATCGGCCGAGCGCAGAAATATGCGCCGGGCCGCCCGGTAAAATGCGCCGGACCGTTCGCTTTTACAACCGGCTGGGCTCCCGTGCCCGCCGAAGGCCGGGCGGCGCTATGGTGCCAGTCGCTCGACCGTCCAGGCGTCGCCTTCGCGGGTGAACCGGAACCGATCGTGCAGCCGGTTCGCCCGGCCCTGCCAGAACTCGATGCGTTCGGGTCGGAGGCGATATCCCCCCCAGTACGGGGGAAGCGGCACCTCGTCGCCCGGGTAACGTGCCTCGAACTCCGCGACTTTACGCTCCAACTGCTCGCGATCGTCGATCACCGAACTCTGGGGGGATGCCCACGCGCCGATCCGGGCGCCGCGCGGGCGGGTCCGGAAGTACGCGAACGAATCCTCTTCGCTCGTCTTCTCCACCGTCCCCTCGATCCGTACCTGGCGCTGGAGAATCGGCCAGTGGATCGCGAGAGCCGCCTGCGGGTTCCTCTCCAGCTCGACAGCTTTTCGGCTCTCGTAGTTCGTGAAGAACACGAAGCCACGCTCATCATGTCGCTTGAGTAGAACCAGGCGGGCGGAAGGAAATCCGTCCTGAGTGGATGTTGCGAGGGTCATCGATTCCGGCAGGTAGAGTCCGGCTTCTCGCGCCTCGCGGTACCACGTGTCGAACAGCCGGAACGGTTCGGTTCCGACCGTGTCTTCGTTCAGACCCGTGAACACGCCCTTTCGAATCGTCAGCAGAGCGCGAAGCGTGGACTTGAGGGACATCGGGCCATCCGGTGCGGGTGCGTGGAACTCGCCGCGTTACGCGGCAGCGAAAGTACTCAGCCGGCGCCGGGTCCGATAGCGAGATGAGTCAGGTGAGGGTCTTGGTCGGCCGTTCTTGTTGCATGCCAGTCACTTGACTCTGCGCTCCCGAACTCCCTAGTCTTCGGATGCGCGTTCGCCCCCCTTTGACGCGCCGGTCGTCCCGAGCGACCAACCAGCGGAGGCATCCATGTCCACGCTCGCCGAGCGTCTAAGCGCGGCCCTCGCGCCCCGCTATAGGCTGTTGGAAGAGGTCGGTGCTGGTGGAATGGCGCGCGTGTATCGCGCGGAAGACACGACGCTCGCGCGTCCCGTCGCGGTGAAGGTGCTGCGCCCGGAACTTGCCACCGCCGTCGGAGCTGAACGGTTTCTCCGCGAGGCCCGGGCGCTTGCCGCCGTCGCCCATCCCAACGTCATGGCGATTCACGAGTGCGGACAGGCGGACGGCCTTCTCTACTACGTGATGGATTTCGAGGAGGCGCGCTCCCTCAGGACGTGCCTCGACGAGGGTCCGTGCCAGGAGACGGACGCCTGGCGGCTGGGGGACGATCTTCTCGCCGCTCTCGAGGCGACGCACGCGAGCGGCGTGATCCACCGGGACGTAAAGCCGGGCAACATCTTCCTGCGCCCGGACCGGGCGGTGCTGGCGGACTTCGGAATCGCCAGGGACGTATTGGAGTCAGATCCACCCCTGACGGAGGAGGACTCGCCCGGCACGCCCGCGTACATGGCGCCGGAGCAGGCGACAGGTGGCAAGTCGACCGAGCGCTCCGACATCTACTCGGCGGGGATGGTCCTGTACGAAGCGTTCACCGGCCATCGCTGGCCCAGCTTCCAGGATCCGGGGAAAGCGGACTGGACCGGCGTGCCGCGCCGGGCACGCGGGGTCCTGTCCCGCGCCCTCGAACCGGATCCGGGTCGCCGCTGGCCCGACGCGACGTCGTTTCACCGGGCATTCCAGGTGGCGCGCCGTCCGCGCCCCACTGCGCTCCGGGTCGGAGTCGTCGGTCTCGCAGCGCTGGCGATGTTTCTCGTGTGGTGGTCGTGGCCGAAACCGCTCCCTGAACTCACTGCCGATCTGGCCGTCCTGCCCTGCAGCGTCGCGGGCGTGGATCCGGAGGTAGCGAGAGACGCGGTGGTCTACGCGGTGACGCAGCTGGCCGACCTTCGAGACATACACGTCCTCGGAAGTATCCAGGCGCTGAACACCTGGGACCGTAACAGATACCACCTGGCGCCCGACGACTGGCAGGGCTGGAAGCAAGCGCTACGGGCGCGCCGGGTCAGCAGCTGCAAGATCTCCGCGCACAACGAATCGTGGAGGGTATCCGCCGAACTGCATGACGGCGGTCGTTTCAGGGGATCGTATCAGGAGATCGTGGACCCTGACGACGCGACCACGGCGGGGCAGGCGTTGTTCCACGCTCTGCTGCAGGGGCTCGCCGCCGAACGGCTTACCGGTGTGTCGGCCGACGAAGCCGGCGTCCTGGGCTCGTATTCCTCGGATGCCGTTCTGCTGTGGATCGAGGGGAAGGAGTCGTTCCGGCAGGATGCGCTCCGGGACGCCGTGCTTCGCTTCACGCAGGCGCTCGAGCTGGAACCCGATTTCGCCCTCGCCGAGTGGCACCTCGCCGAAGCGCAACGCTGGCTGGCGCACGCCTCGGTGGAGGTGAACCTGGAGGATCTCTACCAGACGCGAAGTTCCCAGCTTCCGGTACGCGACTCGATGCTCCTGGCCGCACGCGTCGCGCTCTATGATGCGAAACCGGGCATGCTGCGGGCAGTCGCCGAGAAGTACCCGGACGAGGCCTATCCCACGCTGCTGTATGCCGACGAGCTTTACCATCGGGGTGGGCTGTGGGGAGAGCCGGTGGACTCCGCCGTGGTGCTGCTTCAATCTGCGGTCGACAAGGACTCATCCCTCGTGCCGGCGGTCGAACACCTGGCGCAGGCTCAGATCCGGCTGGGACGAGAGTCTGAGGCCCGGCAAACCCTGAAGTACCTGGACGCGATCTTCGGACCGCCGGACCAGCATGAAGTCTACTATCCGGCGATCTGGCGCCAGGCCTGGCTGGAGCGGTTCGCCGGGGAAGAAGAGGCCAGACAGGGGTTCGAGCAGTTGGTCAGCGACCTTGGTCCCGAGGATGAGCTGGACCTGCTGCGCCTCGGCTGCCGCTGGGTCCGCTACGTCGAGCTTCCATCGGGGCAGGAGTTGCTCGGCCGCAGACTGCTCGGCGTCGCGCGCCGAATCGGCAGTCCCGATGATGCCGCAGGCGGGCTCCTCGCGATAGCGCTCGGTGGTCTCGGACAGGGAAGGATCACCCCCGCCCTGGCGGCTTTCGATTCGATCGTCGCCGAAACCCGGACTCCCGAGGTGCGGCTGCAGGCCCGGATGCAGGCGGCGGAGTGGAGAGTGATCCCGTATGCCCTCGGCCTCGACGGATTCGTCCTCCCGGAGGCGCAAGCAGGCGCGGACACGCTCGCCGGCCTGTGGTCCGACCAGACCATTCAGCCGATCCTGCGCGCCAGGGCCGCGTTCGGGCTGGCGATTCTCGCGGTCCAGATGGACCGAGCCGCCGAAGCCGCCGCCTGGTCCGACTCGCTGCGAACTCTGGACGCGTCGCTTGCACCCGGTGCCGTCAGCCGGAAGTCGCTGCTGCTGGACGGACTGTCGCTCGCCGGGGCCGGCGAACTCCGTCTCGCCCTTGAACGGACGGAATCTCTCATCTCCTACGATTCGGTGGCCCTCGGAGCCGACCCGTTCGGTCGAGCTGCGACCTATTGGCTTCGCGCCCGGTGGCAGGCGGAGGCGGGCGACACGACCGCGGCGCTACGGACCCTCTATTGGCACGAGAATACCGACCTCGAGGAAGGCACCGCGCACGGGCTCGCGCAGGCGGCCGAGGTGGATGCCGCGTTCGGCGTGCATGCCCGTGCCATGACAGTCGAGCTCGCCGGCGGCCTGACCGGCGATGAGCCCGTGGCGGGACTGCCCCGCTGCGATCTCGTAAGGACTCGGGCCAGGGAAGTCCAGCGCCTGTGGAGCGATCCGGACCCGGGCCTGCTCGCGGTGCGTCGACAGGTCGAAGAAGTGCTCCTCCAGATCGAATCGGAGTGCGAGACGTGATTACGCTGCGAACCCTCGGGGCGGTCGAGATTCGCGTCGACGATTCGGATCCGCCTCGCGAACTGCTGTGGAGGAAGAACGTCGCCCTGCTCCTTTACCTGGCCCGCTCGCCCGGCCACCGCCGTTCTCGCGAGCATCTCGTCGGTCTCCTGTGGGGCGACAAACCGGATTCGGCGGCTCGGCATTCTCTGAACGAAGCGATGCGCGTTCTACGAAGGATGGGAGACGAATGCCTGCTCGACTCGGTCGGTGACCAGGTCGTGCTGGATGACGGTACTATCAGTCTGGACGTGGCCGAGCTGGAGCGGCGAGTCGCCGAGCAGCGCTGGGCCGACGCGGTGGAGCTCGTCCGCGGCTCGTGGATGGAAGGCTTCGCGGTGCCCGACTGCAGCTCGTTCGAGGACTGGCTGTCGGCCGAGCGACTGCACTGGAACGGCGTGGCGATATCGGCCATGCAGGCGCACGGATCGACCTTGCTCGGCCGCGGTGACGAGGCCGGAGCGCAGGGCATGGCTCGCCGGGCGCTGGCGCTCGACCCGTTCTCCGATGGGGCGATCCGCTTGCTGATGGAGGCCGCAGCCCTCCGGGGCGAGCGAGCGTCGGCGCTCAGCATCTACGAGGAGTTCACACGCCGGCTGGAAAGCGAGCTCGGAATCGAACCGGAGCCTGATACGGCGGCACTCGCCGGGCGCGTTCAGCAGGAGCGCACCTGGAAGCTGCCCGAGGAAATTCCGCCGGAGGACGTCTGGGCGCGGCGCGTGCCGCTCGTCGGCCGGGAACGCGAACTGGAGACCATGGTCTCGTCTGTGCGGTCGAGCATGACGGAACGCCAGCCTGCCGTGATCGTCTGCCGCGGCGAGTCAGGCTCCGGCAAGACACGTCTCGCGGAAGAGGTGATAGCGCGGGCGCGGCTGGAGGGAGCGGCCGTGGCCAGTTTCAGGGCCGTGGAGTCTGATGGGTCTACGGACTGGTCAGCGCTGCTCGGCCTCGCCGCGGGAGGCCTGCTCGCCACCGAGGGCGCCGCCGTGGCCACCCCCGAAGCGCTTGCCACCCTGCTGGCACAGACGGGATGGCAGGACCCAGCGCTCCGGGATCACGCGGTCGGAGCGACGCCACGACCGCTGCCGAAGGCGTTCACCGAGCTCGCACTCGCAGCAGCGGAACTCCGGCCCATCGTGCTGTGGATCGACAACGCAGAGCACCTGGACTCAGCGACGGCCAGGGCCCTGTCCGGGATGCTGCGTGACCTCTCCGGAGAGCCCTGTACGCTTCTTCTCACTCTGCAGGGGTACCCTCCGCAGCCTCAACTCGACGAGCTGAGAAGCCGGATCGGCCGGGACCTGTCCGGTGCGGCGCTCAAGCTCGAGCCGTTCGGATCGGAAGGGATCGAGGAGCTGACCCGCATGATGATTCCCGATCTCGACCCGTCCGGGGTCGAGCGGCTGGCCCGGCGGATTTCGGTTGACTCGGCCGGCCTGCCGCTGTTCGCGGTGGACCTGTTGAACGGCGTCCGGCTAGGACTCGAGATCGATCAGCAGCCCACCTGGCCTCAGCCATTCCGAACGATGGACCAGACGTATCCGGGTGATCTGCCGGACACGGTCACTGCCGCGATCCGGATTGGATTCCGCCGGTTGAGCGAACCGGCGCAGAGAGTACTCAGTGCGGCCTCGGTGCTGGGCGAACGCTTCGAGAGTAGCCAGCTCGCTTCGGCCACCGGACTGGAGGCGGCAGCGGTCACGAGCGCGCTCGACGAGCTGGAATGGAATCGATGGGCTACGGCGGATGCGTTCGGCTACTCGTTCGTCGCTCGAATCGTGCGCGACGTGATCGCCCGGGACATGCTCACTCCGGGCCAGAGACTGCGGATCCAGGAGGCAGCGCAGAGCTGATCCACTCGGCTTGACCGTGGCTTGACTCGCAGACGTGAGACTGATGGCGGTGGCAGACAGTCGAATCACGAACGCGGGAGGCCTCGATGAGTAAGCTGATGACGATTCTAGCCCTGAGTTGTTGTTTCGGAGTCGCGCTGGGTGGGTGCGGGGACGACGTCCTCGGACCGGGAGAGCAGGACGCGTTGCTCGGCGTCGAGCGAGCAGGTTCGCCCGACATCCGCGTGATGAACTGGAACCTCTACGTCGGCGCCCAGATCGAAGCAATCGCGGCCGCGGGCTCACTGGAAGAGCTCGTGGTGCTGGCTGGCCAGACCTTTGCCGCCGTC
>Ga0307379_10013188_pt1 | contig 10726 bp, 12 predicted proteins | sample UN2MG_FD_202237 | JGI IMG/M metagenome (GOLD analysis project Ga0307379, IMG submission 202237) | Soil microbial communities from Risofladan, Vaasa, Finland - UN-2 | ecosystem: Environmental > Terrestrial > Soil > Coastal area > Acid sulfate soil | place: Finland: Risofladan, Vaasa | collected... | reverse complement strand
AAATGAAAATAATTTCAGAGGGAGATCGACCGTTTTCTTGGGCCATCCCTTTTGAATTGCTGGCTGACAAGTGGCGCATCTCAAATCAACTCGAACAGAAATCGATCAAACCACGTGAACGCTTACTGAATCGGCACCAACGGCGTTCGTGGTAATAACCTGTTGAGGGCCAAAGGTGCCGAGACCGTCGGTGTTCTCGTACCAGGCAATCTTGTCTGTGTCACCAATGCTTGAAGCTGACAGCACATCGGGATCTCCATCGCCGTCCAGGTCCGCCGCATATACTGAATCGGCACCACCTGCCATCATGGTAATAATCTTTTGAGGGCCGAAGTTGCCGAGCCCGTCGGTGTTCTCGTACCAGGCGATCTTGTCATCATTTAGAGAGGCCGATAATACATCCGTATCGCCGTCTCCGTCCAGGTCCGACGAATATACTGAATCGGCACCAACGGCGTTCGTGGTAATAACCAGTTGAGGACCGAAGACTCCGAGACCGTCGGTGTTCTCGTACCAGGCGATCTTGTTGTCATCGTATGAAGCCGACAACACATCGGGATCGCCGTCGCCGTCCAAGTCCGCGGTATGCACAGACTTGGCATAATAAGCGCTGGTGGTAATAACCTGTTGAGGACCGAAGGTGCCGAGACCATCGGTATTCTCGTACCAGGCGATCTTGTCGTCATAGGTTGAAGCAGAAAGCACGTCCGGATCGCCGTCACCGTCCAGGTCAGTGGCATGCACAGAGCAGGCGCCATTCACGATCATGGTGATAATAACCTGCTGAAGAATGAAGGTACCCTGTCCGTCAGTATTTTCGTACCAGGCGATCTTGTCGGAACCGAAAGAAGCCGACATTACGTCCTGATCGCCGTCTCCGTCCAGGTCCGCTGCATGAACAGACCAGACACCACTCGTGCTCATGGCAATCACCTGCTGAGGACCGAAGGTACCAAAACCGTCGGTGTTTTCGTACCAGGCGATCTCGTTGTCATTGTTTGAAGCCGAAAGCAAATCCAGATCTCCGTCACCGTCCAGGTCCGCCGAACGTACTGAATTCACACCATCGGCACTCGTGGTAATCACCTGTTTAGTGACGAAGCTACCGAGCCCGTCCGTGTTCTCGTACCAGGCGATCTTATTGTCATAAGATGAAGCCGATAGCACATCCGTATCGCCGTCTCCATCCAGATCCGCGGTATAAACAGAAGACCTTGCATAGACATCGTTCAAGTCAACAATCTGTGGAGGACCGAAAGTACCTAATCCGTCGATATTCTCGTACCAGGCGAGCTTGTCGTCGTATATTGAAGACGACAGCACATCTATATCGCCGTCTCCGTCCAGGTCAGCCGCATGCATAGAAACGGCGGCATCCGCGCTGTTGGTAATAACCTTCTGAGGACCGAATGTGCCGAGACCATCGGTGTTCTCGTACCAGGCGATCTTGTCGTCATTAAACGAAACCGAAAGAACGTCCGGATCGCCATCGCCGTCCAGGTCCACCGAATATACTGAAACGGCAGCATGTGCTATCATGGTAATAACTTTTTGAGGGCCGAAGGTGCCGAGCCCATCGATGTTCTCGTACCAGGCGATTTTATTGTCACGTGTTGAGGCCGAAAGCACGTCTTGATCGCCGTCTCCGTCCAGATCATCCGCATACACAGATCTGGCATAATCCGCGCTAGTTGAAATAACTCGTTGAGGACCAAATGTGCCTTGTCCGTCTGTGTTCTCGTACCAGGCAATCTTGTCGTCACCCGCTGAAGCTGACAGCGTGTCTAGATCTCCGTCACCGTCAATATCGGCTGCGTAGATGTCTGTTGGAGCCGATACCTCGGACTTGAAAATAATTTGTTGAGACCCGAACGAAGTCTGGGCGGAAGCGCCCGACCATGTGAAGACCATTGAAAAAACGACCACCACAATTGACGACACTTTAGGCATGATAAAAGACCCCCTAACTACGTCAAGGCATTATTATGACACATACATCTTCTCGAGTACCAAGTCCTACCCGAAGCTCCGCTTTTCTTAGTGTATCAGAAAAATGCCTTGGTTGAATACTGCATGCCTTGCGGAGAATCGTACCTGGAAGTGGCCTTGCCCCGGTTTAGTGGACAGGTTTCTTATGCTGCCATAGCAGCTCGACATTTGAAACGCCTTTCGTACTCGACTGGGCTCAGGTTACCATTGGTCGAGTGCTTGCGCCTGCCGTTGTAGAACGCCTCGATGTATTCATGGATTGCCAATCTGGCAGCCTTCATATTCAGCCAGTACCGCTTGCGTACTGGGAGCCGCGGTCGCGGTGGAAGATTAGCCCTAGAGCAACCTGGCGCCGCCCAACAGCCACCTCCAGTGCCTTCAGCACGAGCTCTGACAGGACAAAAACAGAGCTAATCTGAAATGGAAGAATCTTTTCTTCGCCCTTGAGTATATCGGTCATTAAATGCCCCTTTGCAGGAATATGTTATCAATATCGAGAAAAATGGGGACGGAGGTCTCCTCAATAAACACTCGGGAGATTTTAGAGATAATAAACCTTATGATCCACCAGGGGCGCTAGAGACCTTCTCCAGGGGCTGCAGCACTTCACTTCACGATCTTCGTGGTGTCCCGCAGGAAGGCGGAAGTACCGCGCCTGCGCTGGGGCTCAGGGCTTGAGGGCTTCGACCAGCCCGTTCATCTGCTCGCCGGTCTGCAGGAGCTTGACGCGGGTGAAACCCGCGGTCTCGAGATCGTGGCTGATCTCGTTGAATGAGTACGTGGACCCGCCGGCGGTGACCACGAGCATGTTGACCGCGAAAAGAGTTCCGCTGGCCGGCTGGGTGTGATCGGTGCTCATCACATGGTCGCGGATCACCAGGCGCCCGCCCGGGCGCAGGGCGCGGCTGACCTTGCGGTACAGCTCGACGTTCTGCTCCGGGCTGTTCTGGTGGATGATCGCGGACATAAGGGCGAGGTCGTGATCGGGCGGCAGCTCGTCCTCGTAGAAGTCACCTTCGGCGAAGGTGATGCGCGCGGCCAGGTCGCTTCCATCGAGGCGCTCGCGCGCCATCTGGATCACCGGCGGCAGGTCGAACAGGGTGGCGCTCATATCAGTGGCCGCCTCCAAGAAGGCCTGGGTGTACGCGCCGAGCGCTCCGCCGATGTCGAGAAGGCGCTTGGCGTCACCGGGCTTGGCGGCGGCCACGATGGCGGGCGCCGTCCTGCAGGCGAGGGCGTGCATTGCGCGGATGAACGTGGCTTGCTGGTGTTGCGTGCCGTCGAATATCCCCGGCCTGGTCTTGGCCGGGCCGTTGCGGACGATGTCGGTCAGGTTCGACCAGCGCCGCCAGCCGCCGGCGCTGAGCAGGAGCATGGGCAAGAGCGAGGTTTTAGAGTCCTTCGACAGGGCCGCGGCCACCTCCGGCGGGCAGCTGTAGCGGTCGTCATGCTTGTCGAGCAAGCCCATGGGCACCAGGGCGTCGAGCAGGAATGTGACGCCGCGGGGCGGGGCCTCGAGTTTGCCTGCGACCTCGTCGGCGGTCAGCGGGCCAATGGCTATCAGGCTGAACACGTCAAGCTCGGCCGCGCTGAGCACGACCCGCGACTCCATGAACTTGCGGCCGACGCCGAGTATGGCTTCCGGTTTGATGGGCATGTGTGGCTTCCTTTCCAGCACCAAAAAAGTGCCGGGCTACCCGCTGCGATCCAGTCTAGTAACATGGCCATCTACTTACGTCCAAAACCAAATAACCCGAGACCGCCCCCGGCTCCCCGGCCGATTTTTGAATCATTTGCTACAGTAACCAAAATATTGGCCTGTTTCTGGACGACGGTAGAAATAACGGGAGGTTATAGGTGATCAAGACAACCGAAGAGCAGTTTAATCCGCGATTCGTTACAGTCTTGATCGAGGTCGGGCCGGAATGGGTGCGTCATCACGAAACATAACGCTTTCTTCGCAATAGTGCCGCAACCACCATGAACGGCAAGAAATCCATCCTCTTCCCCCCGGCGCCCGAACAGCCACTGCACGAATCAGTGTCATCGCACCATTTGAAATATCCATTTTGAATGTGCTCGCGTTCACAATCGCCGTTTTGTCTCAAAGACTGCGCCAAGGCGAAATCAACGGGCACGCCGCCTTCGCACATGGCTTCTTGGCCTACAACCGGAATAAAATAAATAAACAGTCTTGTATCCTCGTCCACCAATACCAGCCCACTATCCCCGGCTGATAGATCTTCGCAACGCCAGGCTTCCTCGTTTGCGACTCCGTCGTCGCATAACAATTCACTTGGGAAGTCGACCTCCGAGCAAACATAACCGCCTGTACAAAATACTTGATCGTCCAGTAAGCTGATACTGACAGCGCTGCCAATGACGCTTTCTATTCTGGCGAGACCGATACTCGCAGATTTATATTCATCCGAATACCACCCCAGGCAGCAATCCGGCCCCATACAGAAATTGGCTGCCATACTTTGATTCGAATACACCAATAAGGCAACCAGAGTCACATATGCGGCACAGCGTCGTGATCCAATCCACATTGTGTCATCTCCGCCTTTGTTCATGCCGCTCCCCTGAGCACCGATTCAAGTTCGCGTCCTTCGGCCTCCAGTGTCGCGACATCGGCTCCAGTCGTAATGCTCATGAAAGTGTATACTTCCCAATCGCAACTTATGAAAATTCCACCGTCACGCTGGGCGGCTAATCGTACCGTCAGCGTTGTGTGATATGCGCGGATATCAAAGCGCCACAACGCGGATATCTTTTTACCTCGCTGAAAAATCCATTCGCCTGGTCGCTCCTCAATCAAGCGGTATCCAAGTTTAGAAAAGTGAGAAACCACGTGCGAGCCGGCGCCCCTGTCTTCCGGCAGCTCAAAACCGATATGTACTTTGAGTGCCATAGTTCATCACCTCTAACACGATACCACAACGTTTAGCGCGTTGGGGAAAAATGGGGTCAGGGGTCTCCCTGACCTGTTCCCCGTAAACTGGCTCATTCTGACTGTGGTCGGACTCAAGGGTGCGCAGCATCGCAAGTGCGCTTTCGCTGATGCCAAAGTACTCCTCCTCATCGGCGATTCTCGTACCGCCAATAACCAGTGAAATCTTTCCATGGCTACACTGATCCCATTCCGAAGAGCCCTCTTCGATCCATCCTTGCTCTAGGATCTGAATTTTAAAGGCATCGGTCATTGGCTTGTCTTTCTAGTTTCAGGATTCGCTGACACCAACCTACTCACCAGGAAATACATAGATTTTCTCCAGCAGCACTTCGTAGTCGTGACCATCGCACGAAACGAGGGCTTGGCAACGGGCCGGGAAGATTTCAGATACGACTTTACCTAGCTTGCGGCAGGTTTCCTCAGGCTCTTTCCATTGTGGTCGCCAGTCATACCAAAACCTGACGTGGCCACGAGCGGAGATTAGAACCGGTTGTACGTAGTCCAACCCAGAGTCGTCACAGGGCGAGCAGAAACCGTAGTGCTCGCTACCATCGGCCAATGTGAACCGGCTGCGGATCAGATATGCTGTTCCATCGTCGACAAGTGGGCCGTGATCTGGAAACGGTTTTGCCCATTCCTGACTTTTGACACGATTTAAGATTGCATCATAGTCCTCAGAGGCAGCGTCGACGTCGCGGTACTCAAACAGCACCGTACAGACGCGGAAGTCATCATTGCTCAGCGTGCTCAATCTCTTCCAGTTAGCGTCTGACATTCTCGATCATCCATCTTCCGTTTACGCTACCAGATGAATATCGGCACATCCACGCCAAAAAGGTGGCACCCAATCAGAGAAGGTTCTTGAAAGCCATCGCCAGCGAGAGGAACGGCTCTTCCAATCCGTCCAAATCTCCGTATAACGCGCCCGATCCGCATGCGCCCCACGCGTCCCTGTGCCCTTCGTCCATGAGTCCGAAGGCGTGCATGCTTGCGGTGTGGCACTCGGGCATCGAATCTGGCGGCTCTAGCAAAAGCGTGCTGGCCGTCATCAACGACGAGTATCGGTCTTGGGTCGCTGCGCCGACGCGATCGAGCGTGTATCTACCATCCTCGCAACCCTGGTTGTTCCAGACCATCCGGTTGGCATCCACCGCCACCAACCGGCTGCACATCCCCAGTCTTTGCTCCCAACACAGCACCGGCTGCTTGAGATCCTCCAGATACGTTGAACCACCGCAACCTGAGGCCAGGACGGCGCCCAGAATCGCCATTATCGATGCCGATCTCAGCCGAATGGATTTCATCGCCCCTCCCGTCGAACGTCTAGGCCACTTGATCACGCTGCAATACTAACGCGCCTCAACAATTTTGTTAAGCGACAGTAAGACAGACATCGATCAGATTGCTGAAACAATGTGAATATCGGAGCAACGCCCCCCTTCTCTTCCCCTACTCCTATTCAGGAACAAACAGGATCTCCACCTGGGATTTCTCGGGTGGGATCGTCAGCGTCCGCTCGTCCCAAGGTCGCTTGTCACGCGGGCAAAAGACGAGGACCTTTTCGTCCGGCGGCAAACCGGATACCTCGAACCTGCCCTGCATATCCGCCTGCAAGCCGCCACCTACCCCGCTGGGCAAGGAGTAACAAGCTACCTCCACCTTGGCCGCCGGCGATCCATCGTTCAACCGGACCCGGCCTGTGATTGTCCGGCCTGGCCTCAGTTCCAGGACGATTTCCTCGGCGTCCGTTGCCTCGCGCCTGGCCGGTACAATCGCCCGCGCCCAGCTCTTTTTGTCCCAGGCACTCAGTTTTGCCTCGCCGGGCCCGCACTCGATTGTAAACCTGCCGTCGGGCTCGGTCATTGTGCTGCCGCCTTCCGAACTTCCGTCGTCATTGCTCGTGGAGACGTGCACCTTCACGTCGGCCTGGGGCCCATCCGGACCGATCACGATTCCGCTCAGCACAGACAAGCGCTCGAGTTCGAAGATCAGCTCCACATCGCGGCGTACTTCCGGGATTGGAAGCACGTGTCCGTGGTGACCCACGGCGCGGCCGACCACCTCGAAGGCGTGATCCGGTAACCAGAAGTCAAACCGGCCATCGACGCCGACCGTCACCGCCAGCGCCTGTTGGAACGACTTGACAGTCACTTTGGTTCGCCTGGCCATGACACTCGACTGGGCCAGCGGCGTGCCTTCTAAATCGGTGACCATGCCGGTAACATGTATCTGGGCCCGCTCCAGGTCCATGTCGGCCGTGATGACCTCGCCGTCATTGCGGCATACCACCCAGACTCCCTTGGAAAAAGCATCCTCCGCGTTCACCGCCAGCCGGTAGCCACCGCTGGTGACATTCGGAAAGCTGAAAAGCCCAGCCGCGTCGGTTCTGGCCGGGCCTGACTCCGTCGGCAAGTCCCATGTCTCTGTATTCAACGTGTAGAGTTGGACCAGCACGTCGCTTTGTGGTCTGCCTTCCAGCTTTACCGTACCTCGAATCGAGCAGCGAACAACCCTCTTCACCGAATCGGCCGCGCTTTGATCTTTCTTCACGTCATCCTCAGGACCCAGACCGAATCCCGTTTCAGGCATATCTTCTTCCTTGACTCCTCCATCCGTGCTTTTCGTCTCGATCACATGGAGGCTACCGGGCTTGGCCGATGCGCCCACCTGCCCGCCACTCACCACTCCATCTCTTCCTGGCTGGCGAGCGTTCGAGCCCCGGGCATAGCTCTGCCTGTCAGCAGGGCCGGACGTCAAACCTGCCCCGCCAGGCTTGACCGCATGATCGGCTGAACCGGGCTCTCGATCGTCGCTCAAAAATACGACCAACAAAACAGCCAACAGCACTAAAGCGATCCCTAGTCCAATATAGGCTCCCTTATTGCCGCCTGATTCCATCGCTTACCTCTAATTAACTGCCGCGATTCTACGAGGAATTATTTATTATCGAGCCTGTGTTCATAGCCGGAGAAAGGGGGACGTTCTTAGGTTATCAGGTCTTAGTTCTCATTACATTATTTCCGTCCAAAACCTAACAACCCGAGACCGTCCCCGGCCCCACTCATCGCCAGGACGGCGCCCAGAATCGCCATTATCGATGCCGATCTCAGCCGAATGGGTTTCATCGCCCCTCCCGTCGAACGTCTAGGCCACTTTCGCAGCTCCGGTTTCGCCTCCCGGCCGGTTTCACTGGCATCTCCCGGCAGGCCAGGGTGTTCATCGGTTTCTAATCCAACTCTTTCTGAGAACAAATTCCGTAACCCAATTCGCTTGCCTTGGTTTCACAGGCCAATGTTCTACCCAACGGAAAGCTGTTTTCCTTCAAGCATGTTCTGCAAGCTGGAGTCAGTGAAAGCTTTTCGCATCCCCAGTCTCGCTTTTCTCTAACTCGCTCGCACGTATCTCTCTCTAGAAACCCCGCCACTAGATGACACTTGCTGTCCGGTTCAAGATTCAATCCTTCCCTGGTTGGGCAGCTGTAGAGTAACCAGGGAAATTTTCTTTGCTCGCTTTTTCTGCATGATGCTGCGCAAATTAAAAGCGAGGCGACCAGTAGCAAACTGATGGAAGTGGCTGCTTTCATTTCTAACTCATTCCGTAATAAACCTGTCCTGTATGGCTTTGCATATTGACCTTACCCCGTTCTTTAGTCCAGAACGAATGCTAGTGCAGGACATTTGAAGCTTGTCCTTGCTGCCCTTCATGAAGGGCAGCGCGCGCCGCGTACTCGAACGACGTTTCGTATCCCAAAAAGGTACCCCAACTTGTCCCATGGAGACTGCCCTGTACCTGATTCTCCCAGTTTCTACGCAGCATTCTCCTTGAACAACTTCTTCAGATGCCACTCTAGTGCTTCCTGGCTGGGTTTCAGATTCGTTGATTCAGGAAGCTGTACGAGGGGCTGGCCATCGTATGGATAGTAACGGCGGCCGTTCTGCCAATCTTTCCTGAGCCTTGGAGAAACCCTGACCTCGTATTCTGGAGTGACGGCTACATAGCCAAGATCGAATAGTCGGTGGAACTCCTTGGTAAGAAGGAGGCCGTTCTGAGGATGGTTGCTCTTGGGTCCCAAGTAGGGCTGGATGTGCGCGGCGTCCAGAACGGGTTCGGTGTGCTCGCCCGTAATGGCGCAGCGGCATTCATAGGCATCCAGGAGTCGGAGTCGAAAAGTGCCCTGGCCTTCGCGCTTAGCAGTTCTGATCATAGTGAATTCTCGATCGTCGATGTCCAAGGGGACGAATGAATCGTCGAACTCATTTGGCATCGAATGTGCGTCCGCCCTGATTTCGAATATCAGCCGTTCAGCTCGATCTGAGTCCATCTCCCTCTTTCCCTGTATGATGTTACCCGACCACCCTTGTGACTCGCTCCAGGGAATCCAACGTTCTTTGGGCCAGAATGTTACATCCCTCAGAATAGTACATGCCATCGGCTTTCTTTCGGCACGAGGGTCGAATAGATCAACTCCCCGATACTCGCCAATTCTGGTGAAGAACGAACGTGGGTCGGTTGCTCCGTTTTTCCAGCCGAAGATTTCCCAGGCATCGTTAATCTGAACAAGCCTGAAATGCGCGAAAAAGCCGTAGCCGGCGATTGCCTTTGCCGGATATTTCAATCTCAGAAACACGGGTTCACCGGGATAGAGATCCTTTCTCATTGGTCGCGTGGCCTTTGGTGACCAAAAATTCACTTCGTCCACGACATAATTCTCGGCTTTTTCGGCGAGAAAATCGAACCAGCGCCGGTCTGTGTTTGCGATGAACGGGTTCATGGCTATGGGATTCCCTACAAGATAGTTGCCCTGGTGATTAGGAGATTGTTTTGACCCTTTTAGCTTTTTTCTCCCAAAAAAAGTGCCAGGCGATCCGCAACATGTTTAATATCAAAGAATTTCTCTTTTCACCGAAGTCCATGGCACCTTGTTCTGGAAGCACCTTGTTCTGGAACCAATCGAGAACTTCACACTCCGTATCCTCCCATCATGGTGTGTACGCCTCAACAATGGCTAGTGGGGTATGTGCATCATCTTGTCCGCCTAGTGCGTAGATGATTCCATTCAATTCTACGGCTGCGAGAACGGAGCGCGCAGTGGTCAATGGTGCTTTTGTGCTCCATGTGTCGGTGGCCGGGTTATAGGATTCAACCGTTGAAATTGCATTGCCACTCGCGTTCTCTCCACCAATAGCATAGATGATGCCGTTCACAGTTGCCGCCGTCAAATATCGGCGTGCCGTGGGCATATCGGCTTTGGTTGTCCAGGTGTTCGTCGATGGGTCATACGCTTCCACAGTCGATCGATAGACCTCGCTTGTGTCTATTCCGCCAATCGTGTAAATGATGTCATTCACAACTGTGCAGGTAAGCCCCCACCTGGGCGTAGGCATAAGTGCCTTGGTACTCCAGTCATTTGCAACTGGATTGTATGCCTCCACCGCATCTTCACCTCGTTGTCCTCCGATTGCGTAGACAATGCCATCAACTGCAGCTACCGCCAGCATGCGTCTAGATGTTGGCATCGGAGCTTTCGTGGTCCAGGTATTCATGGCCGGATCATAGGCCTCCATCGTCGCAAACCAACCGTTGGCAGAGGAATATCCGCCTATGGCGTAGATCACCCCATTCTCCACAACTGCAGCGAGCGTTGTTCGCTCCGTCCTCAGAGATCCCCTCATATGATACTTTAGGTTTTCTTTCTAAGGCATTAATTTGATCCAGGTATTGAAAGCACCCGTTTTTGAAACTTGTTTCTTGGCGTCGAATGACAATAATTGGTTCCAAAGG
>Ga0307379_10013186_pt1 | contig 10728 bp, 19 predicted proteins | sample UN2MG_FD_202237 | JGI IMG/M metagenome (GOLD analysis project Ga0307379, IMG submission 202237) | Soil microbial communities from Risofladan, Vaasa, Finland - UN-2 | ecosystem: Environmental > Terrestrial > Soil > Coastal area > Acid sulfate soil | place: Finland: Risofladan, Vaasa | collected... | reverse complement strand
TTTGAACACGTTCAGTGCCTCTACCTTGAGAATCAGAAACTCCTTCTTGAAAGGATAGTTGGAGAATCCCCGCCTTGCTACCCGTCGATACAGGGGCATTTGGCCGCCTTCGAAGCCGAGTCGTGTGCCTCCGCCGGAACGGGAGTTCTGCCCCTTAGTGCCCTTGCCGGCCGTGCCTCCCTTGCCCGTGCCTGTTCCGCGGCCTAATACTTTACTGCGTGTTGTGGCTCCCTTTGGCTTGACGATATCCATGATAATCCAACTACTCCTTTATTTTTAACGCCCGAGGGGTGGAAATCTCCTCCACGGCCACCAAGTGAGATACGGCACGAACCATGCCCAGTATCGATGGGGTGGCCTCATGAACGCTGGAGGATTGCAGCTTCTTCAGCCCCAACGCTTTAACGGTCTTCCGTGCCCGTGGTTTTTGGCCGATCGGACTTTTCACCAATCGTACCCGTATCTGTTTCTCTTGTTTTGCCATCTTAACCCCAGAACTCATTTAAGGTTTTGCCGCGGTTCGCCGCCGCTACCTTCGCATCCAGCAATCTGCCGAATCCTTCAAATACCGCCTTGACGACATTCATCGGGTTTGCCGATCCGAGGGATTTACTCAAGATGTCCTTGATCCCGGCTGCTTCCATAACTGCCCTGACCGGGCCTCCCGCGATGATCCCTGTACCGGGGGAAGCCGGCTTCAACATAACTTTGGCACCCTTATACTTTCCCATGATCTGATGGGGTATGGTGTTTTTTCTCATCGGGATTCTGACCATATTCTTCTTGGCCCGATCCAAGCTCTTACGAATCGCATCGGAGACGTAATTTGCCTTTCCGAAGCCGTAGCCGACGTGACCGTTTCTATCGCCGGCGACCGAAATGGCCGAGAAAGAGAACCTCCGACCACCTTTGACGACCTTGGCGATACGGTTTAATCTGACAAGCTTTTCGACGTATTCCTGTTCCAAATCCAAACTCCTAGAACGTAACATCCGCTTTGCGGGCTCCTTCGGCAATAGATTTCACGATTCCGTGATACAAGTACCCGTTTCTATCGAAAACGATTCTGTCAATTTTCTTTTCTTTTAGGCGCCCTGCTACAACCTGCCCCAACTGCTCGGCTCCGGTGGTTGTGCTCTTTATCTTCCGTAGATCCTTCTCGATATTTGATGCAGAAACGAGGGTATGACCCGTTTCATCATCGATTACTTGGACGTACAGATAGCGGCCGCTCTTATACACCGTCATTCTTGGCCGGTTGCCGACACCGGATAGGCTCTTCCGGATATGTTTTTTTCGTCGTATCCGGCGTATCTTTTTCTGCTCAACTCTGTCCATTACCTTCTTCCTGTTGGATTACTTGATCCCTGTTTTACCGATCTTCCTGCGGACATATTCGTTCTCGTAGCGAATACCCTTTCCCTTGTATGGCTCCGGCGGTCGGAAACCACGAATTTCCGCAGACACCTGCCCGACTTGCTGTCTGTCCGCACCACTGACAATAATACGGTTATTGCCCTCGACAGTGACTGCAATTCCTTCAAAAACAGGATATTCGATTGGGTTTGAGTACCCCAGATTCAGTACCAGAACATCACCCCGCAACTCCGCACGGTAACCGACACCATTTACCAGGAGCACCTTGGTAAATCCTTCGGAAACCCCTACAACCATGTTATGTATCAACTTTCGATACAGACCATGCATAGACTTAGCCTGTTTACTCTCGCTCTTCCGCTCTATTGTACAGACTTTGTCCTCCAAATTGATCTTCACAATTGATTCGTGGTAGTCCTGCGACAACTCCCCCTTGGTGCCTTTTACCGTAACCGTGCGATTCCCGACGGTCATCGTTACTCCATCCGGGATCTGAATAGGTATTGTTCCAATTCGTGACATACTCTCTTTCCTTACTTACCAAACGCTACAGATCAACTCACCACCGACCTGTTGCTCGAGAGCCTTTCTTCCGGTGATGACACCTCTGGACGTGGTAACGATCAGAGCCCCATAACCGTTGTACACACGGGGCATGCCTTTATATCCCTTGTACATCCTACGCCCCGGTGTAGACAGCCGCTCCAGCCCGTGAAGCACGGGGTTATTCCCGTCGTCGTACTTCAGAAAAATCCTGATCTGATTTTTTCCTTCTTGACTGATCTTCTTGAAGGTCTTAATAAAACCTTCATTTTTGAGAATCTTTACTATTTCGATCTTCAATTTCGACGAGGGAATATCGACTTTTTCATACCTCACCATGTTTGCATTGCGTATCTTGGTTAACATATCCGCAACAGGATCGGAAATACTCATTACACCTCTCCCTACCAACTAGACTTCGTTACTCCCGGAATCTTGCCCTCGCTGGCGAGATTTCGGAAACAGATACGGCACATTTGAAATTTGCGCATATATCCTCGCGATCGACCACAGATACGGCAGCGGTTCACCTTCCGCGTCATATACTTCGGTTTTCGTAATGCTTTGTTGATTAGCGATTTTCGAGCCATTTAAAAATCTCCTCTACTTCCTGAAGGGCATCCCCAGGTGGGCAAGCAGGCTGCCGGCCTCACGATCCGTCTTCGCCGTTGTAACAATGGCTATATTAAGCCCGGAAATCCTCTCGATTTTGTCGTAGTCGATTTCCGGGAAGATGATCTGTTCGGTGACCCCCAGAGAATAATTTCCATGTCCATCAAAAGCATTCGGGTTCGTACCACGAAAGTCTTTTACCCTGGGAATCGCGATGTTCACCAGTCGGTCGTAAAACTCGTACATATAGTCACCCCGCAGGGTTACCATGGCGCCGATCTCCATGTCTTTGCGGAGTTTGAATCCTGCGATCGACTTTCGTGCTACCGTCTTCACTGCCCGCTGGCCGGTAATCTGAGTCAGCTCTTGCAGGGCCGAGTCCAGCAATTTCTTGTTTTGGGATGCTTCCCCGACACCCACACTTACAACGATCTTTTCCAATCGGGGTACCTGCATTGCAGACTTGTAGCCGAACTCATCCATGAGGGCTTTGCCTATCTTGTCCCGGTACAGGGTTTTCAACCTCGGTTGTTTTACTGCCGTAGCCATTACAACTGCTCCCCGCACTTCTTGCAGAAGCGAACCTTTTGATCTTGTTCCATGCGCAGTCCAATCCTGGTGGGACCGCACTTCTTACACAGGATCTGAACATTCGATATGGCTAAAGCCGCTTCTACAGAAGAGATACCTCCCTTCTGATTCTGTCCACGGGGACGGATTGCCTTTTTAACCATGTTCAAACCTTCGATTACGACCCTTCCCCGGTCCCGATCTACCTGCAGGACCCGACCGGATTTACCGCGGTCCTTTCCAGCCGTGATCTGCACCTGGTCATTCTTTTTGATTTTATATTTCACTGCATTGTTTCTTGCCACGGTCCTACACTCCTAGATCACTTCCGGCGCCAAGGAAACTATCTTCATGAAATCCTTGTCGCGCAGTTCCCTGGCGACAGGACCGAATATGCGCTTTCCTTTTGGATTGCTGCTGGGATCAATGAGCACACAGGCATTGTCGTCAAAACGTATGTAGGTGCCGTCGGGCCTCCTATACTCTTTTTTCGTTCTCACGATAACCGCCCGTTCAACGTTTCCCTTCTTTATCGGTGCATTTGGTAATGCGTCTTTTACGGCGACCACAACAATATCACCGATACTGGCAGTTTTTCTCCGTGTTCCACCCAGCACCTTGATACACTGAACACGTTTCGCTCCACTGTTGTCGGCAACGTTCAAGTAGCTACTCATTTGAATCATAGTCTGCTCCGTTCATGTGACCCTATTTTGCCTTTTCGAGTATCTCCAAAAGGCACCAACGTTTCTCCTTGCTCAGTGGCCTGGATTCAATCACCTTCACGAGATCACCGATTCGGCAGAGATTACCTTTGTCATGGGCCTTTATCTTTTTCGAGCGGGTGATGTATTTCTTGTAGAGAGGATGGAGCTTTCTCCGCTCGATCCTCACCACAATTGTCTTCTCCATCTTGTTGCTCACCACCGTCCCAACCAGTGTTTTTCTGTTTCTCTGTTTTTCCTTGACTTGCGCTTCCATTTCTCTAGCTCCTGGTACTAGGCTTGCCTGATTCCGGTCTCATATTCATGGATTATCGTGTTTAACCGGGCAATCTTCCTTCGCAGTGTCCGCTTCTGTAGGGGGTTATCCACATGCCTGAGGACCAGGTCAAAACGGAGGTCCCGGAATTGTTTTTTCAGCTCTTCCCGCTTGGTGAGCAGTTCTTGATAGTTCAGGTCGTTGAATGAATCCTTCATGTCCCTACTCCAGATCCCTTCGCATCTTAAACTTTGTTCTGATGGGAAGCTTGCTGCCCGCCAGCCGAATTGCCGATTCGGCCAGTTCTTTGTCCACGCTCCCTATCTCAAACATGATGGTTCCCGGCTTTACAGCCGCAACCCAATACTCGGGAGTGCCTTTGCCCTTACCCATGCGCGTTTCCGCCGGCTTCTTTGTAAAAGGAATGTCGGGGAAAATTCGAATCCAGACTTTCCCATCCCTTTTTATATAACGGGTCATGGCAATTCGAGCCGCTTCAATCTGTCGATTCGTGATCCAGTGCTTTTCCATCGCAACCAGACCATATTCGCCGAAAGCGATCGTGTTTCCCCGGGTGGCCAATCCCTGCATTCGGCCTCTTTGTTTCTTACGGTATTTGGTTCTCTTAGGACTGAGCATAGCCTGATCTACTCCTACCCGACCTTTGCTTCTTCAGCAGCAACCCGGCGTCTTCTTGGGTTTCACCACCGAAGATCTCCCCCTTATAAATCCAGACTTTGACCCCGATCGATCCGAAGGTTGTGGTCGACACGGCGAAACCGTAGTCTATGTCCGCACGGAAAGTGTGCAGAGGGATCCTACCGTCTTTATATTGTTCCCGGCGGGCCATCTCGGAACCGCCCAGTCGGCCGGCCACCCTTATTTTGGCTCCCTGTACTCCCGCCTTCATGGCATTCACCACCGCCATCTTCATAGCTCTGCGGAAGGAGGCGCGAGAACGAAGCTGCCTGGCCACATTCTGTGCAATCAGCTGCGCATCCGTCTCGGGTCTGGAGATCTCTTTGATTTTTATCTGTATCTTCTTGCCGACCAATTTCTGAAGCCGCTTTCCCAGTTTCTCGATATTCGCCCCTTTTGCCCCGATGATCACCCCGGGTCGCCCCGTATGAATGATAATGGTTATCCTCTGGGGATGACGTATAATCTCCACGTTGGCGATATCCGCACCTTGTGTTTCCGAGGCTTTGTCGATGGTGCGGCGCAGTAGCAGATCTTCATGCAGTGTACTGGCATATTCCCTGGGATCCACATACCACTTGGACCTCCAGGTCTTGTTGATACCCAGCCGCAGACCGTATGGATTTACCTTCTGTCCCACGTTACTCTCCTGCTCCGGCAATTTCATCCAGCGCCACCGAGATGTGACACGTTCGCTTAATTAGCCTGTCCGCCCTTCCCCGCGCCCGGGGCCAGATTCTCTTCGTCCTCGCCCCTTCATTGACCTGAAGGTCCCGGACATACAACAGCTCCTCGTCGAGGTTCTTGTTGGTGTACAAAGCATTGGCCGCGGCCGATTGAATGACTTTTTTCAACAGTCTCGCTCCTTTGTGCGGTAGATTTTCAAGGAGGGCGATGGCATCCCCGTATGGTTTTTTCCGCACTTTGTCGGCGATCCGCCTGACCTTGAACGGTGACATTCTCACGTAGCGCACATGGGCTGAGTAGCTTTTCTTGATTTCCATATCTCTACCTCTTCGCTGCCTTCCTGTCCGATCCGCTGTGGCCGCGGAATAACCGAGTCGGGGAGAACTCTCCAAGCTTGTGTCCGACCAGGTTCTCGGTGATGTACACGGGAATCCAAGTTTTTCCGTTATACACGGAAATGGTATATCCCACCATTTCCGGGAAAATCGTAGAGCAACGAGAATATGTCTTTATCATCTTTTTCTCGCCACCACCCTTGGTCATCTCCAAAACCTTCTTGTATAGGCTCTTGGCAATAAATGGACCTTTCTTAACAGACCTGGACACGAGCTACTCCTATTTCCTTTTCTTCACGATAAATCGGCCGGAAGATTTTTTCTTCTTTCGGGTCTTGTACCCCTTTGTAGGAACGCCCCAAGGGGTTACCGGATGCCTTCCACCGGAGGTCTTTCCTTCACCTCCGCCATGGGGATGGTCGTGGGGATTCATAGCCACACCCCGGACTTTGGGTCGACGACCTAGCCAGCGGCCACGTCCCGCTTTCCCCAAAGAGACATTCATATGATCCTGATTTCCCACCTCACCGAGAGTGGCATAACACCGGGCCAGCACCAGCCTCATCTCCCCCGACGGCAGCTTGAGGGTGGCATACTCCCCCTCTTTGGCCATCAGAGTTGCTCCTGCCCCGGCGGCACGGACGATTTGTCCGCCCCTTTCAGGGGTAAGTTCGACATTATGAACGACCATACCAAGAGGAATCTTTTCAATGGGCAAGGCGTTTCCCGGCTCTAAAGGAGCGCCAGGGCCGCTTACTATCTGAGCACCCACCTGCAGTCCCGCGGGCGCCAATATGTAGCGTTTTTCTCCATCCCGGTAGCTGACAAGAGCAATAAAAGCACTCCTGTTGGGATCGTATTCGATCGTTGCCACGGATCCGGGCACGCCCTTCTTGTCTCTCTTGAAATCGATCGCCCGATACTTCCGCTTGTGGCCTCCGCCCTTGCGCCGGACACTGATGCGTCCACCCCCACCACGACCTGCTTTGGAAGACTTCCCCTTGGTAAGTCCCTTATGCGGTCGATCCGTGGTCAGCTCCTCAAAGGTCAATCCAGTCTTGTAGCGCATTCCCGGGGTGATCGGTTTGTACTTTTTTACTGCCATGAGTTATACCCCTTCAAATACCTGAATGACTTCGCCCGCACGCAAGGTTACGATAGCCTTTTTCCACTCCGCGGTGTACCCGAGCTGATACCGTACACGTTTTGGCTTCCTCTTCACGCGCATAACGTGACAGGAAACGGGATGTACGTTGAACAACTGACGAGCGGCTTGCATGATCTCGATCTTATTCGCCCGGCTGTCCACCTTGAAAGCGTATTTACCGCTGTCCCGCATATGGTTCGATTTTTCCGTTACAATCGGTTCGATTATGACCTTGGATAGATCCATCACGCACCCTCTTTGTTCTGTCCGCCCGTGCGAGGTGCCGCGGTGCGGCTTCCCGACGTGCCGGTACCGGAAGATTTGCCGCTCTTTGCCTTACTGCTCGCTGTACCCGACTTTTTCGCCGTAGCCTTTGCCGCGGTCTTGGTTGCAGGCTTTGCCGCGGTCTTGGCCTTAGGTTTCTGCTCGGACTTTGTTGCAGGCTTGGTCGCAGGCTTGGCTTTGGGTTTCTGCTCGGCCTTTATTGCAGGTTTGGCCGTAGCCTTTGCCGCAGTCTTGGCCTTAGGTTTCTGCTCGGCCTTTGTTGCAGGCTTGGTTGCAGGCTTGGTCGCGGTCTTGGCTGCTGGTTTCTGCTCGGCCTTTGTTGCAGGCTTGGTCGCAGGCTTCTCTGCAGCCTTTGCCACCGCTTCCTCGCTATCCCTGACTCCACGCTCCGGCGGTGGCGCGCCGGCTGCCTTGGCTGCCGGTTTCGAAGAAGGCTTTGCCACAGGCTTGGCCTCAGGTTTCCCGACCGCACGCTCCGGTTTCCCGCCACCGTAGAAACGACCGAGCTCGTCCGCGGCCTTCTCGAACACAATCACGGTACTTGCGTAGAACAGGTCGTGAGCTCTGAGTCTGTTGTAGGACAGGATGCTCAAGCCCGGCACGTTTCGGCCCGCCCGTTTCAGCATGGAATCTTCTCCGGAAATCACAATGACTGTGCGGTTGCCGTTTTCCGGCGTCAATCCTTCAAGAATCTTGACCAGCTCCCGTGTTTTCCCGGATTCCACCGTAAAATCTTCGACCACCATCAGACGATCCTCATGGATCTTCTGGCTGAGGATCGATTTAAAGGCAAGTCGTTTAAGCTTTTTCGGGACCTTATAACTGTAATCCCGGGGCTTGGGCCCAAAAACCACACCGCCCCCTACCCAAAGGGGCGACTGTCGCGTTCCCGCCCGTGCCCGGCCCGTTCCTTTCTGGCGCCAGGGCTTGGCACCGCTGCCTCGGACTTCGCTGCGGGTCTTTGTAGATGCGGTTCCCACCCTCAAATTTGCCAACTCGTTGCGGATGGCATGATAGATCGACCCCGTGCTGACGGATCTGTTAAATACTGCGTCGACAAGATCGATGTCCCTTTGTTTAGATCCATCGATGCCATAAACCTTCACAACCATGGTATCCTCTACTTCTTCTTCGCTTTTGCAACGAACAGGGTTGCGCCTCTCCGTCCGGGTACCGCGCCCTTTACCAACAGCACCCCCGCTTGCGGATCAACTTTGACCACCTGCAGGTTTTGCACTGTTTTGCGCTCCGCTCCCATACGCCCCGGCATTTTCGTACCCTTGAACACCTTTCCACTGGCTAGACCGGTGGAACCGAGTTCTCGGTGCACGAGGGAACCGTGAGTTCTTGGACCGCCGCTGAAGCCGTGCCGTTTCATGACCCCCTGATAGCCCTTTCCCTTGGAGATTCCCCGTACATCCACAAAGCGCACACCCTCAAAGGTCTCCAAACCGATCTTCTCACCGAGCTTGTATTCTCCATCGAAATCCTTCACTTCGGTTAGAAACTGGCTCGGGTCTATGCTTTCGGGAAACTGCCCGGCGTAGGGTTTTCTTATCCGCGATTTTCTCCGCACCCCGTAGCCTAGCACCACCGCGGAGTAGCCGTGTTTTTCCGGCGTCCGTTCCCCGATCACGACATTTGGCTCCACCTCGATCACAGTCACCGGAGTCTGTGTCCCCTGCTCGTCGAAGACCTGCGTCATTCCAATTTTTTTACCAATCAAACCCAGCATGGTTTTCCTCATTGCTTGATTTCAACATCCACACCGGCGGGCAGTTCCAGCTTCATCAAAGCGTCCATTACCGCCGGCGTTGGTTCGATGATGTCGATCAGACGCTTATGCGTTCGCATTTCGAACTGCTCCCGGGATTTCTTGTTCACATGGGGCGAGCGAAGAACGGTGAATTTGTTGATCCGGGTTGGCAGAGGGATCGGACCGGACACTTTGGATCCGGCCTTCAGCACCGTTTGAACGATAGCTTTCGCACTCTGGTCGATCAGCTCGATATCAAATCCCCGCAGACGAACTCGAATCCTCTCTTTAACCATTCTTCCTCCAGGCAATCCTAGTCTTGCTCTAAGCTCATTGCGCATATCCTCGCCTTAAGCTGCTCCGGCGCTTGGGAGAGCTCACAAATTCTTGTCCAGCCGGGTATTGAGGCTGTCGTTTTACCAATGCAAATTGGACAGCCGAAACCAGGCGGGCCGGAGGCCCGGCAGCTATCGCACCGGCGCTCCATTACTCGATGATGTCTGTTACCGCGCCGGCCGCGACAGTGCGCCCGCCTTCACGAATAGCAAACCTCAAGCCCTTCTCAACGGCGATCGTGTGGATCAGCTCCACCTGTACCTCGCAGTTGTCTCCGGGCATGACCATCTGGCGATCATCCAGAAGAGTCACGGTACCGGTGATGTCGGTGGTCCGGAAGTAAAACTGGGGACGATACCCCGAGAAGAAGGGTGAGTGACGTCCACCTTCTGCCGTGGTCAGGGCGATGATCTGGGCCTTGAACTTGTGGTGGGGAGTGATTGTCCCCGTTTTGGCCAAAACCTGCCCCCTCTGGACTTCCTGTTTCTCAACACCCCGGAGAAGACAACCGACGTTGTCACCGGCCTGTCCCTCATCCAGGATCTTGTTGAACATCTCGACACCGGTTACAACGGTCTTGCGGGTGTCCTTGATGCCGACGATTTCCACCTCTTCCCCGACCTTGATGATACCGCGCTCGATTCTACCGGTGACCACGGTTCCACGACCGGAAATCGAAAAAACGTCCTCGATCGGCATCTGGAAGGGTTTGTCCATGGGCCGCTCGGGCAGGGGGAAGTACTCATCCATGGTCTTGAGCAGATCTTCCACCGGCTTCATGGCCTCCGGGTCTGTGGGATTATCCATAGCCTTCAGAGCCGAGCCTTTGACAATGGGAATATCATTTCCGGGAAACTCGTACTCGTTCAGCACATCCTTGACCTCTTCCTCGACCAGTTCGATCAGATCAGGATCATCCACCTGGTCGGTTTTGTTGAGGAACACGACGATGGCGGGCACCCCTACCTGGCGAGCCAGAAGGATATGCTCCCGTGTCTGGGGCATAACCGAATCCGGAGCCGAAACGACCAGGATGGCCCCATCCATCTGGGCTGCGCCGGTGATCATGTTCTTGATGTAGTCGGCGTGACCCGGGCAGTCGACGTGGGCGTAGTGCCTCTTCTCGGTCTGGTACTCCACGTGTCGGGTGTTGATGGTGATACCCCGCGCCTTCTCTTCCGGCGCGTTGTCGATGTCCTCGAACTTCATCACCTTATCGCCGTATTTAGCATTACAATACATGGTAATCGCCGCAGTCAGGGTCGTTTTGCCATGATCCACGTGACCAATTGTCCCAACGTTGATATGGGGTTTGGTCCTCTCAAACTTTGCCTTTGCCATGCTAACCTCCTTGCGCTTAAGCGGCAAATCAAATCCTATTTTTTGCGAAGATAGGGGGA
>Ga0307379_10013184_pt1 | contig 10729 bp, 7 predicted proteins | sample UN2MG_FD_202237 | JGI IMG/M metagenome (GOLD analysis project Ga0307379, IMG submission 202237) | Soil microbial communities from Risofladan, Vaasa, Finland - UN-2 | ecosystem: Environmental > Terrestrial > Soil > Coastal area > Acid sulfate soil | place: Finland: Risofladan, Vaasa | collected... | reverse complement strand
CTCCTCACGAACACGTGCGGCAGACTCGGCGGGGAGGATCGCGTGCGTTTGAGTATGGGAGCCGACGGCGATGCCGTTCGCTGACATCTCCCGGAGTTGGTCCCATGTGAGCCAGGGATCGGAACGCCGCTGCACCGACACAGATGGCTCTATCTCGCCGACGATTCCCTCGCGCACGTCAGCGGGCAACGGCTCGAGCAACGAGAGCATGCCCTCCGGCCCATGCTTCCCGGCCAGCGTCTGCTTGGGCGCCTCGATGCCGTGAGACGTGCATACCCGCGAGACGACGCGCCGCAGGTCGGACTTGCTTGCATGGCCCAGGACGGCGACTGCCAACCGCGTCCAAAGCGGGCGCGTGGTTCCGACGCACTGTGTTGTGACGAAGACCGTGGCCGGCAGGCCGAAGTGCCGCAGGATAGGGTAGGCATGGGTATAGGTGTCGAGCCACCCATCGTCAAAAGTGATCGCACAGGCCCGTCGCGGGAGGGAATGACCGCGGTGCATACGCTCGACGGCATCTTCGAGGTCGAGAGCCGCGCAGTGCTTCGATATGTATCGCATCTGCGCCTCAAAACAACCTGTGGTTGTCACGATCCCCGGGTCCGGCTCTACCTGCGCCGCCTCAGGTGGCAGCACTCGATGGTAGGTCAGTACGGCAAGGCCGCCCTGACCCACCCGCTCGCCGAGCCAGGCCAGGGCACCGTATGTCCCGCTGTAGTGCAGCAGGCCCGAGAGTGCTGTCTTCGCAGTTGTGCGGAGTATGGACATCTTACTCAGGAGAACTCCTCAGGGCAAGTACTTCGCTATCGGCGGGCCGAGGCGGTTCGCGATGCACAGGGGAAGACGACGCCACACCAGGCTCGCACAGCGGTAAGGTCTGGTCGCCGTCCGCACATGCGAGTCGCCGGCAGGCGCGCCGGAACCGTAGTACTCCCAGAACAGCGGTCTCGGCACGGCCGCCCACTGCTTCTTGTAGGCGGCGTGAGTGGATTCGCGGGTCGAGCGTCCGAAATCGCACCGCGTCATTTGCTGTTCGCAGGCGTACTCAATCGCCCGCCAGTTGAGAAGATCGTTGGGTGCAAAGCTCAGCATCTGACGCAGGGAGGATGCCCAGATGAAGTGCATGACACCCCGCCACGCCATGACGAACTTGCCCCCCACAGGGCGCCCCTCGCGCGAGGCAACGAAGATGTGGGACTCTTGGGGGAACCGCCGGAGGACGTGCTCGAAGAAGTGCTGCCCGAGGACCGGGGTCCCCAGGTCGCGCATGTTGCGGGAGAAGCATCGGTAGAACTCCGGAAGGAGGTCTTTGCCCTGCGAGACTGTCACGCCGAGCTTGTTCGCCTTTCGCACCTTGTTGCGGACACTTGCTTTCAGGCGTCTCCAGATGGCGTCTCGCCCCGGTGTGAGATCGATCTCGTAAGTCTCCTTGTGCGACAGACTCGAGAAGCGGTCGTCCATGGGCTCGCGCGACCGGAGTTCGAGGTAGTCGACGCGCAGGTCCTTCGCGAGTTCGATGGCGTTCGACAGGAGCGCATGTCGCGCCGTCTCCGTATCCACCAGTGGGCCTCCGTAGTTGAGGAAGGGAACCGACACAAGTGCCGACTTGAACGGCGGCACGCGCACCAGGAATAGCGGCAGCACGCCGGCCAACCGGGCTGACTCCCAGGCCTCCAAGTAGTAGCTTCGACAGCCCAAAGCATCCGCGATGACGCTGCGCCACCGGATGTCGTGGAATAGCGTGGCATTCTCGTGCCCGTACACGAAGGCGTTCCACTCACGTTCGCTGTCCGTTCGGCGGCTCGACTGTACAGGGGCGGCCATTACCTCGATCATGGCTAGACCCCCTCGTCCGCGGGCCTGCCCACAGGCCGCGAGGAGGGATCGACCTCGCGCTCCCCGAGGCGAGTGTGTTCCCAGCGAACGGACTGCCGCCGGAACGTCGCGCGGAGCAGCCCAACCACGGCAGCGTAGTTTACCCCGCAGAAGTAGGTGGGGAGCAGTGCCACCTGCGGGAGGCGGGCGCCGAAGCGATGGAGCACGTAACCGACGAGTGCGGTCACGTAGAACCCTATCTGAGCCACAAGCAGGGCGCGGCCTATGGGTGCCGTCCGTAGAGCAATGCTTGCCGCGAGCATGACCACCATCCAACAGGGGACGGTGTACTTCAGCAGCTTTCCGGACAGCAAGTGGAAGCCGATGAGACCGTCCCGGAACGGCCCGCGTCTTACGAGCCAGCTCAGGGCCATGGGAGCTGCGCCGGCCACGATCCGCGCCTTCCGCCCCAGCTCCGCCCGGAAAGCCGGAGCGGCGGGTTCGTTGGCGGTGGCTGTCGGGTCGTAGACGACGCGGAATCCCTGCTCGACCACGCCAAGCGCGACGGCCATGTCGTCGGCCACCGTGTCCTCGGGCAGGGGACGGAAGAGGTGGCGGCGGATGGCGTACAGCCCACCGTCGGCGCCCGGCAGAGACCAGATGCGGCTCTGGAGGAGGCGAACGGAGCCGTCAAACCGGTACTTGAGACGCTCGCCGAGCGATGTCGCTGCCGCCCGCGGCTCGACGAGGGTCCGCCCACACACAGCGCCCACGCGCTCGTCCGCGAAGTTGGCTACGAGTTCTCGCAGCGTCCCCGGGTGCAGTCGAACGTCAGCGTCCGTGAGGACGAGGATATCGCATTCAGTGGCTGCATGCCCTACGTTGAGTGCGTATGCCTTCCCTCGGCGCGGCTGGTACGCGACGACGCGTACGCGCGAGTCCCCGGCTTGCCTGGAGAACTCCGCCGTCGCGTCGTCGCACCCGTCGCAGACCACAACCACCTCCAGTCTTGCCGGGTCGTATTCGAGAGCGAGGGAGTTCCTGACTTTCTGCGCGATAACTCGCTCCTCGTTGTGTGCCGCTACAACGATGGACACGCGCGGCGCGACGCGGGGTTCGCCCTTCCGCCACGAAGAGCCCACTGTCCTGGCGAGCAGCAGCAACAGCAACGGATAGCCGAGATAGACGTAAGCGACGACCCCGAGAGCCAGCCACACAACGAACGCGGCAATCATGTGGCACTCCCCTCTGCGACCACAGCCAGAGCACTGTGCTTGAGCGCAGCCGCCATCCCGGCGATGATGTAGAGGTGAGGATAGTAGAGCGTTGTCGCGAACATACTCGTGACGAGATATCCAATGAGGCTCGCGTCCAGCCCATGGGCAATATTGCGATGCCAGGAGCCACAGTCCGCGAGCATATGCTCTGACAGCCTCCTGGTCCACCTGTTGTCGCCGATGATGAAGCAACCCAGGAGGGTGTAGACAACGAGTCCCAGCAGGCCTAGCTCGGCCGCGGCCTGGTAGAGCACATTGTGAACCGACATCCATCTGGACTTCTCCGCAGGAGGGCTGTAGGCGACGCCATATGCAATGCCGAAGTTGCCGATACCGACACCGATGAGGGGATGATCCCGGATCATCTCGCGCGCGGCATGCCATGCCTCGATCCGCCTGACCACCGACGCATCCTGCTGATAGTCACCTATAGAGAAAACCCGCTCCTTGTACGCCTGAGGAGATAGGCTCCACCAGCAAAGGACCAGCAGGAGGAACCCGACTAACCCGAGGATTTTGTTCGGCGTCTTGAGATAGAAGACGCCAAACAAAGCCGCCAGGCCGAGAGCACCTGCACGGGAGCCAGTGTTAACTATCGCGGCGATGAAGAGTATGGTGGCGAGTGCTGCCGTTACGCGCAGCGCTGGCCTACGTTCCGCTAGCGCCATGAAGAGCGCGATCGGGAGGACCACTGCCAAGGCCACGGCGAAGTCGATCGTGTTTCCTAGGAAGGAGTCGGTTCCCCCCCCAACCCGTACGAACGCGTGCCCCGGGATTGCCTCTCGATAGGCGCCTATCTGATTCAGGCAAAGCCAAACGTTGAGCAGTATTATCGTCCATACCACCCAGCGAAGGCGCTTCTGTTCACCAGCCAGGTTCAGGATCAGCAGGAAGCTCACCATCTTCTTGACCAGGTCGATTAGCACGCGGGCACCCATCCCCGGCCAGTATGCACTCACCAGGGACAATCCGGCGACTAGCACGATCCCTACCATGACGGCGTTCTGGCGGTCTCGCGTGATCCGCACCCGACCAGTCCCTACCATGCTCAACAGCCACGCAACAGCGACCCAGAGAGTGAGTAATCGGGGGATGTGCAAAGGCCTAAGTCCCGCTATCAACTCCTGAAGACGACTGTACTCCAGCCCGAGCAGAAGGAGCAGCCCGAGGTAAGGGCTGCGCAACACGAGCATAGCGATCCCAATAACCATGAGCGCGGTGACGATGATCGCTGGAGGCACGAGAAGCAGGCCGAGCCCCACAGCGACGCCTAGCGTCAAACAGATGGTGACTCCGACACCGCGCCTCGTTGCCGCAGTTTGCGTCTTCCCGCCAGGGCGTAACAGATCCTTGCTCATGGGCCGTCGCACCTGCGAAGCGTGCCGCTTGCTGAGCACCGCTGTGCGCCTGAGAATAGCCTGGCCCTGAGAGCATCAGCGGCGCGGCGGCTGAGGCAACCCACATCCGAAGCGCATTGAGCGAGAGTGCCGGGCCATATATCGACACGGATGTTGGTACGCACGCCTGAGGCCCATCTCGCCTTATACTCAGATGCGCCCCTCATGAGATCGAATTCGCATGCGCCCTCTTCGATAGCCGCCTTGATCGCGAGTGCGAGCATGACTGTTCCAACACTACGCTTACTCCACTTGGGATCGAATCCGCTTTGGTAGGCGCAGAATGTGTCGCGATACAGGAATCCGTAGAGGGCACCGATCGGCTCAGACTGATGGTGCAGCGTCAGAAGCCGCAGCTCATTCGCGGTCAGCAGAGCTTTGCTGACAGCCTCGTGGAACTGGACGTACTGAGGGTTGGCGAAGTTCCCGCCGCTGGCCTTCGCCCTCCAACGCAATTCGTGCAGGTGCGCGAGCGCTTTCATAGCAGCCGCTCGCTCCGGTTCAGTCGTGGCTATCGTCAGGCGGCAGCCGTCGTGCTCAAGGAGTCGCCGGATGTAAGTGGAAGCTCGCGTGCGGAGGCGGGACCTAAGTCCGCGCATGTATTCCTCCCATGAAGATGGCAGCGTGATGTACGAGCACTGACTGGCCTCCCTGACGCGCACGCGGTACCCGAGCGAGTTGGCGCAGTCCACCGCTTCTTTTGCGGTCGGGGAACGGGTGGGAACCTCCATAAGCGTCAGACCCCACCGACGTCCGTACTTCCCTATCTCGCGCAAGAACGCCAGGCACACAAGGCGCTCCATGCCCTCTGCTGCGATGAAGCCAACGTAGTCGGAGACGCCGTCCCCGAGTGGCTCGAAGGTTCGCCACAATGCCCAATCCGCCGCCCTCACGGGGCGTGAGACCAGCGGAGCCAGGCCAACAAGGTTCGTCTGATCGTCCCACGCGGCAAGTATCACAAGCTCCCGGTTCCCCCCGTATACGCGCCACCACTCGGACAGCCAGCTGAAAGTCGAGAACACGGTGGCGTGGCGACAACGATCCAGCAAGCTGGACCATTGTTCGGCGATCTGCGAGAAGCTCTCGATATCAGTGATCGTCCGGACCTTGATCATGTTCCCCCCGACTGCCCAGTGAATCTGCCCTCGGGGAGCTTGAGAGCGAATGAGAAGTCCCAGATACGATGCCAGCCGATGGAGATTCGCCGAAGCGAAAACTGGTCAGGCGGCCATTGGTTCGCGCCATGCACGGAACCACAGGCGGCAGCGAACTCCTTCGCCACTATCTCTCGAGAAGTAGCGTTTAGCAATCCGAATGGGTAGGAGAACAGGTCAACGTCCGTTCCCAATCCCTCCTGGAGTTGGTGCTTGGCGCCCACGATCTCGGCCTCCTGTTCCTGACGGTCCAGCAGCGTGAGGTTCGGGTGGTGGATCGTATGGCTCCCTATCGCCACACCATGGCGCGACATCTCGATCATCTGCGCCCAGCCCAACCACGTGCCGGCAAGGTGAGCGGGTGCATGTAGCCCCAGACGGTCGGAGAGCTCCGCCAGGAGCTCGGATTGGCGCGGTGAGGGTAGCTCCTTCATGACTTCGTTCACAGTGGCAATCGCCTTGAACCGGTGCTGGTCCCTGGTCAGGAGGAGGGGCCCGGACGCGGCAGTAATCTGACCGTTGGCTCCGGGCAGATGATCCAGATCGACAGCAGGAGCCTGCGTTGACATGAACAGATGGGACATCTGGCTCCACCACGGTACCGCATCACTGCCGACGAACCCGCTTGATACGAAGACGGTGGCCGGCACGGAGTGATGCCTCAATACGGGGAAGGCATAGGTGTGCACGTCCATATAGCCGTCGTCAAAGGTTAGGCACAGGGCTCGTTTGGGTAGCGGCTTCCCTGCGACCATTCGGCCCACTGCATCCGACAGTTCCATCACACGCCAGTTCGACGCGAGCTCGCGAACCTGCCGCTCAAACTCCTCTACGGACACGCCACGCTCGAATGGCGTCTCATCGAGGTCAGAACCCTTGCCGGTCACGTGATGGTAGGTCAATATGAGGAGAGAAGGCTGACCCGCCGGCTTCCTCAACACTCGTTCGAGTAGATCAAGGGGGTCCAGCCGCCAGAGTCCCCACTTCAGGGCACGCTTGACGGGGCGACATATGGCGCCCAACGCTTGCCGCGGCGTGGCAGGGAAAGCATCCCCCCTCATCGGTCTTGCCCTCCCGTGCGAGGCTGGACCAGAAGCCCAGGCTGCCCTTCGAGTCGGGCAACTGCGTCAACTGAACGCGCGACCTGCGCGTTTCCTGCTGACTCGCCAACGATCTCATAGAGCCGGTATGAGCCTGCTTCACGGATCGCCCGTGCTCCTTCAATCACCGGCGCCTCCCGGCGTGTGAACCGTACGTCCAGCAGTATGTACGAGGCTCCGAACTCCCGGGCCAGATCGCCAAGGGGGCGTGTAACCAGTGGGTAAAAGACCGAGAGACGATCCATGCGCTGGGAACTACAGTGTCGCAGCACTCGTTTCTCTGAGAAGTACGCAACCGCGCTGGCCAGACCCAGTGGAAGGCAGAGGATGCCGTCGCGGGGTGACCTCTTCACCCACTCTAGCATCGACCAGAGGTCTCCAGTGATGGCCGGGGTGGAGTTGTTCCTTATCCCCTGGTAACGCCCTACCGTCTCTCGCACCGCGATGATGCCCAGGAGGGCGATTACGAGATGGACGCTCCATGACGCCTGGCCGAAGTTCGCAGCGTATCCCGCCGTGATGGTGGAGACCGCCAGCGCGGCATAGCCCAGATACCGGTATCCCTGACCCAGGAAGCGCAGCGGCCTCATATGAGTTGTCGCGGCGAAGGCCGCATAGACTGCGGCCACCCATAGGAGGAAAGGATACTGTGTCATGCTGCTCTGCCACCCGGCAGCGTAGACAATGGGTACCGCAGCGACATAGGGATGGTGACGGATCATTCCATAGAGGGACCGTAATCGCCTGCGCCACGAGTCGGCATCGCCGCGCTGCCCCGGGGAGCCGAAGATGAGCTTCATCGGATCGCCATCATCGCGAAGGTGGACGTTGCGGCGCCAGAAGCGCAGTTCCGATAGGTGTCCCCGTAGGACACGAATGTACAACCCGCGGGAAGCAACAACCGCGAGCACGGCACCGCCCAATATGATGCCGACGTAGGAAACCTGAAGCGTCAGAGCTGAGAGCGCACACAGCGTCCATGCCAGGCATTGGGTACTCATGCGGTGGAAGAGCATCGCGGCGGCGAACGCCGTCATGGCGCACGCGGCCCACGGCCATCTGCCCGACGACTCGAAGAGAATCGCTGCCACCAGCGTGACCGAAGCAAGCATGGCTCCCGTTGACCGAACGCCGAGTTCCGCGCTTTCAATTACGGCGATTGGGGTGAGTAGGTAGACGACGACGGCGGTGGCTCCAGCCCATGGATCCTGCCAGAGCCACGTGGCGAACACGAAGATGAGACTGCCGTGGACAGCATCAGCAAGAGGAGACACCGCCCGGTTATAGCGTTCTGCGAATCTACGCGGCAGGAAGGAGAGAAGCCTCGGCAATGCTGGCGGATAGTCGTAGGTGCCCCCGATGAGGAACTCATCGACTCGGTCCGGGATTCGTCCTTGTATGCGCATGACATCGGCCATCTTCAGATGAAACCACGTGTCCGTACCCCAGTACACGAGACCGCGTCGCGGGAGCGCCCGCACGACAAATGTCAGTGCCGCTGCAACGAGCGCAAGCGCGACTGTTGTGGCTACGCCAATCGATTCACCTGGCTGAAAAAAGGTCATGACTCTGATCGGGATCTCCCCGCGGGCAGCCGCGTACGAACAGCCGTCTTCAGCGCCTCATACCCCTCTCGTGCCTGCCGTAGTTCCTCCTCCCTATAGAAACCGAGAAACCAAAGCAACACCGGATAGGAGGCCACAAGCCCAAGTCGGACAGCAGCCGAAGTCGCCACAGAGTCGATAGTAATCAGCGTTCCCACCCAGTAGAGTGCGCTTCCCGCAAGAGCGATCTTGGCGGCCCGCCCGAATTCGTACGGTATCCTGTAGAGCCGCTGCCCAAAGACATATGCTAGTGCTGCGAGGATGGCAAAAGACAGCAAAGTGGCGAAGGCGGCTCCCATCATCCCGTAGCGCGGGATGAGGACCAGATTGAGCAGTACATTGCACGTCGCGGCACTCACCAGCGCGATGGCTCGATACACGGTACGTTTCATCAGGTGGACGCCCGTCTCGAAGAACTGCGATGCGGCGAGACAGAGCAGACCCACCATCACGACGGGGACCACAGTGTGGGCAGCAAGGAACCTCGGGGTCGCGATAATCGTGAGGACATCCTTGATAAGTAACGAAACCCCAAGTGTGAGAAACGTGGCCACGAGCATCAGGTAGGTAAACACCTTAGCGTATATGCTGGGAGCGTCATCCCGCCGAAATATGGAAAAGACCGCCGCCCCCCAGATGAGACCAAACGGCTCCATCACCAGCGCTGGCAGCATCATGGCGAACTTGTAGCCTAGAGCGTACAGCCCAACGTCTTCGAGAGTCGTCAGCCGGCGCAGGAAGAAACGGTCGGAGAAGTGAAGCACGAACATCCCGAGTGTCGCCACCACGAGTGGGCTACCGTACCGCACCATCTCGTTCAGCTTCGCCGCCGAGATGCCGAGACGGACTCGCCGAGCGGTCCATCCGATCAGCCCCACCGACGTAAGCCCCCCGACGATGAGCCCGCTGAGCAGCACGCCCAGCACCCCCATTCGCAGTACCACGACGAACAGGATGTTCAAGCCGAGCCCTGCTGCCAGCCGCGCGAGCGACGTCGCCCCGTACATCGCCGACTTCTCCAGTGCCCGCATATAGGCCATAGGCACGATAAGAGAGACCGAGAAGAAGCTCGTAAATACCATAATCGCCACAAGCTGCTGATGCGTGCCCGATCCCGTCAGCAACTCCGACAGCCGGCGGCTTTGCGGAAGTAGCAGCAGGGTGGCCCCCAGTGCCACCGTAATCGTCGCCACCAGCCCCGTGCTGATGACCTGATCGCGGTCCTCCTTGCTGTCGTAATGAAAGTAGAAGCGCAGAACCGAGCTCGTGAATCCAAGGGCCAGGATTATGCCGATCAGATTCGCCGTCAGCTGCACGAGCTCCAAGATGCCGTAGTCGCTCGGCGTAAGATACCGGGTGTAGACAGGGATCATGATGAAGCCGACAAGCTTGGCGGCCGCTCCGGCCACGCCGTATACCAGCCCGTGCCGCGCCACGTTCGCGATAACGCCCTGCGCGGATACTTCCTGGCCTGCCTCCGTCTCTTTCTTTAGAGTGGGCACAGTGTCAGTTGACACAGCTAGCGCCCCTCTCGCTGGACTCGCCGAATGCTGCGACCAAGTCGTCGCTTCTGGCGCCTCAAGGACTTGCGTACTCCTGCAGGGATCGCGCAGGCCGCACCATAAGCCCAGAGCCGCCAGTCAATGGGCCACGCACACATGCCTTGGACAAAGCAGGGGAGTGCCTCACGGACTCTGTCCGCACTGAAATGGACATAGCCCAGTTCGAACAGGTACGTACTGAGTCGCTTTCGCAAGACTGAACGGCGGGAGGCATCCCCTCCGCAGCCGTTGCTGAGAAGCTTACGTATGAACTCCACATGGGTACCTGCTATGAGCTGACTGTTCCTCGAGAGGTTCCGATCGTGCTGCCGGCACGATGCCAGGACGCGCGCAAGGTAAGCGATAGGCATATTCTCGATGACCCGCACCCAAAGATCCCAGTCCTCCTGTGCCTCGAGTGACTCGTCAAAGCCGCCGACTTCCTCGAGACATACGCGCCGCGCCATCACAGACAGCATGGTGATGAACCGGTCGTGGATTAGCGCTGCGAAGACGTCACCTTCGAGCCCATAGGCGTCATTTCCCATGGAGTGCTTCTGCAGACGGGAGAAGTGCTTCTTCGTCCCCAACAGGGAGTCAGCAATAGTGCCAGAGGCGTCGAACAGGCTCACATCGCTGAAAACAAGGGCGATGTCATCGTGTTGATCTAGTACAGCGGCGCGCAACGCTATGCTCTCAGGACAAAGCACGTCGTCGGCGTCGAGGAAGGCCACGTATTCACCCCGAGAGACACGAAGTCCCGTGTTCCGAGCGGCGGAAACCCCGCGATGCGGGCAACGCACGTATTCTACCTTGCCGGGGATAGACCCGACCACGGTCG
>Ga0307379_10013182_pt1 | contig 10730 bp, 8 predicted proteins | sample UN2MG_FD_202237 | JGI IMG/M metagenome (GOLD analysis project Ga0307379, IMG submission 202237) | Soil microbial communities from Risofladan, Vaasa, Finland - UN-2 | ecosystem: Environmental > Terrestrial > Soil > Coastal area > Acid sulfate soil | place: Finland: Risofladan, Vaasa | collected... | reverse complement strand
ACGGCCCGGTATCAAGGCTTCGGGAGGTGTGGCTGCTATCGAGGACGGGGTGGCTTTCATGAAGGCTGGAGCCGATGTGGTGGCTATGCGTCGCTTCCTCGTCGAACAGCTGGAGAAGATTCACTGGCCGAAGAAATCCGAATGAGGGCGAACCGTACCCCTGCCGTGGGAATCATAGAAACAGCAGATTCCAGAGGACCCGCCGGCAGGCAATCAATCCATTAAGTAGTCACCGGTGGTGTTTTTGCAATCATGTAGAGAATCGGAGATGTCAAGATGATGATTTCTTTCAACGGTGCCAATTATGTCGCGGAACAAATCAATTTCCGCATGACCGAGGGCTGGAAGCAGGGCAATGATGCCGCCGAAGACTGGTATCGGCCGGAGGAAACCTTCGCCGTACGATTTGCTGGACTGATCAGCAATATCAAGGCCTTGGGATTTTCAGCCATGGATCTGTGGACGGCTCAGCTCAACTGGTCCTGGGCCACGGATATCCAGATACGGCTGGCTGCAGAGATCCTTGAAAAGCATGACATGCGCGTAGCAAGTTACGCAGGATCCTTCGGAGCCAGCCCCGCAGAGTTCTCCAAAGCGGCTCGACTCATCACCCGCCTGGGTGCAACAATCCTGGGTGGCAATACTGCTCTGTTGCAGCACGGGCGGCACGAGATAGTACCGGTCCTTGAAGATACTGGCGCCGTTTTTGCTTTCGAGAACCATCCGAATGAAAAAAATCCAGAGGATGTTCTGCGCATGCTCGAAGGTCTCGACGAGCAGAAAGTCGGGATCTGCATCGACACCGGTTGGTTTGGCACCAACGGCTATGATGCCAGAAAGGCCTTGGAAGAGCTGTATACAAGAGTAAAACATATACACCTGAAGGATGTGACCTGTGCAGGCAGGCATGACACCTGTGCCTTTGGCAAAGGCATAGTGCCTGTCCGGGAATGTGTAGATTATTGTCGTGAGAACGGCTACTCCGGTTGGTACAGTATAGAGAATGAACCCGAAGACCGCGATCCTACCGATGAAGTACGCAGATCCAAGATTTTGCTCGAAGAATGGTTGGGAGGCTCGGAATGTCAAACAAAAAACTCTCTATCGGTATAGTCGGTTGCGGCAATATTGCGGAAAAATATGTAGAAAACGTCGCTCGGTATAAAATTCTGGATATACGTGCTGTTGCCGACCAGGACCATAATCGTGCTGTAGATTTCGGAGACAGATACGGATTGCCCGTCTGTGACGATTGTGAACAGCTGTTTGAGGATTCAGATATACAGATGATCGTCAACCTGACTCCGCCTAGTGCTCATTACGATATAATCAAACGAGGACTCTCAGTCGGGAAACATGTTTTCACCGAAAAACCTTTTACCCTGGAACTCAATCATGCCCGGGAACTCGTCGGTCTGGCAGAAAAAAAATCCCTGCGCCTGTTTTCTGCACCCATTACCTTCTTAGGTCCCCCTCAGAAAACGATTACTAGGCTGGTGAAAGAAGGGTTACTGGGCAAGGTCAGGTATTTCAGCGTCGAGTTGCACAACGGTCGTATCGAATCCTGGCATCCGGCACCGGAGGCTTTTTTCAATGTAGGTCCCCTCTGGGATGTCGGGCTCTACCCCCTGGTTCATCTGTTTCAGATGTTTGGTCCGGTGGTCAGGTTGAACGCCATAGGTCAATACGTAATTCCTGAGCGCATCCGGCTCGACGGAACGCCCTTTACCATTACTGCTCCTGACATGGTGACGGCGATGCTGGAGTTCGAAGGCGGCATAAAAGGCGGCCTGCGATTGAGTTTTGTGATTCCCGAAGCCGAGAGCCGGCGTCAGGGGCTGGAAATCTACGGTGATGAAGGGACTCTGCACCTGGGTAAGCTCTTCATGTTTGATTCGAAAATAACATATACGCCGGCGGGAGGAGAGAGTCGGAATATTCAACCGGACGAGGCTGAGGTGCCTGGTGTGAATTGGGCGCTGGGCTTGTTTCATGTGGCGGATCATTTGCTGAACGGCGCGCCGATTCAGATCGATATTTCCGTGGCCCTGCACGGTATTGCGGTGCTGCAGGCTATCGAGAAGAGCATGTCGGGACAAGACACGCAAAACGGGGCTTGCTGGATTACCCTTTAAACTGATCTGGGGCACATCTACAGCCGGACACAAAAACTACGGCGATGAGGCCGATTATAATTGTTTTTTGTTTGGTCTTCCTCCTTCTCGCAAGTACTTCCATAAGGAACCAGAGGACGGACAGAATCACTCAGGCTGATTGCCCTCACGTCGAGCAACGGACCCTGTCCGCCAGGGCTTGTGCCTTTAGACAGAGCTCCGCCGCCTTGAAGGCATGGCTCTGGGTCATGGCTTTTTCGGTTCGGTCGAGGCAGTCCAGAATGAGCTGACCGAAGAAGGGGTAACCCACCTTGCCGGCCAGGGTGAGGTGTCGTTCACCCTCTGAGTTCACCAGAAATAGGTGATCCGTCGATTGTTCTTCCGCCAGGTTCACATATTTTCTCAGCTCGATCGTACCATCGCTCCCCAGTATGAAGGTCCGGCCGTCCCCCCAGGTGGAAAGACCAGCCGGAGTGAACCAGTCCACCCGGAAGTAGTTGCCGGCGCTGGTGTCGGCAACCAGGAGGGCCTCTCCGAAATCCTCGAACTCGGGATATTGCGGATGGGCGTAGTTAGCCGTCCTGGCCTGGAGCACCTCGGCATCCCTCGCTCCGCTGAAGGAGAGGAACTGCTCGATCTGGTGGCTGCCGATGTCGCAGAGTATCCCGCCGCAGTGCTCCTTTTTAAAAAACCACGGCGGCCGGCTGGGGGCGTTCAGGCGATGCGGGCCTAATCCGAGCACCTGCAGCACCCGGCCGATCGCACCGTCGGCGATCAATTGCCCGGCGAAGACGGCGCATTCCACACGGAGGCGCTCGCTATAGTAGACCATGAACTTCTGCCCGGTTTCCTCGACCTTTCGGCGCGCCTCTGCGAGCTGATCCAGACCTGTAAAAGGCGCCTTGTCGGTGAAGTAGTCTTTCCCGTGCTCCATGACCCTGACGCCCAGGGAAGCCCGCTGGTCCGGGATGTGCGCCGCGGCGATCAGTCTGATCTCCCGATCCTCCAAAATCTGCTCTTCTGAGTCTGCGACGGTGACTTCGGGAAAACTCTCTACAAAGGCTTTCAGCTTTTGCGGATCAGGATCGTACACGAATCGCAGCACAGCCCCGGCCTCGATCAATCTCATGCACATATCGTGGATGTGGGCGTGGTTGAGATGCATGGCGGCGAACAGGAACTCGCCCTTTTTCACCACCGGTCCGGGTTTGCCGGTAGGAGCGTAGCTGAATCCTTCTGATTTCACGGCCAAAATGAATCACCCCCCCCGGACAGGATCCTTAAAGATTGAGCAGATCGTCGACCGCGACCGGCACTCCGGTGGCCATGCTCCGGTTGGCGGCGATGCCGGTGAGAACCGCGAGAGCCCCTGCTCGGTGGTCCGCAGCCCTGGACAGGGGATCCGGCCTACCGCCCCGAAACAGATCCTCCAGCAGCCGCCGGTCTCCCCCGCCATGTCCGCCCTCGGAGGTCTGTTCCACCGGAATGGATACGGGCCGGCCCCAATGCGGCCTGAGCAGGATTTTCATCGGCTCGTCGATCGTCTTCTCCGTGTCCGAACCATATTCCGGTTGATTGATATCTTTCAGAGAGCCGGAGACATACGATTTTTCGAAGACTTCATACTCCAATCGGCCCTCGGTGCCGTTGAAGGCGATTCGAAAACCTTCGCAGGGGGAATAGGCGGTCAAGTGGTAGCTCATAGCGGTCCCGTTGGCGTATTTCACCAGCACCGCCATATCGTCCTCGATCGAGATGTAGTGACCGAATACGCTCTCGTCCCGCCGGTAACCGTCTTCACCCTCAGCATCGAGATACATTCCCTTGAGCTCCGGATCGGCTTTCAGGTCCAGAGCGAAGGGATCCCCCGCCGCGTTGGGATGTCCGGTTGCCCTGTCGTAGAAAGCGGTCAGGCCCCGCGCTTCGGCGTTGGCCCGTCCGTAGAAGACCAGGTCTCCGATCCCGAAGACCAACTCCGGAGCACTGTCGAGCCACCAGTTGACCAGATCGAAGTGGTGGCTGGCCTTGTGCACCAGCAAACCTCCCGAGTTGCGCTTGTCCCGGTGCCAGCGGCGGAAATAATCGGCCCCGTGTATGGTGTCCAGGAACCATTCGAAGTGCACCGACTTCACCTCGCCCACGGCACCCCCCTGCAGAAGCTCCTTGATCTTGCTGTTGCGGGGAGCATAGCGATAGTTGAAGGCAACCCTCAGGCTTCTGCCCGTACGCTCTATCCCAGTGAAGATCTCCCGGCATTTCGTTTCGTCCACGGTCAACGGTTTTTCCGTGATCACGTCACAGCCGGCTTCCATGGCCCGGATGATGAAGTGGTGGTGGGTCCGGTCGATCGTGGTGACGATGACCGTATCTACGTCTTGCTCTGCGATCATCCGCTCGAAATCACCCGGTTTGTAGGTCGGTACGGGACCGGCACCATAGCGTTCATGGAAGCGGCGGTTGGCATACTCCATACGCACTCCATTGAGGTCGCAAATCGCCGCCAGCCGGCCGCAGTCCTTGAAGCTTTCGAACAGGGCATCCGAGAACAGGTAGGACCTTGACCCGATCCCGACGATGGCATAACTGTTCATGCTCTCATTGTTATCATTACGGAGGAGGGAAATCTACAGTTGGATTGTACGGTTGCATCAGATCACCGGTTTTTTATACCTATCAGACCGCTTTTTTGTCTCACCGTTGATAGCGTTCCATGGGATAATACAATTGCGACCGGTCACTGAAAGACAAAATTCTTCACTAGAACCAAGGAGGTTTTATGAAAAAACTACTACCGATCTGTATCCTGCTGTTCGCTTTCTCAGCGCAGTTCGTGCTGTCTGGGGCCCAGGAGGAAACAACCGCTGCGGCAGCGGGACCCGTGACCTTGAGAATCCTCTGGTGGGGCGGTCAGGCCAGGCACGACAAGACCCTGAAAGTACTGGACATGTACCAACAGAGCAACCCCGATGTCAAGATCGAGCCTACCTATCTGGGCTGGGGCGAGTATTGGGATAAAATCGCCGTCTATGCCGCGGCGGAAGATCTGCCCGATATATTCCAGAACGTTATCGAGCGCATGCCCCAGTTGAACGAAAAGAACCTTATGACGGACCTGTCCGCAATCAAGAGCTTCAGTCCCGATGGGATCGACAAGACCGCTGTCAGCATCGGTAATTTCGACGGCAAGCTCATCGGCATCAACCTGGGGGTGAATGCCCTGACCATGGGATATAACGACGGTTACTTCGACAAGGCCGGGGTGGCTTATCCGGGGCTCAAGTGGACCTGGGACGACATGCGGGCGGCCAGCGTCAAGATCAAGGGCGCCGCCGGGGTCTTCGGAGTCGATGGTCTGGGCACAGACAACGACATGCTCTACTACCTGCGTACTCAGGGCGCCGAATGGTTCGACAAGGAGCTGAAGGGTCCCGGGTGGGACAACGACAAGGTCATGGTCGATTTTCTAAAGATGTGTCTCGATTTCCAGGACAATGGGCTGGTCCCGCCGGTAGAAGTGGTGATCGAGTTCTACTCCAACGAGGAGAACACACCCTTCGCCAGGGACGAATCGGCCATGAAGATGATGTGGTCCAACAAAGTCGTCTCCGTCTACAAGACACGCCAGGCCGTAACCAAGCTTTCCATCCTTCCCGGACCCAACAACGAGAAGGGAATGTATCTGAGGCCGTCGATGTTCTTCTCCGTCGCCCAAACTTCGAAGCTCAAGGAGGAAGCCGGGATGTTCCTGAACTACTTCCTCAAGGACATCGAAGCCAACAAGGTCCTGGCCGCTGATCGGGGAGTTCCCGTAGCCCAGGCCGTGCGGGAGGCCTTGAAGCAGACCGCTGATCCTCAGAATGCCGAGATCTACGACTACATCTCCTTCGTGGGACAGCACTCGAGCGACATGTCCGCGAGATTCCCCACGGCCGAAAGGGAGATCAGGGATCTGTACCAGAACAACTACTTCCAGCGGGTTATGTACAAGCAGATGACTCCTGAAGCGGCGGTCAAGGAGTTCAGGGAGCAGATGATCGTCATTCTCAATCAGTAGGAGCTCGGGGAGGAGCTCTCGGAGGCATACACACAAGGGGTCGGTACGGCTTGCGGTATCCGCAAGCCCGCAGCGGCCCCTTACTTTTCCCCGGGAGTGACTGGACACGGATCGGCATGAGGGGTGAAGGTATGGGGAATACAAAAGGCTACAATCTCAAGAGCACAATCGCGGGGTATCTGTTCATCTCTCCCTGGCTGATCGGCTTTCTCTGTTTCATGGTCCTCCCTGTCTTTGTCTCTCTGTACATCTCCTTCACCAAGTACGATCTGATTTCCAGTCCGGTGTGGGTAGGGTTCAAGAATTTCCAGCGCCTGTTCCTGCTCGATCCCCGCTATCGCAAGTCTCTGGGCATCACTTTTCTCTATGTAGTCACCGCGGTACCGCTGCGCCTCGTGTTCGCCCTGTTCATCGCCATGATTCTGTGCCAAAAGCGCCGTCTGATCGGGTTTTACCGCCTGATCTACTACCTGCCCTCGATTATCGGGGGAAGTGTGGCCGTCGCCCTGGTATGGAGGATGTTCTTCGGCTCCGGCGGTCCGATCAGCCTGGTCGCGAGGAGCTTGGGAATCAAAGGGAACGTTTCATTGATCGGCAATCCCAAGACGGCCCTAGCCACGATCATCGCATTGTATGTCTGGCAATTCGGCTCTTCGATGCTCATCTTTCTCGCTGGGCTCAAGAACATCCCAGAGAGCTTCTACGAGGCAGCCGTCGTCGACGGTGCCGGTTCTCTGGTCAAGTTTTTCCGCATCACCCTACCCCTGTTGTCTCCGGTTATCCTGTTCAACCTGATCATGCAGACCATCCACGGATTTCTGATGTTCACCCAGGCCTGGATCATCACTCGGGGAGGGCCCATGGACTCAACTCTCGTGTATGTGGTGTACATGTTCCTCAGAGCCTTCCAGTTCTACGATATGGGCAGCGCCTCGGCCATGGCCTGGGTTCTGCTGCTTATCGTCTCGTTCTTCACAATGATCATCTTCACCACCTCCAGGCGCTGGGTCTACTACGAGTCCAAACAGGGAATATGAGATGGTCGTAACCTCCAAAAAGCATCTGAACGCGGCTGTTTATCATCTTATCTGCATGATCCTGGTTGTGATCATGATCTATCCGGTGCTGTGGATGATCATGAGCTCTTTCAAGACCCAGTCAGGCATATTCAAGGGAAACTTGTCTCTGATACCCGACGAGTGGCACTTCGTAAATTACGTGGAAGGCTGGCGGGGGTTCGGCCATCATACTTTCGGTGTCTTCTTCACCAACTCCTTTATCATCAGCATCACCGCCACCCTCGGTACCATGACTTCCGCTTCGCTGGTCGCCTACGGATTCGCCCGTATCAAGTTTCCGGGCAGCAAGTTCCTGTTCAGCTGTATGCTCGGCACCATGATGCTTCCCTATCAGATCATCATGATCCCCCAATATCTGATCTTTCACAGGCTTAACTGGATCAATACCTTCCTGCCGATGATCGTGCCCTGGAGCCTGGGCAATCCCTTCTTCATCTTTTTAGTTATCCAGTTCGTCCGCACGATACCCTTTGAGCTCGACGAATCGGCCCTGATCGATGGCTGCACGAAGTTCGGTATCTACTATCGGATTATTCTGCCTCTGTGCAAGCCCGCCCTGGTGACCGTAGCCATCTTCTCCTTTTACTGGCGGTGGCAGGACTTCATCCAACCTGTGATCTACCTGAGCAAACCGAAGCTGTATACGGTGTCGGTCGCCCTGCGGCTGTTTGCCGATCCCACTTCCGTTACCAACTGGGGAGCGATGTTCGCCATGGCTTCTCTCTCCATCCTGCCGGTCATGATGGTCTTTTTTATCCTCCAAAAGTACATTGTTGAAGGAATCAGCACGACCGGTCTGAAAGGGTAGGCCGCTGGTTATGTGCTCCTACCATGGTATAATTGAACAGCGATGAAAACCCTCAGCTTCAACATTCGGGTGAGGATGCTTGTCACCTTCTGCCTGATTATCGTCACCGTGGTGGTGTTCAGCTTTCTGATGTTTTTTATCTTCAAGGAACGAAACAACAGGCTCCTCTACAAGGCCTTCTCCGAAACCCTCGGTCTGATGGCCAGAACCGTGGAGACGGAGCTCGAGAACTTCGAAAACTTCTCCGACAATCTGATGACTGACCCCTACGTACAGGACAGGATGGGCCGGATGAATCGGGAGACCAACCCCGTTGTCTGGTACAGCCTGAGCGAGGACCTGAAAAACAAGCTGATCAACTACTTCAACGTGCTGTATGTAGAGTGCATCTATGCAGTCGACAACCGGGGCAGGGTGGTGAACGGCCGCAATGACTATCCGAAGCTGGAGACTCTCGTGTCCCCCGAGCGAATCGGCAGATTCCTCACCTCGGACATGCCCCGGGAATGGATAGAGACGGACAGCGATAATGATACCCTCTACTACTTGCGCAGGATCCGCCAGGTGGCGGGATTGAGCCTGGAGCAGATGGGCATCCTTTGTTTCGTGATTAGGAAAGAGCGCTTCAAACAGTGGGTGGTCAATTATCCCGTGGACTATGACCTGGAGATCGGACTTTTCGGAAAGGAACAGCTCCTCTACGCCTCCAACGGGATCGTGAAACAGATCCCGCAGCAGGCTGGGCGACTCACGGGATCGGGGTTCGAGATCCTCCGTGTCCAGGGGGAAGAGTATTTTGTGGCCTTCATAGGATCCCCGTGGCAGACCGCGACCTATCTCTGCGTGGTGCCCTACGACTCCCTGTTTCGCGACATCGAGGTCTTCAACACCGCCTTCCCCCTGTTCTGCGCCGGGATATTTCTACTGTTTTTGTTTATCACCATCAGGCTCACCAAGGACATCTCACGACCGATCGTCCTCCTGGCCGATGAAATGAAAAACATAGAATCCGAGGACTTCACTCAGGCCAAGCTCAGCCTGAACGGCTACACCCGGAAGGACGAGATCGGAATCCTGTACAACGAGTTCGGTCTCATGCTGGACAAGATCGACAACCTGATCAATGACAACTATCGCAAGCAGCTCTTGATAAAAGACGCCCAGTACAAAACCTTGCAAGCCCAGATCAATCCCCATTTTTTGTACAATACTCTGGAGTCGATCAACTGGATCGCTCAGCTGAACAACCAGGATCGGATCGCCGGCATGGTGCAAGCCCTAGGCGACCTACTGCGCGTATCCATCAATGCCAAGAAGATCTTTCTGACGATGCAGGAGGAGGTTGATCTACTCAAACAGTACGTGCTGATACAAAAAATACGCTACGAAGAGCGCCTGGAGTTCAAGGTCGAACTGGAGGAGTCTCTGAACGGTTATGTGATCCCAAAGCTGACCCTCCAACCCTTTGTGGAGAACTCGATCAAGTACGGTTTGGAGGTCTGCAAAGGCGTCTGCCTTGTAAACGTCCGGACTGAAGATCGGGACGGACGCCTGGCCATCCACATCAGCGATAACGGTCCCGGAATGGAGGAAGAACTGGTCCGGAGGATTTTGGCCGGACAGGTCGAGGCCACAGGATCCGGGATCGGGATCAAGAACATCCATGAGCGGTTGAAGCAGTTCTACGGCGGCGAGTTCAGCCTGGATATCGATGCATGGCAGGGGCGAGGAACCACCGTCACGATTACCGTGGCCAAGCTCGAGGCCGAAGCGGCCGCCGCCACCCTGAGTCGGAGGTGAGTCGTGTATAACGTCCTGCTGGTAGACGATGAGAGGATCATCCGTGAAGGTCTGGCCAGTAAGATCCCCTGGAACACTTACAACCTGGTACTGTTCGGTCAGGCTGCCAACGGTGAAGAAGGCTTGGAGAAGATCTGCAGGGACGAAATCCATATCGTGATCACCGACATCAAGATGCCGGGGATAGACGGCCTGGAGCTTATCCGCCGGGCGCAGAAGCTCAAACCGGATATCCGCTTCATCGTGTTGTCGGGATATGACGAGTTCGAGTTTGCTCAGACGGCGATGCAGTACGGCGTACGCCACTATCTGCTCAAGCCGACAAAGATGTCGGAGATCGATAAAATTCTGAAAGAAGTGTCCACGGACGTCGCCAGGCAGGAGGAGGAACGCAGCTTTATCGAGAATATCAAGCAGAACATGGAGAGAAACCTCCCCCTGATAGAGGAGCAGTTCTTCCGCGATCTGATCATGCACAAGATGTACACCAGTCGGGAGATGAGCTCTTATCTCTCCTTCTTCAGGATCCCTCCGGAGTCGGTGAAGAACGCAACCCTGCTGCTGTTCAGTCCTGCCGGGGAGCAGAGCTATGAAAAGCTTTTCTCCTTGCAGCTGATCTGTCAGCGCTGCCTGGAGGCGAGGGGGCTTCTCCTGACCACCATCATCAAAGAGGCTCTGGCGGTCGTGATCAGGGACATGGGAACACATGAGCTGCTGGAGAGGATCGGGGAAATCAAGAGCCGATTTGGACGCTTCTACAGCCAGCCCGTCACCGTCGCCGTGAGCGGCAGCGCAGCGCTGGAATCGATTCACACTCTCTACGAAGAGGCCAGGAATCTGTTGAAGTACAGCTTCTACTACGGAGAGGACAGCGT
>Ga0307379_10013181_pt1 | contig 10730 bp, 5 predicted proteins | sample UN2MG_FD_202237 | JGI IMG/M metagenome (GOLD analysis project Ga0307379, IMG submission 202237) | Soil microbial communities from Risofladan, Vaasa, Finland - UN-2 | ecosystem: Environmental > Terrestrial > Soil > Coastal area > Acid sulfate soil | place: Finland: Risofladan, Vaasa | collected... | reverse complement strand
CCGGGCGTGCATGGGCCAGTGGGCGGCCGTGTAGGCGACGTACATGAAGAACGGTTTGCCGCCCTTGTGGTCGAGGACGAACCTGGCGGCATTGTCGCTGATGGCGTCGGTGTAGTAGAAGTCCTTCGTATCGGGCACGATCTGCGTGTTGTCGCGCGTCAGGCTGTTCGGGTCGAAGAAAGAACCCGCGCCGTGGATGGTGCCGAAGAAGCGGTCGAAGCCGCGCTGGAGCGGCCAGTTGTGCTTCGGCCCGTCGGGTTTGGTGTGCGGCGTGACGTGCCACTTGCCGGCCATGTAGGCGGCGTAGCCGGCGGGCTTGAGGGCCTCGGCAATCGTCAGGCAGTTCTTGCCGAGGTCGCCGTGATAGCCCGGCAGGCCGCTGTCGCCCATCATGTGGCCGATGCCGGCCTGGTGAGGATACAGGCCGGTCAGGAGGCTGGCCCGGGTGGGGCAGCACCGCGCCGTATTGTAGAACTGGGTGAAGCGGACGCCGTCGGCGGCCAGCGCGTTGAGGTGGGGCGTCGCGATCTCGCTGCCGTAGCAGCCGATGTCCGAGAAGCCCATGTCGTCGGACATGATGAGGACGATGTTGGGCTTGGCGCCCGACATGCCCGGCGTCTCGGTCGCCCGAGCCTTGGCGGCGGCAACCAGACGCGCCGGCAGGCCGAGTGCGGCGGCGCCGAAGCCCAGCGTTCGCAGGAATTGGCGGCGGTTCATTCTGTGTCTCCTGTCGTCGCTCCCGTGTGACAGCGGCCGACCCCCGCCGCGGGTCTCCGGCGACGCCGCCGGCAAACGCCGCGGCCCGCGGGGGTGCGCTCGGGCTATCCTGCCACGGGCGCGGCTGCGGTTCAAGGCGATTCTGCCGCATCAAGCCGGGAGGGTGTGGCAACGATTCCTGGCGGGGCCGGCCGCGTACTAACCTCGCGCGGCTAGTCAGAGGCGCGCCGCACGTGCATGCAGCATCTACTAGCCGCGAGCGTCAGCGAGCGGGGACCTGCCGCCACGTTGCAAGCGTGCCAGAAATCGTTGCCACACCCCTGACGGCCGGAGAATACGTTCTTGATTGACAGTCTCTCGACGCGGATGTACAATCAGGGGCGTGGAGGTGGAGGGGGATGTAGTCTGCGCAAGCACGGCATAACGAGAGGGGTTGCACCAGGGGCGCGTCCCGGCGACGGGACGTGTGAGGGGGCTAGGCACTACGGCGATGCGAGTTCTCATGTTGGGGTGGGAGTTCCCACCCTTCATCAGCGGCGGTTTGGGGACCGCCTGTTACGGTCTCACGAAGGCCCTCAGCGACCTGGGCACGGAGATCCTGTTCGTTCTTCCTGGCGGCGGGGCTGACCGTCGGCTCGACCGCGTCCACGTCGTCTCGGCCGCCGACGACCGCGGCCAGCCCGTATGCTGGACCGTCGAGGGGCTGGAACACGTCCGCCTGATCCCGGTCTCCGCAGCGTTCGGCCCGTACCAGACGGAGACGGAGTACCTGGAGCAGCGGCAGCGCGAGACGCGCGCCGTACGGGTGAGCGCCGAGGAGGCGCACTCGGCCGCGCTCGACCCCCATCGGCCGACCAGCCTCGGCCTTACGACCGGGCCGAGCCTGTACGCGGGCGACCTCTTCGGCGAGGTCAACCGGTACGCCCGTTTGGTGGCGGACGTGGCGCGGCGGTACGAGTTCGACGTTATCCACGCGCACGACTGGATGACGTACCCGGCGGGGCTGAGCGTGGCGGCGCTGACCGGCAAGCCGCTCGTCGTGCACGTCCACTCCACGGAGTTCGACCGAAGCGGCCTGCACGTGAACCAGCGCGTCTACGACGTGGAGCGAGCCGGCCTGCACGGGGCACGCAACGTGATTTGCGTCAGCCGCCTGACGCGCGGCATCGTGACCGGACGTTACGGCATCCCCGAGGAGAAGTGCCGCGTCATCTACAACGCCATCACCGTCAACGGCGAGCCGATCCCGACGAACGTCCACCGCATCGAGACGAGCGACAAGATCGTCCTGTTCCTCGGCCGCATCACGATGCAGAAGGGCCCGGAGTATTTCCTGGCGGCGGCGAAGAAGGTGCTGGAGGTCATGGACAACGTCAAGTTCGTCATGGCCGGCTCGGGCGACATGATCCGGCGGATGATCGAACTGGCGGCCGCCATGGGCATCGGACACCGCGTGACGTTCACGGGATTCCTGCGCGGCGGCGATCTGGACCGCGTCTTCGAGATGGCCGACCTGTACGTGATGCCGAGCGTGAGCGAGCCGTTTGGCCTGGCGCCGCTCGAGGCCCTTCAGCACGACGTGCCGGTGCTGATCTCGAAACAGAGCGGCGTGAGCGAGGTCCTGACGCACGCGCTGAAGGTCGATTTCTGGGACATCCACGAGATGGCGAACAAGATCGTGGCGGTGCTGCGGCACCCGCCGCTCCAGAAGACGCTCCGCGAGCACGGGGCGTTCGAGGTCCGCAAATTCGCCTGGACCGACGCCGGACGGGCGTGTATGGGTGTGTATGCCGAGGCCACCGCTTAGCGTGTGAACCTCATGCTTTGAGGCCGTTTGAATGGCAAGCGTCTGTTTCTACTTCCAGGTCCACCAGCCGTTCCGGCTTCGCCGGTACAGCGTGTTCGACTCCGACGCGAACTACTTCGACGACTACAAGAACGCCGAAGTGTGCCGCAAGGTCGCCTCGCGATGCTACCTGCCGACCAACCGGTTGATCCTCGACCTGATCCACCGGTACGGCAAGGATTTCGCGGTCTCGTACTCCATCACCGGCGTGGCCCTGGAACAGTTCGAGCAATGGGCGCCGGAGGTGGTCGATTCGTTCCGCGCCCTGGTGGACACCGGGCAGGTCGAACTGCTGGCCGAGACCTTTTACCACAGCCTGGCGTTCCTGTACAGCCGCGAGGAATTTCGCGACCAGGTGATGGCCCATGCGGCCAGGATGGCCGAAGTGTTCGGCGTGCGGCCCAAGGTCTTCCGCAACACCGAACTCATCTACAACAACGATTTGGCGCACTTCGTCGAGGGACTCGGCTTCACCGGCATCACGGCCGAGGGGGCCGACCACATCCTGGGCTACCGGTCGCCGACGTTCGTGTACCGGCCCGTCGGGACCGACCGCATCCGGCTGCTCCTGAAGAACTACCGCCTCTCCGACGACATCGCCTTCCGCTTCTCCGACCGCTCCTGGCCCGAGTGGCCCCTGCGGGCCGAGACCTTCGCCGAATGGGTGGACCGGGTCAACGGAAACGGGTACGTGGTGAACCTGTTCATGGACTACGAGACCTTCGGCGAGCACCAGTGGGCCGACTCGGGCATTTTCGACTTCATGTACCACCTGCCCGAGCGCATCCTGGCCGGCGGCAAGAACAACTTCATGACGCTCTCGGCCGCCGTCGCCGCCTACGAGCCCGTGGCCGAACTCGACGTCCCCCACATGATCTCGTGGGCCGACATGGAGAGGGACCTCTCGGCCTGGCTCGGCAACGCCATGCAGTCGAACGCCCTCCACGAACTGTACCGGATGGAGAACGAGGTCAAGGCCAAGGGCGACGCGCATCTGCTGCACGACTGGCGGCGGCTCCAGACCTCCGACCACTTCTACTACATGTGCACCAAGTGGTTCGCCGACGGCGACGTCCACAAGTACTTCAACCCCTACGAGTCGCCCTACGATTCCTACATCAACTTCATGAACGTCCTCGACAACCTGCGCTCGCGCCTGAAAGGGTAGGGAAGCCTTCCCAAGAGATGTGCCACGGCCGGTCTTGCCCGGCCGTGTTCTGTGCCGCGGTATGCAGGCGTCACGGTTGGGTAGGCTCGTGCGACAGAAGAGGCCGTGGCGCGGCCTACTTGAACGACACCGTCCGGCCGTTGGTGTAGGTGATCTCCTCGGCGGCGAACTTGAATTTCATCTCTTTCGACGAGGCGTTCAGCGCCCCAAGGATCATGCCGCCCACTTCCATCCACACGCCCTCTTTGAGCACGGTGCCGCCCGGCTTGACCGGCTCGTCGATCTCGGTCGGCAGACCCGCCAGGTAGCCGCCCGACGGGTCGTACAGACGGATCTGGCCCTTGGCCGACTTGATCTCCAGCCCCGTCCGGTTCGTCAGGTTGAACGACAGCCGCGACCCCATCGCCTGGACCTCCTGCCCGCCGTACGTCACGGTAATGACCTGATACGCCTGCGGCTTGGTCGGCGGCTCGGCCTTGGTGTTGGGGCTGGGCGGCGGCGGGGTCGGGGCCTCGCGCGGCGGGGGCACGACCACCGGGCCGGAAGGCGTCGCCGGGGGCGGCGTGGCAGGCGGCGTCACGGGCGTCGCAGGCGTTGCCGGCGGCGTGGTGGCCGCGGGCGTTGGCGCGGGAGGCGTCGGAGCGACCGGAGGCGCGACCGGAGGAGTCGTCACCGACGGCGTCACCGGCGTCGCCGCCGCGGCCGTTGCCGGCAGCGTGCTCACCGGCGGCGTGGTCACCGGCGGTGTCGTTGCGGGGGAAGGAGTCGTCGGTGTCCCGGCCGCCGGCTTGACGGCCGGCGCAGACGGTGGCCCGCCTTCCCCGTTCCTGCCGAAGAGCACAAGGCACGCCAGGACGATGACCAGCACGACAAGAGCGCCGGCCGCGGCGGCCACCAGGGCCAGCAGGAGCGGCCGGGCCTTCAGAGCCGCCATCAGGTCGGGGCTCTCGGCGGCGGGTGCGAGTGCCGGCTGACCCGCCGGCGCGGCAACTTCCTGGGCGACGGATATCGGACGGGGTCGGGCCGCCGGGGGGGCTGCCGTGGTCGTGCCTGCAGCGGCGCCGGCCGAAGCGTCCCGGCCTCCGAGAATTCCGCGGACGTTCTCGACGGGGTACCACGTCTTCATGTCGTTCGAGAGCAGGTAATGGGCCTTGAGTTGCCCGGACGTGGCAAGTCCCTTCAACTGGTTCCGCGAGAACGGTCCCTGAATCGGGCTGTCCGGTTTGACCTTGACGTAGACGCCCATGCGGAACCCCCACCTGACGCCAGTCAACACCACCGCAGGCCAGCGGGTGCCCATTATGTCGCCGGCCCGGAACCGTTGCAAGGCCTGATTTGCGGCGGAGGCCTTTGCGGCAACCGCCGCGGGACGAATTTGCGTGGCCGCCGTCGGCTCGGGCGCGGTAGACTTCCTCGTGCAGGCGCAGGCCGGGGAGAAGCGTTCGGATGCGATACGTCGGTCTGACCGGGGTGTATCTCGTCGCCGCCGCGGCCCTTGCCGCAGCCGGTTGTGGGGAGCCGCGCGCCACCATCCGATACGCAACCGGCGGCCCCGCCGAGTCGGTCGGCTACGATTCGGCCACGTTCCAGTTAATTCGCGACCGGAAGGTCCGGATCATCCTCTTTCGCCTCGCCGCCGCCCCCGTCGGCGAGGCCGACCCTGATTTCGAGTACCTCTTCTTCGAACTGCCCGAGCGGGCGCAGTACGGGTGGCTCCGCGCGGATCGCGTGCCGGCGTACCGTTGGGTGCACAAGAGTGGTCGGAACTACGTGTGGCTCGGCTTCGCCGGGCAGGTGCAGCTCCGCATGAGAGACGCGAAGCAGCACCTGTCCTTCGACTTCCGCGTGACGATGGAACCGGTGGCCGGAACTCCCGGTGCGGCCTACGTTCTGGCCGGAAAGCCCGGGGTCGTTGAGGACCCCGTCAAGACACAGAGCCTCATCAATCGCTACGGTGAACGGCTGTCCGCGATCGTCAACCCCAAGCCGGCCGAGGAGCAGACGAAGTAGGCTCGGCGACCCACGCAAGCAACCGGGAACCGTAAGCGCTCCCGGCCCCCCTCGTTCCCATGCTGCGGGCGGCCGCGACGCGCGACGGGATGCTCACTACAATGCCACTTCCCGCGCGGCGGGTCTCCAGACCCGCCGCGCAACGGCGAGAATGGGCTTTCACGCGCGGTGGGTCCGGAGACCCACCGCGCGGAATAGCGAAGTGGCGTTGCAGGACGAGGATCTTACGGCCGTCTCTTCACAAGCACGAGCGCACCGACGGCCAGCAGCGCCAGTGTGGCCGGCTCAGGCATCGGGACCGGAAGGCCGAGGTTCGAGCCGAGCGCACCGGTCTGCTGCTTGAAGGCGTTGTCGATCTTGTCGTAGTCGTTGGAGTCCACCACGCCGTCGTAGGTGAAGTCGCCCACCCCCCACCGCCAACCACCCGCGGGCGGCGCGGGATTCTGCGGGTCGTACCGGGCGTACGTGTTGTCAAGCAGGTCGTAGTCGTTCGAGTCAATCACCCCGTCGAGGTCCGCATCGCCCCACCACGTGTACTTCACCAGGACCGACTCCGCCGACACCGGCTCGCCATCCAGGTCCGTCAGACCGCCGATCTTGGGGTTCGGATCGTTATTGTCGATGACGGCGAGTGCCGTCAGCGCCATGGCTGCCGCGGCGCTGGAGGCGATGCCGGGCCCGTCCCAGTAACCGGTGGGCCCGTCCCGAAGACCGGACCGGACCCAGCCGACGATCTCGTCAAACGGGCTGGTGCCGCCCGTGTAATCGACCACCAGGTTGTTGTCGGCCAGGTCGAGGGTGCCCGCGGGCGCGCCGTGCAGGTCGGGGTCAATCGTCAGGGCGTTCGTGACGAGGGTGTTGATTCCCACGGCGGCCGCCGTGGCCGTGCCGCCGCTCGCGAGCCTGATACCGGCCAGATGTTGGGCGTGCCGGAAGTTGACGACCGCGTCGGCGCCGTGGACTTCGACCGTCAGGTTCCTGACGGGCGGGGCGCCCTGGCCGCCGCCGTCCGTGTCGATGTTGGTTGTGCCGTCGATGGCCCGGAGGCTGGCCAGCGCCGCCGGCTCCTGGGGACCGCCGACCGTGAGCGTGGCGGGGCCTTCCTTGACAAGCATGGCCGTGGGCTCGTTCATCCGAAGTGTCCCACCCAGCGTCAGGTCGGCCGTCTCGGTGCGGATCGTCCCGATCAACCCGAGCACGTCGGTATCGCCTGCGACCGCCAGGCTGTAGCCGGGCCCGCCCGTCACCGTCAGCGTGGCGTTCTCCTGGAGTTCGAGGCCGGCGATCGAGAGAACGGGGTCGGCGGCGGCTGACCCGTCCACGTCGATGCCGCCGGTGCCCCGGACGGTCACGTCGTCGGGGAACTCGACGTCGCTGTCGTGCCGCAGGTTGACCACGCCGCCCGCAAGGGTGATGTGCCGGGCGTTCAGGGCCCGGGCGTCGCCGAGTTCGAGGATGCCCTCGGCAACCTCCATGTCCTGGCCCCAGTAGTTGAGATTGGCCGCAGAGACGACCATCTTGCCGGGGCCGACCTTCATGCCGACGCCGCCGCCTTCCAGTTGGCCTTCGGCGTCGAGCGAGAAGACCTTGCCGGCGCTAACGTCAAAGGTGCCGCCGCCCCCGTCGATAACGAAGATACGTCCGGGGTGCGCGGCAAACGACCCGGCGGCGCGGAAGGCACCGCGGTTCAGGACGATGTCCTGGTCCGGATCGCCCAGATTCGCATCGCTGCTGACTTGGAGGACGGGCGTCGGCCCCGTGCCGCCGCCCTCGCCGACAACGATATCGGCTCGGAACGTGTTGGGCGCGGCCAGGACGAGCGTCGCCTGGGGCGCACCCCCGTCGGCGAGTGCCCGAACGTGAAGTTCGGAAGCATCTCCGCTGACCCCGCCGGCCAGCGTCAACGTCCGACCCGCGACGACCTCGAAGGCGGCCCCGTCGAACACCTCGACCCATCGGCTCGTCGTGAACGTGGACGTGGCCTGAACGATCCCCCCGGCAAGGACCAGGCGGCCGGCGGGGTGGCCGAAGCGCGCGTCGCTGTCGGCGGCAACCCGGGCGGAGCAGATGGTGGTCGGGCCGCTATAGGTGTTGAGCCCCGACAGGGTCAGAACAGGGTCCAGAAATGGAGCGAACGCCCACCACGGCAGCGAGTAACTTGAGACGGTCAGGGCGACGGGAGCCACGCCGTTGTCCACGATGTTGGCGGCGATCTGCAGGTCCTGCCGGACGTGGATGACGAGTTCGGGATCCTCGGGCACCATGCCGCCGGCCGTCAACTGTCCATTGCTGATGACGGCGGGGGGTCCGGCCAGACCCTGGACGGCGGGCCCCTCGGTCCCCACAGCGCCGGCAGTCAGCGTGCAGAGCAGGCCGCCGCTTGTGATGTCGAGCGAGTGCCCCTGCAGGTTGAGCGTCGCATCGCCGACCATCTTGAGCGAGTTGATCGTGTTGGAGAACCAGAGCACATCCGGCGCGCTGAGCAGGACGTTCTCCCACGCGCCGGCCGTTTTGATGTCGCTCGCGTAAAAGGGCAGAGCGACAACGCCCATCCCCACGCCGTAGGTGGCAAAGTTCTGGCCGAGCCAGTCGTTGACGACGGCCCATCCGCCGATCAGTCCGCCCCAGTCGCGCGGCGGGCCGGCCGGGTGGTTGATGCGGATGATGTCTGCCGAACCCAGTTCCCAGCCCAGGAACTCGACGGTCGTACCGGGAGCGCGGACCAGTGTGCCGATGTCAAGCGTTGGCGCAGCCCCGCCGGGGAAATTCGCCACCGCGAGGCTGCAGGAGCCCTTGACCAACTCCACGCGCGGAATCGCCTCGGTCGTTGCCGCCGCATTCCCATGCAGACCCAGTCCACCGCCAAACAGTTGCACGGGACTGGCCACGCGGTTGCCCACGTTCGTGACGGCGTTGTCCAGCCCGATGACGGCGCCCAGATGCGCCTCGAAGCGGGTGGCCCCCAGAACCGTTGCCCCGCCCCTGAGGTTCAACCCGGACGCCTCGCCGTACGGAACGGTGGGGTAGACGATGACCGCTCCCTGGATGGGGTTGCTCGGCGCCGTGAGTTCAACGCCCAGGTACATGCCGTCCAGGACGAAGTCGCGGCCGACGCCGCCCGAGACACCGCCCGACAGCACGAGTTCCAATTCCAGTTCTCGCTCGTCGGCGTTCTCGATCCAGAGCGTATCGCTGAGCAAGATGGGCGCAGCGATTTCGTGGCGGCCGAATCCCTCGATGGAAGCCCCGCCCCCACCGCCGTCGAACGTGAGCGATCCCTCGCCCGGGCCCGGCGCCAGCGTGAACCGGGGCGAGTTCCAGTCCAGGTCCTTCAGGAGGATGCGGCCGACCGTGACCGGCGCGTTGACATCGACCGTGACCGGAGCCGAGAGGAACAGGTCAAACAGCGCCCCGTCGCCGGGACCGTCGGGATACCCCGGCGGGGCCCAATTCCCCACATCGGTCCACGATCCATCGTCATCGGTCAGCCACCAGTAGTCCGTCTGCGCCGCTGCCGGACTCACCGCCAGCAGCAGCCAGGCGACAGCGACCGCCAGGTTTCGACGCTGCATATCAGACCCCTCATCCACCTCGGGCCGCAGTGCGGCACGGCTTCCCGCGTTCCACCGGCAGAGCGTCTACGGTGGACCTTCGTTGCCCTATGGCGGGGCGGCGGCAAGCGAACACGCCTGTCGTCGTAAACCGGAACCGCCGGCCCGACCGCTGCCGCTGAAGGACCCCTCTCCAGCCTGGAATGATGAAAGGGGCTGGGCCGCCGCCGGGCGGGCTCAGCCCGAGCGCGCATAACCCCTCACCATGATTCTACACACAATTGCCCCGAAGTCAAATTTCGCGGGTCCCTGTAAGGCCCGTCCGACACCGCCGTGCCCCCGAGAATCGCCACGATGGCATGGCATACGGGAACGCCGTGCCTCGCTGGAAAAAGATTCTTCGGCGCTGCGCCAGCCGCACACGGCCGCCCCCGATGGCCCCCGACGGCCCGCTCGCTTGACACCCGGCACAGACCTCCCTAGACTGTCCGGTTCCGCGGGACGGATCTGCCGCGGCAGGGGGCGGGCCATGGACCGTTTCGAGTATCGAGAGGGCCGACTGTACTGCGAGGACCTCCCCGCAGCCGACTTGGCCCGCCGCTTCGGCACGCCGCTCTACCTGTACAGCGCCGAGACGCTGCGGCAGCACTATCGCAAACTCGCGTCGGCCTTCGCAGCCGTCGAGCCGCTCATCTGCTACTCGGTCAAGGTTTGCTCGAACATCCACATCCTGCGGCTGCTGAAGGACGAGGGCTGCGGCTTCGACATCGTCTCCGGCGGCGAACTGCACCGCGTCATCGAGGCGGGCGGCGACCCCGCCACGTGCTGCTACGCCGGCGTCGCCAAGACCGACGACGAGATCCGCTTCGCACTCGACGCCGGGATCCTCCTGTTCAACGTCGAAAGCGAGGCCGAACTCGAAAACCTCGCACGCCTCGCCCAAGAGACAAGGCGGCCGGCACGGGCAGCCCTCCGCGTCAACCCCGACGTCGACCCCAAGACCCACCGCTACGTCGCCACCGGCAAGAAACAGACCAAGTTCGGCGTGGACCTGGAACGGGCCGACCGGGTATTCCGCGATTTCGCCGCCTCGACCGGCGCCGAGCACGTTGCCCTGACGGGCATCCAGGCTCACATCGGGTCGCAGATCACGACGGTCGAGCCGTACGTCCAGGCGCTCGAGAAGATCGTGGCGCTGATCGACCGCCTTCGCGCAGCCGGGCACGAGATCACCACGCTTGACTTTGGCGGCGGGTTCGGCGCCGATTACGAGACCGGCGAGGCGCCCCAGGCCCAGGCCTTTGCGTCGGCCATCGTCCCGGTCCTGGAGGGTCGCGGCCTTCGGATCATCATGGAGCCGGGGCGGTTCATCGCCGGCAACGCCGGCATCCTCATCACCCAGGTCCAGTACGTCAAGGCGGGGGGCGACCGCACGTTC
>Ga0307379_10013179_pt1 | contig 10732 bp, 8 predicted proteins | sample UN2MG_FD_202237 | JGI IMG/M metagenome (GOLD analysis project Ga0307379, IMG submission 202237) | Soil microbial communities from Risofladan, Vaasa, Finland - UN-2 | ecosystem: Environmental > Terrestrial > Soil > Coastal area > Acid sulfate soil | place: Finland: Risofladan, Vaasa | collected... | reverse complement strand
TGTGTTAAAAGGAGGACTTCTATTGATCTGCTTAAAGATGCCAAGGTCGCGTCCTACCAAAGACATCGATTTTCTTGCAGAACAGGTGAAAAACGATCCTACCTATCTTGAACATATTTTTAAAGCTATTGCCGAGGTATATTGTGATGATGGGGTTAAATTTAATGTTTCATCTATAACTTCCGAACGAATAAAGGAAGATGCTGATTATGAAGGAATACGGCTTAAGATAGAGGCAACTTTGGGTCAGGCAAGAAAAAGATTACAAATAGACATCGGCTTTGGAGATATAATAATTCCCAAAGCTAAACTAATGGAATTTCCGACTTTATTAGAAGAGAAACCACCAAGAGTTAAAGTCTATTCAATTGAAAGTATTATCTCTGAGAAGTTTGAGGCCATGGTTAAACTGGCTATGGCCAATAGTCGAATGAAAGATTTTTATGATGTATATACCCTTTCTCTTAGCCATAATTTCCAAGGTAGAAGGCTTAGGAAAGCAATTGAGTCTACTTTTCAGAAAAGAAGAACTCCTATGCCTGATAACCCACTGGTTTTTCGAGCAGAATTTTATGAAAATAAAGAAAGACAGAAGCAGTGGACTGCCTTTCTCCGCAAATTGCGCCTTCATGATGTAAATCAAGAATTCAACGAAATAATGAAGAGAATTATTAAGTTCCTTGAGCCAGTAATAATCTTAATTAAAGATAGAACTCAAATAGATAAATCATGGGATCCCATTACAGGATGTTGGAAGAAGTAACTTTTTATTCTAGTTGGATTTTCTCTTTTATATAAAAATATTCACAAGGCGTATTTTGTATATTTACATAATTGTGTAAATAAGCTATCATTATTTTTATTTAATATAAAAATTTGTAGAGGAAGACCTTTTGAAGAATCATCACAGGACGGAAACGGATTATTTACCAATAAAAAGGTGGCCCGAGCTTGAAAGGCCTAGAGAAAAACTTATAAAAAAGGGACCTGAATATCTTTCCGATTGTGAACTTCTGGCAATAATACTACGCACAGGAATGGGAAGCAGTAAAGAAAAGTTCTCTGCTCTTGATCTGGCTAAAAAAATACTGACTGAATATGGCAGCCTAAAGAATCTACTCGATTTATCGCTTTCGGAGTTTTTAAAAATTAATGGAATCGGAAGAGCAAAGACAGCTCAGGTAATGGCTGCACTTGAGCTTGGCAAGAGGGCAATCTCTGAGAAAAACGGAAATAATAAAAGTTTCAGGTGCAGCGAGGAAGTGGCAAATTATTATATCCCGCTTCTTAAGGATTTAAAGAAGGAACAGTTTATAGTTCTTCTTCTGGATATAAAAAATAAGATAATAAAAGAAGTTTTAATCTCGCAGGGATCCTTGACGTCTTCCATAGTCCGCCTAGCGACACTATTTTTCGCTGGACGGGTGAAGGCTATGGCTCGCCTAGCATAAACCTTAAATTTAAAAAGAAAATCAAAGTTATTTAAATATAGAAAGCTCGGTATAATGCTGGGCTTTTTTGTTTAGATAAAGACTTAAATAGGAAATTTTAAAATGAGCAAGGATAACTTAAGAGATGGTCGGGTAAAGAATTGGTTTTATCTGGAAAATGATCTACTGGATCGGGAAGATTTAACCATCTATGAAAAAACTGTCTATATAGTTATTGCAAGATATGTTAACGGTGAAAATAAAGCATTCCCGAGTTATGAAACCATAGCAAAAAAGGGAAGTATGGCGAAAGTCCAGGCAAAACGAGTAGTAAAGTCTTTAATCCAAAAAGGGCTTTTAAAAAAAGAAGTTAGAAAAGACAAAAACAATAAAAGTTATACATCAAACCTATATACTTTATTAAACCCAAAAACAAAAGATAATAATGATAAAAATGAGGTGGTATCTGACAGATACCAGGGTGGTGTACACCAGATACCAGGGGTGGTATCTCACAGATACCCTAACAATACCAATATTAAAAACACTAATTTAAGTAACGTTAACACGGCTGGTAAGGAAGAGGTTGTGGAAAACTCCATAATTGAGACAAAAGAAGAAACAGTTGGAAATAAAGAAGATGTTAACGATATTAGAAGAAAAATAAAAGAATCTCTTAAAGAAAAGAGAAAATGTAACTTTATAGAGCCTAAAGACTCTGGAAAAGAAAAGAAGCTATTAGAAAAAAACACTGATCCAAAAGGTAAATACTTCAAAAACAGCGTGGTAAAAGAGTATCCTAGAATAAAACGATATAGGTCTAGAGAAAAGGAGCTACTAGCTAAAGAGATAGCAGGAGAGCTGGAGGATGATCACAGCCTGGGAGCATTTCGAACTGTAGTTGATAAGATTTCTGAGCAGCAGATAAGGATATTTTTAAGTATAATCAAGGATACACATCTTACCGGGAAAATTAAAAAGAACAAAGGTGCGATGTTTGTATCACTTGCTAAAGCCTACGCTAAAAAAAATAATATAAATCTTAATTTCAAGTAATATCGCTTCAAATTAGTTGGAATTCAGAAGTTAAGAAATGAAGACTTAAATTTGCAAAACTTTTGATTGAAAATAGTCAGTCCAGTTTTATTTTTTAAATCATTAAAAATAGTCCACTTTTAAATGACATAGAACGTAAAACAACTTGACATTTTTTTTAATGAATGTTAAATTAATTTACAAATAAATCAAATTAACAATAATTTTAAATAAAAAAATAAATCTAATTTACAAATCTTAATATAATATACAGGTAAATATAAATGTATCCAAGAAAAAAAGGAACAAACCTTTTAGATGTTCAAGAGATGAATCGAAGTCTAATAATTAAGTTATTGCGCGATAATAATGTATGGACACGAGCAGGACTAGCAAAAGCGACAGGTCTAAAAAGAGCTACAATCTCAAATATTATAAATGACTTTTTAGACTGGGGTCTTGTAAATGAAACAGGGATTCTTTATGGGGAAAAAAATAGACGTTCAATTGGAATATCTCTTAGTAGCAATAAATATAGAGTTATTGGAGTTAGATTATCGAGAAAATTTTTTTCAATTGGGCTTTTTGATTTAGCAGGAATTGAATATAGCTATAAGGTTGAAAAAATAGATGCTCTTGCAGGTCCTGGCATTGCTCTTAAAAAAATAAAAAAAGAAATAAACAATTTGGTAGAAAAAAATAGGCAACAAAATAAAATTATTGGAATTGGTACTGCTATACCAGGCCCATATTTTAGAAATGAAGGAAGGATAGTGTTGATGACGGAGTTTCCTGGTTGGGATAAAATTTCTATTAAAAATGAACTCAAAAGAGCTTTTGATATCCCGGTATATTTTGAACATGACGCAAATGCTGCTGCTATTGCTGAATGGTGGTATGGTACACATAGTAGAGAATCCGGGACACTTGTTTTTATTTTTATTACAGAAGGAGTTGGCTCTGGTATTGTAATTGATGGAAATTTATATAGGGGGAACCTGGGTATAGCTGGTGAGATTGGCCATACCACTGTTAAAGCAGATGGGCCAAAATGTGAATGTGGCAATAATGGGTGTTTAGAATATTATTGTTCTACAATAGCTTTGGTAAGAGAAGTTAAAAATGAACTTATTAACTATCCTGAGAGTATTTTAAATAAAGATTATTCAGTAAATTCAATATTTTCTGCATTTAATTCTGGGGACAAACTTGCTGATAAAGTAATTAAGGAATCCTTGAAGTTTCTTGGATACGGAATAGTAAATGTTGTAAATTCATTTAACCCCGACCTTGTAATTATTGGTGGTGAAATTATTCAAGCAGGACCAAAACTTTTAGAAATTTTAAAAAATGCTGTTAAAGAACATTTGTTACCAGAAATATATGACAATACCATTTTAGAATTTAGTTCTTTAAAAAGTGATGAAGTAGTGCTGGGTGCAAGTCTTATTGCTATAAATAAAGTTTTGCAAAATCTTTCTTTGGTAAAAGAGTATTTAAATATATAGGTTATTTCTTGGTTATTTTTAAAGTAATTAAAATGAATAATTAATTTAAATAATTTAATTGTTTGATAATTTCATTTTATTACTAAAATTTTTTAAGAACTGAAAGGAGGGGTAAATATGAATATTAAAAAGGTTTGCTTAGAAATAGACTTTTAGGTGGGAGGCTATTCCAAGCAAACCAGAGAAAATTTTATAGTAATTTGTAAAAAAAGTAAATTTTATGGGAGGGTAAAAATGAAGAAGTTATTAAAACCATTATTGTGGTTGACTATGCTAACAGTATGCGTATCCCTGGTAGCATCATTTAGCTTGGGAGGTTGCAAGCCTGTAGTTGAAGAACCAGTAGAAGAGCCTGTAGTTGAAGAACCAGTAGAAGAGCTTGTAGAAGAACCAGTAGCAGAAGTATTTGATTGGAAAAAATTTAGTGGTGAGACAATAAAAATTGTTTTTACCAGTCATCCTTGGCAAGAAGCTTTGGAGGAATATTTAGGTGATTTTGAAGAATTGACAGGTATTACATTAGAAGTAGCGCCTTATCTTCCAACAATGGAGTATAGGCAAAAAAGAAGTGTGGATGTTATTTCTGGAGCTTTTGATGGTGATGTATATATGTTATGCCCAGTTGGTTTTGCCCCAGAATATGCTCATGAAGGATGGGCTGAGCCATTGGATGCCTACTTAAATGATCCAACTTTAACAAGCCCAGATTATGATTTTGAAGATTTTTTTGCATCAGCAAGAGACTTTATAAAAGCTGATGGGCAAAGTACTTATACTGTACCAATTACTGCAGAAGCGCAAGTGTTATTCTATAGGACAGATCTCTTTGATGCTGCCGGATTAGAGCCTCCAACAACAATGGATGAATTATATGAAGATGCTGTTGAATTAACTACTGGTGACGTAAATGGAATTACTTTAAGAGGTAGAATAGACTCCAACTGGTGGCCGTTCCAAGGATTTTTGGCTTCTTATGGTGGCAGCTGGATAGATAAAGATGAAAATATATTAATTAATACACCAGAATCTATTGCAGCATTTGATATGTATGGAAAATTGGTTAAAGAATGTGCTTCTGGAGGTACAGCAGATTATTGTTTTGATGAAATTGGAAATGAATTTGGTACCGGAAAAGCAGCTATGTACCTTGATGCAAGTGTAGCGTTACCTAGATTTTCAGATTCTGAAAAGTCTGTTATTCAAGAAAATTTTGGTACAGCATTAATGCCAGCTGGTCCAGCTGGAAGTATACCGGATGTGCATTACTGGGGAATTGCGATGTATACAAAATCTGAAAAAAAGGATGCAGCCTGGTTGTTTATACAATGGGCTACATCAAAAGAAATGCAAAAGAATCTTTTCATAAAAGGAGTACCATCTGCAAGAGCATCTGTGTGGGATGATGAAGAAATTAAAGCAGCACTTCCTGTTGATTTTGTAGAAGTTCTAAAAGCAAGTTTAGCAAATGGTCAACATGCTCCATTAACACCAAAGTTCGCTAAATTACAACACATTTTGACTATTGAGCTTCAGGCGGTAATTACTGGTCAAAAGACCGCTGAAGAAGCTGCAAATTCTATTGCCGAACAATGGGAAGAGATATTGTAGAAGAAAAAAGTAATCATTGATAAACATTGATAAAAAGAGTAAATATCGGTTCATCTATTTAATCTAGATGAACCGATATAACATAGAGGGAAGAATGAAGTAATGAAAAAGTTGAGATCTTCACAATATGGAAATCCATTTATATTAGTATTGCCTATTCTAATTATTATTATACTACTTGCAGTATATCCTACTATATATGCATTTCGTCTGAGTTTGTTTTCTACAGCAGAAGGATTAAAAAATATTAAGTTCGTTGGTATAGAAAATTTCATTAAATTATTTAAGTCATCAAATTTTTGGAATTCATTTAAATTAACTTGTGGATTTACTATTATTGTGGTAGCTGTTGAATTAATATTTGGGTTCATAATAGCTTTATTATTAAAAAGAATTAAAAAAGGTAGAAAATTTTTTAGATTATTATTTATTATACCATTGGCAATATCTCCAGCCATTGCAGGTTTAACTTGGAGAATGATGTACAGTAGTTCCTTTGGTGTAATAAATTATTTGTTAAGTAAAATTGGTATAACAGGAATTTTTTGGCATACTAGTCATTTGACTGCTTTGCTTTCTGTAATTATAGTTGATATTTGGCAGTGGACACCTTTTGTAATGATTATAGCTTATGCTGGACTACAAATGATTCCAAAAGAGCTCCATGAAGCGGCATTAGTAGATGGTTGTAATAATATAAATTCTTTTTTTAAAGTTAGTATACCATATATAAAACCTATCATAATTTTAGTTATAATTTTTAGAGCTCTTGATGCTTTTAAGGCATTTGATCTAATATTTGTGATAACAAAAGGTGGGCCTGGAAGGTCAACAGAAACATTAGTGGTTTCTAGCTTTATTGATGCGTTCTACAATATGAATTTAGGTAGAGCAGCTGCAATATCTGTAATTCTATTACTTATTTCAATATTTACAACTCAAAGAGTTATAAAACAGATAATATAAAAAGGATAAATAAATGGTTAATAAAAAGAATATTACTTTATTTTTTGCATATTTTTTTATTATTATTTTATTAATAGGATGTCTATTTCCAGTAATATGGTTATTCTTACAGTCTTTGAAAATTCCATTGGATACTGTTGCTATACCACCAAAGTTTATCTTCAAACCAACATTTAGAAACTATATAGATGTTTTTTCTAGAACTGGCTTAGCGAAGTCTTTTTTAAACAGTTTCCTAATAGCAGTAGGATCAGTTAGCATTGCGCTGCTTGTTGGCGCACCCGCAGCATATAGTTTTGCAAGATATAAATTTAAAGGTAAAGAAAATATTGCTTTTATGATATTAACTACAAAAATGATGCCTTATATTGTAGTAGTTATTCCTTTTGTACAGATTTTTGCTCGATTAAAATTGGTTGATACATATATTAGCTTAATCTTATGTCATACTTTACTACATTTTGCATTGGTTGTTTGGATGCTGAGAGCTTTTTTTCAAAATATTCCAAGATCTATTGAGGATGCTGCATTAATAGATGGTTGTTCACGAATTGGAGTTCTATTTAAAATAACTTTACCTATAATAATGCCAGGACTAATTGCAACAAGTATATTATCATTTATTTTTTCATGGAATGAACTTATGTTTGGTTATGCATTAACTAGTAGTAACATAAGAACAATTCCAGTAAGATTTGCAACTGAATTTATAGGTTACCTTGAAATTAATTGGGGTTCTGTGTCAGCCGCAGGTATTCTGGCAATTATTATTCCTATTGTACTTATTCTATCTATAGAAAAATATCTTGTAAAAGGATTTACTTTTGGTGTATTAGATGAAAAATAAGAATTTAATATCATTTGTAGTCTCTTTTTTGTGAAATTTTTATTATATAAAGTAAAGTAATATAAAACAAAAAGACATTATTTTTTTAAGTAAATTTTTATAAATGGAGAAGCTATGTTACAAGCAATAATGGAGAAGCCTGGATGTATTAAGTTTAATAATATAAAAAAGCCTAAACCAAAAAAAAATGAGGTTTTAATAAAAGTAATAAGGATAGGTATTTGTGGTTCTGATATTCATGTTTTTCAGGGTAACCATCCTTATACTAAATATCCAATTATTCAAGGTCATGAAATATACGGCAAAGTAGCTGAGATGGGACCAACAGCGAAAAACTTTTCAATTGATGATCAGGTAACAGTAATGCCACAGCTTTTTTGTAAAAGTTGTTATAATTGCAGAATTGGGAGGTATAATATTTGTAGTTCATTAAAAGTTATGGGATTTCAGATAAATGGTGCTGCACAAGAATATTTCATTATAACAGATGAATTATTAATAAAATTAAACAATAAACTTTCTCCAGAAGAATATACTTTAATTGAACCAATAGCAGTTGCTGTTCACGCAATAAGGAGAGGAGGTAATGTAAAGGGGAAAAATATTCTAATTTTTGGTGCTGGGACTATTGGCAATCTTGTAGGTCAAGTTGTAAAAACAATGGGAGCTAAAACTGTATTATCTTGTGATATTAATGATTATAAATTAAATATTGCAAAGAAATGTGGAGTAGATTTTACTATAAATTCTAAAAAAGACAACTTGGAAGAAGCTATTCCAAAATATTTTGGTGAGAATAAGGCTGATTTGATTTTTGAATGTGTCGGTTATGAGGAGACTATTTCCCAGGCAATCTCAAATGCTCGCAGCGGAACAACAATTGTAGTTGTGGGAATATTCAGTAAGAAAGTAAAGATAGATTTTGGCTTAATACAAGACCGAGAGCTAAAAGTTTCCGGAACTTTAATGTATGTTAAAGATGATTATTTAAAAGCTTTAGAGCTTGCAGAAGATGGAAAACTATCACTTAAAGAATTAATTTCAAAGACTTATCCTTTTATAAGATTTAATGATGCTTATCAATTTATTGAAGAGCAAAAAGATTCTGTTATGAAAATAATAATGACAATTGATTGATGAAGTTAATATAAAAATTTAATATAAAAAAAGATGGAAGGTTAAAAATGAATAAATCAAAAATAATTGATGGAATAAAAGAGCTCTTTGAATTAAAGAGAAGTCTATACGAGAGTCGTGAAAACAAAAGAAGAATAGAAATGTGGAAACCAGGATTCGTACCTGACGAATATTCACCTGGAGAAATAGCCCCATATCAAGCAAGCAAAAGGAAAGAGAAAAGGATACCGATTACTGCAGATTGGGATAGGATGCAATGGTCGAAATTACTAGGATTTGATATTTCTGAATTTTATAGAAATCCTACGGAATATATGAAATGGACTTTAGAAATTGATATTTATAGATTTAATAACTTTGATGATGATACTCCATTATTAAAAACGATTCCAATTTACTTGGGAACAGCTTATGAACCTAGTTTATTTGGTGTTCCTGTAAATTATTCGCCTTTATATGAACCACTATTTACTAGTGGTGGTGCTGTTATAAAAACAGAGAGTGATTTATCAAAATTAGAAATGCCTAACTTTAAAAGTAGTGGTTTAATGCCCTTAGCACATAAATTTTATGAAGATATAAGTAGATTCGCTCCAAATGATTATAATGTTATATTCCCTAAATGGGGTAGAGGTCCTTTCGGTGTCGCAGCTGCAATTGTAGGAATGGAGGATTTATTAGTCCTGTTAATTAAAAATCCAAAATTTGTTCATAAAATAATGAGAATGATTACTGATGCTAGAATGGAATACACGAAAAATAGGAGGAATTTTTTAAAAATAAATGAGGTTGACAATACATTGTGGAATGATGAGGCAAGCATACCTATCATTTCAAAAAATATGTATGAGGAATTTTGCTTTCCATATGAAAAGGAGATCTCAAATTTTTATGGTGGTATTAGGTGGTGGCATAGTTGTGGTAGTAAAACACCTATAATTCCTATTATTAAGAAAATAAAAAATATAGGTTATATAGACCTTAACTGGTGGACAGATGATTTAATGAAATCAGTAAAAGAACTCAATGGAGAAATACCGTTCGATTTTAGGCCAAGTGCCAGAGACATTACTGAAAGAATTGAAATTGCCATCACCAATTATTTAAATGGTGTGTTCAATATATGTGGTAATGCAAATTTTAGTATAAGAGTTGATGGTTTCCAGCCAGCTAATGCTACTATAGATGATGTAAATAAGATGAAAAGATTTTTATCTATTTGTAAAGAAGTATCAGAAAAAAGAGCAAATAAAGAAGGGGGATAGTATGAATTCTCGTGAACGAATGAAACTTTCATTAAATCATAAAGAACCTGATAGAATTCCTATAGATTTAGCAGGTATGCGGTCGTCTGGTATTTCTGCTATTGCTTATAATAATTTAATGAAGGAGTTGTCTATAATTAGCAGTTTTCCAAAAATGTATGATTTTATGCAACAAATCGTATATCCAGAAAAAGAAATTAGGGATTTATTTCATATTGATACTATAGATGCTGGTCAGGCTTTTTTAAAGGATGAAAAAGATTGGAAAGAGTGGGTTTTAAATGATGGATCTAAATGTTTAATACCAAAGTATTTAATTATTAATATTGATGAAGATAAAAATGTATTTATAAAAGATAAAAGAGGTCTAGTAGTAGGTATTAAACCAAAAGATTCTTTATATGTAGATCAAAATTATTGGGTTTATGGAGATTTGCCTAAAATACCTGAAATTATTAAAGATGAAGATCTTAATAAAGATTTATGGTCCATACCATCTCCTCCTTGGCATTTAGATATTTTTAATGAAATTCAATTAGATATATTTACAAATAAAATAAAGAAACTTCATAGCAAAACTGATTATGTGATTATGATAGAACCCGGCTTTACCTTTTTTCAGAAAGGGACATTTCTACGAGGAATGGAGAATTTTATTTGTGATATATGTTTAGATACTAAAGGAGTTGAAAGATTATTTGAGAAACTGATGGAAAAATACCTTGCTTTCACAAATAGAATATTGAAGAATGTTGGGGAATATATCGACATAATAGTTTTTGGTGATGATCTAGGTATGCAAACAGGTCCATTTATTCCACCAAAAATATTTAAAAGTTTATTTAAACAAAGATATAAGAAGTTATGGAATTACATTCATAGCAATAGTAATTGTAAAGTTTTTTTACATTCATGTGGTTCAATTTATGAATTGAT
>Ga0307379_10013177_pt1 | contig 10732 bp, 16 predicted proteins | sample UN2MG_FD_202237 | JGI IMG/M metagenome (GOLD analysis project Ga0307379, IMG submission 202237) | Soil microbial communities from Risofladan, Vaasa, Finland - UN-2 | ecosystem: Environmental > Terrestrial > Soil > Coastal area > Acid sulfate soil | place: Finland: Risofladan, Vaasa | collected... | reverse complement strand
GAGTTCATCGCGCGCAAGTGGCGTGCGGTGGGCAGGCCGAGGGTGGCCGGCGAGCGGTTCTACGCGAGCTCGAGTCCGGTGAGTGACGTCCTGTACCCGGACTATATCGCAAGCCAGATCCGCCAGAAGCAGATCGCGGCGGCGATTCCTCTCAGCGCGATCGTGGCCATCACCACACCGATTGACAGCGGGGTGTACGAGGCGTTCTACCTCACGGACGACGAGACTGAGCGCCAGATGGTGAGGATCGGCGAAGGTGCGGAGGTCCCAACCGTGAAGTTGACGGGCGGGGATCACACGATCCGCATGAAGAAGTACGGCCGACGGATCCTCGGGACCTACGAGACCTTCCGCCGGATGCGGATCGACCGCTTTGCGCTGCACCTGCAGCTCCTGGCGATCCAGGCTGAGGTGGACAAGGTCAACACTGGGATCGACGTGCTGATCAACGGTGACGGGAACAGTGGAACCGCAGCCACCAACCACAACCTGACCACGCTGGACACCGGTGCAACGGCCGGCACGCTCTCGCTGAAAGGGTACCTGGCATGGCGGCAGCAGTGGGCGAATCCGTACATCTGCGACGTTGTGCTGGCCAGGGAGGCAGACGCGCTTTCGCTGCTGCTACTCAACCTGGGCAGCTCGAACGTGCCGTTCTTCCAGCTCGCTGGTGCCTTTGGCATCGGTGGGGTGACGCCGATCAACAGCGGACTGGGCCCGGCGCAGCTCGGCTGGTCCTCGCAGGTGAGCGCGAACCATCTGCTCGGCATCGACAGTCGCTTCGCTTTGGAGATGGTGATCGAGATCGGCGCGTCTCTGACGGAGACCGACAAGATCATCGGGAAGCAGTTCAACGAGATCGTGATGACCGAGTCGGTTGGGTTCTGCGTCTTTGACGCGAACGCCAACAAGACGATGGACATCTCGACCTAGACTGAGGGGCCCTGAGGTCCTGGGCCCCTCAGAACGCTGAATAGAATCACGAATCCCCGTTCGGGCTGCAAGCCCGTTGGGGAGCATGGAGGTGCAACGTGAGCAAGAAATGGCAGGGCCTTCTCGCTGCGGTTGGGGTCATGGCTGTCCTGGCGCTATTGCTGGTGGCAGGGTTGTATCTGAAGCCGCCGGAGGAGCCCGTGTTCAGGGTGGCCGGCGTCAGCAACTTTGACAGCGTGACGCTGTCGAAGAATCTGGTGGTGGCCGGAACGGCGGACGTATCAGGGGCTGCCAGTTTTGCAGGCGCGGTGACGATGAGCGGCGCACAGTCGGTGGGCACGCAACTAACCGTGGGCAATGGCATCACGGTAGGCGGGGCCATCACTGTGGGCAACAGCCTCCTGACGGTTGACACGTCTGGGAACCTGGGCGTCGCAGGTGCGAGCACGCTCTCTGGCAACGTCCAGCTCGGCGATGCGATCGGCGACAACATCAACGTGTACGGGCAAATGCGAAGCTACGACGGCTCGGACAACTGGGCGGACATCGCCGACGTGAGCGCCCTGGATCGTGGCAACGGCTGGCACGCATCGTACAACGTGACGGGATGGGGTGGAGCTACTGATTTTCAGGCGCTCTTTGCCAACACGCAGGTAACGGACACTAGTGCGAACGTGACGTTCTATGGCATCGAGGGGAAGGCCACGCTCAAGGCGGTCGCTGGCACTGGTACGACAACCGGCATCGGCGTGATGGGCAAGGTGATTGCGAAGACGAGCTCTGTGATACCGGAAGGGTATGGTGTCTACTCTCGCCTCGAAACGGAGGCAGACGACGGGATCACCTCCGGCGCGAACTTCATGGCTGACCTGGGTAACTCGGGCACGATCACCACGTCCAGAGTGATCTATACAGAAGCGGATACCTGGGACAACGGCGTTGACCTGAGCGCGGGCACCTTCACGAGTGACCTGGTGCTGCAGAACGGCGAGATCATCGAGAACGCCACTGACGCGGTGGTGAGCATCTCAGCCTTCACGGGGTTTGTGGAGGCCACACCTGTCGTGGTGTCGGCGGGTAGTACCATCACAGCGCTGGGAACCTACCAGCCGCTCACATCAAGCGGTGCCGTGACCACGAGCACGACAACGGCCATCGCGGACGGCGTGAAGGTTGGCCAGATACTCATCTTGGTGAATGAGAACGGGTCGGACGTGATCACCATTGATGACGGCGGAAACACCAAACTGAGTGGAGACGCTGTACTAGGGGCCGGTGACACACTGTTCCTGATCTGGGACGGGGCGGACTGGCTCGAAATCGCACAGGCAAACAACACGTAGGGGAGGGGAGCATGGCTGAGAGCAAATCGAGGCGTGAAGCGCGGAAGCAAGTGAAGGCCAACGCTGCCCCTGTCGCTCCTCCCCCTTCGCCTGAGCCAGAGACGGTGGATGTGTACTCACCGGATGGGCGGGTGTTCACGGAGCGGCATCCGGATCATCCGGGTGGCGAGGTGTGGATCGCGGGAGATGGGCCACAGGCGAGCGAGACGGTGACGGTGGCCAGGACACTGGCCGTGGAGAGGGCGATCCGCGCCGGCCGGCTGAAGGAAGTGCCGAAGGCGAGACGAGCGGGACGAACGGCCGCGGCCAGCGAAGGCTGAGGTCAACGAATAGGGAAACCGGGGCGGAGTGAATGCCGCCCCGGAGGAGAGAAAACGATGGCGGGACCGTTTGCGACTGGGGACATCCTGAATCGTGTGTTCAATGCGACACTGGCGCGGCTAAAGGGGACGGTGGTCATTGAGGCGGGCTCGGCTGCAGTCGGGAAGATCGACCCTGTCACCGCTACGCCGACCGTCTACAACGTCACCCTGACCACCGCGAACACGGAGTACAGCCTGGCGCTGCCGGCGAATTGCCGGGGCTTTGAGTTCCAGTGTCGGACCGAGGCCACCGTGCGCTTTGCCTTTGCGACGGGGAAGGTGGCGACACCAACTGCACCGTACATGACGCTGAAAGCCGGAGACTACTATGTCAGCCCTCCGATCAACCAGGGGGCGGCGCCGAGCACGCTGTACTTCGCGAGCGCAACGGCGGGTGTCGAAATGGAAGCGATACCGTGGGTATAGGAGGCGGATCATGTCACTGAGACAACCAAGGCGGGCTGGACTCCTCCTGGAAACGGGGCAAAGGACGCAGTACAGCGGCGAGCCTGACGATGGGCTCACACAGGCTGGGCTTGCCAAACGCTACGGGGTCTTGACCACGGGCCAGTACGCAGGCACGTCCAACATCGACCTGATTCACCTGACCGACACAGACATCGGCTTTGCGGCCACAACCCCGGGGACAATCAACCAAGTGGGGGCTGACCTCGCCATGTTCAAGACCGGCGAGACCATTGTGGTGAGCGGGTCGGGACTCAACGATGGCGTGTACACCGTTTCAACGGGCAACGTCGCGGGGACAATCCGCACGACTGAGGCGACGGTGCTGGAGGCTGCGGGCGCGACTGTGAGCATCGCCAAGCGGGAGGCGCACAGCAACGAGTGCGTGCTGGACTTGGTGACTGGCCTGATGTGGAGCAGGTACACCTCGGCACAGTACGCCACGATGGGCAGCGGCGGCGATGGCAAAATGGAGTGGACGGGGAAGTTGTACGACATATTCCAATACTCGGCAGCGGCGAATGCGGCGAGCTTGGGAGGGTATGCGGACTGGGAGATACCGAACGAGGAGGCACTTCAGTCGTTGAAGAACATGGAGGCCGCAAGCGCTATACCTGACCCAGCGGCGTTCCCAAGTTGGCCAGCGGATTCCGTGTGGACATCTACCTCCCGACCCAATAGTACTACCCAGGCAATGGCAGCACGCTTTACTAGCGGCGACCTGCCTACTATTGCTAAGACCACTGCAATCTATGCCGCCCTAGTCCGAGAAGGAGTCTAATGCACTGGACAACGATGACACTAGCAGAACTCAGGGCCGCAACGAAGGCCGAGATTCTGCGCAACGTGGGAGAGTACATAGCGGCGAATTACACCAAGCGGCAGATCATCACATGGCTACTCCTGGATGACATGTACGCCAGAAGCATCCCCGACAAGGTGGTGGTGACGAAGGACGGCCAGAACCGCGTCGTGAAGCGCGTCGAGATAGACCTTGATCCAGAGACGGGCGTGGCGCTCGGCGGGCGGGTGACGACGTGGAGCTACTACAAGACTGGCGAAACTGAGGATATTGTGACGAGCACCAGGAACGCGGACAACGTGGAGACGCACAGGTTCACGCGACATCATTTCAGGGACGGGCGGCAGCCAACGGTGAGTGAGAAGATTCCGCAAGAGGTGATTCTACCGTGAGCTACACCGCGTTGATCTTGACGACTGCGGCAACGGACTATCCGCAAATCCGCTCCCTGCTGGGTGCGGACAGCACGGAGCTGGCCGACGTGACGATCGAGCAGGATCCGTTCCTCCCGGCGGCCGAGGCGATGATCACGGCGAACCTGACCGACTACGCGAGCCTCACGGGGGCCAATTCGTACCTGCTGAAATCAGGAGCCGCGGCGCTGACGGCGGCCTTCCTCTGCCCAAAGCTCGAGCGGGAGGACAGCGAGAGCTTTAAGATCGGGCAGTTCCAGGAGAGCGGGAGCAAGGTCGACTGGAGGGCAAAGGCGAGGGAGCTGCTGGAGCTGGCCAAGGTGTACCTGGCGCAGGTCTCAACGCGGACGTTCACGAGGCGGACCGCGGTGGCACTGGCCGGCCCAACGCGGTCGGGGAGCAACATCCCGGAGGAGATCGAGCAGTGGATCGAGCGGCTGCAGCCTCGGTTCCTGGATTGGGTGGAGGAGGGGGGAGAGGATGATGACTGGGAAGCGCCGTAGGGCGCAGCTGGTTGAGGATGCGAAGGCCGGTGAGCTGCACGGATTCGCGGCCGGCGTGGCGTGCGGTGTTTGTGGGGATCGTGTGCAGGCGGTGATGGCTCCGTCGTGGGCGGCTGCCAGGGACGGGCATGGTGTGTGCGACGGCTGTCTCCTTGAGGCGTGCCGAGAGCAGGTGGCCACTCTGTTGGAGGAGCAGCAGTCCGACGCGGCCAGTGTAGTGATCGCTCCGCCAGTGGCTGAAGCCATCGCATCCGTGGCGCCCGATCACGGGACGCTGTCAGAAGAAGAGCCACGGCCTCTCGAGAGCCCAGAGACGAAGCCCAAGAGGAAGCGCCGTGGCGAAGCTGGCAAGGTTCCAGAAGAGGCTTAGGCAAGCCGGGCAGTCGGTGACGCTGTATCCGTACTCTGCGGATCCGTCCGGAGACTACGTGGATCCGTGGAGCGGGTGGTCTGATCCCGAAGATCCTGACTATCCGGCCACGGTGCCGGACACGACGTACGGTGACGCACAGAGCATCACGGCGTTCGTGCAGCCGTTGTCGACGCAGGACGGGGGCACGGTGTTCACGCGCAACGTGCACGGCCAGGACGAGCCGGTGCACCGGGTGGCATACGTGGCCGGCGACCAAGCGGTGACGCTGAGAGACAAGGTGGTCTACGACAGCTTGGCGCACTCGATTGTGCGGATCGAGGTGTTTCGTGACGGCGATACTGCCGTGCTGAAGGCAGTCTATCTGCGGGAGAAACCGCAATGAACAGGGGCGAGGTTTTGCGCTCTGGCGACATCGTGATCCGCAGACGAACTGGAATCGTTGGGTGGGAAGCTCGACAAGCGAGAGACTTCGCCAAAGATACCTTATCGGAAGGAAGTTTAACGCATGATCACCAGCAGTGTCCGCTGGGAAGGCTTGACGAAGATGGTGTTCGACCTACAGTACGGCGTTCCCAGACGGATGGACCGAGGGATAGTGGAACACACGAAGCGCATGGGGGAGAACGTCCACCAGGCCTACGTGGACAACCTGAGTGGGAGTGTGCCCTCGACAGCGGCCAGACCTCTGCCGGTGGGCGTGCGATCGGGTCACTTGCTCGCCTCGGCAGAGATGGTGATCGTCAACCAGTACAGGGCCGATGTGGAGAACAAGGCTCACTATGCGGGCTTCATCGAGGACGGGACGCGATTCATGGCCGCACGCCGGCCGCTCGGTGACGCGGTGGACTTGGTGGGGAAGATGGTGCCCGGCTCAATGGGCAAGGTGATGACCAGCGTATTGATCCAACTATAGCCGTTCGCTGCGCGACCGTTCGCTGCGCGAAGACGCAGAGACGCAGAGACGCAGAGACGCAGCAGGATCTTTCCAGGAGAGGGACATGGCGGGAAGAGTCACTAACGCAGAGCTGGCGGTGAAAATCGACGGTACGAACACGCGGCTGGACGGCATCAACGACATACTGAAGAAGCACACTGACCGGCTCGATGGCCACGACCAGCGCCTGGGTGGCCACGACGTGAAGATCGCGGAGATCTCGGTCAAGGAGAAAAGCCACAGTGGCAATTGGGATCGGGTCATCGGCCTGGGCGTCGGGATCCTGCAGGCGCTCATCTTGTACAAGCTGTTCAACGGACAGTAGGTAGCCAAACCAACAAAGGAGGTGTGGCAACAATGGCAGACGTGATATTGGGGATCGTGTACGCATTCTTCGCGGACAAGAGGGTCATCGCCGTCCTGGCGCTGATCTTCCTCGACTGGGTCCTCGCGGTGGCGGCAGCCATCAAGTCCGGGGAGTTCGACTGGGGACGCATGGCCGAATTCCTGAAGACCATGGTTTTGCCGTACATGGTTGCGTTCCTGGGGATCTATCTGGCATCAGCGGTGCTCGTCGATACAGAGATCCTGGGCGACTACAGCGACCTGGTCGGCGAGGGGGCGGTGCTGATCTGTTGGGTTGCCCTGATCGGCAACCTGGGCGCGGACTGCGTCCGATCCGCGAAGGCTCTGGGGTTGAGTTTTGGGATCGGTGGTGAACCGTAGGTGAGGCACTCGGAGGCGATCCGAGCGATCCTGACTCTGCTGCAGAACTGCGAGCTGGCCAGCGACAGGGATTTCTCCGCAGCCTCTGACCACGCGTTCTACAGCACTGTGGCGCTGGTGGACGCGTATCCGCTGGCCGATCAGAGCATCCCGTGTCTAGCGTTCTCCAACGCCGGCGGGTCCAATCTGCGCAAGGGGCTGGGTGACGCGGACCAGTGGCACCAGCCACGGGTGCAGGTTGACGTTCTGGCCGACAGTGCGCTGGAGGCGCGGCGGATCTACGAGAAGGTGGCGGAGATCCTCCGCTACGACTACAACGGCGATGGATCGGGAGCCGCTGGCAGCTACGGGAAGCACTATCTGCGGGATCAGGGCGTGAAGGACGTGGAGCTCGGCGAGCCACGTCAGGCAGTTTGGGACGACGAGGGGCGCGTCGCGCGGCTGGTGGCCGACGCGGTGTTGACGTTCGAGGATTGAGTGAGGAGGGGTTCAAATGAGTGGGATAGAACAGATCGGAAGCTACGCTCCTGGCGAGATCGAGTATCTCATCGAGCACGACAACACCGTCCTGCTGGAAGTGGAGTCGGTGGGGTGGGATTTCGACGCTGGCATGGAGCCGGGTGGGTGGGGCCTGGGCAGGCTGCAGAACAGCTACCACAAGCGGACCAAGCCGCCGAGCGGATCGTGGTCGATGGACCGCAAGATGCTGAGTCGTGCTGACAAGGGGCAGCTGTTCCTGGACCTGCTGAAGGGGTCGGCGTACATCCTGACGGAGTACGTGGCTCCTGCGGCGAGCTCGCACACGCCGGCCGAGACGCTGGTGTCGATCCTGCACGTGCGGACGCGGACCGCCGGGGTCGATTGGGTCGAGGGCGTGGATTACACGGTGGCCTGGTCTACCGGGGTGATCACCTTCGTGTCCACGGTACCAGCGGGCGGCCTCGAGGTCAAGTACCTGACGACGACGGCTGCATTGACGGCGCAGAACCTGGTCACCAACGGTGGCTTCGAGGACGCCATCACGAATACGTGGGAGGCCGTGGGGACCGGCACGCCGTCGAGGGATACCGACAACGAGTACGTGGGCGACTACGGACTCAAGGTGCTGGCGCCGGCGCAGAATGACGGCGTGAAGCACGTGCCGGACATCGTGGTGGTACCCGGTCGCGTGTACCACTGCCGCGCGTGGGTCAAGGGGACGACCACCGAGACGTTCAAGGCGCAGTGGACGGATGCCGGCGGGACCGTCGACATGACTGGCAGCATGACTCTGTCCGGGGCGGACTGGAACGAGTTCAACTGGACGTTCACGCCCGACGAGGAGACGATCCTGGATATCCGCATCGTCAACACCACGGCGTCCCCCGCCACCTTTTACGTCGACGAGGTGTATTTGGGGCTGAACGCGCCGACGGTGAACCCACTGGATGGCCAGCAGCACGTCTTCACGTTCAACATCCTGGGGCGTCGCACGATGGACAGCGTGCAGGTGATAAACCTGAAGAAGTGCGCGATCTACGCGAACAGCGGCAAGTCGGGAGCACCGTACAAGGAGAGCGTCTCGGGACAGTTCCTCGATTTTGAGGGCGAGAGCTCGTAGGCCTGGCATGCGAACGGCCGGCACCTAGTGACACTGGGATCTACAGGCGCGGGGGCGTGGGGGTGTGGGAGCCTCCTTGGCGCCCCCATACCCCGCGCCTGTGGTCCAATAGACAAGGAGGACACAGAATGTCTGACGAAGAGAAGAAACCAGACGTGAGGCTGGCGACGTGGGACGATCTCGCGTGCAGCCCGAACGTCGTCGACAAGTACTTTGCGTCGATCGACAAGACGGTACAGTTCCGGGAATTCATCCCGATGGAGCGTCTGCTGGAGTTGCAGACGCGCTTTGGGATGACTGGAGGGCGAGGCCGGCGCAACAGCAAGGGCTTCTTCATCGCGATCCTGAAGGAGGTCCTGGTCAGCCCAGCGATCAAGAGTAAGGCCGACGAGCGCCTGGTGATGAAAGCCAATAGCAAAGTCATGATGGACGTCGTCGGCGAGGTGCTGGGCGCTGAGGACGAGAGCTTCCGCGCTCTACAGGAAGATCTCCAGGGAAACTCGTAGCCCCCCTCGTCAGAGGTGGGGAGACCGAGAATCCACTGTTGCTGAGGGCCATAGCGATCGCAGATCGCAAAGGCTTGCTGCTGCACGAGCTGCTGTCTCGACTGGCAGCGATCAGTGCGGAATACGGGCCCCGGGCGGCGACCTGGGAGCTGGCGCTGTGGGCTGCCTTGATGGACGAGGAAGGCGCCTATCAGAAGGAGATCGCCGAGAAGAAGCACAAGTAGCGAGCTGCGTGTCACGGTTCGCCCGTGCCTTAGCGACCGAGGAGAGTGACGAGATGGACTGCGGATGACGAGTAAGAAACGCACCTGTAACGAGGCCTTCTTCGCCGCGATAGACACGGAAGAGAAGGCGTACTGGGTGGGATTCCTGGCGGCGGATGGCTATGTGCGAGATGACCGCGGGACCATGCAGCTGCGCCTTGCGCGTAGGGATTCCCACCATGTTGCGCGCTTGCGCCAGGTGCTGAGGAGTGATCATCCTATCTATGAGGGGACGACAAGGAGTGGTTGGGGCGAGCAGCGTCACTCCTACTCGGAGCTGTACATACGCTCGACGCGCCTTGTTGGTGACCTCGCGCGACATGGAGTTGTTCAGCGGAAGTCCTTCACTGTGCGATGGCCAGTCTTCTTGGAGCAGTCATTGCTCCGGCACTACCTGCGCGGGTACATGGACGGAAACGGAGGATTCTATGTGCAGAACTCGTCACATGCGCCGGGAAGACTCCGATTGAGGTTTGAGGTCACATCCAACCGGGCTCTGCTTCTTGGCGCTCAGGAGTTCCTAGTGGCCACCTGTGGTCTGGCTCGAACGCGGTTGTCCGTGACTCATCCGCGAGAACCAAGAATTTGCAAGATGCGGTACGGAGCGTGGCGCGACGTGATGGAGATCTTCCACCTGCTGTATGACAGTGCAACGGTGTGGCTTCCACGGAAGCGGAGCAGGATAGAACCGTTCCTGTGATCAGCCAGCGGTGACGCCGCTTTTTGCGTGGGAGCAACCGAATAAGAACTTGACTAGAGGCCAGATGCGAAGAACGCGCGGCCACCTTCCCCCAGGGGGAGGATGGCCGCTTCTTGCGTTGGGAGTGGATCAATGTACCGCGTGATGGCAGTGTTCGAGGCGGTGGACCGCGTCAGTGGAGTCTGCCAAGGCATGGCCGGCAACGTCGAGGGCGCCATGGGGAAGGTGACTCGCGCCGGCGAGAGCATGTCAAATGTGGGCAGGACGCTCACCGCGACAGTGACCGCACCTCTGATGGCCGTCGGTGCCATGGCGGCCAAGACGGCTGGCGATTTCGAAGAGCAGATGAACATCCTCTCCATCGCGGCCCGGTCCTCCGGTACGTCCCTTGAGGTTCTGAGGTCGGCGGCCATCAAGGTCGGCGCGGACACCGAGCTGGTCGGAATCAATGCATCGCAGACAGCCGATGCGATGACCAACTTCATGAAGGCGGGACTGAGCGTCTCAGATGTGATGGGCGACCTCAACGCGTATCTCTACGAGGGCGCCTCCCTCTCTGGCGCGTTGCGCGCCGCGATCGACCTGCAAGCTGCCTGTGAGCTCGATCTGGCGCGAGCCTCCGACATCGTGACCATCGCGATGGCCACGTACGGTCTCGAAGCGGACCAGGCGACCATGATCTCCAACATCTTTGTGCAGACGGCCGACGCATGCGTCGCTTCGGTGGGCGAGCTGGCGGATGCCATGGTCAACGTGGGGCCCAAGGCTGCATCGTTTGGCTGGTCGCTGAAAGATACCAACGTCGCCCT
>Ga0307379_10013176_pt1 | contig 10733 bp, 9 predicted proteins | sample UN2MG_FD_202237 | JGI IMG/M metagenome (GOLD analysis project Ga0307379, IMG submission 202237) | Soil microbial communities from Risofladan, Vaasa, Finland - UN-2 | ecosystem: Environmental > Terrestrial > Soil > Coastal area > Acid sulfate soil | place: Finland: Risofladan, Vaasa | collected... | reverse complement strand
CCGATTCTCGAGATACAGGACCGGGTTGTCGTCCCGAATCGCCGACTTCAGCAATCCTTTGGCGTCGTAGACAGTAGAAGGCATAAGGACCTTGATCCCGGGTGTATTCACGAACCAGGCTTCGATACTCCGCGAGTGCTGCGCAGCTTCCCGCGTTCCGCTGCCGTATTGCCCGCGGATAACGATGGGCAGCTTTACCTTTCCCCCGGACATGTAGCAGCTGCTCGCCGCCTGATTGATCAGCTGGTCCATACCGACCAGGGCAAAATCCATATACATGATCTCGACGATCGGGCGCAACCCCGTCATGGAGGCTCCGGCGGCCAGCCCGATGAAGGCGGATTCGGAGATCGGTGTCCCCCGCACTCGGCGATTGCCGAACTTCTCCACTAAACCCCTGGTGATTTTAAACACTCCTCCGAAGATATCGACATCCTCGCCGATGACGAAAACCTTCTCGTCCCGTTCCATTTCCTCACGCATGGCTTCGTTGATCGCTGTTTTGTATCGGATTGTGCGTCTATCGTCCATAGTATCTTCCTCGAGTTACACCAACCAGGTCCGGTTGTGAGCAGCCGTGGATTCGGGCCAGGGACTGTCCTCGGCAAAGGCCACCGCCGCTTGCAGCTGCGCGGCCACGTCCGCCTCGATATCCTTGAGCTGCTCCGGGGTGATTGATTTCTCGACCTCCAGCTTCTTTCGAAGAATCAGGATCGGATCTCTTTCATACCAGCTCTCCCGCTCCCCCGGTTCCCGATCATCCGGGAGTATGCCACAGTGCGGTTCGATCCGGTAGGTCACACATTCGAGAAACGACGGTCCGCCCTGCTCCCGGATGTGCCGTACCGCCTGATCGGCAGCCTGGGAAACGGCCAACACGTCGTTGCCGTCGACCTGTTCGGAGGGCAGCCCATAGCTCTCCGCCCTGCCGGCGATATCCAGCTTGGCGGTGCTGAGTTTGACCGGGGTTGTTGCGGCGTACTGGTTGTTCTCGCAGACGAACAGTACCGGCAGCTCGAACAGAGCGGCCAAATTCAGGGATTCCCCGAAGGTACCCTGGTTGGCGGCCCCGTCGGAGAAGAAGGTCACCGAAACCTGGTCGGTCCGGCGGTACTGAGCCGCGAAGGCGCCTCCGAGGGCCAGGGGTATGCCGCCTCCGACAATTCCATTGCCTCCCATCAATCCCCTTTCCGGCTCGAAGAGATGCATCGAGCCTCCGTGGCCCCGGGACATGCCCGTGTCCTTTCCCATCAACTCGGCCATGATGTGCTTAACATCCAGGGTCTTGGCGATGGCGTGGCCGTGGCCGCGGTGGGTGCTGAACACGTAGTCCTCGTCCCGAAGAGCCTGGCACACACCAACCGCCACCGCTTCCTGGCCGATGTACAGATGTATAGCTCCTACGATCGAGCCCCGGTTGTAGAGCTCTTTGACCGTTTCTTCGAACCTGCGGATCAGGATGAGCTTCCGCAGCATCTGGATCTTGATTTCTGCTGTCATATTCATCACTCTCACTGTGTCAGTATTTTCCGTATTGTTTGACCGCTCTCATCATGGCCCTGACATTTTCTACAGGAGTATTATCCGGAACGCCCTCGCCGGTACAGAAGATGTACCCTCCCCCCGGTTTTGCTTTCTTCACGATGCTCTTGACCACCTGCTCCACTTCTTCCGGGCTTCCGGGCTGCAAATCATTGATCGTATCCAGGTTGCCCATGATGCAAACCTGATCGCCGATCTCGGTTTTCACCTCCCCGATGTCCACCCCCTCTCCGATGTTGATGGCGTCGAAACTCAAGGATGCCATGATCTTCAGATGGGGAATCGACTTCTCATTGCCGTGGTAGAACACGATACCCCCCCGCTCCCGAATCCGCCCGGCGCTGAGCGCGGCCGGCTCGGCGGCATGATCCTCGTACTGCTGGGGGGAGATGAAATGGGAAGTGGCCACACAGTCTCCCAGCCACAGAGCGTCAGCCCCGGCTTTGAGCTGGGCGACCGCAGCGACGTCGTTGTACTCGAGAAAGAACTCCATGTAACGCCTCAGCAACGCAGGGTTCTCCAGCATCAGCAGCAAGGTGGCCTCGATGCCGAGAATCAGGGTCAATGTTGTGAAGGGGGCGGCAATGCGGCCGACCAGACAGATCGAGTCACCGAAGGCTTCCTTGATCGCCGACAGCCCTTCCAGATGCGCCGCCATCCTCCCCGCGGTGCTCAGGTCCGCCGGGATGGTGAGACCGGACAGGGTCGCTTCATCCGCCGGCAGGTAAGTTTGCACGGCCGGCGGCAGCTTCTCTTCGAACTTGATCCGGATGCCCGTTCCCTCATATTCGATCAAATCATCCGGATGGAGCATATAGACGTCGTAGTCGAACTCCCCCACGGCGCGTCGTGCCAGCTCCAGCATCACCTCAGGATCGTTGCGCCACCGGGCGTGGGTGTAGCCGAAGCAGTCATAGTCGTAACTGATGCACAGAGGAAAGCTGGGCACCCGGCTCGGCACTTCGAGAGCAATGCAGGTGTGGATATCCTTCATCACCTCCGGATAGGCCATTCTAATCCTCCTCCATCCTGGACAGATCTCCGTTGATGGTGATCCCCCCGTCGGCCACGATCACCGCCCCGTTGATGTAGGAGGCTTCCTCGGAAGCGAGGAACACCGCCAGCCGGGCGATCTCCTCGGGCCTGCCATAGCGCCGCGAGGGAGTGCGCAGGGCCAGGAAACGTTTCTCGTCGAAGGTGGAGTCCTCCAGATTGCTGGAATCGAGCATGGGTGTCTGAATTCCTGCGGGAGCGATGCAGTTGACCCGGATGTTCGACGGCCGGTACTCCACGGCCAGGGAGCGGGTCAGGGCGATCGTCCCCCCCTTGGCGGCCGTATAAGCGTCGCAGCCCGGGATGCCGATCACCCCGGCGCTCGAGGCGGTGTTGATGATCGCACCGCCCCCCCCCTTCATCATCAGGGGGATGCCGTACCTGCAGCACAGATAGATGCTCTTCAGGTTGATCGCCAGGACCGTATCCCAGGTATCCTCCGAGATATCCGTGATCCCGCCGTCCCGGCCGGCCAGAAACACAGAGGCGTTGTTGTATAGAACATCGAGACGGCCGTGTCTGCTGCCGATTTCCTCCATCAGAGCACGCACGTCATCGCTGCGGGACACATCGGCGTAGTGGAACTCCGACCGGCCGCCGCGCTTTCGAATCTCTTCGGAGGTTTCTTCACCCCTTTCCCGGTTGATATCGACGACCACTACGGCGGCTCCCTCTTCGGCAAAGAGCAGGGCTGCGGCTCTTCCGATCCCCTGTCCGCTTCCCGTGATCAGGGCGACTCTGCCCTCCAGCCTCCCCATGCTTTTCTGCTTCACGCTTGTTTCAAACCTCCCAATCCGAGAACTTTCCGACCATTCTCAGACAGAATGAACTGTTTCTCCCGCTCGCCGAGGCGGGAGAATAGAACCATGGCCAGGGCGTAGCGAAGGTCGATCCAGGAGTAGTCGGAGCCGAAGAGAATCCGCTCAACATCCACCCGCTGCACGAGAAACTCGAGGAATCCCCGGTTCATGAACAGCCAGCCGCTGATCTCCAGATAGATATTCTCGTACTTGTTGGCCAATTCGATGCACTGCAGCATCCCTGCGAAGGTCTCTCCGGTGTGTCCCACGATGAAGATGCTCTTCGGATAGCGGGGCGCAATCTCATGAAACTGATCAGGCTCGCTGAAGGCCTGCCCCTGTCCGGTATGGCAGAGGATGGGTACCCGGTACATCTGCGAAGCTTCCCACACCGGCCGATACTTGGGATCGGTGAGGGCGCAGCGATGGGTCCGCGGATGGATCTTTATCCCGCGGAAACCGAGTTCGTTGATGCAGTGCTCGATGTAGGCCGGGCAGTTATTGAAATGGGGATTCACAACGGCGAAGCCGACAAGTCGGTCTCTGTAAGCCTTAAGCTCCTCGGCCAGTTCCGCGTTGGCCCGAATATGGTCTCCGCCGAGGACAGCCTCGGTTGAATTTACGCACACCTGGTCGACACCGCTTAAGTCCATGACTTGCAGCAGGTCGCTCAGATCCGTCCCCGGTTTGTACTCCCAGCTCCAGCTTCCCGCGTGGGCATGGATATCCACAACACCGTACTCCAGAGGGTGCCCGGCACGCAGAGCGGCAAAAGCTTTGCGCCCCGGCAGCTCCGGGATCGGAGCCAGCCGATCTTCTTCCAGACCGAGAAGGGCGGCCAGGTTTTCACCGGCAATCCGTCTCTTCTCCGCCTGGGAGACACCTGCGTAGGTGATCGTGAGCAGCGGAAGACCTGAGTTCTCCCGGGCGTTCTCGCTGTACGGCGTGGCAAAGAGAAGGCGATCACTCGAAAACTTCCGGCAGACGTCTTCGACCAGATCGGGATGGGAATCCCATTCCGTGGACAGGTAGAGGTTGTCGTAACGCTCCATCAGCGGGTACAGACCTCGCAGGCGCCCCCCGGTCACGATGTCGAGGCTGCTATGCCTGCTCAATAGTCTGTCCAACATCTCGAGAAAGGGGTCTTCCCGCTCGGGAACCGCGACTCCCAGGGTCGGGAACTGGAGGATGGTCAAAATCCCGCTGTCTTCCAGAACTTTCATAAGATCCCTAAAAGCCCAATCCGCTGCGGGAAGGTTATAAGGACCGAAGGCCAGTCGGACCGCCCTGACTCCATTCTCTCTCAAGGCCCTGCCCAGATTTTCGCCCGAGGGGACCTCGCCAGTACTGCCGGGCAGGAGGACCCAGCAGGGGAACAGGCGCTCTGCACCCTGGGAATCCCGGATCTCCCGGACCAGCAGTTCATTGCCTCGCATCGGGTTTCCGTACAGGCAGCGGAAGTGGGACACCAGGGCGTAGTCCAGCCCGAAGTAGTCCATATCGGCCAGGAGAGTTTCCACGCTCCGATAGCCGCTGTAGGCGCCGGAGTCAGAATCGAAAATCGGTGTTCCGAGAACCCCGTTGAGATCAAAAAAAACAAAATCGTCCATAATAAAGGTTCTACTACATCAGGGTATAACCGCCGTCGATCACCAGATCCTGTCCCACCATGAAATCCGAAGCCGCTGAGGCCAGATAGAGCACGGCTCCCTGGAGATCCTCCACCTCGGCGATCCGTTCGATCGGAGCGCCCCCAAGAAACACGGGTATCACCTGTTCGAACAGCTCGGGTGTTCGGGTAACCCCCGGGCTGATGCTGTTGACCCGTATGCCCCGTTTGATCCATTCAGCGGCCAGGCAGCGGGTCAGATGAAGGATTCCCGCTTTGGATACACTGTAGACCGCCTGGGGTTCGGGCCACACGGCGTAGCCGCAGATCGAAGCGACGTTGATGATCTTACCGTACCCCCTCTCCTTCATAGCGCGGGCTTCGGCCTGGGCACAGAAAAAAGTGCCCTTGAGGTTCAGATCTATGAGCCAGTCCCACTCCTTTTCGGTAACCTCGAAGGCTTCCTTGATCGGCAGGGAAACTCCTGCGTTGTTGACCCCGATGTCCAGACCGTTCCAGGCCGAAACGACTTCGGCGACCATCCGCTCGCTTTCTTCGCGCCTGCGGAGGTCCGCCTGAATCGCGACCGCCCTCCTGCCCAGAGCCCGCACCTCCTCCGCGGTTGTTGCCGCCGTTTCAGCGTCAACGTCCACGGCTGCCACGTCGGCGCCGGCCTCGGCCAAGGCGAGGGCGAAGGCCTTGCCCAGTCCCCTGCCGGCACCGGTTACCAGGGCTCTGCGGCCCTCGACCCGGAACCTTTCAGCCAATTTCATAGCTTGAAATGCTTCACCGCAGCGGCGAGCGCCTTGTCTAGAATGCCCATAGCTTCATCGATCTGTTCCTCTGTGATGATCAGAGCCGGCGCCATAACCAGGATGTCCCCGTTGTTGCGCATGATCATTCCGTTTCGGTAACAGTAATCCCGGATGAAGTTCCCCACCTTGAGATTGGGATCGAGGGGTGTGTGCTTTGAGTTCTCCGCCACAAGGAAGAGCGCCTGCAGCAGCCCGATCCCGCTTACGTGCCCGACGATCTTGTGCCTGCCCAACTCTTCGAGCTTCTTCCATAGATATTCGCCTCTTCGCCGGGCGTTTTCGACCAAACCGCCCCTCTCGATCACCTCGATGTTGGCCAGCGTGGCGGCACAGGCCAGGGTATGACCGCCGTAGGTCGAACCGCTTCTCAGCTCGTGCCCGGCTCGCTGAAATACCTTGTAGATCTTCGGCGTAGTGACCGTTGCGCCAAGGGGGATATAGCCGCCGGTGAAGCCCTTCCCAATAGACATGATGTCCGGAACAACATCCCAGTGCTCGCAGGCGAACATCTTCCCTGTTTTTCCGAAACCGGTCTGAATCTCGTCAAAGATCAGCAACATTCCGTACCTGTCGCAGAGCTTCCGAACCTCCTCGAGGTAACCGTCGGGGGGGACGGGAAAACCGATATTCGACCCCGGCACCGGATCCATGATCAGGGCGGAAAATTTGTCCGGCCCCTCCCACTGGATCTGCTGCTCCATCATCTTCAGGCAGGCGAGGTCGCAGGACTCAGGCCTGAGGCCGAGCTCGCAGAGCTGACAGCGGGCGGAATAGCTGGCAACAAAGCCGGGAAGCAGGGGCTCGAAGTACTCCCGGAACCAGGGAAGTCCGGTGGCGGAGCTCCCTCCCAGGGTGGTGCCGTGGTAGGAGTGACGGCGGAACAGCACCTTGTAGCGCCGGGATTCGCCGTTTTCCAGGTGGTACTGGCGGGCCATCTTCAGAGCCGTCTCGTTGGCCTCGGAGCCGCTGTTCACGAAGAACGACACCCCGAGGTCCCCCGGCATGATCTGGGCAAGTTTCCTGGCCAGCTGGATCAGGGGTACGGTGAAGGCGTCCACGTAGTTGGGGAAAAACTCTAAGCTATCCAGCTGATCCCGGATGGCTTGATCCACCTCCGGCTGATGATGGCCGCAGATGGTCGTCAGCAGGGAGGCGAAGGTATCCAGGTAGCGTTTGCCGTCGATATCGTAGAGGTAGCAGCCCTCACCCCGCATAAATATCTTGGGCTCTTTCTGCAGAAGCTCCCAGCTGGCGAAATGGGGAATGATATAATTCACCGCATCTTTGAGCAGCTGTTCCTTCTCTTTTCTATTCATAGGGTTCCCTCCTTGTTCGCTATACTCTCCTTCTTGTCAAAACGCACAGATCGAGTATCCCTTTCCTGCCCGGTCGGCACGGTCAGGGATTTGTAGAGCTCGGGACGCCGGGTGCGGATCCAGCGCCGTCCGGTGCATTCTTCCAGAAGGGATAGATCCAAATCGGCGATCACCATATCATCACCGGCCTTCCAGGTCTCGGCCAGGATTCTTCCGTAGGGATCTAGGATCATGGCGTTGCCCGTCCGGATCTCATCGTCATCCACGCCGACCCCATTGCTGAAGATCAAGAACAGCCCGTTGTCATGAGCCCGGGTGGGGAGCCAGCGCATCAACCAACCCCGCCCTTTGGGTCCCCGGAACTCCTCCTCGATCGCCTCTGGATCCTTGCTTCGATTGTCCCAGAGTTTTCGATCTACCAGGCCCATGGTGTGGGGATTGATTCCCCCACAGCCTCCGGTCTGGTGGGGGGCCAGGAGAATTTGAGCTCCCTTCAGAGCGGTCAGGCGAACATTCTCGCCGAGATTGTTGTCGTAGCAGGTAAGCACCCCGGCCTTTATGCCCCAGGGCGTGTCGAACACGGTAAACTCTTCCCCTGAGTCCAGGTGCTCGCTGATGAAGCAGTGGAGCTTGCGATGTTTATATACCTTCCCGTCGGGCAGGGCCACGACATAGGTGTTGTACATCCGGGGCTCCGGCCCGCATTCGTCGATCTCCACCAGGCCGGCCCCGATGATCATTCCGTTGTCCCGAGCCCGGAGGGTAAGGGCCTGGGAGGTCGCGCCATCAAAAACAGGCTCGGCCAGGGAGATCAGTTCCTCTTTGGACAAGTGCCGCAGGAACCAATAACCGGTGAGGCAGCATTCGGGAAACAGGACGATTTGCACCTTTTGCTCCGCCGCTTCAGCCAGGAAACGATCAACCGTGGCCAGGTTAGCCTGCTTGTCGCCGGGGCTGTGCTCGAACTGGACCGCCGCGGCTCGTACCGTACCGCTCACCCTTTCACCGCACCCAGGGTAATCCCGGCCATGACCTTCTCCGACAGCAGCACGTACAGCAGCACCGTGGGCAACATCACGATGACCACTGCGGCGAACAGTCCCACCCAATCGGCGGTGAACAGCATGGCCGATTGTATCGAATACAGGCCGAGGGAGATGGTTCGCTTCTGCTCCCGCATGATAAACACCAGGGCCAGCATGTATTCGTTCCACAGGAAGATGAAGTTGAAGATCGCGGCGGTCACGATTCCCGGCTGAGCCAGGGGAAACATGATCCGCCAAAAGGTCTGAAACTCGCTGCAGCCGTCCACCATGGCCGAATCTTCCAGCTCGGAGGGCAGGGAGCGCAGGAATCCGGACAGCAGGTAGGTGGTAAAGGGGATGCTCAAGGCAATGTAGACGATGCTCAACCCCACCAGACTGTCGTTGAGTCCGAACCCGAGAAACATCCTGTACAGTGGAATCAGCAGCAGCTGATAGGGGATCCCCATCCCGATGATGAACAAGTTGTTCAGAAATCCGCTGAACCGGAACTTCACCCGGCTCAGCACATAGGCGGCGGGAGTGCAGATAAAGGTCAGACAGAAGATCGACGCGAAGGTCACGGCGACGCTGTTCACGAAGTAGCGCTTCAGATTGACCACATTCCAGGCCTTGCCGTAATTTTCCAGGTGGATCGTTTTGGGCAGGCTCCATACGCCCGCGTACAGATCCTTGTTCGACTTGAAGGAGGTGTAGAGGATCCATAAAAAAGAAAAGATGGAAAAAACGATCCACAACGAGAGCAGAATATAGATCATCGTGTTTTTGAACTTCTGTCGTGCAACCAACGCCGGATTTGCCATGCGTTGCTCCTTTAAAACTCGACCCGTTCCCGTCGCATCAGCAGACGGGCTATTCCTGACAGTACTATTACCAGAATCAGCATGGTGACCGCTACGGTGGTGCCATAGCCGATCTTGTATATCGCCACCCTACGTCCGAAAGTGAGCACGAACATGTAGACCGCGTTTGTCCACAGGGGCATCGGCGCGGCAATTCCTCCCGACCCGGCGAAAGCAAAGAGAAACTCGAACATCTTGATCGAAATGATGATCCACAACACCACGGCGATGATCATGACGTCCCATATTAAAGGAACCGTCACCCTAAAAAAGATTTGAAACCGATTCGCCCCGGCTATTCTGGCCACATCGAAATAGTCGGGGGGGATCTTCTCCGTCCCCGAAAGGAGGATCACCATGAAGAAACCCACGTAGGTCCAAACCATGGCGACCAGCACGGCCCAAAAGATGAGATCGGGGCCTGTCCAGGTCTGGGTCCAAGCTTCCAACCCGAACAGACGCAGCACGCCATTGATCAGACCGAAGCGCGGGTTGTAGAGAAAACTCCAAAAGGTAGCCAGGGCGATGGGGGCCACTACATTGGGATAGAAAATAACGGCCCGGTAGATCTTCTTGCCCTTGATCCCGGAGGTGAGGAAAAATGTGAAGAGAAAAGCAAGCAGGAATATGGCGGATCCGCCTATAAAGATCACCTTCAGAGTTGTAAGCAGGCTCATCCAGTAGATTTGGTCGTGCAGCAGCTTAGAGAAGTTTTTCAATCCGACGAACTCCATCTGGGCGGTGAATCCCGTCCACTTATGAAGGGAAACCCAGAAAGCCTGGACAGCGGGAAAAATGAACAGGCCGAGATACAAGACAAGGGCCGGGATGAGCAGTATCAGGATCCGTTTTCTCTTCAGCATAGATCTCCCCTTTTCGATTACACGTTGGGGCTGGGACTAAATCTGTTGACAAGCTGGGCCCCGAGAGGGGCCCGGCTATTTTTGAAAAAGAATACGCTACTGGTTCTTCCAGTACTCGATGGATTTCGCTTTGACCTGCTTGATGAAATCCTCCGGTGCAAGTTTGCCGAATAGGACATCCTGATTGAGCGGGTACATAATGGTCTGCGCGTACTCAGGCTCGAACTGCCCGGGTCCTCCGGAGTAGTCCGTGAAGGTGCCGGTCTGCTTGGCCATGATCGCTTCCAGATCCTTGAAGATGTCCGGCAGCTTCGGCCCGACAATTGTCGGCACGTTGAGGGCTTCCTGGGCGAACCGGGTTTGGGTCTCCTGGGAAACGAGTCGTTTGAGCATGTCGAAGGCCAGATCCGGATCTTTGGTATCCTTGAGAATCGCTACACCACCGACGATCGAGGTGATATCGTACTGACTGCCCTTGCCCCCCGGTACCGATGGGAAGGGGAAAGAACCAAACACGAAATCGTCGGGTTTGGCATCGGCCACCTCGATAGGCATATAGGTGTGGATCAGCAGGAAGGCACCCTGCCTCTGAACCCAGTCGATCTGACCGGCGGGGAACTGGTAGCCTTCGAAGCCCTTGATGAAATACCCCTTGTCCCGCAGCTCTTTCACCTTGCGCTGGGCCTGGAGAAATCCGGGTTTGTCCCAGCTCTTTCCTGAACTGTCGTAGATCGCATCCATCAGAGCGTTCATACCTTCGATGCGGTCCGCCAGGTGGGAGAAGTAGTACATGTTGTAGAAATTTACACCACCGTCCATCACGATCGGGGCGATTCCCGCATTCTTGATC
>Ga0307379_10013175_pt1 | contig 10733 bp, 12 predicted proteins | sample UN2MG_FD_202237 | JGI IMG/M metagenome (GOLD analysis project Ga0307379, IMG submission 202237) | Soil microbial communities from Risofladan, Vaasa, Finland - UN-2 | ecosystem: Environmental > Terrestrial > Soil > Coastal area > Acid sulfate soil | place: Finland: Risofladan, Vaasa | collected... | reverse complement strand
CACCTGGCCAGGGCGGTCTTGCCCGACCCGCGCGGCATGGCGAAGGCGAACAGACCGTCTTCGCGGACGGCCTTCTCGATCTTGCCGATCACCCGCAGATGGTCCTTGGACCACGGCCGCCAGAACACCCCGGGAAAGTAGGTCATGCAAAAGAGGTGGAAGGACTGGCCGGCGGCCTTGCGGCGGTCGTAGTCGGTGATCTCCGGAATCGGGTGGATGTCCTGGCTGGCCTTCGTGGCCGCGCGGTTCCGCCCGGCCTGGCGCTTTCGCGCTTCCACGTAGTCGATGGGCCTCGCGCGCGGCCGGTCGTGCTCCGCGACGAGCCACCTGAGGTACTTGACGAAGTGGATGCGGGTGCCGTCACCGATGCGCAGGGCCGCGGCGTCCATCTGGCGCCTCAGGCGCGAGCGCGTCAGGACCGTCCCTAGCGGCGTGGCGTTCACGAGCTGGAGGAGGTCCGTCTGCGACAGGTTCGTAAGGTCAATCGCCATCCGCGCTCCGCTTCGCTTCGGCGGCCGTCGCCTTGAGGAGCCACGCGGCGTAGTGCACGAGGTTCATGCTGCCGTCGGTTGCCCGCGGGGCACCCTCGGCCACGTGCTGCTCGACCACCGCTGCCGGCACGCCCAGCAGCCGGGCCACGTCGGCGGCACCCAGGGCGGCGGGGTTCAGCGTTTCGTGGCCATCTTGCCGGTCGGTGTCTGCCATGAATTCTTTGGGAATCTTGCACCTGTGGCGTAACTCTAGCCCCCGTCGCACCTTACGGCGGCCGAAACTATGCAGATTGTCGCATGTTCGCCTTGCCCGGTGGTCGAAAGCAGCGTACTGTGTGTGTGGTATGGCGATACGACCCACGAACCAGAACAAGGAGCCGAAGATGAAGACGACGCGGATGACGGTCGAGGGCGCGAAGGGCGAGGCGACTATCGCCCGGATCGAGGTGGCGGGCAAGGTGGTCATCGGTATTCGAGGCGTCAACTACGGGGTGCCTGGCGGCGTATTCGCCCAGAACGCCGACGTCCGCGACGAGTACAGCCAGCTGCTCGCCGCCGCCCGCCTCCAGCGGGAACTCGACGGATACGAGGGTACGAACGGCGACGTCGCAGAGTACCTGCGGGCCATCCAGACCTTCGCCGACTAGGGCGACCAGAACAAGGAGCAGACCATGAAGACGACGGCACGCAAGACCGAAAACGTGTTGGGTAAGCGCCTGCGGGTGAACGACGTGGTCATCCGCGGCGGGTATGAGTGGGTCATCGACAAGGTCACCCACGAGCAGTTTCAACCTTCGAGCGCCTCGCCGAAGACGTGGCGGTACGCGTGCGCCTGCCACTGGTCGGGCAACGGCCCCGACCCGCAGTTCTTCAACAACAACTTCGACACCGCCCAGCGCGACGACATCCCCTGGATGCGGGTGGTGGACCCCAGGCCCCGCCGCCTGGTCTGCCGCACCGACGCCCCCGCCTGGTACGCGACCCAGGTCGGGCGCAAGGTCGAGCTTCGCCAGACCGGCACCGACAAGGTGCTCGCGACTGTCCGGCCGCCTGCCGCCTGGGGCGACCAGTGGGGCTGGAACCTGATCGAGGGCGGCGTCCTCGTGGAGCGGACGGCCCGGTGAGGCGCCGGCCGGAGTATTCCGGAATCCGCCTTGCATGAGGGCGATTCCCATACCCTGATCTGCATAGACGCATGGGCATGCGCACCAGGAAAGGAGAAGGCGATGGCGAAGGTCCTCACGATTCGAGAGGCGAACCGCCTGGCGCGGGGCCGGGCGCGGGTCACGGTGGACCCGGAGGACCCGCGGCTGTGGCGGGTCGAGGGCGACGGCTGGGTCGAGGCCCACGAGCCGATGACCCGCCTCGCCTGGCAGACGTTCCTCGCGGAGAAGGTGGGCGATCCGCAGGACGAGCCGGCGGGCATCGACGAAGAGGACCTCTTCGTCGCCCTGAAAGACAACCTCTCGCCGCGGGCGGTGGCGGCCATCGTCGCCTGCCTCCAGCCGGCCAAGACCAAGGACAACGCGGTGAACCGCCAACTGCGGTGGTTCGCCGACCGGCTCACCGAACTGGTCGGTGGGCCCGAGATGCAGGGCCGCCTCGCGGAAGAGGTCGGCCTGTAACGAACCGTCCCATGGGGACGCCAGCACAAGGAGCAGGTCATGAAGAAGGCAGACGTGAAGGTCGGGAGCCGGTACACGGCGAAGGTGTCTGACAAGGTGGTCGTCGTCCGCATCGACGCGGAGAACCCGCACGGCGGGTGGGAAGCGACGAACGAGTCCACCGGCAAGCGGGTGCGCGTGAAGAGCGCCCAGCGCCTCAGGGGCGCGGTCCACAAGTCGAAGCCCCTGGCCCTGGCCATCCCGAGCCAGGCTGGTGCCGCCAAGGAGGCCACCCCGGCCGCCGACGTTGGCGCGAGGGCGAAGCCGGACGCGAAGGTGGCCCAGGAGGCCAAGGGCAAGAAGCCCAAGGCCGCCAAGCCGAAGGGCGAACGGAAACCCGGCTGCCTCGACGCGGCGGTGCGGGTTCTCCGCGAGGCCGGCAAGCCCATGGCCTGCGGCGACATCGTGAAGGTGGCCTTGGAGAAGGGGTACTGGCAGACGAAGGGCCAGACGCCGCACAGCACCCTTTACGCCGCCGTCATCCGCGAGATAGCGGCGAAGGGCAAGGAGGCCCGGTTCCACAAGACCGACCGAGGCCGGTTCGAACTGGCCAAGTAGCGCGACCATCAGGCACCCTCCCCACCGACCCCGGCCGCCGACGCGGCTGGGGTCTCCTTCGGCCTGATCCGCTCGGCCTTCTTGCCGGTTAACTCCTCCCAGCGTTTCACGATCACGTCGCAGTAGAGGGCGTCGAGTTCCATGAGGAACGCCCGGCGGCCGGTCTTCTCCGCCGCGATGAGCGTGGACCCCGACCCGCCGAAGAGGTCCAGGACGTTCTCGCCGGCGCGGCTGGAGTACTCGATGGCCCGCACGGCCAGTTCCACGGGCTTCTGGGTCAAATGCAGGTAGCCCTGCGGGTTGTCTTTCCTGATGTGCCACAGGTCGGTGGCGTTGGTGGGCCCGAACCACTCGTGGCCCGCCCCCTCGCGCCAACCGTAAAACGCGATCTCAAACGCCCCCATGAAGTCCTTCCTCGTCAAGACTGGCCACTCTTTGTCCCACACGATGCCCTGACTGAAGTAGAGTTCGCAGGCCTTCAGGACCGGCGGGTAGTTGCCCAGGTTCGCGTACCCGCCCCAGATGTAGAAGCACCGTCCGGGCAGGAGTACGCGGGCGATGTTGCCGAACCACGCCAGGAGCATCTCGTCGAAGGCCTCGGCGGAGAGGAAGTCATTCTCCAGCGGCCGGTCCTTCGGGCGCATCTGTGCGGTCGTGCCGCTCTTCGCGCCCTGGCGGGCGACGTCGAACGACTGGTGGTGCATGAGGCCATGGTGGGCGTCCGACACGGGGAAGGACGACATGCCCGCCGCGATGGCGTTGTTCGAGCGCGGCTCGACCTTGACGTTGTACGGCGGGTCGGTGTTCACCAGGTGGATGGCGGCGCCGGCCAGGAGCCGGTCCACGTCCTCGGCCTTGCTGCTGTCGCCGCAGAGCAGCCGATGGTTCCCGAGCACCCACAGGTCGCCCGGTTGGGTGATGGCCGCGTCACCCGGCAACGGTACGGCGTCCTCGTCCGTCAGACCCTCGTTTCCGGGCGGGGCCAGAATCTCCGTCAGGTCGGTGTCGGAGAACCCCAGCAGGCTCAGGTCAAAGTTCAGGCCCTGGAGGTCCTTCAGTTCCAGCGGCAGGAGGTCGTAGTTCCACTCCGCCAGCGACGCCGTCTGGTTGTCGGCGATGCGGTAGGCCTTGATCTGCGCCGGCGTCATGTCCTTGGCGACGTGGACCGGCACCTGCTTCAGGCCGAGTTTCTGCGCGGCCTTCCACCGCGTGTGGCCGACGATGATGACGCCCTCGCCGTCCACCACGATGGGCTGGCGGAACCCGAACTCCCGCAGGCTCTTGGCGACCGCCTCGACGGCCTGGTCATTCAGCCGCGGGTTCTGCTCGTACGGCCGGATGGTCTCGATGCTTCGCAGTTCAACCTTCATGCTTGTCTCCTCTTGGGTTCACTTGCCGCCCGTTGCCGCCGCTTGTGGCGCCTATGTCCTTTCCCTGCAAGGGGTTGCGTCATCCGGCTCCCCGCTTCTGCCACCATGTTCGCGCCTCTAACAAACAAACAGCCGGTTGCCGACTGCTCCGCGTGCCCACCACCATATCTCGATTGCTCCAAGTACCTATGGCCATACGCCACGTTTCGCCCCCGACGCGCCCCGTTCGTCCGTGTCGCCACCCGGCTCACGCCTCGGCCCTCCCTTCGCCTGCCGCCACGCTCGCGGCCCGTGGGCCAACGTGGGCGTCCTGGACAACCTCCTTCGCAGCAACCGCCTCGGCATCCGCTTCGCTGAGGCCGCCGTCGACGGTGCAGATAGCAACGCGTTCGCGCCACGCATCGGCCTGGTCCTCGTTCAGGCGGGACGGTTGCCGCTCGTGACGAAAGACCAGAACGTCGCGACTGATGGGCGGTCCATCGTAGCCCGCACAGTAGTGCCACTTGTTTGGCGCGTCGTTTCGACCGGGCACATCGCACCCGCCGCCGTTGCGATCCAGCAGGTGGCAGTCCAAGCAGCGGCAGCGGCGGAGGATGGTGGCCGGCGCAGGCAGGGGCGGCCCGTCCCGTGTCTCCCCCGTTGCACCCGAAGGCACCGACGCCTCAGTGCGGGGGACCGGTACGGCGAGTTGTCGTTGAACGTCTGCTAATCCCATAGTCTGACCCCGTAGATGAGTTTGCGAAGCAGGTCGAGCATCTTGCGTGGCGACTCCTTCAGTCGGCGCCACCGTTGCCAGTCTTCCCGCGTGAGCGGCACGTCAGACGGCCTTGCATCCCAGAAGGCCTCGGTTTTGGCGACCCGCAGCGCGTCCAGCCGCCAGGAATCCGCTCCCGCTTCCGGGGACAGTCCCAGCCGGTCGGCGACGGCGTAGACGTTTTCGCGGTTCCTCAAGGCTGTCCAGAGGGCGGCGGCGGGTGTTGGATCGAGGGGCAACGGAGTCTCTGGAATCTGAGGAGACTCTCTTACCCAGTCTCTACTCCCTCCCACGCGTGTGTGTGCGCACGCGTAAGACTGTAGATTAGATTCCGGAGATTCCGTCTGGCGTCGTAAGCCCCTTTGGGCACTCGGGTTACATCGCGGAAACTCGCTCTCGGAGATTCCGTCAGATTCCGCCAGATTCCGCCCTCGGGGCATCTCTTCGAGCCGCTGCTGTATGTCTGCCGGCCTCACGCGATCTCCTTCAGGTAGTAGTGGGCGTTGTTCCCGCTCGTGGACCGCCGGATGAACCACCTTCCGACGGGCATGTCGGCGTGTCGCTGGAGCATCCGCCCGAAGGCCACGCTGACCGCTTTCTCGCTGCGTTTGGCGAAGATGTAGCCGAACAGTTCATTCTGCTGCGCCAGGTCGCGCAGCCGGCCGGAATCAACCTCCTCGCCCTTGAACGCCTCGTGCCACGCCTTGACGAACGCCTCCATCTCCTGGCTGTTGGGATCGGCGGCGGCGCGCCACTCTGACTCGTTCGTGCGCCATTTCCGCAGGCCGTTCACGCGGAGGATGCCGCCGATGGTCTCCGACCAGTTCTCAAAGCCGCCCAGGCGGTTGGGATGCCTGGGTTTGCCGGCCGCGATCCAGTTCTCCACCAGGCCCAGGAGGCACTCCAGCACCGTGTGGCGGCGCTGGCGGACGTAGGCCCGGATGTCCGGGTGCTGGAAGTCAGTCCGTGACTCCGGGTGGGCCGAGGTCGGCTCGATCATGATGGGCACGATCCGTTTGGCGATCTCGCCCGAGGCCTGGACGTTGTTGCCCGTGCCGACGACCGTCAGGTTGTTGGGCAGGTTGACGGCCCGCGAGAAGCCCAGGACGCGTCCGCCGAAGATGCGGGCGGTCAGCAGGCTCGACAAGGACTGCGAGTCGATCCAGTGCGGCAGGTTGTCGAGGTGCATCAGCGTTTCGCCCTGAAGGAGCATCGAAAGGATGCGTTTCTCCCGTTCCTCCTCCCGTTCGGTGATCTGCATCGACGGCGCCTCGCGGCCGATGAGGACGCCGCCCAGAACTTCGTTGACGAGTTTCGACTTGCCCGTCCGCTCCAGCGGCGAGTTCACCAGGTGCATCGGCCGGTTGCCGTCCAGGGCCGGCCCGACGATGGGTGTCAAGAGAAGGCCGAAGAAGTTCTGCCGGTCCGCATGGGTCTTGAACGGGAAGTCCACGAGCAGGTCGTGCAGGACGTTGTGGATGACCTCGCAGTCTGTTTCAGGGATGAGGCCGCGAAGGTCCTCCGGTTCATCGTAGTACAGGCCGTCGCGCCAGCCGGGCCGGAGGCGCACGAAGCCGGGCCCGTAGATCGGGTACTCGACCATCAGGACAAGTTCGCGGACGTGCGGGCGCGAGCGGGCCTGGGCGATCACGACCCCGGCGGCGTCTTTGCTGCACGCCTGGTAGACCATGACCTGCGCCTGGGTCTGGCGGTGCGTGACCCATTTGCCGAGCCGCGTGTGGGTATCGACGACGAGGCGCATCCGGTCGGGCGCTAGTTCGAGCCACTTGCGCTTGCCGGGCGTGCCGAGGATCTCGCCGGGAATGAAGTCTTTGCGGTAGATGCTGTCCTCGGGCAATTCTTGGAGGACGGCGTCGGCAAACGTGGCGTTGGACTGTTCGATGTACCGGTCCTGGTCGTCCTTGTGAGCGCCGGGCACGAGGAGGTAGTCACCCTTGGACCGAGGGCGACCGGGCACGGGCTTCAGTTCGATGCGGCGGGGCTTGCGGATGCCGGCTTCGATGCCGGACCGGATAGTCGCCACGGCCTCGCGCCCCGTGAGTCCGACCGACTCGGCGGCGCCCCGGAGCGCGGCTTCCACCTCCGCGCGGTCGAGGTACCCGCCGCCGATGAGCGTACCGAGGCTGAACGCCGCCTTGTTCAGCGTCTCGTTCCGCGTACCGTTCCCGGCGCTGCAGACGGCTGCGAGTTCCAGTTTCATGGCCATCGTCGCGTAGTGGTTGGTCTTGGTGTCGGGGGCTTCCGTGGGTGTCCTCGGCGTCTTGGGCGCGGGTCGCTCCGGCTTGTCAGACGCTCTGAGCAGGTCGATGACGTGCGACGGCAGGTCGGCGATCTCGACATGCCACGGTGCGCGGCCGTCGGCCCACTCGTACCGCTGCCCCGTGTCCGGGTGGACGGAGCCGGGGTAGACGACCTGACCGCCATCGCCGCGGACATCGACATGGTCCGCGAGTTTGCCCACGGAGTTGCCGACGGGTACGGCGGACCGGAAGTAGAAGTGCTGGGCACCCGGGCGGCCGGTGTTCACCGTGATGGTGGGCGGCAGGGCCAGATGGGCAACGTCGCCCTCGGGGTCCACGTCGATGACGACGATGCCGCTTGCCTGGCCGGTCCTGAGGCCCACGTTCTGCCGTTCGGCCCACGCCAGGGCCTCTTCGAGCGTCTCACGGGGCCGCTGTTGCCAGCCCTTCAGCGTCGGCCGTTTACCGGCCAGGGGCGTGAACGACCAGCCGAGCCGATAGCCGTACTCCACGTTGGCCGCGAGTGGGCTATCGCAGTTCGATGCCGCAGGCGGTAAGTTGCTCGTACACGTCATGGACTGACCTCGCTACAATGTGGATGCCGCCGAAGCGCCGAATCAGGTCGCGGAAGCGTTCCTGGTCATCCGACAAGCGCCCACGTTCGGATTTGACCTCGATCTCCAGTCGCCGGCCGTCGGGCGCGATGCCCGTCAGGTCCGCCTGGCCGGGGATGCCGAACCGGACGGTGCGCCGGCCGATTCGGGCCACGCCGCAGTTCGCGCGCCAGATGCGAAGGTCCGGCCGCGTCCCGAACTCGCGGAGGATGGCGTTCTGGACCTGTTTCTCCGTCACACAGACGCCCCCTGGAACCGCTCGCGCAGCCGTTCTCGCCGAACGTCCGTGACGAACCCGTGCGGCCAGACTCCGAAGGCGTCGCGATACCGGTGGGCGGTCCACCCGGGCCTGTAACCGCGCTCGTCGGCTATGCGCAGGAACTGCTCGTACACGGCGCGTTTCTCATCGAGTGTGGCCCGGTCCGGGTCGATGAGTTCGCCGTCCGCGACGACGGGCTTCACGCCGAAACGGTCCACGAAGCGGTAGAAACTCCAGCCCGGCTTGTAGCCCATCGCCTCGCGTTCAGCCTCGAGGAGGTTCCACACCTGGCGGCGGTACGCGAAGTCCGTGTCGTCGAACTCCCAGAGTTCACCCTCGCCGTGGACGCCCGGTCGCCGGCGGCGCGATGCTTCGGCAGTGGGTACCCACCCGCACTCGGGGCAGGCCGGTTCGGTGGCCTCGAAGAACAGGCCGCACGCCTTACAGCGCCTCAGGCCCAGAGGCTCGGTCGATCCGACCCGCGTGCCTGAGTCGAGCGAGTAATCGAGGCGCCGAGTCACCAGGCCGTGGACATGGTGGTTGCCGGCATGGTCGAGGACGATGGCGCCGTCCTTGCCGCCCGTAGCCCGCATGACACGGCCGATCATCTGAAGGTGCAGGTTCAGGCTGGCGGTCGGCCGTGCGATGATGGCGCACTCGAGGGCCGGGAGGTCCCATCCTTCCGTCAGGACCATGCAGTTCGAGACCATCTGCGTCTGGCCGCGGGCGAGGCGTTCGAGGATGGCCTCGCGCTCCGGGCGCGGTGTCTTGCCGTCCAGATGCTCCGCCGGGACACCCGCGTCGCGGAAGGCGGCAGTGATGGCCAAGCTGTGTGCCACGTTCACGGCAAAGGCGACCGTACGTTTCCCGGCGGCGCGTTTCTGCCAGGTCTCGACGATGTCGGCGTGAAGTTCCGCCGTGTTCGACCGTTCGGCCAGCGCCCCGAGGTTGTAATCGCCCGCCGTGACGCGCACGCCGCGCAGGTCCGGCGACTTCGAGGCCCAGACCTTGGGGCGGTGGAGGTATCCGGCGTCGCACAGTTCGTCCGCCCATGCCGCGACGACGATCTCGCCGAACACGTCGCCCAGGCCTCGGCCGTCCAGGCGGAACGGCGTGCCCGTCAGGCCCGTGACGGCCGCGTTGGGGTAGGTGTCCAGGATCCGTCGGTAACTGTCGGCCGTGACGTGGTGGGCTTCATCGAGGACGATCAGATCGGCGTCGGGCTTGGTGCGCCGGGCGAGTGTCTGAATCGACGCGACCTGGACCTGGGCGAGCGGGAACTCCGGGTACCCGGCCATGATGATGCCGACCGACAGGCCGTGTGCCCGCAGACGCCGCGCGGCCTGGTCGATGAGTTCCTTGCGGTGGGCGAGCCACAGCGTCCGGACGCCGCGCCGTTCGACCAGGGCCGTGGCCATCACGGTCTTGCCGCTGCCGGTCGGGCTGACCAGGACGGGGCGGGCGTCAAGCGCGGCGATGACGTTGTCGACCGCCGTGCGTTGGTAGTCGCGAGGTTCCAGGATCATGTCATGTGCTCAGCTGGTGCGCCCGAACTGTCCGTCCTCTCTGGCATCGCCGGACCCTCAGAACGGCACGATGTTGCCCGGTCCCTCGTCCCGCATCCTGGCCCACTCGGCCGGCGTCAGGTCGTCGGGCTGTTTGCCGGGGAAGAGGTCGGCCAGGATGCGGAACCACTCCTTCTCCAGCCCTTCCTGGTCCAGTTTCTTCGCACCGTCGGACGCCGCGAAGGCCGCCCAGGCCTCTTCGAGGGTGGATTCCTCGGGCTCCGGGGCTGGCGGCGCGGCTTTCGGTGGCGCGGGCGGTGCCGCGGGTTTCGGAGGCGAGGCCGGTGCGGCCCCCGCCATGGCCCGGAACCTCGCGCCGAGGCGGGTGCTCATGCTGCGGCGCTTCTCGTCGTCGGCCTTGGTGACGGCGCCCCGGCCTGTCGAACCGTAGGGATTCAGGAACTGGACCTTCAGCCGGGTCTTCCCGTTGTACTCCTCGAAACCCAGCTTGACCTGGACGGCCTTCCCCGCGAGGTCCGTGTCCTGGAGCCAGAACGGGTCGCGGCCGTCCCAGCCCAGAGCCGCCTTGAGGGCGTCGAGGGCCACGGAATTGAGCGACCCGTCTCGCTTCTCGAGGTAGAAGTACCCGGTGACATCCAGGTCCTCGTCGGTGCAGGGCCGCCACTCGCTGCCTGTGAGTTCCTCGAACAACTGGAACTTGATGATGCATGTGGCCAGGTTGTTCGGGCCGGTCTCGTCAACGCCCACTTCGACCGGGTACGCGTGAAACAGTCCTTCACGATCAGGAAGCATCTTCTGGTCTCCTTCAGGTCACTCGGCGCTGGCGCCGAATAGACGGGTCCAAAGGGTCGTGTCGTGCTTGGGGAAGGGGATAGGCTCGGAGAGCGTCCGGCTCTTCGCCATACAGAAAGGCAGTTCGTTCGGGTAGATGGTCCGCGTTCCGCTGCCCTTGCCTTTGCCGTCCTTCACCGTCACGTCGTAGCCGACAAACAGAAGGTGGTCGGCCCATTCGCGGACGCGCAGGCGGATGCTGGCCTTGCCGCTGGAGGGCGACTGGAGCCTCGGCTCGTAGCGGAGCCAGTCCTCTTCGACCGGGTTTGGCACTTTGGCGGTGCAGTCATGGCAGATGAGGATCACGTGCCGCCCGGCTCGCGTGTGCGTGTCGAGGTCGCCCAGGAGCGTGAGGAACGTCTCATAGACGTGCGAGAAGCCTTTGCCGAAGCCGTAGCCTTCGAT